>WNFV01003718.1_pt1 | contig 20024 bp, 18 predicted proteins | sample 5400101 | NCBI WGS metagenome assembly WNFV01 (sample SAMN13153361, study PRJNA577476) | soil metagenome | isolation source: 115 cm soil or saprolite under grassland replicate 1 | place: USA:California | collected 2016-06-15 | reverse complement strand
TGACGTTCATGAGCGGGACCAAGCACTCCGACACGCACGTTGAGTACATCCTCGACACGCCGACCTGGATCGGGCCCTTCGGCGAGACGCCGTTCCGGCGTGTACAGGAGGTGGCGGAGCTGCTGGTCGACTCGGGGTTGAAGGCGGAGGCGCTGCCCGACCTACGTCCTGCCCAGTGGTCGAAGCTGATCTTCAACGCCACGGTCAACGGCGTCGCCGCGCTGACCGGCCTCCCGCACGACCCGCACTTCGCCGCCGAGGCCGAGCCGTGGGACCTCGGCCGCCTCGTCCATGGACTCATCGACGAGGGGAAGCGCGTCGCGGCGGGGAACGGCGTCGAGCTCCACGACGATCCGTGGGAGATGAACGTCCTCGCCACGCAGCGCGGCAGCGCGCACTCCCCGTCGATGCTGGAGGACGTCGAGGCGGGTCGGCCGACGGAGGTCGAGCTGATCAACGGCTCGCTCGTTCGGGCCGCCGAGCGGAGCGGGGTGGAGGCGCCGCTCCAGAACGCCGTCTACCGGCTCGTGCAGGCGCGCGAGTCCTCGTACCGGTGAGGGTGTGCGTTGTCGGCTGCGGGGCCGTCGGCTCCTTGTTCGCCGCGAACCTCGCCCAGCTCGACGACGTGGAGGTCTGGGCGTACGACCTGGCGCAGGAGCACGTGGAGGCGATCAACCGCGACGGGCTCAGGCTCTCGGGCGTGGAAGACGTCGTCGGCCGGCTTCGCGCCACTTCCGACGCGGCCGAGCTGCCGGCCTGCGGCTTCGGGATCGTCGCGACCAAGGCAATGCACACCGAGGCTGCGATCGCGGCGACCGCCCACGCGTTCGCGGACGGGGGCTGCGTCGCGACGGTCCAGAACGGGATCGGCAACGAGGAGGTGCTCGCCCGCCACGTCGAGCGCGTGATCCGCGGGACGACCTTCCCCGCGGGCAAGGTGGTGGAGCCGGGCCACGTCCAATGGGACGTGAAGGGCGACACGACGCTCGGCCCGTTCGAGCCGAGCCCTGCGCCAATGAACGAGATCCAGCGCCTCGCCGATGCGTGCACGCGCGGCGGGATGCCGACGCACGCGGTCGCGGATGCGCGCGGGCCGCAGTGGCGGAAGGTGATCTTCAACGCGGCCACCAATCCCGTCGGCGCGCTCACTCGGCTCAGCCACGGCCGCGTCTGCAAGCGCCCGGAGCTCCGCCGCGTCGTGAGCGCCCTGGTCGACGAGGGGAAGGCCGTCGCCGCCGCGCAGGGAATCGAGCTCGACGCGGATCCGGAGGAGCTGATCGATCACGCGGCTCGGCCGGACGTGGCCTACGACCACAAGGCGTCGATGCTCCAGGACGTCGAGGCGCGCCGCCTCACCGAGATCGACTACCTGAACGGCGGCATCGTCGGCTTCGGCAGGCAGCATGGCGTCCCGACGCCGCTGAACGCAGCGATCTGGGCGCTCGTGAAAGGCTTGGAGGCCTCCTGGACGATGTGACCCATATGCGGGCCCAATTCGAACTGGCCACTCGGGACCTGGTCGTTGCAGCCACCGGGGTCAGACCCACCTGGCTCGCCCGGACGTGCCGGTTGCAGCCAGTGGGGTCAGACCCGCCTCGCTCGCCCGGACGTGCCGGTTGCAGCCAGTTGGGTCAGACCCGCCTGGCTTGGTCGGACGTGGCGCCTCCGGCCAGGGGGGTCAGACCCGCCTGGCTCAATGGGACGTGGTCGTTGCAGCCAGCGGGATCAACCCATTCCGTCCTGGTGCATGGCCCCGTGACGGGGATATGACGCGGCCGTGACGGCAGGCACCATCTCCCGTGAGGAGATCGACCGCCGCTACCGGCTCGTCCGCGAGGCGATGGCCGCCCACCACCTCGACGCCGTCGTCGTCGCCGGCTCCGAGTACACGGGGTTCGAGGGGGCCGTCACGTACATGTCGGGGTTCCAGATCGTCCACCGCTACGCCTACGTCCTCCTGCCGCGGGAAGGCGAGCCGGCGATCGTCTTCCCGTCCGAGGCCCGCTACGTCGGCGAGCACGGGACGAGCTGGATCGAGGAGCAGGTGTTCGTGGATCGCCCGGGCGAGTGGCTCGCGGACCGCCTCGCCGCGCTGCGCATCGGCGTCTACGGGCTCGACTACGTGTTCACGGTCCGCGACTTCGAGGCGATGCACCTCAAGGTCGAGCGCATCCCGTTCGACGTCGAGTTCGATCTCGCGCGCGCCGTCAAGAGCGACGCGGAGATCGAGTCGGTGCGCGAGTCGGTGCGGATCAACACAGAAGGATTCTGGGCGTTCCTGGACGCGTTCTCGCCCGGGAAGACCGCCGCGGAGGTGCTGGCGCCGGCCGAGCGCCTGTTCGTGGCGGAGGGCTGCGGGCGGCTGACCATGAACATGGTGCTCGTCGGCCCGGAGTTCGCGATCGCGCGCGGCGACCTCGTCCTCGGCGAGTTCTGCATCCCGTCGCTCGAGATCGCAGGGCCGGGCGGCCACTGGGTCGAGGTCTCGCGCGCCATCGGACCGCCGAACGAGGAGGTGGGCCGGATGCTCGAGGCGTACGAGGAATACTTCGACGCCGCGAGGTTGGCGCTGCGGCCCGGCCAGACCGCGCACGACGCACACCGTGCCGTCTCGAAGGGCTTCCACGACCGCGGCTACAGGCTCGGACACGTGACCGGGCACTCGATCGGGATGACGATGATCGAGCATCCGAAGATCGGCGAGGGGATCGAGACGGAGCTCCGCGAGAACATGGTCTTCTCGATGCACCCGCACGCGATCGCGGACAACGGCCGCGATTGCCTGTACATGCAGGACACGTGGCTGGTCACGGCCGACGGCGGCGAGCCGCTGGCGGGGCTGCCGATGCGCCTCTTCCAGGCGGGCGAATCGCCTCCATGAGTGCGGCGACTGTGGCTACGAGTCCGCGGAGACGAGCCAGAGCGACGGCTTCGGCATCGTCCCGATGACGGCGCCGGAGCTCGCATCCAGGACCGTGACGGTCTTGTCCTCCCAGACGTAGGCGTAGTCGCCGTAGGCCTCGACGAATGCCGTCGTCGAGGCGACCGGGACGCGGTAGCGTGCGGCGCCGTCGAGGTCGTAGGCCGTCACGCTGCCGTTGCTGACGGCGAGGACCGTGTCCCCCCGGGGGACGAACCAGCTCGCGTGCGCGTCGACCAGGCGAGACCCCCACGACCGGGTGTCGATCAGCGTCAGGCCTGCGGGAGCCCAGGTGTTCGTCCAACCCGTTCGGGTCTTCGTCACCTTCGCGTTGGTGCCGGACACCGCGATCCGACCGTCGCCGACCCAGTGGGCGTGGCGCATCGGTCCGCTGACCTGCTTGTCCGCTCGGGCAAAGGTGCGCGAGGTGCGATAGGAGACGGCGAGCGTGCTCAGGTCGACCTCGGCGACGAGGCCGCTCGGGTCGATTACGTATCCCGTTCGTCCGGACGGCTCGACGGTGAATCCGGGCTGGCGGATGGTGCCGACCGGCTGGGAGTTAACCCTGCGCCACTTCGATCCGGCCCGGATCCGTACGACCGCGGCTCTGCGCGCCGTGCCGTCGCGGTTGACGGCGAGCAGGTTCACCGGCCCAATGCCCTTCACCGGCGAGGTGAGGACGGCAACGCCGTCGGCGGACGCCGCCTCGGAGACGGCCGTGCCGTGCAGCGGCACGCGGGCGACGATCTTCCCGTCGACCGGATCGATGATGAGGACGTCGGTCCGAACGGGACAGCATCCCCAGCCGTAGGCGTACAGCCGGCGCTGCTCCGGCCAGGCGATCAACTGGGCCGTGCCGGCTTTCGCCACCGTGATCGGCTCGGCGGCCTGCATCCGGTCGACGTCGACGAACGTGAGGGAGGGTGCGCTGTTGGCTGCGAAGACGAGCAGGGACCGGTCGGGCGAGCGCAGCCCGCGTCCGACGGTCGGCAGGATCGCGATCGTCGGGCCGCCGACGGGAGCGAGCGTCGCGGCATCGAGCCGCGTCAGAGTTTGCTTCCCGTCGGCGACGACCATTCCGAGCACGGTCGCCCGGGGACTCGGAGCTGCACCGGCGACAGCCACCAGCGCGAACGCCCAAACGGCGACGGCCGTTGCAACGATTCGCACGAGCACAGTCTGCATCGCGGCAGTCAGAGCGGCAAGCGCGAGAAACCTGTCCATTCGCGCAGTAGCCCGGCCTCGATGCGAGTGGAAGCCTCTGAGAAGAGCCGGGCACTCCCGCATGGGGAGGGGGCTGTCAAAGGTCCCCCAACCCAGAGACGCCCGGCTCGTTCGCAAGGTAGCGCCGGGCGATTGCCGTCGCTTCAGGCGATCTCGGCGTGGATGCGTCCGCTCGCGGTCCTGAGCGGGCCGCCGTCGCGATCGGCGCGGACGGCGAGCATCTCGGCCAGAATCGAGATCGCCGTCTCGGCCGGTGTCTGCGCGCCGATGTCGAGGCCGGCGGGCCCCCGCAGCCGTTCGAGCGCCTCCTCGTCGACGCCGGCCTCGAGCAGTCGCTCGCGACGCCGCTCCTGGTTCCTGCGGGCGCCGAGCGCGCCGATGTAGAACGCCTCCGTCTCGAGCGCCGCGGTCAGCATCGGCAGGTCGAACTTGTCGTCGTGGGTGAGGACGACGATCGCGGTCGCGTGGTCCGGCTCGACCTGCGCAAGCGTCTCTTCGGGCCAGGCGACGATCACCTCGTCGGCGCTCGGGATCCGCTCGGACGTCGCGAACCTGCCGCGCGCGTCCGCGACGATCGTCCTCCAGCCGATCCCTCCGGCCGCTGCACAGAGCGCCTCGGCCGTGTCGACGGCGCCGTAGACGAGCAGGCGCGGGGGAGGGCCGAACACATCGGCGAAGACGCGCCGCCCCTCGAGCTCGACGACGCGGCTGTGGCCGCCGCGGATCAGCTCGTCGGCGCGTGGATCCTCTCCGTCCAGCACCAGGCGCTGTGAAGCGTCATCGAGGTCGGTCAGGACGACCGCACGCCGGTCGTCGCGGACGATCTCCGCGAGGCGCTCGAGCAGTGCCGGATCCGGCTCGTCGACCCAGACGTCGATCTCGCCGCCGCAGGGAAGGCCGACGCTGAGCGCCAGGTCATCGGAGATCCCGTAGGTGAGCAGCCGCGGCTCGCCACCGCGCAGGACCTCCTGCGCAGCCTCGTAGACCTCGTTCTCGACACACCCGCCGGAGACCGAGCCGGCCAGATCACCACCCTCGGAGATCGCCAGCTTCGAGCCGACGGGACGCGGCGCCGAGCGGCGCGTCGCGACGACCCGCGCGAGCGCGATCCGCTCACCGCGCGAGCGCCAGCGCTCGAGGTCGCCGAGCAGTTCTTTCATGCGGAGAAGCGTATCGCCGGGCTAGTGGCGACTGCAGCTACACACAGGCTCACCCAGTTCCCGCCGCTCGAACTTGCGGCCGCAGCGGTCACAGCTGGGCGGGACGATGTTCGCCTTCACGAGGAGGGCTCGCATGAGCGTCGCCCAGAGGACGAAGTACGGAAGGATGAGGTTCCCGGTCACCCTTCCTCTATCGGCGGAGAGGGCCGGAAGTTTTAGTGCACGGTGACTATCTGGGTCATCCGCGAGGGGTGCAGCGAGCAGAACAGCCGGTAGGTCCCGGGCCGGGTGAACCGGAACGAGTAGGTCCCGCGCGTCAGGCTCGGCGACGCGAACCCCACGGGGCCGCTCGCGAGCGTGACGTCGTGCTGCACGGTGCCGACGAAGCGCCACGTGAAGCGAGTGCCGCGGCGCAGGCTGACGCGCTGCGCCCCGTAGGCGTAGTCGCCGACCCACGTCGACGTCACCCGCCGAAGGGCGCCCGTCGGCGGCTTCAGCAGCTGGATCGTCACCGGCTCGGGCGTCGTCGGCTCCGGCCGAAGGGACTCGTAGCTCCGGCAGCCTGCGACCGGGGCCGGGGCGAGGAAGACCATGGAGATCCCCATCACGCGCACGTGCGGGCGGCTGTTGTCGTACGTGGCCGTGAGGCGGAGCGTGTCGCCGGCCTGCACCGGTCGCCCGGCGGGGTCGCTGAACTCCGTCATGTGCCGTGGGCCCGGCTCGTGCAGCACGGGCCGCGGCTCGATCCCGCCCCACGTCGGATAGGAGGTGAACAGCGAGCCGCAGCTCGTGTCCGAGACGTCGAGCGAGATACCGCCTCCGTGGAGGTGGCCGCCGCCTAAGACGAGCAGGCCGCTCATCGGCAGCCTGTAGTCCCAGACCTCCTTGTACGTCGAGCCCGGCCCGCCCGTCCCTGGAACGTTGAACACGGGATCCGCGCGGCAGTTCCTCACGTCCAGCCAGAGCGGCTTCACGGTCGTCCGCTGCTCGCCCGTCGCGTACGAGACCGTGTACCGCACCTGGACGACCGAGTCGCGTGCGTGGTGGTTCATGAGCATGTAGACGAGCCCCCACAGGTCGGAGCCTCGATTCGGATAGCCGAAGGGCTCGGGTAGAGAGAGCACCGCGTGCTCCTCGCCCTCGGCGTAGAAGCGCTCGACCGAGACGTTCGAGGTTCTCCCGTCGAAGCCCGTGAACGAGGAACAGGTGGTCTCGGGCGTGCCGAGCTTCGCGAAGACGACGTGGTGGAGCATCACGTCGGTGTGGGGAACCGGATTCCCCAGGAGGTCGAAGATGTCGGCGCGCATCCCGACGACGTAGCCGTCCTCCTTGGGCGAGGGAACGAGTTGCCCGCCGCGCTCGACGCCGAATGCCCCGACCTCGATCGGCGCGGACGTGAAGACGAGCGTTTTGACTCCAGCGAGCGCGCCGCCGGGGAACGCGAGCGCCGCCAGCAAGCCTGCACAGCAGAGACGCAGGAAAGCCCGCACGCCGCCGACTGTAGCACCGCGTCCGCGCGGCTAGAATCAAGCCGTGAGCTGGCTGATGATTGCCCTGCTCGCGCTTGCAGTCGCGGCCGTGATCGGCGCGGAGTGGCCGCGGCTCACGCAGCGGTATGGCGGCGAAGCGCGCCGCCACCGCGACCGCGCGCGGCGGAAGGCCACCCTGACGGTGATCCGAACCGAAACGGACGAGTTCGAGGAGAGCGTCAAGCGCGACCTCGCCGAGCTCCCCACGATCGAAGAGCGCGACAGAAAGCGCTAGGGGCCGAAGACGCGCGCATTGAAGGTGCGCGTGTTGGGAAGGATCGGCCCCACGTCCTCCATGTTCTTCGTCTCCTGATAGTCGGCCGCCGTCAGGACGACCGTGTGGCGGCCGCTCCGAAGGCCGGCGAGCGAGACATAGGCGCGCCCGCCTGAATACGCGACTTGGCGGTTGCGGCCCTCGACGCGAGCCCGGAACCCGCGGGGATCGACGCCCGCGCCGCGGTCGGTGACGGCGAACACGACCGTTCGGCCGCGGCCCGAGAGCAGCCTGATTCGCGGCCCGGCGACATCTCCCACCCAGTAGCGGAACGAGAACGCACCCGGCCGCGCACCCTGCGGCGAGTCGAAGACGACGTCGTAGACGCCGGGCGTGGGCAGGACGACACCGGCGATCAGCCGGTGATCGCCGTACTGCGATCGGTACGGGTTCAGGTCGAGCGGCAGCGCGGTATAGCCGGTGAGGCGGCTTTGGTCGCCGCCCTGCACGATGCGAGGCTCGATCCGGCTGCCGCGCGCGCGCGCCGTGATCACGACGCCGAAGTTCGCGGCGCCCGAGGGGATGCGCACGCGGTAGACCGCTTCCGGCCCGCCAAGGCGGACCGGAAAGTCGAATCCGTTGGGCGAGAGGTCGGGGTAGCGGTACTCGGAGACGCGAGAGGGAGCCCCGGCAGTCGTCCCGCGGTAGATGCCCGGCCGCGTCAGCGCCCGGCTCGGCGCGGCCAGCTGGGGACGGTCGACTCGCAACCAGAATGGAATCCGCCTGCTCTGGCCTGCGCGCGACAGGACGACGAAGCCGGTCGCGTCGGCCGCAGCCGCCCCGACGTGGGCGGAGGCTCGGACGGAGATCGTGCCCGGCACCGTCACCGTCGCCGGGGCAGTCACCGAGACAGAGCCGGTGCCCGATTGCAGGACGACCGCGACCGACCACGCACCCGCACCTCCACCCGCATCGGTGACGGCGACCGCGCGAGCGACCGACTCGCCGGCCCTGAACAGACCGAATGAGAGCCCGGTCGGCGCCGTGAAGACCAGCGGATCGTTGGCGCGCAGGAGGTCGATCCGTCCGCCACCCTGCCGGGTCGAGGCCGCCTCCGCACCGCTGGTGCGCACGGGGACCGCGGTCGACTCGAGCGCGGACTTCACCTGCGCCGGCGTCCAGCTCGGATGGCGCTGCAACAGGAGCGCGGCTCCGCCCGCTACGTGCGGGCTGGCCATGCTGGTGCCGCTGAAGGCCGTCCACAGTCCCTGCGAGCGCGGAACGGAGGACAGGACGGCGACTCCAGGCGCGCTGACATCGGGCTTCATCAGGAGGGAGTAGGGGGTGGGTCCGGCCGAGGAGAAGGAGGCGATCACGTCAGGCGCCTGAGCGTCCGCGCCACCCGTCGCCGCCGCCACGGTGATCGCCTGCGCGGCGCTCCCCGGCGAGCTGATCGACCCGTCCCCGAAGTCGGAGTACTCGTTGCCTGCCGCGACGACCGGCACGACGCCGGCCTGAGCCGCGCGGTTGAGCGCTCGGACGACGATGTCGCGGGTGGGCGCGATCTCAGGCTCGCCGAACGAGCAATTGATCACGTCCATCCCGTCCTTGACCGCCTGGTCGACGGCCTTCGCGATCTCCGTGGAGTTGCCATCCAGCCCGAAGCCGGGCGTCGGGATGGAGAGCACCTTGTAGTTGCCGAGGTAGGCGCGCGGCGCGACCCCGTTCACGATCTCTCCTTCGGCGTCGGTGTCGTGGTCGCCGGCCGCGATCCCGGCGACGTGCGTCCCGTGCTCGCCTTTCGGGTCGAACGCCTTGCGCGCGGGCGCGTAAGCGGTGCCGCGCGGGGCATAGGCGCGAGCGACGATCACCTTCGGAGTCGTGAACGCGCGCTGCCCCTTGGGAAACCCCGGCGGATACGAGAGGCCGCTGGGCGAGAAGAACGGATGGGTCTGGTCGATTCCCTGGTCGAGGATCCCGATCTTCATGCCGTTGCCGGCCGTCGAGAGGTCGGCGCCCCAAAGCTCCGGCGCGTGGATGAGCTGCGGCGTCCGATCGAGCAGCACGTGGTAGCGGAGGTTCGGCCAGACCTCGGCGACGCCCGGGATCGAGGCGAGGCGGCGCACGTCTCTGGCGGGGACGACGACGGACATCCCGTTGAGCGCGACCGAGTAGCCCCGGCGGACCGCCGTTCCCGGAATCGCGCCGGCGATCCTCCTCTGCACGACGTGTTGCTCGGCCGCGAGGTGAGCAAGGTACCGGCGGCTGGAAGGCGTGCTTGCGACCAGGTGCCGCGGACGCGCGAAGGAGGAGAAGGCAAGTGACCGCGAGCGCGCAAACTCCGCCGCGAGCGGCGGCTGCTTCAGTGTGACGACCACCTCCACGGAGGCCGCCCGAGCAGCCGGCACGAGGCCGAGCGAGACGAGTCCGCAGATCAGTAGACTCCGTTTCAGGACGAAAATGGTACGGCTACACTGTCCCTCCGCGCGGATGTGGCGGAATTGGTAGACGCGCACGGTTCAGGTCCGTGTGGGCTTCGGCTCGTGGAGGTTCAAGTCCTCTCATCCGCATAGCCGCACAGTTGTCTGAGGCGTGCGTCCGACGGGTTTTGTAACGAGCCCGCCCGCCGCCCACCCCGACACGACAATCGATGGGTCACTCGTTCGAGTGATCCGCCGCGGCTTGAGGCCGTCCGACGTAGGTCCTATGTGGGGAGCCGCACCCCGCCTGGGCCGCCTTGCGCCGCTGTTGGCGTTGGTCGCAGTGGCTTTGCTTGCCTGCGTGCAGGGCGGCGGCCCGGCGTCGGCGGCGGTGACGCTGACGGGCGGCGGCAGCAAGCGCTTCGACGGGCTCGGCCTCGCCGGCGACGTGCCGATCCAGAAGCGGCCCGCGCTGCTTGCGCCCGGAACGCCACCCGCCAACACCGCGCTCCCCACGATCAGCGGCGCCGCCCAGGTCGGCCACAGCGGCGCCATTGGTAGGCGTAGCTGATGGGGGTCGTGCCGGTCCAGCTGCCGGTGCCGGCGGTCAGGGTCTGCGACTCCACCGGCGCCGCCTGCGCCAACATCAGCAGCGCGACGGCGAGCTCCTACACTCTCGTCACCGCGGACCAGGGTGAGACCGTGCGCGTGCGCGTGACCGCCTCGAACGTTGCCGGCTCGGCTTCGGCCGACTCGCCCCGGACGGGCGTGGTGCAGGCCGCCGGCGGCGGTTCAGCGGGATTGCACGTATCCGGGAATCAGTTGCTGGACGCGTCAGGCGCGGTCGTGCATCTCCACGGCGTGAACCGCTCGGGCCCGGAGTTCGCCTGCATCCAGGGCTGGGGGATCTTCGACGGGCCGAGTGACGACGCCTCCGTCACGGCGATCAAGTCGTGGAAGTCGAACGTCGTTCACATCGGCCTGAACGAGGACTGCATCCTCGCCATCAACGGGGTGCCCTCGGCGTACGCCGGCGCGAACTACATGAATGCGATCGTGGCGTACGTGAACAAGCTGCACGCGCAGGGGCTGTACGCAGAGGTGTCGCTGATGTGGGCGGCGTCCGGCATGCAGCAGGCACAGGACCATCCTCCGATCCTCGACGCGGATCACGCGCCGGCGGCGTTGAAGGCGATCGCGAACGCTTTCAAGAACGATCCGAAGACGTTCATCGGCCTGCAGTCGGAGCCGCACGCGATCACGTGGGCCTGCTGGAAGAACGGCGGCTCCTCGTGCTCGGTCGGCTACACGGCGCTCGGCATGCAGGGCGCGCTCGACGCCGTCCGCTCGACGGGAGCGACCAACGTCGTCACCGCCTCCGGGATCGATTACGCCAACAACCTCAGCCAGTGGCTCGCGAACAAGCCGAGCGATCCTCTCAACCAGCTGATGGCGGAAGCGCACGTCTACGGCAAGAACGCCTGCGCATCCACCACCTGCTTCAACACGGATTACGCGCCGGTCGCGAAAAGCGTGCCTATGGTCTTCGGCGAGACCGGGGAGACCTACGGCGCGTCCTCCTGCGCCTCCACCAACACGTCCACCTTCATGAACTGGGCCGACGCGCACAGCGTCGGCTACGAGGCCTGGATCTGGGAGACGTGGGGCAATTGCCTGTCGCTGATCAACGACTACAACGGCACCCCGGCCAACGCCTACGCGACCTGGGTCAAGAACCACTACGCAACGCTGCCTTAGCAGGTAAAGCCGCCGGGGCGGGCACGCCCCTTTCCGTGGCGGGCACCGGGTCGCGCAACTAGACTCGGCGGCTCGATGGTTCGGCGGCTGGTTGCGGTCGTAGGCGTTTTTCTCGCGCTCGCACCCGCGGCGCGGGCCGCTCAGCTGGGGCTCGCCGAGGTTCGTTCCGCCGACGGGCGCCTCGTCGGAGAGGCCGGGAACGGCTCGTATACCTACCCGGCCGACGGTTCCGTGCTCCGCGTCGGTTCCGCACACGCGTTTGCCGACCGCGTCGTCCTCCGCGACGTGACGATGTTCAACGGCCGGGTCTACGTCGACCGGCTCGTCGTTCCGGCGCGCGGACTCCGCGGCGCCCGCGTGGACGGCCTGATCGTCGACGGGAGGGCGTACCAGGTCGCCCCGAATTCCCTCATTCCGCTCCAGGGCGGGAGCTACATCGTTGCGCTTCAAGAGGCAGTCTCGCCGGGCCGAAACGGCTCGGGCCTGGTCGCGCTCCGCGCATTCACGGCCGATCCCTCGCTCGGACTCGCCCCGGGGACGCAGGTTCTCGTCGGGCTCGCCCGCGCGGCTCGCCCGACTGGGATCGGTGGGCCGGCGGCGGCGGTGCTCGGGTTGCCGCAGCTGAAGGCGGCGCAGGCGTCCGCCGCGGGCGTCCCGATCTCGTTCCCGGTGCTCGCGCCGCCCGGGAACACGATCGGCGGCCAGGCCGTGGCGATCGCCGAGCGTTTCCTCGGCGTTCCGTACGTCTGGGCGGGAGCGAGCCCGTCCGGCTTCGACTGCTCAGGGTTGACGATGTACGTCTACGGGCTGCTCGGAATCCGGCTCACGCACTTCACGGGGTCACAGCTCTACCAGGGGCGGCCGGTGCCGCCGAGCCAGCTGCTGCCGGGAGACCTGGTCTTCTTCCGTCCGGACGCCGACGGCGTGCCTCACCACGAGGGCATGTACATCGGGAACGGTCAGTTCATCCACGCGCCCCACACCGGCGACGTCGTCAAGATCTCGAGCCTGTTCGAGACGCGCTATGCCCTCGCATACGTGGGCGCGGTCCGGCCCTACGCCGCGGCCGGGCCTTCGCCGTTCTCGAGCTGGACCTCGGCGTCCGGGTAGAGAACCTTCCAGACGCGCAGGTAGATCCGGATCTCGGCGGCGGCGGAGCTGGTCGGCCGAACGTCGATCTCGAGCTCATTCGGCGCGGTGACGAGCACCGTCTGGCCGAGGCTTCTCAGGAAGGTCGCCAGACGGTCCGTGTAGCTCGGATCGGAGAGGCGGAGCTGCATTGGGCCGCCATCCGAGTCTCCCATCCGGCGGGCAGGGGGACGGTCACCCGTCCGAGGGGATGCGTGTCCCTCGAACGGGTGATTCTTGCTACGAGGGAAGCGTGTTTAGGACTTCTTCGGCGTGACCGGCCGGCTTGATGCCGAGCATCGCCCGCGCAACGTTGCCCTCGGCGTCGATCACAAAGGTGGAGCGGTTGATCCCCATGTACTTCTTGCCGGCGAACTTGCGCTCGCCCCAGACGCCGTACTTCTCGGCGACCTCGTGCTCAGGGTCGGCGAGCAGCGTGAACGGAAGCTCGTACTTCGACTTGAACTTGGCATGGGACGTCTCGTTGTCGGGACTGACGCCGAGGATCTCGGCGCCGCGCTCGCGGTAGACGTCGTAGGCGTCGCGGAACTCGCACGCCTCGGTCGTGCAGCCGGGCGTGTCGTCCTTGGGATAAAAATAGACGACGACCGGGCGGCCGCGGAAATCGGAGAGCTTGACGCGGTCGCCAGTGTCGCTCTGGAGCTCGAAGTCGGGGGCGGGCTTGCCTTCCTCGATCACGCGAAACCTCCCTGTAGGGTCGAACGATGCTAACGGCCCATGACGTGACCACATTCCTCGTGTTGGGCGTGTGTGCAGCCTCCTCCTGCGCCGCGCACGTGGCATATCGCCGCCGAGGAGCGTTGGTCGCTCGGGGTGAGCCCTGCGCTCAGCGTCGATTCGCGAGCGTGATGTCGACCTTCCAGGAGGCGTGGGTGAGTGGCAACAGGACCTGGCCGCGGGAGAGCTCGAGGTCGAAGTGGCGGGTGTCGTCGCCGAGGTGCACCTCAAGGTCGGCGGGAAGTGGCTGCGAGTCTTGCGCGGGGGTGACCGTGTGCGCCCAGACCTTCAGCTCGCGCGCGGCGGCTGTGTCTGCGCCGTTGCACTGGCCGTCGAAGATCGCCCGTCGCAGCGACGGGAATGCCGGGACCTCACCGGCTGCGGCGCGGATGCGCCGCTCGCTCCCCGGGTACTGGAGCCGGACGTCGCTTTCGGCGGGCCGACCGGCCGCCGTGACGGCGAAGGTCGCTGCCGTTTTGTCGTCCTCCGCGCGAAGCTCGACGTTCACCCGCGGTGTGAACGCCCCGCGGCGAGCCATGGTCAGCGTCATGGCGACGATCGCCGCGCCGGCGACCAGGGCAGCGCCCTGCTTGAAGGGGTTGTCCCAGATGACGAGGCCGTGCAGGAAGACGCCGGCCACGAAGAGGAGGTAGATGCCGCCCAGAAGCAGGGGGTTGCCGAGCCGTCGATAGACGGCGGCCGGAACGTGCTCGCCCTTCCGGCGGCTGGACACGAGGAGCAGGACCGGGAAGACGCCGGCCAGCAGCGAGACGACGAGCACGCCGACGAAGTTGATGACCCCGGCGAACGAACCGGAGTGCGTCAGCGCCATCCATTCGGCCGCCAGGAAGGCGGCGGCCACCGGGGCCGTCGCGATCGCAAACCGTCCCCGCCTGCCGGGTAGGAGCGGGAGGCGCTGTCCGCGCCCACGCGTGGGCTGTGGCGCGGGAGTGCGCGGCGCCGCGGCATCGGGCGCGGCGAGCGCTTCCCAGATCTCTGCGGAGAGGCGACCTCCGCGTCTCGTGGCCGCGCGCGCGACGTAGCGCGGCTCACCGGTTCGGCGCGTCTCCGCGACGACACCGCGCTCAACAAGCGATGCGACGAGCGTGCGCGCCGCCTCGGCGTCCCCGCCGGTGCACGCGGCGATCTCGGCGAGGCTCACCTCCCCGCGGCGCGCGATCCAGCCGACGAGCGCGCTGTGCGAGTCGGGCAGCGAGAGGAGGTCGGCGAGGCTCAGGCCGGCGACGTCCCACGCGCCCTCGTACGCGAGCCTCAAACTCGATGTGACGCGCAGGCGGACACTCTGCTCATCGGCGGCCGTGATTTCGAGCTCGAGCTGATCGTTGTCGTCGCGCAGGTCGGGGAACCGCTCGAGCAGCGCAGCGTCGCCGTCGACGCCGAGCAGCTGCCATCGCCCGGCGGCGGTCGCTTCGGACCGCTGTGTGCGCCCGCCGCGCTCGGCGTCGACGCGGAAGCGGGGCTTGCCGTCCTCCAGTCCGAGGTACACGACGCCGAGGCGGAGGCCATCGCGAGCACGCGACCGGCGGCGCCGTTCGAAGCGGAGCCGCGCCGCCCGCCGCGGCAGGGCGAGGACGACCGGGGAGGCCGACGGGAGCCGCTCGAGCGCGAGCCCGAAGAGCGCCCGCGAGAAGGTGATCGAGACCATGCCCAGGCCAAGGATCGCGAACGCCGATCCGAGTACGTCGACGGCCGGGCCGGCTGCGTTGGCGAGCGGCGCGAGGGCTGTGCCCGTCTCATGGGTCAGAGCCTGCGGCGCGACGGCCCCGTTGACCGCAAGCACGAATAGGCAATAGAGGAGCATCGCGGTACCCTGTGCCGCTGCGCAGCCGCGGATGAGCGCGCGGGCGCTCGTGTCGCGGCGCAGGACGAGCTGGCCGCAAAGCGCGACCGACATGTGTCCGAAGTAAGCGGCGAGAACGATGCCGAAGACGAGGCCCACGATCGACGACTCGAACGGGCGCCCGGCGACGAAGGGCACGCGCTCGTAGAGGAGGTTGTCGGACCGCGCATGGGCCAAGGCGAGCAGCGAGAGGGCGACGATCAAGCCGATGTTGACCGCCCCGACGACGAGCGCCGAAGCAATGGTCGAGTTGAGCGACTCCCGTCGCAGGTAATAGAGCCCGACCAGGAAGAGGAGCGCGACCCAAACGGCCGCAGGCACCGACGTGGCGTCCTCGAGTGTCCCCGCGATGGCAGTGTAGAAGACCGGGAGCACGAGCAGGCAGAGGACGAACAGGCCGCTCGTGAGCACGAGCGAGCCGCCGCGACCGAGGTAGTCGCCGACCACGCGGCCGAAGAAGGCGCTGCCGTAGCGGATCGTGCCGCTGCGCGAGATCGCCTCGGCCAGGAACGCGACGGTGAGAACGTTGACGAGGCCGAGGACGACGAGGATCGCGACGCCGGGCAGCGGCCCGACGGCGGCGAGGGCGATCGGGAGCGCGAGAATCGTTCCCCCTACTGTCTCCGTGAGCGTCAGCGAGTACGCCGTCCAGAACGGCGGGAGGCTCTCGAGCCGTGCGGCGAGAGCGCTCCACGCCCACCGGAGCCGATCGGGGATCGCGGCCCGGGCGGCGAAGATGGTCTCGAGTGGCTCGCGGTACAGCCGCTCGTACGCCTCCCTCACCTCCGGGTCGTCGAGGCCGAGCGCCGCCCGCACGCCTGGCACCGCGTCGCGGGTGAACTCGTACTTCCGGCCCAGCCGGCGGGCGACGGCCGCCTGTACCCGCGGATTCCGCGCCACGAGCGGGGCCCACTCGTGCGAATGGCGCTCGAGGTCCTGGATCGTCGGCCGAAGCGGCGGGTCGCGGCCGAGCGCGAAGGCCTCGAGGAAGGCGACCTCCCGCTCCTGCTCCGCCTCCTCGGTGAGAAGGCTCTCCGTCGCCCGCCGCGAGCGCGCGACAAGGTACGCGGTTCGATTCTCGATCAGGAAGAGCAGCGCGTTGGCGCGTCTCGCCGGCAGGCCCTCCAGGAGCTCCTCGCGGTCGAGGAGCCCGTCGAACGGATTTGGGGACACCGTCCGGCCCCGCTAGGCCGTCAAGCAGGCCGCCACCTGCCGATAGAGCGCCGTGACCGGATGGTCCGGATAGTGCAGGGCGAAGATCCCCTGGCTGGACAGGACCATCAGCTCGTCCGAGTGGGGGAGGACCGCCGCGACCTCGCACTCGTAGGCCTTCTCGACGCGCTCCTTGACCTCGGCGAAGTCGAATGCAGACGGGGTGTTGTTGACCACGAGCACCATGCGCGGGACGCGGAGCTTGCGCGCGACCGAAACGGCGACGCTGGTGCCCTCGTAGTCCTGCTGGTCGGGGCGCATGACGATCGCGAGCGCCTCGCAGATGGCGATTGAGAGGAGCGTCTCCTCGTTGAGCCCCGGATGCGTATCGATGATCAGGGCGTCGAGCTCCAGCTCCCTGATCAGCTCGCGGATGCCCTGGTTGAGCAGACCGACGTCGTAGCCGTCCTGCATGACGCGGGCGATGTCGCTCGCGTTGCTGCTCGAGGGGATGAGGAACACGCGGCCCGTCAAGCCCTCGTCCAGGCTCGACGTCACGTCGTAGGCTGCGGCGCCGATCTCGCAGCGTCCCCAGAGGTAGTCGTTGAGGGAGCGGCTCATCGTCTCCTGGCTCATCCCGAAGAGGACATGGATGCCGGGCGACTGAATGTCAGTGTCCACGACCCCGATCCGCTGCCCGCCGGCCGCCAGCAGCGTCGCGACGTTGGCCGTCATGTTCGACTTGCCCGTGCCGCCCCGGAACGAATGGACCGAGATGATCTTCGCCACGGCGCTAGTGCTCGGGACGTGCCCTCAGCTCGTTCGCTCTGCGCTGGAGGTCCCGGAAATAGTCCGTGTCGGTGATCTCGGCCACCTGCTTGGCGGCCCTTCCCGCGTCGATCTCGATCTGGAGCTGGCGGACCTCCTGCTTCAGGGCCTGCTCGCGGGCCGTTACCTCGCGCGCCATGCGCCGGAAGACCCGCGCGAGCCGGCCGAGGGCGTCATTGCGTGCTGCGACGGCGTCGATCGTCTCGGGGTCGAAGGTCCCGTTCTCGACTGCCGTGGCCGCGTCGACGACGTATCCGACCTGCTCGATGTACTCACGCTCGAGGTCGTGCAGACGCTTCTTCGTCAGGCAGCCGTTGATTCGTGCGCGCAGGAGCACGGGGTCGAACGGCTTGGGCAGGTAGTCGGCCGCGCCGAGCTCGATGCAGCGCACCACGCTCTCGATGTCCTCGAGCGCCGAGACCATGATCACCGGAACGTGGCGCAGCTTCTCGTCGCGCTCGATCCGCGCCAGAGTCTCGTAGCCGTCCAGCTCCGGCATCAGGACGTCGAGCAGGACGACGTCGAAGGGCTGGGCGCGAAGCGCCTCCAGCGCCCTGCCGCCGTCCTCGACGGCGGTGACGCGGTGGCCCTCCCGCTCGAGGTCGTGCGACAAGACCATGCGGTTGATCTCGTCGTCGTCGACGACGAGGATCGATGCCGAGCCCTCGCTCACGAAGCCGCCGCCTGCAAGGAGTCGGCGACGCGCGCATACTCCGCGTCGATCCGGGCCACCTGCTCGGCCGCGCCGACGAGAGCTCCCGTCTGCGCCGTCGCCTCGAGCTCCTGGCAGAGCTCGGCCAGCCTCGTCGCCCCGAACATCCGCCCGTTGGACTTGAGCGTGTGCGCTGCCCGACGCAGCTCCGGCGCCTCCGCGTTCTCGAGCGCGCGTCGAAGCGTCTCGAGCAGCGCCGGCGCATCGCGCAGGAACGTGTCGACGAGCTCGGCCACGAACCCGCCGTCGCCGGTCCTCGCGCGCAGCTGCTCGAGCGCTTCGTGATCGAGGACGCGCTCGCTGTCGGCGGCGCTCGGCGGGCAGCGGCTCAGGGCCGCGGCGAGCTCATCCATGGGATCGGCTTGCTCACGTAGTCGTCCATGCCGGCGGCGAGACAGATCTCACGGTCTCCCTGCATCGCGTTGGCCGTCATGGCGACGATCCGGGGGCGCTCGGGGCCCTTCCACTCGCGGTGGATGCCGCGGGCCGCCTCCAGGCCGTCCATCTCCGGCATCTCGACGTCCATGAGGACGACGTCGTACGGTCGCCGCCGAAGCGCCTCGAGCGCCTCGAGCCCGTTCACTGCGATGTCGGCCCCGTAGCCGAGCTTCTCGAGCAGCCGGAGAGCGAGCTGCCGGTTGACCGCATTGTCCTCGACGAGCAGGACGCGCAGGTGCGCCCTCGTCTCGGCGACCGCATCGGGCTCGCGCTCGTGCACGTCTTGCGCGCCCGCCGCGTTCGCGCCGACCGCGGCGGCGACGGCGTCGTAGAGCAGGGAGGCCTTGATCGGCTTCGTGAGTGAGGCCGCGAACTCGCTGTGCGCGTCGCGATCCTCGGGTCGCCGCCCGAGCGACGTCAGCATCAGCAGCGGAAGCGCGTCCGCATCGCGGTAGCGGCGGATCTCGCTCGCGAGCGTGAGGCCGTCCATCTCCGGCATCTGCATGTCGAGGATCGCGACGTCGAGCGGGTCGCCCCGGCTGATCCATTCGAGCGCCTTCGTCGGTGACCCGGTCTCGCGGGGCAGCATTCCCCACGAGCGCGCGTGACGCGTGACGACCTCGCGGTTGGCGTCGTTGTCGTCGACGACGAGCAGGCGCTTGCCGCGGAGCTCGGCGGCGACGGGCGGAAGCTCGGGGCCGGAGGCGGCCTCTACCATGAGGGTGAGGTGGAAGGCGGAGCCCTTGCCGACCTCGCTCTCCGCCCACATCTCTCCGCCCATCAGCTCGCACAGGCGCCTGCTGATGGCGAGGCCGAGGCCTGTGCCGCCGTAGCGGCGAGTCGTCGAAGCGTCGACCTGACTGAAGGACTCGAATAGGCCGTCGATCCCATCGGCGGGGATACCGATCCCGGTGTCGCGGACGGTGAAGTGCAGCCAGTGCATTCCGTCGCCCTCGCCTGCCTGTGCGACGGCGCGGGCCTCGACCGTCAGGACGGGCCGCGCTCGCGGCCACCAGCTGGACGGCGGTCTCGACGCAGTCACGCAGGACGAGCGGGCGCTGCTCGAGCTCGAGCCTGCCGGCCTCGATCTTCGAGAAGTCGAGGATGTCGTTGATCACGGCGAGCAGCGCATCGCCGCTCGCGTGGACGGCGTCGGCTAGGTCGCGCTGCTCGGGCGTCAGTTTCGTGCCGAGCAGCAGCTCGGTCATGCCGATGACAGCGTTGAGCGGCGTGCGGATCTCGTGGCTCATCGTCGCCAGGAAGGCGCTCTTGGCCTCGGTGGCGGCCTCGGCCTCGCGGCGGGCGCGCAGGAGCTCGCTGATGTCGTGGTAGAGCGCGTACATGCCGACGTGTTGGCCGCCGACGAAGATCGGGGCGGCTCGCACGTCGACATCAACGAGCGTCCCGTCCTTGCGGGTTCGCTGAGTGGTGAGGCGAACGTCGCTGCCCTTCCCAGCGCGCCTGTTTGCGTCGACCGCCTCGGCGCGCATCCCGTCCGACCGAGCAACGAGGTCGTCGATGTTGCGTCCGATCGCCTCCCGGTCGCTGTATCCGAAGAGGCTCTCGGCCGCCGAGTTCCACGACGTCACGTTGTCATCGAGGTCGATCGTGACGATCGCTGTCGGGCTGAGCTCGAGCAGCGACTCGAGGTATTGCTTGCGGCGCTGGAGCTCGCGGACGTCGTGGTAGATCGCGTACGTGCCGACCGGCTCCCCGCGCAGGTGCACTGGTGCGGCCAAGAGCTCGACGTCGATCAGTGACCCGTCCTTGTGCGTGCGCCTCGTGAGCGCATGCACCCGCCCGTCGGCCAGCGCATCGCGGCTGACCGCGACCGCCTCGACCCGCAGCTCCGCGGACGTGGCGACGAGGTCGTCGATCTTGCGGCCGAGCGCCTCCGGGCGCGCGTAGCCGAACAGCGTCTCGGCGGCCGGATTCCACGAGG
>WNFV01003490.1_pt1 | contig 20032 bp, 4 predicted proteins | sample 5400101 | NCBI WGS metagenome assembly WNFV01 (sample SAMN13153361, study PRJNA577476) | soil metagenome | isolation source: 115 cm soil or saprolite under grassland replicate 1 | place: USA:California | collected 2016-06-15 | reverse complement strand
ACAACCTCTCTGGCTAGGGACAATATTGGCAGGCGTTTCTCTAGGCGTTTTCGCGCCTGACGAAGGCTTCCGGCCTTCCTACCTGCGGTGATGCCCCGATCCCGTCTCCAGAACCCCCGAATTACGCGGAACGCAGGAGAGACCAACGTCGACCAGGCCACCCACACCGTCGCCGACCCGCGCGCTAGCCACTACTGGGACACCGACGGCTACCTCGTGCACGCCTACGACCAGACGCTGCACCTCGGCGAGGACGCCTGGGACGTCTACCTGATATACCCGCCAGGGGTGCGCTGGGACGGCCCGCAGCCGCCCGCACCCGCATACTGGATGACCCAGCTCAGCGGCACCGACGCGCCGTATCTTGACAAGGCGGTCTTCGCTCAGCACACCCGAACCCTGCTCGACTATTGACCGGGCACATCCGCAGGACCACGGGAGTTCGATCGTGACCATCCCCGACCCACGCGCCGACCGGGACCCGCCCGCCGATCTTGAACTGCCCATCGAGGTCGAACCGGCGCCCGGCCCGCCGGTGTCGTGCGCAACGCTGCAGCAGGAAGCGGCCGAGCGGCCCAAGTCGCTGCGGTTGCTGCCCCGCATCACCGCCGACGCCGTCCGCCTGGTGTGGGCCGCCAACCCGCGCATGCTGATCGCCAGCATCGCGCTGAAACTGGTCAACGGCGCCGGGCTGGCGACCGCGCTCATCTTTGGCAAGAACCTGATCGGCTCGGTGCTGTCTGCGGATACCGCGGGCAGTTCACCAGGTATCGGTGCGGTCGCACCGCAGCTGGTCACTGTGGTCGGCATCGTCGCCGCATTGGGTCTGGTCACCGCGGCCGGGCGGGAGGTGCGGGAGATCCTCTCCGAGACCACCGCCCGGCACGCCAAACAGGCCATCATCGACGTCGCCACCCGCGTCGAGCTGTCCGCCTACGAAACCTCGGCCTTCCACGACCGGCTGGTGCGGGCAGCGGCCGGTGAACACCGGCCGATCCAGATGGTCGACGGGCTGATCGGCACCATCGGCGCGATCGCCTCGATCGGCGGCATTGTGGTCGCCCTGCTGGCCATCCAGCCGTGGCTGGTACCGCTGCTGTTCCTGGCCGGGCTGCCCCTGCTGCTCGGTGTGATGAAGGCCGGGCAGGCCATGTTCGGCTTTCACATGCGGATGACCACCGTCGCGCGGGCCCGCAACTACCTCTACCGGCTGCTGACCGAGAAGGACCCGGCCAAGGAGGTCCGCGCCTTCGGACTCGGAGAGTATCTGACCGGCCGGCACACCGTGCTGTACGAGCAGCACATGGCCGAGCTGCGCAAGACCACCCGCAAGCGGTTCCGCATCGCCATCGCCTCCACCCTCGGCCTGGCCGCCGCGCTCGGCGCGGGGATGGCCGGCCTGCTCGCCCTGGCAATGTCAGGCAGGCTGGAACTAGCCGCGACCGCCACCGCCACCGGGGCGCTGCTCATCCTCGGCGAACGGATCATGACCACCGTCAACAGCGTCGGCGACATGTACGAGGCGGGCCTGTTCGTCGAGGACTTCACCACCTTCCTGGCCACCACCCCGCTCACCCACGGCGCCACCGGCACGATGCCGGCCCCGACCGCGTTCGACCGGATCACCGTCGAGGACGTGACCGTCACCTACCCGGCCGCCAGCAGCCCGGCCCTGACCGAGGTGTCGCTGCAGATCGACGCGGGCCGGGTCATCGCGCTCGTGGGCGAGAACGGGTCGGGCAAGACCACCCTGGCCAAACTGCTGTCCCGGCTCTACCTGCCCGACGCGGGCCGCATCGCCTGGGACGGTACCGATCTCGCCGACATGGACGCCGGGCAGGTGCACCGCCGCATCGCGGTCATCTTCCAGGACTTCGCCCGCTACGACCTGACCGCCCGGGAGAACATCGGCCTCGGCGCGGTGGAACACGTCGACGACACCGACACCGTGCGGACCGCAGCGGTGCACGCCGGCGCCGACCGCTACCTGGCCGCGCTACCGGACGGGTACGAGACAATCCTGTCCCCGGAGTACGACGGCGGCCGGGACCTGTCCGTCGGGCAGTGGCAGCGGGTCGCGCTGGCACGAGCGTTCATCCGCGACGCCCCGCTGATCATCCTGGACGAACCCACCGCGGCGCTGGACCCCCGCGCCGAACACGACCTGTTCACCCGCATCCGTACCCTCTACAAGGGATGGACGGTGCTGCTGATCTCGCACCGGTACAACACCGTCCGCGACGCCGACCACATCTACGTCCTCGACCAGGGCCGGATCATCGAACACGGCAGCCACGACCAGCTGATGGCTGCGGCGGGGGTATACGCGGAGCTGTTCACGTTGCAGGCCGCCGCCTACACCGACCAGCCCTCACCCAACGGCCACCACAACACCGCAGGCGCGGCAGTACCTGTGCCGCAGGCGCGCGACGCAGCGATCCGTTGAAGGACAAGTCCATGACGACCGTCATCGACGGCGACCCGCGCGCCGTCGCCGCGACCCGGGCCGTCCAACACGGCGACATCGCCCGGCTTCGGCAGCTCCTGGCCGATCATCCGGAGCTGGCCACCGCCGCGATCGGCACCGCGGGGCCGTGCGGCAAGGCCCGCACCCTGCTGCACGCGGCCACCGACTGGCCCGGCCACTACCCCAACGTCGCCGCCACCATCCAGGCACTGGTCGAGGCGGGCGCGGACGTCAACGCCCGGTTCACCGGCCCGCACACCGAAACCCCGCTGCATTGGGCCGCCTCCAGCGACGACGTCGAGGCCCTCGACGCGCTGCTGGACGCCGGCGCGGACATCGAGGCCGACGGCGCTGTCATCGCGGGCGGCACCCCACTCGACGACGCGGCCGCGTTCGCACAGTGGCAGGCCGCCCGGCGGCTGGTGGAACGCGGCGCGCATACCAAGCTGTTCAACGCCGCCGCGCTCGGGCTGCTCGACCGCGTCCAGGCGCATCTGGCCACGGACCCGCCACCGCAGGAGGTCTCCGCGGCGTTGTGGGCGGCCTGCCACGGCGGGCAGCAACCCACCGCAGAACACCTTCTCGAACGCGGAGGAGATCTGAACTGGATCGCGCCCTGGGATGGCCTGACCCCGCTCGACGCCGCCCGGCGCAGCGACGCCCACGACCTGGCCGCCTGGCTAGTCGCGCGAGGAGCCAAACCCGCCCGCGAGCCGGACACGGCAAAGGATTAACACTGTCGCCTGCGCCGGCTCGCCAACCGGCTGGGAAGCCCACCCGGCATCCAGGGCAGGCGCGCCGCCCGCGTTCAGGTGGTCCGAGAAATCGCGCGAAGCGTGTGCCCGAGCACGCCCAGACTGGTCCGATGGGCACCGCCGAGCCGCACCTTCCCGACCCGGGCGGGCCGGCCGAGGACACTGTCTGCCCGCCGCCGGTGGCCGAGGTGGTGCCGTCGGTGGCATGCACCTGGACCGAGCCGCCCGCGGTGACCGTGGCCGTGTTGCGCGCGATCGCCTCGGTGGTGTTGTGCACTGTGTTCGTGCCGTCCTTGAACTGCGCGCCGTCAAAGCGCGGCAGGATCGACCAGGACGTGGAGAACGTGTCGTTGTCCGCGTCGAGCGTGGCGTCGCCGGCTGTCGCCCGGACCCTGGCGCCGTCCACGTACGCGCCGACGGTGTTCTCGGTGCTCAGCAGCGCGGTGGTGGCGCTCACCACATGATCGTTCTCGACCCCCGCGCGGATCGTCACCGACCCGGCCGCCGTCACCGAGGCGCCGCCCTTGACCGTGACCTTGGCGATGCTCTTGACGGCCACCGCGCCGCCGTCCTTGTACAGGTTGGCGAGCCCGGGATCGGCGCGGACGAACTCCATGATGTCCAGGGCGGTCGTGGTGTCCAGGGCGAGGTTGGTCTTCTCCCGGGCGGTGACCGTCACGTCGTGGCCGGCGCTCAGGGTCGCGCCGTCGATCGTCACGCCGGTACCGAGGCCGTCACCGGGCTGGGTGACCGCGGCGGTGAGGGCACCGGCCGGGAACAGCGCGGTGAGCTGCTGGGCGAGCGGGACGAGCGCGGGGAACCTGTCGGTGGGCGTGCCCACGAGGCCGCCGAGACCGGTGGTGGCGCTGCCGATGAGCCGCTTGAGCTCGTCGTCCAGCGAGCCCTGCACGCTGTCGGTGCCGTTGACGCTGTTGAGGAGCCCGAGCGGTACGACACAGACCCTGCCGCCCGGGATCAGGCAGATCGGGTCGCCCAGCTTGCCGCGGATCGAGTACAGCGAGACGGAGGCGCCCAGGCCGATCAGCGTGAAGAGGCCGACGTTGCCGATGAAGCTGTCACCCTCAATCCGCGCCGCCGCATGCAGGTCGATGTCCTGGCGGGCGTTGACCTGCGCGGTGCTGCCGACCGTGACGGTGGTGTCGTTGTCGAAGATGCCTACATCCACGCCGACGCCGAGGGTGATCGCCGATGAGACGATGCTGACCGCGAGGCCGAAGACCTTCGAGTCGTTGGTGGCCGAGACGTTCACCGTCTGGCGCGGGTCCGCGCCGGCGGCGTCCGGGTTGATCCGCGCACCGGACTCCACGAACGCGGTGGTGTCCGAGTCCATCACCGCGAAGGCCACGGCGCCCGCGACTGTCGTGATGCCGGCGTCGCCGCCGCTCGCGGCCAGGTTGAACACGCTCTCGGTGGACCGCGCCTGCACGCCGAGCCCGTGGATCTGTTGGACGCCAAGCCCCGGCTTGACGGTGCCGTCGGACACGCCGATCGTCGTCGCGCCACGACCGAACGCGTTGACCACTGCGCCGGCCGAGACCCAGGCGCGGGTGTCCTTGCGTACCAGGGCGACCGCGACGCTTGCCCCGACGCCGAGCAGCCCGCTGCCGAACGCGGCCGAGCCCGCGATGAGGTCGAGGTCGGTGTCGTCGCGCGCCAGCACCAGGATGTTGCCGCCCGCCGTCACCACCGCGTTCGCGCCGATCGACGCCTGGGTACGGCTGCCGAGCGACACCACCGGTACCGAGCCGGCGCCGTGGACGAAGACGCCTGGCCCGGCGGTGAACCCGGCGACGAACAGCAGCACGTCCTCGACCGCGCTCGCGGTGACCGCGATGTCCCCGGCGGCCCGGACGGTCGCGCCCGCCCCGATGAACGCCTCGGTCAGGTCGTCGGTGAGGACCGCGCCCACCGAGCCGCCCACCGACAGGACGGCGCTCAGCCCGGTCGAGCCGACGATGCCCAGGTGGAACAGGTCGCTACCGGCACCCACGAGCACCTGCTGAGCCGGCGCCGCTCCGGTCGGGTCCACGTTGACCTGCGCGCCGTTCGCCACCGAGGCGGAGGTCCGGTTGAGCGCGACGACCGCGGACGCGGAGATGGCGGGTGCGGCCAGGACCGCGACGGCGAAGCCGACGGCCACGGTTTTCACGTTGTCCCGCGAGGTGGCCGAGATGGCCAGCCCCTGCACCGGGCGGCGCACCGGCGCGACGGTACGCGCGAACGTCAGGTCCGGGTCGTCCGGCGGCGCGCTGACCGGGGTGAGGTTGAGGAAGTCGAGATCGCCGATGAACTCGAACTGGTCGGCGAGGATCTGCCGCAGCCGGTTGTTGAAGACGAACCTGAGGATGTCCAGCCCGAGCGAGCCGGCCAGACCCGGGATGTGCCCGGCGTCGAAGGTCAACGTCGGCACCAGCTCGCCGGTGTTGGTGACGATCGCCGGCCGGGTGCCCAGCGCCGTGACCGTGCCCGCGACGGACGCCTCGACGGTCTTGCGGAGCACGACGACCCCGGCAGACGCCCCGGCGGTACCGACGACCGACGCCGTACCGATGCCCGCCACTACGCTCACCGACGTGCTGTCGTCGGCCGCCACGACGACGCTGCCGGCCGCCCGGATCTGGCTGTGCGGGCCGGTGAACGCCCGGGTCGTCGGCGCGATCAGGTGGGCACCGACGGCGCCGCCGAACGCCGCGGCGAGCACGACGTCGGCCGACGCCGATATCGATAGCACCTGCTCGACGGACGATGCCCGGATCTCGACGTCGAGGTTGGCGGTGACCGTGCCGTCGACCGATGCCTCGGTGGTCGTGGTGATGACGGTCGCGTCGGCGCCCGCGCCCACCCCAACCGCCACGGAGGCGGCGAGCGCGCCGGCGAGCCCGGACAGGTGCACCTCGTGGTCGGCGTAGACAAGCAGGATCTGGTCGGCGTGCGCGCCCGGGTCGCCGGCCGGGAAGACGCCCACCGAGGCGCCTTCCAGCACGGCGGCTCGCACCGTACCGGCGACCGCGGTGAGGTTGATCGATGGCGCGCCACCGACGAGGACGGTACCGGCGCTGCCGACGCTGATCGGCGCGATCCGCTGCACGGACGTGGCGACGACCGCCGCGCCACGGATCGACCGCGTCACCGGCGCGCCAGCCGCATCGCGGTCGGCGCGGACGGCCGTCGCGACCGCCCCGCGTGCCCGGATGTCGGCTCCGGCGCCGAGGAACGCCTCGGTCGTTTCACTGTGGACGGTCGCGGACAGGGAGAGGCCGAGCCCGGCCCGCAGGCCCAGGGCGACCGCACCGGCGACCGTGCCGATGTCAGCCTGCCGGTCGGCCCGCACGATGAGGTTGCTGCCGGCCTCGACCCGACCGTCGACGTGCGCCCGGGTGGTCGCGAACGCGGTGACCAGTGACGCGGATCCGGCCAGTGCGAGCAGGGCTGCGGTCCCGAACCCGGCGGAGAGCGTCTGGATCCGGTCGTCCGAGGTCGCCTGCACGACGGCGTTGTCCTTGACGGTCACCTCGGCACCCGACCCGATGCCCGCCTCGACGGTCTTGCCGAGCTTAGTCGCGTTCGCGGCGGCGCCCGCGGTCAGCGAGTCGGCCCCGGCCTTGGCCCCGGCGAGGCTGAGCAGCTCGGTCACGTGGTCGGCCTGCACGCGTACCGAGATCTCGACGGTGGCGCCCCGGTTCGTCGCATTGACGGTCGCGCCGGCACGCAGATCGGCGACGGTCGAGCTGCCCATCGCCGTGTACGCCACCGAAGCCGCGAGGCTGCCCTGGTCGGCGCCTGCGCTGCCGCCGGCGAACGTGAGGAGCGTGTCATGCGCGGAGGCGTTGACGGTCAGCCCTTGTGGCGCGGTGACCACGCCCTCCGCGACGGTCACCGTGGCGGCGGCGACGAAGGCGTTCACCTGGCGTACGACGTTGGTGTAGGCGGCCGAGACGCCGAGGCTCACCGTGGTGCCATCCGCCGCCGCACCGGCGATGTTCACCACATCGACGGTGTCCCGGGCGTCGATCGTGATGCTGCGGTTCGTGCGTACCTCGGCGCGGTGCGCCGGCTGGTCATCGGTGCCCGCCCGGCCGGCGATGAACGCCTGCGTGTGGACGTCGGTGCTCACCGAGCTCAGCGAGCCGGCGATGCCGAGGTTCGGCCGGTTGCTGCCGGCGACCACGTCGAGGTCACCGTCGCGGTTGAGGTCCGCGAGCGCGAGCGAGCTGGTGGCGAACGCGTCGGTGGTGATGTCGGTACCAGCCGCGAACGCGCCGCTGGTCCGGTTGAACAGGTACAGCCGGTTGCGCGCGGCCAGGTTGCCGACCACCAGATCGAGGTCGCCATCACGGTCCAGATCGCCCAGCTCCACCGAGGTGGTCAACGCGACGTCCGACGTGATCGACCCGATGCTGACCGGTGCGGCGAAGCGGAGTACCCCGCCACTGACGCCCAGGTTCTTGACGAACATCGGGCGGGCCAGCAGGTTGCCCAGCACGATGTCGACGTTGCCGTCACCGTCGACATCGCCCGCCGCGACCGCTGCCGTCGGCGCGATTGCGATGTCGATCGGCGCGGCGAACCCGCCGGTACCGTTGTTGCGGTACACCCGGCTCGGAGCCCCCTGGCGCAGCGCCTTGCGCAGCGTGTCCACGCTGAGGTGGGTCAGATCCAGGTCCTTCGGGCTGATCAGGTGCTTGTTGATGAGCTGGCCGAGCGTGGCCAGCCCGGAGTCGAGCAGCTTGCGCACGTCGAGCGCGTCCAGCACGACGTCCTGCAGGCGCGCCAGGTTCTTGTCGATCAGGTCGCGCAGGCTCGCTGCGCCCTTGCCGACGATGTCGCCCAACGGCAGCGTGGTGCTGCCCGGCGCGAGGTCGTCCAGGGTGACCAGGCCGTTGCGGACCAACGAGTGCAGGTTCACCAGGCCGGAGTTGACCAGAGCGCGCAGGGAGATCGGGCCGGTGCCTGGGCCGAAGACCGCGTTGAGCTGGGCGGCGGTGACCAGGCCGCTGGCGATCAGGGTGGAGCGTGGGATCTGCTTGTCGACGAAGCTGCCCAGCGTCAACAGGTTGCGCATCACCAGGTCGTCGAGGGTGGTCAGGCCGGAGTTGACCAGGTCGGCCACTGAGATGTTGCGCAGGCCGTTGAAGTCCAACAGCTCCAGCAGCTTGCGCTCGACCAGGTCGACCAGCCGCACCAGGCCGCTGTTGACTAGATCGAAGACCTTGACAACGGTACGGTTGACGAAGTCCTGCGCCGTGACCAGACCCTGGTCGATCAGCGGGCCCAGGTCGATGCCGGCATTGCCGACGACCAGGTCCCGGTCCCCGTCGCGGTCGAGGTCGACGACCGCGATCGAGGTGGTGATGTCGTCGGTCTCCTCGCCGATCTCCACGCCGGGCCCGAACCGCCCGCCGCCGAGGTTGGCGTACAGGCGCTTGTGGCCGTCGTACGTGGCGAGCACGAGGTCCGGCCGGCGGTCGCCGGTCATGTCGGCGAGCGCGATGGAGCTGGTACGCAGACCGAGCTCGGTGATGTCGATCCCGGGCAGGAAGTCGCCCTTGCCGTTGTTGAGGTACAGCCGGCTGGGCTGGAGGAAGTTACCGGCCACCAGGTCGATGTCCCCGTCATCGTCGACGTCGGCGAGCGCGACGGACGTGGTCAGGTCGGGGATCTGCGAGTTGGCTAGCTGCTGTGCCGTGGGAGCGGTCACCGCGGTGGCGAACAGCAGCAGGTCGGTGCCGATGTCCTTGCCGGCGTCGAACCCGCCGGCGCCATCGCCGAGGTAGCGGCGGTTGAACTGGCCGAAGTTACCGGTGACGAGATCGGGGCGGCCGTCGCCGTTGAGGTCCTCGACGGCGACCGAGGTGGTGTTGCGGGACGGTCCGACGTTGCTACCGGCAAAGGTGGGGGGACCTCGGTTGTCGTACACCCGGGTCGGCTCGCCGGCAACGGTCGTCTGGGCAAGCGCGGCCGCGAAGCCGTGGATGCGTTCGGTGCTGGACGCGGTGACCTCGACGTTGCCGTCCGTCGCCGTGATGATGGCGTCCTCGCCGATGAAGGCGCGCGCACCGTTGCCCAGGTTCACGTTACCTAGCGCCGCGCCGACCCCGAGCAGCCCATGCACGCTGAACGCCGCCGCGCCCGCATCGGTCGTCGCATCACAGGTGGAGTCGGCGCGGACCCGTGCGCTGCCGCCGATGACCGCGCGGGTCCGCGCGCCAAGGGCGGCTTCGGCGAGGTTGTCGGTGTTGACGACGATCGCCGAGCCGGCCACGCTCGCGCCGCTCGGCGTCGAGCCACCACCATCGGCGTAGCCGAGCAGCGTGCTGTGCGAGTCGGCGAGCACGGTGATGGTGGGCGCGGTGAGCGAGACGTCCTGGAGGAACGTGGAAACCTTGTCGGTGAGGTCGTTGTCGGCGAACGAGCCGCCGATCGCGACGGCGTTCGCGGCCACCGTGCCACCGGCGGCGGCCACGAGCAGCGGGGAGTCCGACGCCTCCAGGCGCACCTCGCCCGCCGAGGTCACCCGAACGCTGGTCGGATCCTGGGCATCGGTCAGGTCCCGTACGTACGCCTGGGTACGCCGGCCGATCACGTTGACCGCGACCTCGCCGGAGACGCCGAACCCGAACGTGAGGCCCTGGAGCTCGTCGCCCGCCGGGGTCGCGCCGACCGCATCGGGCGACGGCGGGCCCGCGACGGCAGCCGTCCAGAGCTCGTTGGCAGACGGGTCGTTGCGCGCAAGCAGGTGGATCCCGCCGGTACCGGCGCGGATTCGGCCCACCACGCCACCGGTACCGACGGGTCCCATCCCCTTACCGGCATCGCCGATGAAGGCGCGCACGCTGCTACCGCCGGCCGGCCGACCGTCGGCCAGCTCGGCCCGGTCGGCCAGCGCACGCGGCCGGGCGAGCACGGTCACCGCCACGGCGACGCCGACGCCCGTACCCGCTCCGACGGTCGGCGCGCCCGCCAGGTTCACCACGATCGTGGCGTTGTCGGCGGTGAGCGAGATGCCACGGCCGGCGTCGAGCTGGGCGCGGTCTTCGACGGAGGCGATCGACTCGTGCCCGACGACCAGGACGCCGAACGAGCCGTCGACGGCGACATCGGTACCGGCCGCGCCCGGCACCACGACGTCCAGCGCGCGCGTGTCGGTCCGCGAACGCAGCGACACGTCGCGGGCCGCCCGCACGACCGTGCGGTCGTCGATGAGGGCGCGCGCGTAGTTGTCGACGAAACCGCCGTTCCAGTACCCGCCAACGCTGACATCGGGCGAGCCGCCGTCGCTACCAGGCAGCGTCAGGGCCGAACGGAGCCCGGCGAGGTTCACCGCCGCGACGGTGGCCAGCGCGTTGAGGACCACGTCCTGGTCCGCTCCGGCCGGCAGGCCGCGCTGGTTGACCAGTGAGCCGGCGGCGATGCCGGAGGCCGCCAGGTTGTAGATGTCGACGTAGTTGACGCCACCCGCGATCGCCGCCGTCGGGCCGCCCGCTCCGGCATGCACGTACGTGCTACCGATCAGCGCCGGGTCGGCCAGGAACGGGGCGAGGAACGCCGCGATCGGGGCCATCGCTGCCGACACCCGCCTGCCCAGCTCGTTCGCGGCAGCCAGCTCCGCGGCGATCCGCTCCAGCCCGGTGCCGGTCCCCCCGCCGGTGAGCCCGATCTCCGGGTCGAACGTCGGTACCGGGCTCAACACCTGCGCCAGCGAGGTGATGGTGATGCCGTGTGTGACCTCCGCCGTCGCGTTGTACCCGATGAACGACGTCGCCTGGTTCGCCAGCCGAGTCCAGCTCACGGCCGCCGCCGCGCCGGTGGCGCCGATGTTCGCGTGCGCGCTCGCGCTGGTGCGCGACCGCTCGACCGCATGCGAGTCGATGAGAAGGTTCCCCGTCAGCGTCAGCCACGCCCCGTCGTCGACGAACGCGGCGGCCTTGTTCTCGCTCTCGGCGAGGGTGATCGCGCCGGCGATCGTCAGGTCCGTACCGGGGCCGTTCGGGTCGAACGTACGCCGGCCCGCGCGGGCGGTCAGGTCGACGGTACCGAGGAAGGCGCGCAACGCATCCGCGAGAGCGCTCGCCCCGATGGGACTGGTGATCGAGGCGAACGAGCGGGTCTGGTTGCTCAGGTTCTCCGACCGGCTGCGCACGGTCAGGGTCGTGGCGTTCACGGTACCGGCGATCGACGCCGTGGCCGAGGACTGGTAGAACCCGAGCGCACTGGCCGCACCCACTCCCGCTGAGAACCCGGGGGCAAGGTCGGGCTGGGCCATCGCGAGGAACTGGGCGGCGACCGCGATCGTCACGTACTCGTTGACGTTGTCCGCCGCGACGGTGACGGTGACCGCCTCGATGCGCGCTCCCGGCCGCACCGAGGTGGTCGACACACCACGGGCCCTGCCGAACGCGAGCGACACGTTGGCGATGTCGCCGTTGCTCGGGACGACCGCCGCGACATCGAGGTGGTTACCGGTCGAGGCGTGCAGGTCGATCGCGCGCCCAGCGCTCAGCTTCGCGCCGTCACCCACGATCACGTCGGCGGTCGGCGACGCGCTGCCGAACGTGATGCCGAAGTGCCGGCCGAGCGTGCGAAGGAAGAGGTCCACCTCGGCACGCGCCTCGACGGCGAGGTCCCGGTCGGCGATCAGCACCGCGCCATCGCCGATCTCGGTAAGCGCGCGTGCGTCGACGATGACGGCGATCGCCGTGCCCCGCAGCTTCGCAAGGAGCGTCTCCACCCGGGCGGCGAGCTGCTCGAAGAGACCGAAGTCGGCGGGTGAGAGGACACGTTCGTCGGCCGTCTTGGAGTTGCTCGCGTGGCTGCTCAGGCGGACGTCCCGGCCCTGGATCGCCGCCTCCGGTCCGATCTCGACCGACGTGAGCTCGAACCGGTCGGTGAAGCCGATCACGTTCGCGAACCAGGTGAGCGCCTGGGCCCGGTCGGCCTGCAGCGTCACGTCCCCGGCCCGGAGGCCGCCGTCGGCATGGGCCAGGATCGCGGCACCCTTGCCGACCAGAACCTGGGTTCCTCGCAGGATGATGGTGCCCGAGTCGCCGATCGAGGCGCCGGTGCGCGGGTTGGCGCCGGCCGCGACCTGCCGGGTGGAGATGACCACGCCGGGCGCGATGGTGATGGTGCCGTCGGCGTTGATCGTCAGGTTGCCCAGCCCGCCTCCGCCGACCGGCCCGGTGATCAGCACGTTGCCGTGCACGATCAGGACCAGCGAGTCGGCGATGCCGTCGCCGTTGCCGGTGATGAACGCGATCGTCACGGCACCGTTCAGCTCGCGGGTCTCCGCACCGTTCACCGTGATCGGGATTCCGATCGCCGGGGCCGGGTCCGGCAAGGCGTCGAAGGGGGTCCGGTACGCCGGAGTGGCCGCCGGACGCAGGGTGGGGTCGTCGTTGGGATCGGCGGTTGCGTCATCACCGAGCTTCGGGAAGGTCGCCGTACCGTTCTGCCAGTCCTTGAACAGCACCCGGAACACCGGCCGCAGCACAGCGCTCTGCCACAGCGGGAAGTTGCCGCTGCCGCCCTGGTGGGTCAGCTCGCTCCACTGCGTTCCCGAGTCGTGGTAGCTGTTGGTCGGCACGTCGGCGAGGGTTTCGGCATCGCGGTCGTGCTGGAGCCGCACCGCCGGCCCGCCGCCGACGGGTACCGCGCGGATCGGACCGGAGAGAATGCTCTGCCGGGCGTCGCCGCCGTTGTGCAGCACGATCCGAAGCCTCCGCCCGGCGGGCAGGGTGATCGTACCGAGGTTCTCGAAGCCGAGACCGTCGTCGACGTCGTCGTCCGGGAACAGCCGTTGGTCGCGAGTCACGGCGGGCAGGAGCCGGGTCTGGTTGCCCGCGGCGTCCACCGCGAAGATGTCGTAGATCGCGTTCTCGGCGGGCTGGACGTCGAAGGGCTTGTTGGCAGCGTCCGGGTTGGGGAAGCGCTGGCTCACGTTCGCCAGCCAGCTCGCCTGGATCTGGTACTGGCTGGGAGCCAGCTCCTTCTCCCACGTCGCGGTGGCGCCCGCCAGCGTCGGGATGCTCACCCGGAACAGGATGGTCGTCGTGGTCATGCTCAACGCGCGCCAGTTGTGGTCGCCGTCGATCAGGCGCAGCCACGGCCGCGCGTCGAGGGGCACCTGCGGGTCCTGGAACAGCAGGACCGTCTGGAAGTCGAACTGCGGGCCGACATCGCGTACCTCGGGTGTAGCGTTGGCGGGCTGCCCGTTGGCATCACGGCGCGGCAGGGTCGCGGTCATCACGTTGCCACCGTGTTCGCCGACGAGGTTCAACTTCCCGAAGTCGTACGGCGTGCCGCGGCCCGGCCCGGGCAGCGCGGCGAGCTGGTCGTTGATGAGCCTGCTGAGGGCGCCGGTGTCGGCACCGCTGCCCGGTAGCGCGGTCTCGTGCAGCAGGAGCAGCTTGGACAGCACCACGCTGTTGAAGTACGGCGCGAACTTGTCCTTGTCGAACTCCACGTTGTCGGTCAGCCGTTGCCGGGCGCCCGGGTAGAACGTCATCCCGGGATGGCCGACCAGCAGCGGGTCGAGCGGGTCGGACAGCGGGATCCCGTTGATGTGCATGTAGCCATCGACCTTGGCGTGGTCACCGGGACCGAAGACCGGAACCTTCGTGGAGTTGACCGTCACCGAGGCGAGGTCCATCTTGGCGCCGAGGCCGAGAAGCTCCTCGAAGAGGCTGAACGGTACGCCGACCGCATCCTCGACGAGCTTCGTGAGGAACTGCTTCGGGATCTCGGCCAGCTTGGCGAGCGCCTCCAGGAGCGGGTTGAGCGCCAGCCGCGCCGGACCCACGATGTTGTCGTCGACGACCTCGCCGAAGTTGCCGAGCGCGGTCCGGAAGTCGGCGAGCTTCTGCGGTACGCCGAACATCGGCAGCAGGTAGTTGGTGATGAACGAGTCGTCGATGTTCCCGTCGCGGTTCGGGTCGTCCAGCTCGCGCTGGAACGTGTCGAGAATGCTGACATCGCCCTCGGCATCGGCGCGCGACGGGTCTGGGTCGGCGCCGAAGTTCTCGCCGACCTGGTTCTGCAGGTGCCGGCGCGCGTCCACGTCGAACAGCGCGCTGGCCGTAGCCAAGCCGAGTCTCGCCCAGTTCTGGAAACCGCGGTTGATCGCCGCGCTCCACTGGTGCAGGTACGCACGGAAGAGCTCATCGATCAGCGCCAGGCTCGGTGTGTTCGGGTCGCTGTCGTGCAGCTCCGCGATGACCTGCTCGACGATGTCCTCGAAGGTCCGGCTCAGCGGAGGCTTGCCGGAGTCGGCTTTCGCGGACAGGTCGTCGACCTTGTTCTGCAGCTCGACGAAGCCGTCGATGATGGCACCCCGGCTACCTTGGGTGGACAGGAACTCGTCGCCCGTTCCGGCCTCGTCGACCAGGTCCTCCGCCACGGTCAGCGTGGTGGCGGTCACGGTACCCACGACGCGGTACCGGCCCTTGTTGGCCTCCAGCCCGAACGCCCGGATGACCTGGCCGACCTTGAACCCGTCGGCGACGAAGCTGCCAGAGGTACGGGTGAACGTGTGCGTGCCGGCATGCGCCGTGATCGTGGTTAGCAGGGTGCTCGCCAGCGCCGTCGGGTCACCGGGGAACGGCTTGATCAACACCTGGTACACGAAGTCGATCGGAGCCGCGAACGCGATCCCCGGCGTCGAGCTGTTGCTGATGTCGCCGTTGGGGAGCACGCTGCGCCCAGGATTCTTGTCGAACCCTGGGGTCGCGTCACCCGCGTACGCCTCGACCATGAGATGGCGCACCGCGTTGGCGAGGTCCCGATTGTCCTCCCGCACCTCGTTGACGGCCGGGAAGATGCCCTGGCTGAACTCGTTGACGAAGGTGTGTCCCCAGAAGTCGCCGGCAGCGTGGGTGACGAACCCGTAGCTCCAGGCGAGGATCTGCAACCGCTCCTGCGCGGTGAATGACGGGTCGGTCTGCGCGGCCCATGCCATGTCGAGGATGCGCGCGACCCAGGTACCGGTGTCCGTAGGGTGGATCTTGCTCTGGCCGAACACGAGATCGGGAAAGCCATCCGGCCCGACCGCGCCGGCGTAGTAGAACGCCGGGTACTCCTCCAGCGCCGTCCTGATCGACGGGTGTACGTCGTACTGCTGCCCGCCGATCGTCAGCTTGCCGTCGGTCATGATGTCGTTGCGGACATCCTTGGCAATCTCGACGTGCGTGTACGGCTTCCAGGCCAGCTCGGCGAGCGCATGGCAGGCGTCACCATCTTCGTGGGCGTCCGCATGGCCGGGCGTGTGCGCGTGCTCGTACCCGAGCAGGTGACCCGCCTCGTGCGCGATGTACTTCGCGAGGTCCCTGGCGTACTCCTGGGCGGTCGTCGCCACCGACGGAATGTTCTCGCTGAAGACCAGGGCGATGTCGTTGTGGCCCAGGTTGCCGGCGTCCACCCTCTCCGAGATGCCGTACATCGAGCCGCATGCGCGAGGGAACGCGGAGCCGTCGCCCCCGACGTAGATCGTCGAGTAGACAGCCGTTGCACCTGGATCGACCAGCGTGACGACCACGCCATGGCTGCTGAGCATGGCGTCGAGGTCGGCCTTGAGCGCCGCCGCGACGGCGGGCTCCTGGCCGCGCAGGTGCCGCGGCACGACGAGCGCCGGAACGTCGAGGCGCACGGTGACCGGCCCGTGGTACGTGACGCCGCTGGCGCCGGCCAGGTTCACGTAGATGATCTGCGGTGCCGGCGGCGCTACCGTGCCGGTCGGCGCGTCCGCAGGCGCGTCGGCCAGCGGGATCGCCGGGTCCGCGGGTGTGTCGGCCGAGTCGGCCGAAGACGGGTTGGCCGGGTCGGGTGTCGAGGCGTCAGCCGGTGAGGGCTGAGCGAGCGCCGACTCGGCAGGGGTGGCCGGCGCGGCGGGCTCGGACGGCGTCGACTCCGCGGGCGGCGCGGGCTGGGCCGGTATCGACTCCGCGGGCGGCGCCGGCTGGGGCGCAGCGGGCTGGGGCGCAGCGGGTGCCGGCGCCGCTGGGACGCTGTGCAACTCACCGGGCGAGAGCGTCTCGGACATCAGGCCACTGTCGGCATGCGCCAGCCCCAGGGCGTGCCCGATCTCATGACGTACGGCGGTCACCAGGTCCATTCGGGAGGACTGCTCGCCCGGGTACATGGCGTCCCAGCCGAAGCCGGCGGCCGTGGCGTCGATCGTGATGCGCTTGCCGTCGGTGTGCCCGAGCTCCAGGCCGGACAGGTCACCGATCTCGTAGGACAGTCCGCTCAGGTCGGCGTCCGGGCGAGCCGCCGCCCAGTCGGCCTTGGCCCGGGCGAACGCCGCCGCGAGTGTCGCGTCGGTCAGCGCCACGTCGGCGGTCACACCCGCCGGCGGAGCCGACGCGGCGGACAGTGCGAGCTCGTGGTCGACCGTCTGGCGGTACCCATCGATGACCCGCCTGACCAACGCGTCCAGGTCGGCGCCGGTCGCGCTCGGCGCCCGAGTGGCCGCCAGCTTCGCGACTTCCGCCGCGGCGAGCTGGTCGATCTGGGCGAGCGCGTGCCGGTCGCTCGCGCGGGAGGCGGAGCGACCCGAGCTGCTGTCCAACGTGACGAACGTGACCGCTACCCGCGTCACCAGCGACTGCAGGTCCGCGCCGGTCATCGTCGTCGTGCCGGACAGCTTGCCCGGTGCAACCGGACCGCGCGCCTGTGCGCGCAGCTGGAGTTCGCGCAGGATCAACACCGCCCGGAGGACGTCCGGGGTTACCACGACGCGTTGGGCCGCCTGCGCGCTGGGTGTCCTGGCTGGGGCGGCCGACGGTCCACGCGTCGACAGGCTGGGCGCAAACGATGCCACGCAGACCAGCACCGTCACCGCGCGGAGCAGCCGGGACCACAGGGAGACTGACCGGGATGCCGGCGTCTCGGTGTCCGGGCGATGGACACGCGCCGGTACACGCTCGCTGAGCGTGCGTTGCGCGGCCATCGTTGCCCCCACCCTTGCTTCCTACGACAACCCCTTCGTCCCGACGGCCTGTCCGTCGGTGGGGCGCGCTGATCTTCAGCTCCGCCGCTACGGACTGTCAATACCGATGACCCTTGACAGGTCCGACGTCTGATCATCGCTTCAAGGCCGCCGAACGCCCAGTGAGCTGCGACAATGCCGCTTCTCGGTGCTCGGAACGGCTCTTGGATCGGCGATCAAGCGCCGAACAGAGCTGAACAACTGAACAAAAAACTTGGGGCCTTACCCGCAAGATGTCCGCGGGGGGCTTCGGGACGCGGGCAGCCTGGTGCCCGAAATAGCGAAGGGAGACGCCCGTGTCCGGCATCAGCGCACGTCGATATCTCTCGGCCCGAAAGGCCTTGCTCGGAGGCCTTGCCATCGCCGGCTTGGTGGTCGCATGGGTCGGCTGGACACCCGTTGCCTCGGCGGCCGGCGTCTTCAATGTGCGCGACTTCGGGGCCCGTGGGGACGGCTCGAACAACGACACGCCGGCCATCAACCGCGCGATCACCGCGGCAAACGGCGCCGGCGGCGGAACGGTACTGTTTCCGCCGGGTACCTACCGGGCAGGCGCCTCTATCCACCTGAAGAGCGACGTCACGTTACAACTGGGCTCGGGAGCCACCATCACGGGTGCAAGCTCCGGGTACGACGCACCGGAGCCCAACCCGAGCTCGGCTTTTCAGGATTTCGGCCACAGCCATTTCCATGACGCGATGATCTGGGGTGACGGGGTGACGAACATCGGTTTCACCGGCTCCGGGACGATCGACGGCAACGGGAACCTAGTCACCGGCACTCCGAGCAGCGGCGAGGCCGACAAAATCATCTCGATCACGCACTGCGACGGCCTCACGATCAACGGCATCCGGCTGCGCCGTGGCGGTCACTTCGCCATGCTGATCAACGGCTGTACGAACGTACGCTCCGACCGGCTCGCCATCGACACGCCCAACGACCGGGACGGATGGAACATCGTCAATACCACCAACGTCACGATCACGAACATCACGATCACCTCGGACGACGACGCCCTGTCGTTCAAGAGCGACTGGGCGCTGGGCGCCACCCTGCCGAACGGGCACGTCACGGTCGTCAACGCACAACTGTCCGCGGAGGACGGCAACGCGCTGATGTTCGGCTCCGAGACGTGCGGCGATTTCACCGACTACCAGCTCTCGCACATCACCGTCAGCCATGCCGGCAAGTCGGGGCTCGGCATGGTCTCGATGGACGGCGCCACCATCTCGCACGTCCGGTACAACGACATTCACATGTCGGGTACCGCCTCGCCGATCATGCAGAAGATCGGCACCAGGCGACGGTGCGGTGACAGCCCGGGAATCGGCGGCATCAGCGACATCCGCTATACCAACGTCACCGGGACCAACGCGGGCGCGTTCACGCCGACTCTCTGGGGCCAGCCGGGCCGGAACGTGACCGATGTGGTATTCGAAAACGTCAATCTCACGCTCCCCGGTGGAAACGCGCCGATGGCGACCGGCGTACCGACGGACAATGGTGGTTTCGACCCCGGCAGCATCGGCACCCGCCCGGCCTATGGCTGGTACCTCCACAATGTCAGCGGAGTGGCGTTCACCAACAGCTCGGTCCGGTTCTCCGCCGATGATGGCCGGCCAGCCGTCATCGCCAGTACCGGAAGCTCGGTCTCCATCGAGAATGTCATCGCACAGCGCGGCACAAACAGCCCCTTCGACGTAGGTTTCCAGACCATCGCCGGGTACTGCGTGACGAGCAGTGCCAATACGGAGGGTGGTGGGCTGCGGCTGGACACGACCGGCTCCACCGAGGCGTGCACGCCCGGCAACGACTTCTCCCTCACCACGTCACCGGCCGCCCGCAGCGTGCAGGCCGGTTCGTCCACGACGTACACGGTTTCGACCTCCGTGGTCACCGGGGCGCCGGGCGAGATCGAGCTGAGCGCCAACGGGCTGCCCGCCGGGGCCATTGCCTCCTTCAGCCCGAACCCGATCCCGGCCGGCGCCACCTCGCTGATGACAATCAGCACCGAGACCGCCACCCCGGGCGGCGCGTTCGCGCCGATCGTCACCGGTACCGGGGTGACCGGCACGCACACAGACGCGGTCGCGCTCACGGTCTCGCCGGTGCCCTTGGCGCTGGCCGACCTGGTGGTCGCGGATCCGGCCAACGCCGGCGACTGGTCGGTACAGGCGAACCTGCACAGCGGTGTCACCCAGTACGGCGACCGGTCGTACACGGTGACGTCGGTACCGGCCGCCCTCGTCGGTGCGGCCTGGATCCGTAGCGCGAACGACTCGAAGTCCGCGCCGGCCGACCCGCTTGTCACGTTCACCATCAACCGGCCAGCGATCGTCTACGTGGCCGTGGACACCCGGCTGGGGCGCCGGCCGTGGATGGACGTGAGCTGGGCCGACACACAGGCGGAGCTGGTCAACGGCGAGAGCACGGCACGGCATTTCACGGTATTCGCGAAGAGCTTCCCGGCCGGGCCCGTCGCGCTCGGCCCGAACGCCGACCCGGACAACGGCAGCAGCATGTACACGGTGATCGTGACCTGAGCTCGTACGGCGAGGTGTTCGTCGCCGGCACCAAGTCGAGCGAGCCGTTTCATGCGCTGCCGGCCTCGGTGTGGCAGGGCCCGACGACGGCGCCGAGCGCGGCCGAGCACGTACGCCCCGAGCTGCTCCGTACCGCGCACGAGCACGGGTACGCCGTGGTCGAGGCGCACGCCCACGACTGGCCCGGCGCCCGCACCCGGTTCAGCAGCACCGGACCTGGACGGGCTTGGCGACCTCGGACCGCACATGACGTGGCGGCTTCCCG
>WNFV01008874.1_pt1 | contig 20034 bp, 19 predicted proteins | sample 5400101 | NCBI WGS metagenome assembly WNFV01 (sample SAMN13153361, study PRJNA577476) | soil metagenome | isolation source: 115 cm soil or saprolite under grassland replicate 1 | place: USA:California | collected 2016-06-15 | reverse complement strand
CGCTCGAGGTGCTCGCGGAGCTTCGGGCCCTCCGATTCCCAGCCGCCCACGCCGACGTTGACGTGGTCGCCCTTGGCGAAGACCCAGCCGTAGCCGCCCGGCACCACGCCCAGCTCGAGCACGGCACGGCCCCGGTACCGGTCCTCGCGCGCGCGCGCGTAGGAGACATTGCCCTCGAGCGCCACGCCGTAGCGGTAGCGCGTCTCGAGGCCGAGCGATCGAGCAGTGATCCCGTTGACTCCGTCCGCGCCGATCACCACCGACCCCCGGACGGTCTCGCCGTCGAGAGTGACCTCGCCGTGAAGGCTGACCGCGCTCACCTTTACTCCGTCCCGGAAGTCGGCGCCGGCTTCAGCGGCCTGCTCCGCGAGAAAAGCGTCGAGGCGACGGCGCTGCGTCATCAGGATGATCGGGGCAGCACTCAGCCGGACGAAGCGGCTGCGGTAGCGGAAACCGAACTCGAACGACTCGACGACGTCCTCCACTACCGGGTCGACGGACAACGGAAGCTCGCCCACGGCACGGTAGGTGAGGCCGCCCCCGCACGGCTTGTCCCGCGGAAACCGGGCCCGGTCGAGCAGCAGCACGGACGCGCCGGCGTGCGCGAGGCGGTAGGCCGTCACCGACCCTGCCGGGCCGGCCCCGACCACGATCGCGTCGAAGGACTTCACGAGCTCATCCTAGGGAGGGCGGCGAGTGGGCCTGAGAGAACCTCCTTCAAACCCGCCTGAACCTCTCGCTGACCTCTTGTCCTTCTATGACTTGATCCTTGAAAAGCCGCGAAAGAAGAGGAGCCCACAACTATAGTAACAAATGAAACATATAGGATACGCATGGTTAGCGCGGCTTCCCCGGCGATTGCCTAATCAGAGCTTTTCATCATCCGCGCTTCCCGCTCACGGAGAGCTCGGTCAGGTAGCTCTTCCTCACCCGTCCACCAAAGTTCTCGTCGATCAATGAACCGACGCACTCAAAGAGGTCTCGCCGGACATTCTCACTCAGCGTGCGGTGCCCTGAGTACGTCGAAAGCAACTCCAGATAGCGCGCACGAGAGTAGGTTTCATGGGTCAGGTATGTCGTGACTTCTGGCTCTTCGAAGAGCCCACTCGCCCTGAGCTCGCTCACGCTAGGTTCGTACTCAATCGGTTCTTTCAAGCGTTGCTCCGGATCGGTGCCCGGCATAAAGCGGAGGTAGCAGTCCTGGACCTGCTCGAAGAAGGCTCGATCCCCGCCGGCGATGTGGTGGTAGCCAAAGATGGCGAGCGCACCTCCTGGCCGAAGAGCGTCGGCAGCTTTCTTGTAGCGCAACTCCGGATCGATCCAGTGCCATGCGGTCGCGCTCGTGACGACGTCAAAGGGCTCAGTAGGGAGTTCCCAATCCTCGAAGTTCGCGACGACGACATCGACATCACGGAACCGCGACAACTTCTTCCGCGCCACGGCCGCCAGGTCGTCTCCCAGCTCGACCGCCACAACGCGGTAGCCGCGTTCGGCTAGCGGCAGAGTCGAGATACCCGTGCCGGCACCCACTTCCAGAACGCGGCCACTTTCAGGTAGGCCGGACAGCGAGACCAGGTCATCGAAGAGCTGAGCCGGGTAGTCCGGTCGGACCTGGTCATAGAGCTCCGCGACCTCGTCGAAGGTCTCACGTTTTTGCGCACTCATCTCTCTTAGTCTAAGGGCACCGTAGTCCAATTTGCCAACAAACCGTAGAGGACTTCAAACCAAAACGACCTGTTACTCGTCTGCATACTGAGTTGTCTTGTTTGACAACAGTTGATGGGGGCGGGAGGATTCGAACCTCCGTAGGCTGAGCCGACGGGTTTACAGCCCGTTCCCTTTGGCCGCTCGGGCACACCCCCAAGGAGCGGGGAATTGTAGCCGCGTGGGACTCGGAGTCTCCGCCGCGCAGGCGGGCTTTGCTCGCCTGCGCCCACTAACGCCGGGTTCATTACGCCAACCCGCCGAAAGTCGCAAGACTTTCGGCGGCAGAGGTCGTTCCCTTTGGCCGCTCGGGCACACCCCCAAGAGCGGTGATTGTAGCCGTGTCGACTAGGAGCTTCCGCGGCGCTAGAGGACCTTGACCGCGAGCCGCAGCGTGTGATCCGGACCGAGGGTCTGGGCCTCCATAGTCATCCCGGGCATCTCGACGACCTTCGTCCGGAACCTGTAGATGCCCGCCTTCCTGAACGAGACCGACATCCCGCGGTTCACCATCATCGGGCCGCCGATATGCAACCTCGTCGGCCCTGCGACCTGCACCAGCTGGTGCGCGTCGACGTCCTGGTCGAGAATCGAGAGGCTGCCGCCCGGCTTCAAGGTCAGGCGCATCGCGCTCCCCGTCCTCTTGCCGTTCGACCAAACGTGGCACCCCTTCAGGACATGCTGGATCATCAGCCGCCGCGTTCGGGGAACGGCACGAGCAACCATGCTCATCCCGTCCGCCATGTGCGGCATGTGCAGGCCCTGCGGCCCCGCCGATCGAACAGTGACGTTCGTCGTCGCCGGAAGCGCCACGAGCAGGGCGACCATGAGCACGATGCCGAAGACCAGGCCGCCCGTTGCGATAAGCAAGTTTCTCATGCCGCACACTCTCGCGTCCGATGGCGCCGGGGCCATCGGGGCCACCCCTGCTCCTTCGTCCGTAATTCCCCTAAGCGGTAATCAGGAGATCGCCCGATGCCTGTTGGCTTCGGCTAAAACAAGCTCATTTGTGCCAACCAAAGAGGAGGCTTCGATGTATCACTGGATGGACGGCTGGGGCTGGTTCTGGATGAGCTTCATGATGGTCTTCTGGATCGTCGTCCTCGGCGCCGTCGTCTACGCCGCCGTGCGCCTTGCGCAGAGGCCGCCGCGCGAGCGATCGTCGTAATCGAGGCCGCGCCGCCGTCGCGTCGTCTTGCGCTCTGCTGAGCGGTTCTAGACTCACGGCGTGCCGACCTGTCCGCAGTGCAGCGAGGAGAACCCCGAGCGGGCGCGCTTCTGTCTCGCCTGCGGGACGCCTCTCGATGCCGGGGAAGCCAAGCCACAGGAGGAGCGGCGCATCATCTCGGTCGTCTTCGTCGACCTGGTCGGCTTCACCTCGCGCTCCGACAAGCAGGATCCCGAAGACGTCCAGGCCATCCTCACGCCCTACCACGACCTCGTCCGCGGCGAGCTCGAATCCTTCGGCGGCGTGGTCGAGAAGTTCATCGGCGACGCGATCGTGGCCGTCTTCGGCGCCCCTACCGCGCACGGCGACGACGCAGAGCGCGCGGTTCGCGCGGCTCTCTCGGTGCGCGACAGCGTCCAGGAGAGTGACGAGACCGAGCTCCAACTCGGGCTACAGCTGCGAATCGCCGTGAACACCGGCGAGGCACTGGTCTCTCTCGGGGCGCGGCCCGCTCTCGGTGAGCACATGGTCGCCGGAGACGTGGTCAACACGGCCTCGCGGCTCCAGCAGGCCGCCCCCGTGGGCGGTGTCCTCGTCGGTGACGAGACCTATGCAGCGACAAAGGAGATGTTCGAGTACGAGCCCGCGGCTCCGGTCGAGGCGAAGGGGAAGGCGGAGCCGGTCGGAGCGTGGATCGCGATCGCGCCTTTGCTCCCGGCGGGCCAGCGGAAGCAATCGGGAGCATTCGTCGGACGGGCGCACGAGCTCGACGTCCTGCGCGGGACCTGGGAGCGGGTGGCCGGCGAGCGAGCGCCGCACTTGGTGACGATCCTCGGACCGGCCGGCGTGGGCAAGACGCGGCTGACCCAGGAGTTCGAGACGATGGTGGAAGACCTCGGCGGCCGGGTCGTCCGCGGACGCTCGCTCCCCTACCGCGAGAGCTCCGCATACTTCGGCTTCTCGATCCAGGTCAAGCAGCTGTGCGGGATCTTCGAGAGCGATCCGCCCGAGCTCGCCCTCGAGAAGCTACGCGCGCGCGTGAGCGAGTTCGTGACGTCAGACGCCGAGACGGTCACGCAGCACCTCGCGATCCTGCTCGGCCTCGACCTCGAAGGCTCGGTCGAGGAGCGAGAGGAGCTCTTCTTCTCGGTTCGCCGCTTCATCGAGGCGGTCGCCCTCGACCGACCGGCCATCGTCGTCTTCGAGGACATCCACTGGGCCGACCGCAGCCTCCTCGACCTGGTCGAGCTCCTGGCGGCGCGGCTGCGCGACCTCCCGGTCCTGCTGCTGGCGCTCGCCAGGCCGGAGCTTCTCGACTCGCGGCCCGCCTGGGGCGGAGGGCTGACCGCCTACACCGCCCTCCCGCTGGCGCCGCTGAACCCAGCGGAGGCGGAAGAGCTTGCGGAACTGCTGCTCGGGCAGGTCGAGCGTGAGCGGATCAGCACGCTGGCCGAGACCGCCGAGGGCAACCCGCTCTTCATCGAACAGCTGGCCGCGACGGTCGCCGAGGGCTCCGCCGCCAAGGGGTCACTCCCGACCACGGTGAGGGGAATCGTCGCCGCGCGACTCGACGCGCTTCCGCCCGCGGAGCGCTCGCTTCTCCTCGACGCCGCGGTGGTGGGAAAGGTCTTCTGGCGCGGTGTCCTCGAGCGGATGCGCGACGGCGAAGAGGAATTGTCCGAGCTTCTCGGCGCCCTAGAGCGGCGCGACCTGATCACCCGCGAAACGACCTCGATGATCGAGGGCGAGCAGCAGTTCTCCTTCAAGCACGTATTGATCCGAGAGGTCGCCTACGAGCTCCTCCCCCGCGCGCGCAGACAGGAGCGGCACGCGCGCGCCGCCGAGTTCATCGAGCAGTCGACGGCCGAGCTCGGCGAGGCGGGCGCGGCTACGGCGCGCCACTGGCGCGACTCTGGCGATCCGGAGCGGGCGATCGTCTACTTCGTCCGCGCCGCGGAGCAGGCCGAACGCGGCTGGGCGAAGGACCAGGCGGCGATCCTCTACCGCGAGGCGCTCGATCTCGTCTCTCAGGACGACGCCGAGCAAGTGGGAACGCTCCGGCGGCGGCTCGCGCTCGCGCGGGCCGCCGCCGTGCACATTCCGGACGCGCGTCAGCTCATGCGGGAGAGCTGACCGCGGGGAAATCGGCAGGCGTTACGTCGCCCGCGATCTCCAGAACCTGTTCGACCGTGTGCTTGCCGAGGTCGACGGAGTGCTCCCGGACGGTTTCCTCGTTGGGCGCCTCGTAGACGCAATACGTCCAGACCGTCCCGTCGTCGTCCACCACGACGTGGCTGTGCTCCCAGACGATTTGGGGGTAGCTCCCCTCCATGACCTCGCGGGAGCGACGGCCCACCTCGGGCATCTCTTCCTCGCTGACGTCGAATTTCCGAACGACCAGATATCTCGGCATAAAGGCTCCTTACGCCGCCGGCTGGATGTTCTGGTTGACGTGGAAGAAGTTTTCCGGGTCGTACTTTGCCTTGACCTTTGCGAGGCGTGGGTAGTTGTCGCGGTAGGTCGCCTGGACCCGCTCCTGGCCCTCCTCCATCATCATGTTCAAGGGCGCGCCGCCGGCCGAGTACGGGTGCACCGCCTCCCAGTAGCCCACGCACCAGTCACGGAGCTCGTCCTTCAAGGCGGGATCGGTATCGACGCCGATGATGACCTGCGCCCACTTTGCATCGCGGAACGACCACGCCGTTTCGTCGCTTCCGACTCGCGACTGGGCGCCGTCGATCGGGTACATGTGCATGCCGGACTTCCACGTCGGCATCTTGGCCCCCCACTCCGCGTTGAGCTCCACCGCCTCGTCGGGAATCTCCTTGACGAAGTCGGCGCGCCAATACCACTGGTCTCCGTGCGGATAGAGACCGTCGAAAGCGGAGTTCAGGGCCGGCAGCGGCATCTCGGCCACGCCGTCGAGTATGGGGTCGAGGGCCCTGGCCGGAGCGATCAGCTCGTCGGCCTGCGCAGTATCGGTGCAGCACCAGACCACACCGCAGACCTTCTGCAGATGGAGCTCTTCCGGGAAAGGCGGCGCAGGCGGCACGCTGTGGAAGTTGAAGAAGCCGCCCAGCTCCTCCGGCTGCTCCCCGATGAAGCCCCGATACCAGTCGAGGATCTCGGCAGCGCGCTCGACCGGCCACCACATCGGGCCGGCCACCACGGTCGAGACGGGATGGAGGCGGAAGGTGAGGGAGGTAACGACGCCGAAGTTCCCGCCTCCGCCTCGCAGCGCCCAGAAGAGGTCCTCGTTCTCGTTCTCGCTCGCCTTGACGAAGCTTCCATCGGCGAGAACGACATCCGCCGAGAGAAGGCTGTCGATCGTCAAGCCGTGACCCCGGGTGAGATGGCCGGTTCCTCCTCCGAGAGTCAGTCCCCCGACGCCTGTGGTGCCGAGGATCCCGGATGGAACGGCAAGGCCGAATGCATGCGTCGCGTGGTCGAGGTCACCGAGAAGCGCCCCGCCCCCGACGGTTGCGGTGCGCGCCTCGGGATCGACCTGGACGTTGTTGATGCGGGAAAGGTCGATGACCAAGCCGTCGTCCACGCTGCCCAGGCCGCCGCCGTTGTGCGCGCCTGAGCGGATCGCCGTGTCAAGGCCGTTGTCCCGGGCGAAATTCACCGCCGCGATCACATCCGCGGCGTCGCGACAGTACGCGATTAGCGCGGGGTGCTTTTCGATCATTGCGTTGTAGAGCTTGCGAGCTTCCTCGTAGCGCGAGTCGTCGCGCTCAATGAGGTCACCGCGGACAGTCTCGCGCAGGCCTTCGGTTGCGATCGTGGCCGTTCCTTGCATCACAGTCTCCTCCCCGGTATGTGTCGTGCGGGTCATATCACCCCGGCGTTTCGGTTGCAACAGGGACACAGTCGTAGACTGCCCGAATGCCCGTCTGCACCCAGTGTGGAGAGGAAAATCCCGAACGCGCGCGCTTCTGCCTCGCCTGCGGAGCGGCGCTCGAGGCGGAGCCGGCCGCGCTCCGCGAGGAGCGGAAGGTCGTCACGGTGCTGTTCGCCGACCTGGTCGGATTCACGTCCACTGCCGAGCAGCTCGATCCCGAGGAGGTGCGCGCTGTCCAGGCTCCGTACTGGGCTCGCGTCAAGTCGGAGATCGAGCGCTACGGCGGTACGGTCGAGAAGTTCATCGGCGATGCCGTTATGGCGCTGTTCGGGGCGCCGACGGCCCACGAGGACGACCCCGAACGAGCCGTGAGGGCGGCGATCTCCATTCGCGACGGAATCGCCGGTGAGGAAGGGCTTCAGGTGCGCATCGCCGTCACGACCGGAGAGGCGCTCGTTGCCCTCGGCGCCCGACCGGCTGAGGGAGAGGGCATGGCGTCCGGGGACGTCGTCAACACGGCCTCGCGGCGGCAGTCGGCGGCGCCCCCGAACGGGATCCTCGTCGACGAGCCCACGTACCGCGCCACCGAGCGGGCAATCGAATACGAGCCCACCGAGCCTGTCCAGGCGAAGGGCAAAGCGGAGCCGGTAGAGGTCTGGCGAGCCGTCGCTCCGCGCTGGCGCTTCGGAGTCGACGTCGAGCAGCGCGGCCCGGCAGAGCTGATCGGCCGCGGGGAAGAGCTCGATGTGCTCTCCGATGCGCTAGCCCGTGCGCGGCGTGAGCGAGCCTCGCAGCTCGTCACTCTCGTAGGGGTGCCGGGCATCGGCAAGTCCAGGCTCGTGTACGAGCTCTCGCAGCTAATCGATGCGGACCCTGAGCTGATCTACTGGCGGCAGGGCCGCTCGCTCCCCTATGGCGAAGGGGTGACGTTCTGGGCGCTGGCCGAGATGGTGAAAGCGCACGCCGGCATCCTCGAAACGGACACCGCCGAGGAGGCCGGGGCGAAGCTGCGCGCGGTCGCGTCGGAGCTGATCGAGGATCCGGCCGACATCGACTGGGTCTTGGGGCATATGCGACCCCTCGTCGGGCTGGGGGGTGCCCCCGAGCTCGGGGGCGAGCGGCGGGCCGAGGTCTTCGCCGCCTGGCGCAAGTTCTTCGAAGCGCTCGCCGAGCGCCACGCGCTGGTGCTCATCTTCGAGGACCTGCAGTGGGCCGACGACGGGCTGCTCGACTTCGTCGACCACGTCGTCGAATGGGCGAGCGGCGTCCCCCTCCTGTGTGTCTGTACCGCCAGGCCCGAGCTGCTCGAGCGTCGTCCCGACTGGGGCGGCGGCAAGCGCAACGCAACGACCATCTCGCTTTCACCGCTCTCGGAGACCGAGACGGCCCAGCTCCTCGCTGCCTTGCTCGAGCAGGCCGTCCTCCCTGCCGAGGTCCAGTCTGCGTTGCTTGCGCGCGCGGGCGGGAACCCCCTCTATGCCGAGGAGTACGTCCGGATGCTCCAGGACCGCGGCCTCGACGAGGCAACCGAGGCCCAGCTGCCCGAGTCGATTCAGGGGATCATCGCCGCGCGGCTCGATGCATTGAGCATCGAAGAGAAGGACCTCCTGCAGGACTCGGCCGTGCTCGGGAAGGTCGTCTGGGTCGGCGCCCTCGCGCAGATCACCGGCCTACCCCGCTGGACGGTCGAGGAGCGGTTGCACGCTTTGGAACGCAAGGAGTTCGTCCGCCGCGAGCAGCACTCCTCGGTTGCAGGCGAGACCGAGTACGCCTTCAGGCACATCCTCGTACAGGACGTCGCTTACGGGCAGATCCCGCGCTCGCGCCGGGCCCACAAGCACCGCGCCGCCGCAGAGTGGATCGAGTCCCTCGGCTCAGAGCGAGGCGAAGAGCGGGCGGAGCTGCTTGCCCACCACTACCTCCAGGCGCTCGAGTACGCGAGAGCAGCCGGAGACGACACGGCTGTGCTCGCCGAAGGCGCGAGGCTCGCGCTGCGCAACGCCGGCGAGCGCGCCTACGCGCTCACCGCTATGAACGCCGCACTGAGGTTCTTCTCGCGGCCGACATCAACCGCCGCCTTATTCTTCCCCGCGAGCTTGCTCATTCGGTCGAAGGCGTACGTGTTGTGCCAGCTCGCCCGGATGAGCATGCTCGCGGGGAAGAATAAGGCGGCGGTTGATGTCGGCCGCGAGGCCCTGCAGATGGCCGAGCAGCTCGGTATCGACTCCTTTCAGGCAGACGCCCTGGCCACAATCGGGACCGCTCGCGTGAACGTCGGCGACGGCGGAGGCATCGAGGACCTCGAACGCGCCGTCAGCCTGGGCGCCGCCACGAAGAACATGCACACGCATGGACGCGCACTGCTGAACCTCGGCGTCATCCTGGGTGGTCTGGGCGAGCTGGATCGAGTCTTCGAGCTGGAACAGGCGGCGTTGGAGGCAGAGCGCAGCGCCGGTCATGTGGCGGCCATACGACACGTCGAAGGCAACCTGATCAAATCGCTGTACTGGCGAGGCCGGTGGGACGAGGCGCTGCAAATCGCCGACTCGTTCATCGGCGATGCCGAAGCGGGCTCGGTTCACTACATGGCGACGCAGTCGTACTACCACCGCGCGGCGATACGGCTCGCCCGGGGCGAAGAGAGTGCAGTCGAGGACGCCGAGCGGGCGCTCGAGCACGCTCGGGCGGCGCAGGATCCACAGGTGGTCTTTCCGACGCTGCGATTCGCCGCGCACGTTATGCAGCACGCAGGCGAATCCGCGCGCGCGGAAGAGGTTTGGGGCGAGCTCATGCAGTCCTGGCTCGAAGCGTCCGACCCGCTTCGCCATGTCGGCCTGGCCGAGGCCGCCTGGCTTGCTCACGATCTCGGCTCGGAAGCGAGATTCCGAGAAGGTCTCTCGGCACTTACTTCTACGCCCTGGATAGAAGCAGCGAAAGCGATCGCGGCCGGCGAGCCGACCCGGGCGGCGCGCATCCTCGGGGAGATCGGCGCGCGGCCCGAAGAGGCCTTCACGCGCCTTCGCTCGGGAGACCCCGCTCAGGTCGAGCGGGCGCTCGTGTTCTACCGCTCGGTCGGCGCGGTCAGGTACGTCCGTGAGGGCGAGATGCTGCTCGCCGCCACCGCCTGAGGCTCAGTCGATTACGAGGCCGACGTCGACTCGCGTGACGCGGTGGCGCTTGATCGCGAAGTCGGTCACGCGCCTGCCGGCGAGGAACTTGCCGAGGAAGCAGTGGCGGGAGCGATGCTCCGTCTTGCAGGTGAGGCCTTTGACCTTCGCCTTGAGCTGAGCCTCGGTCGAGCCGACGCCGACCCCACTTGCAGTCAGCTCGGTGATGCGGGTCGTGGAGATGTTCGTGACTGCAGTGTTCCCCTGGAAGGTCACAACGAGGCCGTCGTAGACGAGCTCCGTGTAGCGGCCGAACGCGTTCTTTCCGTGCTCCACGGCCAGCGGCTTGTGCAGAACGGAGCGCACCTTGGTTTGGCTCATCCCGATCCTGACGCCCGCGATGCCTTTCTGCAGGACGATGGTCGCACCGGCCGCGGCCGCGAACGCGAGCGCGAGCGCGACGACAGCAACGACGAGAGCCGGGCTGCGCACCGTCAGTCGATGACGATGCCGACGGAGACGCGGGTCACGTGGCCGCGCTTGATCGTGAAGTCGGTCACGCGCTTCCCCGCCACGAACTTGCCCACGAAGCAGTGCCGGAAGCCCGCCTCCGTTTTGCACTTGACGCCGGTGACCTTCGCCTTCACCTGAACCTCAGTCGAACCGACGCCGACGCCGCTCGCCGTCTTCTCGCTGCGGCGGGTCGTCGCGATGCTCGTCGCAGAGGCGTTTCCCTGGAAGATGATCTCGAGCCCGGTGTAGCCGAACTTCGTGTACTTGCCGAAGTCGTTCGTGCCGTGCTTCACCGATTTCGGCGTGCCGAGCACCGCGGTCACCTTTCCCTTGCTCATCCCGAGGCTGACGCCTGCGATCCCTTTCTGCGGGACGATGGTCGCGCCGGCCGCGGCGGCGAGCGCGAGCGCCGAGGCGGCAACGAGGAGGAAGCGACGCATTGTCCGACCATACACCCTTTGAATTCGTCTGCCAAACAGGTCAGAATTCTCGGAGATGACGCGGGCACGCCGGCACCAGCGCCTCTCATGAGCACGCAGCTCGCAACGGAAGTTCAGACTGGAGAGCGGCGCCGCCGGCTGGCGCGGCGCGTGGCCGTCTCGCTGCTCGGGCCGCTGACCGCGGGAGTAGGCGTCGTCTGGGCGCTCGCGCAGCCCTACCGGGTCACGCTCCTGCATCCGCACGGGCAGGGCTTCTGGAACCTCGCGGTCGAGCCCCCGCTGCTCGTGGTGCTCGTCGGGGTTCTGTTCCAGCTGCTCATCCTGCCGGCGCTGCTCGAAGACCTTGCCGAGGAGAGCGACTCGTGATGCCGCCTCCGGAAAACGTCCACTGGCTGTTCGCGACGGCGTTCCTCGGCCTGGGCCTCTTCCTGCTCGCCGAGGCGATCGCCGGGCCGGAGATCTGGCGCAAGCGCGGCTGGCGGCTCTACCTCTGGCCCAGCCTCTGCTTCGGGATGGGGCTCTTCATGTGGCCGGTGATGGTCTTCTTCACCAGCTCGACGATTCACATGCTCGCCCACGGCGCCTGGGCACAGGTGCTGATGCTCGCAGGAGCGGTGGAGCTCGGGCTCGCGCGCGGCAAGCTCCACAACCCGATCTGGCGGATCACGATGTTCATCGCCTTCTTCGTCAGCGGGCTCGCTTTCCTCGCCCACGAGCAGAACCCGTGGTTGTTCCAACGCTCGGCCTTCCTCCACCACCTGCTCGGCTGGACGTTCCTCGGCGCGTCCATCTTCCCGCTCGCGCGGACCTTCCGGCCCCGCTCTGCGGTGTTCGCAAGCGGATTCGCGCTCGCGTTCGTGGCCGTGGCGGTGATGCTCTACTGCGATCGTGACATCGCGCCGGTCTTCGGGCACCTGTCGCCGCTCGCCGGGGTTCCTCACCGGTGAGGCGGGCAAGTAACACAGTGTTACTTGCCGGGTTTGCGCTTGTTGCGCTCGCCTGGCCGAGCTCGGCCTTCGCGCACGCGACGCTCCTCAAGACGGCGCCCTCGTTCAAGGAGCGACTCCGGGCCGCCCCGCACCGGGTCGTCCTCGGCTTCGATCAGGGCGTCAAGATCCTCCCCAACGGGATCGAGGTCTACGGCGCTGACGGCATGCCCTACGCAAAGACTGCACGTGATCGGTCCGACAGCCGTTACGTCGAGGCAGGCCTCCGGTCGCTGCCCCGAGGCGCGTACACCGTCCGCTGGAGCGCGATCTCGAGCGACGGCCACGTCATCTCGGGAGTCTTCACCTTCGGCGTTCGTCACGCGGCGCCTCCGCCGACCGAGGCCTACGGAGCTTCGGGGCCGACCACGGCCGAGGACGTCGTCCACTGGCTCTACTTCCTGGCACTCGCGCTCCTGATCGGCGGCCTCGTCTTCCGGTTGCTCGTCCTTCCGCGCCGCGTGTCGCACGCGGTCGAGCGGCGCTTCTACCAGCTGACGGGGGTCGGAGTCGTCGCCGCGGTCGAGGTCGGAATCCTCGCGTTCGTCCTCCGATCGGAGGACGCGCTCCAGCTCCCGTTCGGCAAGCTGCTGTACGGGGACCTGTCGCCGATCGCGAGCGGCACGCGCTTCGGCATCGCCTTCATCGCGATGACGCTCGGCCTCGCCTTGGTGGCCGCACTCCTCTTCATGTCGTGGCTGACCGAACGGAAGGCGTTCCTCTGGACGGCGCTCGTGCTCTCGGTCGGGCTCGGGTCAGGCCTCTCGCTCTCCGGGCACTCCGCAGCCGACCGCGGCTCCTCGTGGCTCTCCGAACTGGCCGACTGGGTGCACCTGACCGCCGCGGCGACGTGGGTCGGCGGCCTCGTCATGCTCGCCGCCTGCGTCTTCCCCCTCGCGCCCGAGCTGCGCAAGGACGCGTTCCTGCGCTTCTCCCGCCTGGCGCCCGTGCTGATCGCGCTCCTGCTCGCGGCCGGCATCTACCTCAGCATCCTGAGGTTGCCGCGGCTTTCAGATCTGTGGGAGGCGGGCTACGGCCAGGTACTGCTCGTGAAGCTCTCGTTCGTTGCCCTCGCCCTTGCCTGGGGAGCCTTCCACCACTTCGTGGCCAGGGCCCCACTGGAACGTGGCGTGGAAAGCGGCTTTCTGAGGCGGCTGCCGCGCAGCCTCGTCGGCGAAAGCGCCGTCGGGATGGCGATCCTCCTCGTCGCCGCGGTGCTCGTGAACTCGAAGCCGCCGCCCGAGCCCTCACCGCAGCCCGCACAGGCTTCGGTGATAGTTCCTCGCTAGGTGCTCTACGCGATCTCGGGTGGTGCAGGCTTTCTCGGCCTGCACTTGGCGCGCCGGTTGCTGGCCGACGGCCACGACGTCCGCTCCCTCGACCTCGCGCCGCTCGACGACCCCGGCCTGGCCGGGAAGGTCGAGGAGATTCGCGGCGACATCCGCGATCCCAAGCTCATGCGAGCCTTGTGCACCAGTGCACAAGTTCTTGTCCATGCCGCGGCCGCGCTCCCGATCCAGGGCTCGGCAACCGAGATTCGCTCGGTCAACATCCAGGGAACGGCGACCCTGTTGGCGGCGGCGCTCGAGGCCGGCGTCGCGCGCACGGTCTTGATCTCCTCGACCGCCGTCTACGGCATCCCGGAGGTCCACCCCATCTTCGAGGACGCGCCGCTCGTCGGAGTCGGCCACTACGGGCGCTCGAAGATCGAGGCGGAAAAGGTTGCGCTGAGCTTCGCCGCCCGCGGCCTACCGGTCGTCATCCTGCGCCCGAAGACGTTCATCGGGCCCGAGCGCCTCGGCGTGTTCGAGATCCTGTTCGACTGGATCCGTGAGGGACGGCGGATCTACATCCTCGGCGACGGATCGAACCGCTACCAGCTGCTGGCGGTCGACGACCTCGTCGATGCGATCGTGCGCTCGACCGCGGCCGAGGGAGTGGAGGGCGAGGCGCTCAACGTCGGCGCGGCCGAGTTCGGCACCGTCCGCAGCGACCTGCAGGGGCTGATCGCCCACGCCGGCTCTGACAGCCGCCTGACTCCCGTTCCGGCGCGACCCGCTGAGGCGATCCTGTGCGCGCTCGAGCTGCTTCGGCTCTCTCCGCTCGTCGAGTGGCACTACCGCACGGCCCACCGTGACTCCTACGTCGACGTCTCGAAGGCGAGGCGGCTCCTCGGCTGGGAGCCGCGACTCTCGAACGAGCAGGCGCTCCGCGAGACCTACGACTGGTACCTGGCAAATCGCGAGAGGCTCGGCTCGGGCGGGCTGACACACCGTGTGCCCTGGAACCAGAAGGCGCTCGGCCTCTTGCGCCGGATCAGCTAGCGAGCATGACGAGGCGGGAGTCCAGCGTCAGCTCTTCCTGCTCGTATCCCCCGTAGCAGTCGACCGTGTCGAAGCCGGCCTCGCGCGCCATCTCCACGAGCTCGGTCGCCGTGTAGAGCCGCAGGGCATACGGGTACTCGCGCGGCTCGCCTTCGTCGGGCAGATAGGTGATCGTCGTCCGGATGACGCTCTCGACCAGGTCGAAGCTTCGCTCCTCGAGGAGATAGCCATCCGGGAGCCGTTCCCAGCCACGCGGCTGGAAGATGCGCGCCAGGCGGTCGCGCTGCATCGTCTCGACCACGAGCTTCCCGCCCGGCTTCAGGACCCGCCGGAACTCGCGCAGCCCCTGCGTGTCGCCCTCACGGCCCGTGTAGCCGATCGAGGTGAAGAGGTTGAGGACGGCGTCGAAGCAATCGTCGGGAAGGGGAAGCTCCCGGTAGTCGGCCTGGACGAGCTCGAGCTCGGCGTCGCCCGCACGGCGCCGCGCCTCGTCGAGGAGCGCCTGCGAGCGGTCGGCGCCGACGACGCGGTAGCCGTCCCGGGCGAGGGCGATCGAATGACGCCCGAAGCCGCAGGGGCAGTCGAGGATCGCGGCGCCGGGCTCGCAGCCGGCGAGCCGCGCTGCCGCAAGCGCCTCGGCGGCGGCCTCCTCGTCGTCCTTCTGCCGTGGAGCGTAGACGTCGAGATACCCCTCGTCGAAGAGGCGGTCGAATTCTTCTTGCCGGCTCACGCGCCCATCTTCGCGGAGACGAGCTCGGCCAGCCGGAGCGCGTAGCCCGGCGCGGTCGGCTCGTCCTCGTGCTTGAAGTAGCAGTACACGTCGATTCCCTCGGCAAGGAGCAGCCGCAGCTTCCCGGCCCAGTCCTCCAGCGCCGCGTTGTCGTAGGGCGGCTCCCGCAGCCGCAGGTAGCGGAAGCGCGCGGGGCCGTCAAGCGCGTTGACGAGCTGGAGGCCCGCGATGCCCTCCCACGAGGAATGGCGGAATTCGAACGCGTACTCGAGCTCGGGGTCGAGGGAGTCGCGGAGCAGCTGCAGCATGCCCTCGTCCCGCGTGCGCGTCGGCGGGAACTGGACGAGCACGGGACCGAGGCGGTCGCCGAGCGCGCGCACGCGCTCGCAGAAGGTGCCGACGAGGTCGAGCCCGCCGAAGTGCGTGATCCGCCGGCTCATCTTGACGGCGAAGCGGAAGCCGGGCGGCGTCGCCTTGGCCCAGGTCCGGAATTGCTCTTCCGAGGGCAGCCGGTAGAAGGTGTTGTTCAACTCAACCGAAGGAAGCTGCTCGGCGTAGAGGCGGAGGAAGTCCGCAGGCCGTGCGCCCTCGGGATAGAAGCCGCCCTTCCAGGTCGGGTAGGAGAAGCCGGAGGATCCGACATATAGCCTCGCTAGACTCGACTTCCCGGTGACCGTCACGGCAGAAGTGATACCCGAGAGCACCATCAAGGTCCTGGACCACGGCTTCGTCCGCCTCGACGAGGCAATGGCCTCCGACCTCTCCGTGGTGAACGGCGCACGAGTCAGCTTCGCCCGCCACAAGCAGGAGATGGACGAGTCCGACGAGGGGCTGATCCGCTTCCTGATGCGGGAGCGACACGGGTGTTACGACGACGCTACCGAGGTTCTCACCGACACAGGTTGGAAACCGTGGCCGCAAGTCACCGGCGAAGAGATGTTTGCCACTCGTGCGCCCGCCGGGGATCTCGTCTATCAGCCCGCCTTGCGACTGGTTCGGAAGGAGTACAGAGGGCACATGATTGGCTTCAAGGGGTTGAGCATCGACTTGCTCGTGACCCCCGATCACCGAGTCCTCGCGTCAACGACCACAACCAGAGCGTCGCGGGAGCGACCTTCATTCGGGCTTCGTCCGGCACACTCCGTTCTCTGGAGACCTCACCGCCACGTTGCTACAGCAAATTGGAGCGGCCCCGTTGTTGACTGGCTTCGCTTCGATGACATACAAGTTCCAGCGAAACCGCTTCTGAGTCTGATCGGGTTCTTCATCGGCGACGGAAACCTCCCTCCGTCGAACCACATCCTGTTCAACTTGCGGAAGGCTCGGGAGATTCGTTTTCTCGAACGAACGGTTGGAGAGACCGGACTCGAGCTCAAGCGATGGGGTGAGCGGTACGCAATCCCTCTCGGCCCCGAACTTCGCGGGATCTTTGCGAAGTGTTACGAACAAGGGGAGAAGGTCATTCCGTCCCGACTCCTGGAACTCGGCCCAGTGCTCTTGAGCGCACTACTGGAGGGCTTGCTCGAGTCAGACGGATCCAGGGTGACGCGTCCAAGCGGTAGTGAGCGACAAACGAATTTCACGACGAGCAAAAGCCTTGCCGACCAGGTTCAGCAACTTGCCCTCAAGCTTGGTCGAACCGCCAGCGTGCGACCGCACAGGGTCAGGGAGGGAGACGGTCACTATGGACGGAAGCCGAGATGGCGCGTCACGATCTATGGGCCTCGCAACTCCAATCCAGAACTTTGCCGCACTCGCTCCCAAGCCCAGGAGCACATGGGCGTTGAGAACTACGACGGACTCATCCATTGCGTCGAGGTCCCGAACAGAACGCTGTGCGTCCGGCGAAACGGATATCCGGTCTTTTGCGGAAACACGCCTTTCGAGCACAACAGCTTCCGCTTCCACATCCGCTGCCCCATTTTCGTCGCGCGCGAATGGTTCCGGCACCGCACGTCCTCCTTCAACGAGTTCAGCATGCGCTACGCGAAGGCGACGGAGGACTTCTACGTTCCCGAGTCCGAGGACGTGCGCACCCAGGTCGGAAAGCCGGGCTCGTATTCGTTCGAGCCTGTCTCCGCAGAGGTCGCCGAGACGACCCGCGAGCAGCTCCAGGAGGTCTACGCGGCCGCATACGCGACCTACGAGCGCCTGGTCGAGCTGGGTGTCGCCCGCGAGCTCGCCCGCTGCGTCATCCCGGTGGGCGCCTACACCGAGTTCTACTGGACGGTCAACGCACGTTCGCTCATGAACTTCATCTCGCTGCGGGCCGCCGAGACGGCGCAGCGGGAGATCCGCCGGTACGCCGACGCGTGCGAGCAGTTCCTGGCCGAGGCGATGCCCGTCACGCACGGGGCCTTCCTGGCCAACGAGCGCGTCGCGCCCTAGCTAGGTCGTCATTACCGGCGACGTGGACTCGGGACGGCCGGGCAGCTTCTCCAGCACGATCCAGCCGCCGCGGTCGAACTTCCTGAAATCGTAGGGAGCGTTCAGCCGGATGGTCGTCTCGCCGGCCTTCTCGACGCGGAAGGTGCCGCACGAGGCGGCCGGCTTCTTGTTCTTCGTCAGCCACATCTCGTAGTAACCCCCGGCGGGAAGCTGCTTCAGTCCGGTGACCTTGAGCTCGAGCGGCCAGTTGCCGGCGGCGTCGAGCGGCGCAACCTTGAGCTCGCCCTGCGCGGCTCTAGCCGCCTTCGTCCCGTGCATCGCAAGGCTGAAATCGGTCTCGAAGCCGTGCCCCGAGCGTCCGACGAGGTAGCCGGCCGCCAGGGCGAGCACGGCGAAGGCAGCGGCGAACGTCAGCGCCCGGCCGACCCGCCGCGGCGGCAGCCAGCCGAGCTCCTCCTGTCGAGGCAGCTCGCCCATGCCCGGCGCAGCGGCGAGCGCTGGCGGCAGCTCCGGGGGAGGCCCGGCCTCGAGCAGGAGCTCGTGCACACGGCGAAGCCGCTCGAGCTCCTCGCCGCGCACGTCCTCACCCAGGACGTCTCGCAGATCTACGCGCTCGCTCACGACAGCTCTCCTTCGAGCAGCTCGGCCAGATGGTTGAGGCCGCTGCGCGTCCTCGTCTTGACGGTCCCAAGCGGGATCCCGAGGAAGTCCGCGATCTCGCTCTGCGAGAGCCCGCCCCAGTACGCCAGCTCAATCACTCGCTGCTCGGAGTCCGGCAGCTCACCGAAGGCGCGGTGTACCTGCCATGCCGTCGAGGCGGACTCGACCCGTTCCTCCGGGCCGGGCTCGCGCGTCGCCGTCTCGGGCACATCGCCGGACTCGGCAGGCATGCTCCGGAACCTATCGACGATCGCGTTGCGGGCGACGGCGTAGAGCCAGGGTGCCCCGGATCCCTGCTCGGCCCGATAGCTCGACGCCGAACGCCAGATCGAGGTGAAGGTCTCCTGGACGGCATCCTCGGCGCGCTCCCGGTCGCGCAGCCGCCGGAGCGCCAGCCCGTAGACCGAGCGCGCATACCTCTGGTAGAGCTGCTCGAACGCGTCTCGGTCGCCATCGGCAATCAGCCGGATCAGCTCCCCGTCGCTGAGATCAGGCTTCGGCACGGCGATGCCCGCCCTCCCGGCGGGCACGGAGCGGAACGCTGGAAGACGAACGGCGAGCTCCATCCTCCATGTTCTACGCGGCCTTTTCCCATGCGGTTTTCACGGCCATCGGCTTCATAACGTAAAGGAGTTGCAAAGGCGCGCATAAATCGCCCTCCCGGCGGGAAGACTGGGAGCGAAACGAAGGAGGAGGGGTACAAGCATGCGAAAGAACCTGATTTTGCTACCGCTGGTGGCGATCGCGATTGCGATCACACCGGCGGCTACGGCTGACACGGCGGCGACCGTCGCGGTGTCGATCACGAAAGCGGCCTTCGTTCCCAAGAATGCGACCGCCACCGTGAACGACACCGTCAAGTGGACGAACAACGACACGGCCACCCACCAGGTCGTCTGCCAGAAATGCCCGTTCACGTCGCCCATCCTGAAGGCGTCCGAGAGCTTCTCGTACAAGTTCACGAAGACGGGCAACTTCGCCATCACCGACGCGCTGGCCTCACGCGTCAAGGGCACGGTTACGGTCAAGGCGGCAGGCCCGTCCGTGACGCTCGCCGCGAAGCCGGCGACTGTGACTTACGGAGCGGCGACGACGCTGTCCGGCAAGGTCTCGAACAACGCTGCCGGCGAGAAGGTCGTCGTTCTCGGCCAGGAGTGCGGTAAGCCTGTCTTCAGCTCCATCGGCACGGTCAACACCATCGGCGGAGGGAAGTTCAGCACCACCGCGATGCCGGCCAAGAACACCACCTACCAGGCGAAGTGGAAGATGAGCACGAGCCCAAACGTGGCGGTGAAGGTGCGGCCCTTGGTCCGCCTTGCCAAACTCGCGTCGCACAAGTACCGCGCGCGCGTTCGGGCCGCCGAGTCCTTCAACGGCAAGCTCGTCGTCTTCCAGCGCTGGAGCACTGCGAAGAGAACCTGGGTCAAGGTTCGGGCTGTCGTCCTGAAGTCGATCGGCACGGTCGGAACGACCCAGATCTCGGGTAGGACGTTCCGCTCGACTGTCAGGGCCGGCCTCAAGGTGCGAATCCTGCTCCGGACGAGCCAGGTCGCTCCCTGCTACGTCGGCGGCACGAGCAACGTGATCAAGAGCTAGACAGCCCCAATACGGCTGACTGGACGAGAGGGAGCCACGAGGCTCCCTCTCTCTTTATGCTGCTTCCGCCGTTCGACCTAAAGGAGCGCAATGACGACACTTGTCTTCAACCACGAGGAGATCGCCCCGCGCGACCTGAAGCCGAGCTTGTACGAGCTCGACGGGATCTCGCGCGAGTCGGTGGAGGCCCACTACAAGCTGTACGAGGGCTACGTCTCGAAGCGGAACGAGATCCTCTCCAAGCTCGCGGAGGTCGACCCCTCGTCGGCCAACCAGGTCTACTCTGAGATCCGCGCGCTCAAGGTCGAGCTGAGCTTCGCCGTCGGAGGGGTCAAGAACCACGAGATCTATTTCGAGCATCTCGGCGGCGGCGGCGGGGACCCGGACGGGGCGGCCGCCGCGCTGATCGAGCGCGATTTCGGCTCGACGGAGGCCTGGAGGACCGACCTGAAGGCGAGCGGCATGGCCGGCCGTGGCTGGGCATGGACCGCGTACGACTGGGACGAGCAGCGGTTGTTCAACTACGTCGGGGACGCACAGAACACGTACCCGATCTGGAACGCGACGCCCCTCG
>WNFV01007863.1_pt1 | contig 20035 bp, 24 predicted proteins | sample 5400101 | NCBI WGS metagenome assembly WNFV01 (sample SAMN13153361, study PRJNA577476) | soil metagenome | isolation source: 115 cm soil or saprolite under grassland replicate 1 | place: USA:California | collected 2016-06-15 | reverse complement strand
CGGCGTCGACCAACTCCTGGCGATCGTCAAGAACCGGCTCAAGCGCGTCCAGTACCGATCCGATCTGATCGACAGCTTCCTCGCCCACACCGGCCTGACCCTCGAACCCCACTCAACCTAGCCATTCAAGATCTGTAGCAGGCGGATGTAGTCGGCCTCGCCCAGGCCCTTCGCCTCGCGTTTACGGCCGTGGTATACGCGGATGCGGTAGAACAGCCGGGTGCGCAGCCCGGGCCGGGCGGCGATCAGGCCGGCCATCGACACCCGGCCGGAGCCCTTACCCGACACTGACGCCACCGGCGTGTGACCGCGCCGCGACCAGGTACGCGCTTTCGGCGGTCGCAGCGACTGCCCGGCCTCGTCCTCAAAGCAGACCCATGCCTTGAGGTCGCGGGCCATCATCTGACCCGCGACCACTTCTCCGTCCGCCATGCGGCGATCGCCGCCTCGTCGCGTTCGGCGGCCCGATGTACCGGCACCTGTGGGGTCCAGCCGATGCGGTGCAGCAGATACGACACCCCGCGTTCGGTGTAGCGGACGTGAAACAGCCGACCGATCAACGTGGTGATCCGCGGCAGGGTCCACCGCTGGTCTTCCACCCAGCCGTGCGCGGCCGGACCCCGATCCAGCTCGTCCTGCAACCGGGCCAGCCGGGCCTCATCGAGGCGACACCGGTCGCCGCTGGGGCCCTTGGACCGTAACCCGTCGCGGCCGTCCCGCCGCCAGGTCTGCTGCCACCGGTAGGCCGACTTGGCCGACACCCGCAACCGCCAGGCGACCTGCGCGGCCGCCACATGTTGCTCGAACAGGTCAGCGGCCCGCATCCGCACCGCTTCACGGCGAGCCCGACCCCGCTCATCCAGGCCGCCCCCATCGGCGTACCTCATACATCAGGCATAGATCTTCACCCAGCCGAGATCACGCCGACACGCCGAACAAAGATCGACGATCACCCCGACCTTTCGGCCTCAGTAGTAGCCCACCGGACAGGTGGCACCACCACAGAAACCGCACGCAACGCGACCGGATTGCGGCATGAGCGCATGTTCTTGGTGGCACGGTCGCGGATAATTCGGCCATGGCCAAGCTGATCTTCTCCGCTATCACTTCGCTCGACGGGTATATCGAGGACGAAACAGGAACCTTCGACTGGGCAGCCCCAGACGATGAAGTCCTCAGCTTCCTCAACGACCTTGAACGTCCGGTCGGCACGTATCTCTATGGGCGCCGGATGTACGAGACCATGGTCTATTGGGAAACGGCGGACGTGCCTAGAGACCAGTCACCCGTGGCGTGGGACTGGATGCAGCTGTGGTGAGCAGCCGACAAGGTGGTGTACTCCCGCTCACTGGAGACGGTGTCGAGTGCCAGGTCCCGCATCGAGCACGACTTCGATCCGAGCGCGATCCGGGCGATGAAGAACTCTCTGGAGCGTGACATCACCATCGGTGGGCCCGACCTGGCCGCTCAGGCGTTCAGGGCTGGACTCGTCGACCAGTGCCAACTGTTCTTGACGCCCGTCCTCATCGGCGGCGGCAAGCCTGCACTGCCCAAGAACGTGCGATTTGACCTGGACCTGGTTACCGAGCGTCGCTTCGATAGCGGTGTTGTCTTCCTCGACTATCGCTTGTGACGAACGTCCGAGACCAGCGTCCGCCTATCGGCAGGGTAGGTGTCTGTTGGCCGAATCGCTCGTGACGCACCGTGACGCCCGGTCGGCGGCAGATGAGTACACCGTCTGTTCGAGATGTGGCGTCAGTCCGTGATGCCCTGCAGCCAGGCGAGGATCGCGGACGCCACCCGAGGGTCCACGGGACGGCGGCTCTGCTCCCGGTAGCCGCGCAGGCCCCGCTTGGCCGCCTCGGTCCGCAGGAGGTGGGTCACTCCGGGCAGTCGATGCGCCTCGAACGGGCCGCGGACCAGGCGGCGCATGCGATCCAGGTCGTCCGGATCTGTTTGGATGTCGCGGTCGCCGGTGATCGCGAGCACGGGCACCTCGATGTGTGCCAGGTCGATCGCGGGATCGTAGTCGAGAAACTCTCGCATCCACGCCGCGTTGATCCTGCGTCCCTGCATGCGGACGACGTTCGCGCTGCCCGCTTTCAGCCGCGCGAACGCCTTACGTTGCGATCTGGCGATGTCGATCCGAAGGATCCGCAGTACCCAGCGATTCAGCCCTGTCAGTGAGTCCGCGGTCTGCCGGGCCTGCCAGGTGAGGATCTGCTCACCTGAGCGGGCCGGGTCGTAGCGGCCGAGCAGGCTCATCCCGCAGCTACGGCAGTCCACTCTGGGCCCGGGCCGGATGTTGGCCTTGAGGCCGATGCCCGACTGCGAGTGCGAGCCGGGCGGATCCACCGCCCACACCCGGGCGGATGAACAGGCTGCCCGGCAGCCCACCGCAGTTGGGGCAGGGCGTGTTCGGCGCGGGTCATTATTGGCAGCCCGCCGGATTGGCAGGGGTTTGGAGTGTCAGGTCGAGCTTGAGCGACGGCAGTTGGAATCCCGGCGGGAGTATGTCGATCTGGTGCACGTCGTGGATTGACGTGAGCGACCGGTACACGTCGGCGGAGACCACGACCGCGGTCAGTTCGACGTGTTCCGCGCCAAGGTTTACGACGCTGGTTCGCCAGCCGCCGGTATCCTTGTTGGTGGCGGTCGCGTTGGTGATGCTCCAGGTTCTGCTGAGGGCGTTGCCGTCGCCGTTGATGGCCCGGTCGAATAGCATTAGGTCGTAACCGTCTGGGATGTGCCCGCTCCCGGGGTACACTGTGCATTCCAAGACCTTGGTTACCGGGTCGAACCGTAGGTCCTTCCCGGGTTGCGCCGTCTCGGCTTGAGTTGAGCGCTGGTTGTCCCGCATGCGCTGGACGGCGACGTACGTGAAGGGCCCGCCGATCGCCAGCAGGACTAGTGCTATGACGATCCACGAGATGCGGGCCCGCTTCTCTCTCCTGACCGCGTTTCCGGCGGCGAGGACCAGGCTGGCCACGCCGAGCACGATGGTCACCCAAACTTCCATGGCCCGGCACGATAGCGGCTACGCTCACGGTTACGCTGCTGTCGATCTATCGGTTGTGTGACAGAACGACTCCACGGTGACAGTCGTCGGTTGTGGCGGCCCATCGCCACCTGTTCGGCCTCGTAGCGCCACGCGGCCAACTCGAGCACCACCCAGGCGCCCTCGACAAACAGCTGCAAGCCTGTGACCAGCAGCGGCGCAAGCGCGGCGTACGTAACCAGCGCTCCCGACCGCGCAGCGGGACTACCAGTACGACGAGGGCCATCAGGTCGGCGACCGCCAGCAGGATCTCGCTGCCGGGCCAATACCAGGGCGACGCCTACCAACAGTGATCAGCACTTCATCGCCCCGCCAGTGCACTGTCCGCGGCAGATCAGTACGCCTGATCTTGGAATGAGATGCTCTCTACATCGCCATGAGCTGAGGTCTGACACAGACGCCCGGACCGAGGACCACGGACCAAGGCCCAGGCGATCCCTGCGACATCACCACCGATCACTGCTCGTCGGCTCAGAATTGAGTGAAGCGACGGTCGAGGCGCCGGCCGTGGCACATGGTGTGTCACTCCAGGTCGGCCCCCGGGTCGATAACCCAGTGATTGGTGCGGAGGACGCGATCGGCGAAGATCACGTCACGCTCCTCCAAGAAAGTGAACCGTAGCGAGCGACAGATGCCGTTCGACGCCGTGTTCGTGATACCTGGAAAGGCGTGCACGATACCCCAGCGGTCCTCATCGCGGGCACGCCGCAACAGTGTACGGACCGCTGCCTTTGCCAGTCCGCGTCCCTGGAACTCCGGCAGAACCATCCAGCCGATCTCAGACAGCGGTGCGCCGTCGTCCTCGTGTGCCCACAGGGCAACGCTGCCGGCCACGACGTCCGGTGCCGCCACGTCCGGCACGATCATCTTGATCCACTCCGTCCCCGCTGCCGCCGCATGGACGTCGCGCTCGAGCTTCGCCTCGAGCCCGTCGCGGGGCAACGGCCCGCCGAGTTCGGCCATCATCACCGGGTCGCACCGCATCCGCACGTACGCCTCGACGTCGCCGAGCTCCACATCACGCAACAGCATCGCCACTCGCCCCCGGTACGGTCTCTGGCCCACCGTGATCCACGCCAGACTACGGAACGTCAGCAGCCTGGCAGCACCATCCAGACCAGCCTAGACAACCGGTCTGGCCACCAAACACATAGACAAGCGCCACACGCTCATCGGCTACCTGTTCAATAGAGCTACGGCAAGGGCCTGACGGGGCCCGGCCGAGGTGCCCGGCGGGACGCTCTCTCATCGGCTGCCCACCTGCGGGTGTGGCTCTCATTTGGCATGCGCTCCCGCTGGGCACCGCTGGCGAGGCTGTGGCTCAAGAGGGGTTTGCCCAGCTCAAGGTAGCGTTGCCCGCCTCGCTGACTCCTGGACATGACCGGCAGTCTGCAGCGAGGAAGGGACACATTGGACAGTGTTGTGATCGGCGCCGATCCACACAAGCACTCGGTCACGATCGAGGTCGTGGACGAGCGGGAGCGGATCCTGCACAAGGGACGCTATAGCACGGACACGGACGGCTATCGGCAGATGCTCGCCGCCGCGAGACGGTACCCGCGGCGCCGGTGGGCGGTGGAGGGCTGCAACGGCATCGGCCGGCATGTGGCCCAACGCCTGGTCGCCGACGGTGAGAGCGTGGTCGACGTGCCGGCGAAGCTGGCCGCCCGGGCGCGGGTGTTCGACACCGGCAACGGCCGCAAGAGCGACCCGGCCGACGCCCACTCGGTGGCGGTGGTCGCGCTGCGCACCCGACACCTGACCGTGGTGCGGGCAGATGATGAGCTGGTGGCCCTGCGGCTGTTGGTCGACCGGCGCGACGAGCTCGGCCGCACCCGCACCCAGACGATCAACCGGCTGCACCGGCTGCTCCTTGAGCTCATCCCTGGTGGGGCCAAGCGATTCCTGTCCGCCGCGCAGGCCCAGGCGCTGCTGGGCAGCGTCTGTGCGACTGACGTGGCCGGCCGGGTGCGCCACCAGCTGGCTACCGAGCTGCTCGCCGAGATCGTCGTGCTCGACGCGAAGATGAAAGCCAGCGACAAGACACTGCGTCAAGCAGTCACGGCGACCGGCACCGGCCTGCTCGACCTGTACGGCATCGGTACGGCCAGCGCCGCCCGGATCCTTGGCGACGTCGCCGACGTGGCCCGCTTCGGCACCCGCGCTCGGTTCGCTTCGTGGAACGGCACCGCACCGCTGGACGCCTCATCCGGCGCGCAGGAGCGCCATCGGCTCTCCCGCGCCGGTAACCGGCGTATCAACAGGGCGCTGCACATCATGGCCATCGTCCAGATCCGCCATGACACCGAAGGGCGAGCCTACTTCCGGCGGCGGGTCGCCGCCGGCAAGACGAAGATGGAAGCCTTGCGGGCGCTCAAACGCCGACTGTCCGATGTGGTCTACCGCCAACTCGTCGCCGACATGAAGAAGGCGAGCCCGGCAGGACACCCGGAGGCGACTACAACATCCAGCGCGGCCGACCCAACTCCGACGGTCAGCTCTTCGGACCAGTCACAGCCCGGGCTCGCCACCGAGCCTACAACGGCACGCCACAGCCGGCGTCCTACCGCGTTCCGTAGATCAACTCGAATAAGAACTGCTGCACCCGGACCAGATCCGCGCCGGCCCGCACCTGCGGATACCCATGACGGGCCAGGACCGCGGCAACATCCAACGCCAGGCCATAGCTGAACCTGGCATCACCGCCCTGGCCCGGCCGCGTCACCGGATACACCGCCGGCTCATGCCCACGCCGCCGCACGGGAACGGCAACCTCGCTCTTGAGCTCATCGCCCGAAACTCGACTTGACATAGAGGGGAGCCAAATCCGGATGCCGCCCGGATCACCCTGCCGTTACCTAGCGTAGTCACTGAGCCGTTGGTGACCGCGTGGTCCCGTTAGGCCAGCCGCCTACGCGCATCCGCGGACGCCGGTCACCGGTGTGTACGTGCAGGCGTACCCGGCTCTGCACTGGAACCTGTACGCCGACACTGACTGACCCACGAGCCGGCGGTCTCATAGAGCTTCAACACGCCGACTTGACAGGGAGCTGGCCTACGGGCCCAACCGCAACCTGCCCACCTTGCTGCGCTGGCTGTCGGCGATCCACACCCCGCATCCGACCGCGGCCCGGCGCCCCGTGCGCCGCCGCAGCCCGCCCCTCGGCGGCCACCAGCCCGCCGCCGCTTGCGGCAACGGCCGGCCGGGGCAACCCCGCCATCGACCGCGCCGCGCCGGTCCACCCCACCAGCCCTGGCTCGCCCTTCCTTGGCCATGAGTTCGTCTTGACGTCTGGAGATCCGCCACCATGAACACCGCCACCGTCATCCGCCCCGACCCGCCCACGCAGCGGGCCGCCAGGCAGCCCGTCCGGCTCACGCACCGGCGGGACCCCACCCACCGCCCCGGGACCACCCGAATGGCCCATGCCGGGGCGGCCCACACCGACACGTCCTGCCGGGTAGCGCCGACGGCGGGGTGCACGCCAGCCAGCCATCACCACACCCCACGGTGGGGCGGTCCGCGCCGGGCACACCGGCGCGGCGCACCGCCGCCACCCCGCTCGCCCGGCGGTGGCCGATGGGTAGGCGACCGGCCTGGACCGCCGAGCAGATCCGGGCCCTGGGCGCGGCGACGAACCTGGGCACCGCCGCGGCCATCCTGGGCATCGGCCGGTCCCAGGCCTACCGGCTGGTCGCAGCCGACCAGTTCCCCGCCCCGATCATCCGGGTCGGCACCCGCGTCATCGTCCCGGTGGCCGGGCTGCTGCGGCTGCTGCTCGTCGACGACACCGACCCCACCCCGCCCGGATCGCGACTTGATCCCGGCGGCGAGGCGAGCGTGGATGCAACCACCACCCGCCCAGCGGATTCGGCCCACCGGGGCCACCGCACCGGGCACCCAACCGAGCACCCACAGGGAGACCACCGGTGAAAGGAAGCACGTTCAAACGCTGCGGCTGCCGCGACCCGCGCAGCGGCCGGCGCCTCGGGCAGTCCTGCCCCCAGCTGCGCCGCGGCGGCGGCGGCTGGTCGCGTAGCCACGGCCAGTGGCACTGGCAGATCGAACTACCCCCGCGTAGCGACGGCACCCGCCGGCCGCTGCGGCATGGCACCTACCCCAACCAAACCGACGCCGACGCGGTCCTGGACGCCATCCGCGCGGCCCCGGCGGTGCCCGACCCGGCCGATGCCGCCGCGCTGCGGCAGATCGGCGACCTGATCGAGACCGCGGTCAGATCCGACGAACCCATCCCCGACCCCGACACCATCCGCCGGGCCCTGCACCTGGACCTCCACCCCAGGGACCTGCCCACCGTCGCCGAGTACCTGACCCGGTGGCTGGCCGGCCGCAAGACCATCAAGGCCGGGACCCGCCGCTCCTACGCCGGCCACATCCGGCTGTACCTGATCCCGTACCTGGGGCACCTGCGCATCGACCGGCTGCGCTCGGGCCACATCGACGCGATGTACGACGCCATCGACGAACGCAACGCCACCATCCGCAAGCTGCGGGCCAGCCGCAACCCGACCAAACGCGACCTGGTCAAGGGGCAGCGGATCGTGGGCCCGGCCACCCAGCACCGCATCCACGCCACCCTGCGCAAGGCGCTCAACGACGCGATGCGCCGCGACAAGCTGCGCGACAGCAACCCGGCGCTGATGGTGGAACTGCCCCCGGCCAAGGCACCCAAGCCGACGGTGTGGACCGCCGAACGCGTCACCGCCTGGCAGGAGACCGGGAAGATCCCCAGCCCGGTGATGGTGTGGACCCCGCAGCACACCGGCGTGTTCCTCGACCACATCCACGACGCCGGCGACCGGCTCTACGCCCTCTACCACCTGATCACCTTCACCGGGCTGCGCCGCGGCGAGGCGTGCGGGCTGCACTGGGACGATGTAGACCTCGACGCCGGCACCCTCACGGTGCGGTGGCAGATCGTCCAGCACGGCTGGGCCACCGCCATGGACACCCCCAAGACCGACGACAGCGAAGCCGCCGTCACCCTCGACGCCGAAACCGTCACCGTGCTGCGCGCCCACCGCACCCGCCAACGCCGCGAACGCCTCAAGGCCGGGGCCGCCTGGACCGACACCGGGCTGGTGTTCACCACCGACACCGGCGGGCAGCTGCACCCCGCCGACGTCACCGACCACTTCCACCACCTCACCGCGCAGGCCGGCCTGCCGCCGATCCGGCTGCACGACCTGCGCCACGGCACCGCCACCATGGGCCTGGCCGCCGGCGTGCAGATGAAGGTCATCTCCCGCCGGCTGCGGCACTCCAGCCCCACCTTCACCCAGAAGTTCTACGGCGACGTGCTGCCCGAGCTGACCCACGCCGCCGCCGAGGCCACCGCCGCGCTCGTACCCCGACGCCGCGGCCCGCACGCGAAGCCGGCGTGACCCACCCGGCGGGCGGCGACGCGCGGGACAACCACCCCACCGTGCGTCGCCGCCCACCGCCGACCGCCCAACCGCCCACCGCGCGGCGCATGGACGCCCAACCCGTGGTTGCACGCCAGCCCGCCGGCCCGGCACCAACCCGATCGTGCCCCCGGCGGTCGGCGCCGCGTGCACGCCCGGCTCGGTGTGCCAGCGGGTTCAGGCCAGCCGGGCCGGTCCTGCTGTGCGCGTTGCCGCACCGCCGCGACGAACCCGTCGGCGACCTTCGCCCCGATCACCGCGTCGTCCCCGCCGTCGGCGTCGGTGCGCTCGTCTGTGTCGCTGAGGTGCTCGATGGCCTGGCTGGCGCTCTCCTCCCGGTACACCCGCAGGCAGCCGCGCATCCCGTCGAGGAGGTGTTCGAGCATGTCCCGGGCGCAGCGGGTCCAGCGGGGTGATCCGCGCCAACAACCCGGCCAGCACCTCGTCGCCTCCACCACCAGGCCGGGCACCTGCACCGACACCGTCTCCAGGTCGTCGGCATAGGAGAACACCTCGGGCGGGGCGATCCCCGCCGCGTCGGCGGCCACATCGGCTGCGGCGGCCAACCGGTGCCCGGCGGCCACGCACGCCGCCGCCGGGTCCACCGTGGTCGACAGCTGCGGGCAGCGGGGGATGCTCGGCCAGCAGCCGGTCGGCCCCCTTACACCTCCACCGGGGAGGCGTCCACCCGGTCCAGCACCACCGCCTGCACCGCCCGCCCGGACAGCTCCCCGCGTTCGGCCGCCGCCACCGCCTCGATCTCCTGACCCGCCTCGGCCAGCACCGCCTGCCTCAGCGCCGGGTCGCCGACCTGCCGCAGCACCCGCCCCAGCCCGTGCGCCGACTCGATCACCGAGTTTGTAGGAGACCAGCAGCAGACCCCGCTCATCGGGCATCCGCGGCCGCGAGATCGCGTCCAGCACCCCGGCGAACCCGTCCCGCTGCTGCTCGCGGCGCCACCGCCCCTGCCCGTCCGTCGGCACCGGCGGCGCTGGCCGGAAGGGTGTAGGCGTCCGGCAACGCCTGCGACAGCCCGGTCAGCGCCGCACACACCTGCTCGCCCACCCGGCGGTCGGCCGAGGTGGGCAACGCGCCGACGGCGGCGGGTGCTGCCCGACCCCGGCCGGCCACACCGCCTGCACCACCCGCTGCTCGACATCCATGCCGTACGTCGTCATCGCAAACCCCTTGTGGTCGACCAGGGGCACCAGCCAACGCGCGGCACCCGGTCACCGCCGCGTCCCCGGGGGAAGCCGGGACTGCCTCGGCGCTTGTACACCCCGCCCGGCCCGGTGGGCAACGTTCACCGTGCGTCATCCGGCCGGCAGCAGCGCCAGGTCGCTGTCCATGCGGTCGGCCACCTGGTCGTCGATGTCGGCCATCGCGCGGTCGAACGACCAGCGCCTTGCGCGTAGGTTCTTGATGGTCTCGGCCAGGCCGCGTCGGGCGTATACCACCGTTTCGTCGCTGAGCACCACCGACAGGCAGCCGGAGCGGTGGCTGTCGGCAAGCGCCGATCCCAGCAGGGTCAGGGCGTTGCTGGCGTCGTCGAGGACACCCACCGCCGCCCAGGTGGCTGCCTTGCCCGCACCGATCGTGTCGTGGTTGAGGCTGACGCACCGCACCGCCTGGCCCAGCGAGGACACCAACCTGCCGACGCTGCCCAGGTCCAGGATCACGTGCGGGGTGTCGGCGACCTCGCGGCGCCGCAGCCGGTCGGCCCGCACGATCTCGGCGGCCAGCTCCGGGATGTTGATGTTTGCCGCGTGGCTGCCCAGCACCGTGGCGACCTGCACCCGCAGCATGTCGACCATCGCCTGGACCCGGTGGGCGAGGAGATCCTCCAGCAGCCCAGCCGACGGCTCGAACCCCTGCTGCGCGCATTCGTCGCGCAGCCGCTGGACAAGCGGGCGGAAATCGGCCCGTCGACGCATCCAGACCGCCCTCTTTTCTCCCGGAGGTCACGTCACCGCGCTCATGGTAGTAACCCGCCCCGCCGGGCATGACGACCAGCGGCGGCGGCCATCGCCCCCCGGGTCCGCCTCATGCGCCCACCGCGTGGACCTGTCAGGGCGTTACGGCCGCAGGTGGCGTTCGTCGGTCCATCGCCACGCTGCCGGCCGGGCTCGGGCCCGGACTCGGCGGTCGTGCGACCGGTTGATGGCCAGGGCAGTGCCGCCCCGGACTGGTCCATCGCCTGCGCCGGTGCGGGCGCGGGGCGCTGGTCAGCGGCGGAAGCCGCGATGGGGGTCGCGGGCAGTGATGTTGTTGAACTCCTCGAACCAGTGGTCGAGCTCGCCGTCCCCGGCCGCGGCGGCGCCGTACAGGTAGCCTTCGTAGTCCTTGTCCTGGAACAGCACGTCCTGCAGACGGTCCCAGGCGAAGTCGTGCGCCGTGGCCGGCAACCCGTCCAGTGTGGTCATGCCGTCGGCGGCGAGGTCGCCCGCCGTGTCGCGGGCCTGTTCGATCAGGATGTCCAGGGCGATCTCCTCGGCCATGCACGCCGGCAGCGGCAGCCGCCCCGCCGCCAGGTCGCCGGCGAGGTCGTCGAAGGCACGCGCCATCCGCCGGAAGAAGTGCTGGTGCTGGCCGCGTACCACCTCGGGCAGCACCATGTCCGCCGCGGCGGCCTGGCCGGGGTATTGGCCGCGTTCGGCGTCGTCGTACACCTCGTCGGCGATCAGCCCGGCGACGTGGTGCAGCACCGCCGCGGTCCGCGGGGTCACCGCCGGCGCCACGCCGCAGACGTCGCAGTCGTCGTCGCGGCAGGCCGGGCAGTCCACACAGCCGGTCCGGCAGCCGGTGGTGCACACCGAGCAGTCCGGTGGGCAGCCGTGGGTGGGGAAGCGGTCGAACCCGGCCACCACCGGCCGGCGTAACGCGACCGCGACCCGGCTCAGCTCCGCCTCGTCGTCGACCCCCCCGCCGGCCAGGGCCGCCACCAGCGTGGCCACCGCGCCGCGCACGCTGTCCGGCGCGCCGTGCAACGCCGCCGCGATCCGGTTGTGGGCGTCGACCTGACGCAGCAGCACACCGGTCAGGCCATCGGCCAGCGCGACCGCCGCCGCCTGGTCGGGGAGGGTGGCAACCGCCTCGACCACCTCGCCGTCCCCGCGATCAAGCACCGCGAACACCCGGTGCCGGCTCGGCACGTGCATCGGCAGAAAGGCCAGATAACGGGCATCCACGCCCATGGGTTCCTCCGTTGTCGCATCTGTGCGGCACTCGCGTGCGCGCCCACGCCAGACCGCCGGACGCGCCAGCGGCACCGTGCGGCGACGGCGGCGGGTAGTGCGTCTGTGGTGGGGGTTCGCTGGTGGTCCGGGTGTTTCCGCGGACCCCGTGGCGGCACCAGCTTACGCCAGCCGTCCACGGCGCCCCCCACCGGCGTGCCCAACCGGGGCACGCCGGGGACGGGATTCGCCGGCAGCTACCCCACCGGCGACGTCGTCATGCGCAATATGCTGTAGCTCAACCCGATGGACAACCGGGGGCGCCCGCGTGCTGCTGCCAAGATGCGCGCCCGGCGGCCATGGACCGGCACCGACCAGTAGCCGGCAGGGGCCAGGTTGGCCACTCGTCACGCAGCTAGTGGTCGCGCCTGGAATTACAGCGGTGTAAGTTGGCTGTGTCTCGGCGAGGGGAAGCGCCGAGCCTCCGTGTCGGTGCTGTCGGAGGCTGTGGTGTCGCGTTGTTCCCCGTATGTGGTCGTGCTGTCGGATGCTGACCGGTCGGTGTTGGAAGAACGCGCTCGCGCGTATACCGCGCCGTTTGCGGTGGTGGTGCGGGCGAAGATCGTGTTGTTGGCTGCTGACGGGGTGGCGAACGCGGCCATCGCCGCGCGGCTGGGCGTCGATGTGGACGTGGTCTGCCGGTGGCGCAAGCGGTTCTGCACCGAAGGGCTGGCCGGATTGAAGGATCGCAAGCGGTCCGGCCGGCCTCGGTCGTTTCCTGCGCGGGTGGTGGCCGAGGTCAAGGCGATGGCGTGTGCGCCGCCGGGAGCCCGGGCGGTGCCGCTGTCGCGGTGGAGTTCGGCGGAGTTGGCCGCGCAGGCTGTGGCCGAGGGTCTGGCCGTGAGCGTGTCGGCGTCCACGGTGCGTCGCTGGCTGGCCGAGGACGCGATCAAGCCGTGGCAACACCGTTCGTGGATCTTTCCTCGGGATCCGGACTTCGCCGCGAAGGCCGCCCGGGTGCTCGACCTGTACCAGCGGATCTGGGAAGGTGTCCGGCTCGGCGAGGACGAGTACGTGATCAGCGCCGATGAGAAGAGCCAACTGCAGGCGCTATCGCGCTGCCACCCGGGCCTTGCGCCGGCACCGGGCCGGGCAGCGCGGGTGGAGTTCGAATACGACCGGCACGGCACCCTGGCCTACTTCGGCGCCTACGACGTGCACCGCGCCGCGCTGATCGGCCGGGTGGCACCCTCCACCGGGATCGCCCCGTTCGGCGAACTGGTGGCCCAGGTGATGCAGACCGAGCCCTACGCGTCGGCCAAGCGAGTCTTCTGGGTGGTGGACAACGGCTCGTCGCACGCCGGGAAGACCTCGATCGCCCGGATGCGTCAGGCGTGGCCGACCGCGACCCTGGTCCACCTGCCGGTGCATGCCAGTTGGTTGAACCAGATCGAGGTGGTGTTCTCGGTGATCCAACGCAAGGTCATCAAGCCGGCCGACTTCGCTGACCTCGACGTCCTCGCGCAACGGCTGACCGCCTTCGAACCGCGATACAACGCCGCCGCCAAGCCATTCGACTGGCGGTTCACCCGCGCCGACCTCGGCGACCTGCTGCGGCGCATCGAAGCCCACGGCGGCGAGCCGATACCGGCGTCCGCCGCCTGAACCGGGCAGGATAAGCGCCGTGGCCAAACCACCGACATCGACCAAGACCAGCCTCGGGCAACGTCTGTCCCAACAGGCCCGCGACCGCTGGCCCGCGCTGACCCGCGTCGAGGTCCGTTTCCGCGGCCAGTTCGCCTACGTCGACGGGCACCTGCCCGACGGCGACGTGCTACCGCTGTGCCGGCTGCGCTACGGCGGATCCGCCAGCATCTGGGGCTTCGCCGTCTACCTGCGCAATATGCTGTAGCTCAACCCGATGGACAACCGGGGGCGCCCGCGTGCTGCTGCCAAGATGCGCGCCCGGCGGCCATGGACCGGCACCGACCAGTAGCCGGCAGGGGCCAGGTTGGCCACTCGTCACGCAGCTAGTCAGAGGGTGGACCATCGACCGGGGCGGGATGGCCGAAGCCGGCGGAAGGGAACCCGCGCATGGGCCAGCGCAGACGAAGCACCCGACGGCAGCGCCGCGAGCCGATCCGCCGCCCGATCCCACCGGCCCGGCCGGCACGCGCCCGACCCGCACCGCCCGACCGGGCCGTCATGCCCAGTTACCAGATCAGCCCCGTGTTCGGGCTGCTCACCGAAGCACCGACGCGGCTGGTGCCGCTGTACGCCGTGCTGGCCGTGCTCCACCAGGCACTGACCCGGATCCGCGGATAGCGGTGACATGACCGAGATGCATCGCTGATGGCGGATGGGTTGTGTGGTGTTTCGGCCGGTGGGCATGCCATTGTCCCGGGTGGCGCCGGGTCCGCTGGTCTCCATGGGGTGGGTTGGGCCGGTGGGGCTCGTCGGTGGCGCTGCTGCGCTATCCAGCCCCACCGCCCGAAGGTGTGGCCGGCCGGACGCGGGAGTGACCTCGTCGCCGACGCAGGTCCCACCTTGGCCCGGCTGATGTGGGCCGGTCCAGCCCGAACTCTGATCCTGTGGATAGCGAGGGTGGTTGACGCTTCCGTAGGTCAAGTGGTTGGGCTGGGGTGGTGCGGCGGTCTGGTTGCGCTCCGGGCGGTCCAATCGGATGCGGGTGGCCGGCGTGGATAGTGAGGGTCCGGGTTTACCACGTGATCACGGGTGATGGTGAACCGCCAGGCCAGCAGCCGTCTGGTGCGGCTGCGGTGAGGACGTCGACCGCACGCCGCAAGTGTTGACCACGGTGGCCCGGTCACCGTCATGCTCATCGTGTCGGTCGGCTGGCTGTCGTGCTCGAAGCGGCCGGCCCTGAACGAACAGGCTGAGGAGCGCCCGGCCACTGACATCTCGTGAGAGATCTACTGACATCCCGGTGAGAAACCAGCACTGACATCTCGGCGAGAGATCCCAGCTTCGGCTGGGCCGTTTTGCCTGCCTCCTGCCGCGTTGCTTCCGCCCACCTGACGGTTCTTGCGCAGGTTTCGACTGTTGACGCCTCGCCTGAGCGGTGGGCTGAAGTGGGTCATGGCGGGCTGGAATGCGTGGTTGAGATGGAGGATCCTGGGCGGCAATGATCGCTTCTGTCGCGCTGGGCGTTCGGTGGACGGCCGCGGACATGCCGGACCAGACCGGCCGGACGGCCGTCGTCACCGGTGCCAACAGTGGCCTCGGCTACGAGACGTGCCGGGCGTTGGCCGGGCACGGCGCCCGCGTCATCATGGCGGTTCGCGATGCGGACAGGGGCCGGGCCGCCCGGGATCGGCTGCGCGCGGAAGTGCCGGCCGGCGAGCTGGTGCTGGGGCGGCTCGACCTGGCCGACCTCGACTCGGTACGGGCGTTCGCGGCGAGCCTCGTCGCGGCTGGAGCGCCGGTGGACGTACTGGTCAACAATGCCGGCATCGGGATGCCGCTACGCTCGCTGACCGCCCAGGGCTTCGAGTCGCAGTTCGGCGTCAACCATCTCGGGCACTTTGCGCTGACCGGATTGCTGCTGCCGCTGCTGCGGCGTCGCGCCGGCGCGCGGGTGGTGACGGTGAGCTCCGCGGCGTACCGCGGCGGGTCCATCCGCTTCGATGACCTGACCGGCGAGCGGTCGTACCGGCCGGTCACGTTCTACCGGCAGTCCAAGCTCGCCAATGTGCTGTTTGGGTTGGAGCTGGACCGCCGGTTACGCGCGGCCGGGGTACCGGTGACGAGCGTGCTGGCCCACCCGGGTTTCGCCACCACCAACCTGCCGGCCTCCGGTCCGGACGGGCTTGTCGGGCTGGTCCTGCGGATTGCCAACGCGTTGGCCCAGTCCGCGGAGCGCGGCGCGTGGAGCCAGTTGTACGCGGCCACCGCAGCCGGCGTCGAGGGCGGCCAGTTCTTCGGGCCGGGCGGCCGGACCGGGACGAGGGGCCATCCGGTCCTGATACGGCCCTCTGCGAGGGCCACCGATCCGCAGACCGCCCGGCGGCTGTGGGCGGTCTCGACGGACCTCACCGGCGTCCGGTACGAGTTCTAGCGGAGGGTTCCCCGGGTACGCGGCGACCCGGCGGTGCAGCGCGTAGCACACACGGAAACTCATGCGCGACCAACTCCAACAACTGTTGACCGGCTGGAGAAGCACGGCCTCGTCCGCGCTGTAGAACGTGGCCGCACGCGTCGGTCGCCCGCCGCGGAACAGGGCGGCGTGGAAGTTCTCTCGCCAGCGGTCCACCGCCCGCGCCAGGGCCCGCACCCGGACCACCACCGCCGCAGCTGCGGTCGGCTGGTACACGGCCACGCCCTCATCGTCGACGTGCCAGCCCGGGTGGCCCTCCACGGCCGCCCGCAGCTCGTCGACCGGGGTGGTCATGCCCCCGACCGTAGCCAGCGTTCCCGCAGCTCAGGCGGATGTTTCGGATCACACTTCGCCCTCTCGCCGTTCTACTACTCGGATGGGCTTGGCGCGGAAACGTTGACATCGAAGGTCGTCGGTGGGAGCGGCGGTACGGACCACGACGAAGCTACGACATGATCGAGCCATGGAGACCACGGCATGAACCAACCGTCGGCTGACAGCGCACCGATCGCGGCGGCCGTCATCGTGGTCGACGGGCGGCTGCTGCTCGTCCGTCGAGCGGTGGCCGAAGGCGAGCTCGTATGGCAGTTCCCGGGGGGAAGGTCGAGCCTGGCGAGTCGTCGGAGGAGGCGGCCGTCCGTGAGGCGTACGAGGAGACCGGGGTCATCGTCCGTGCGACGAGATCGCTTGGCCAGCGGGTACACCCGATGACGGGACGGACCATGGTCTACGTTGTCTGCGATCTGGTGGCCGGAAGCGCACAGGTCGTGGATAACCGTGAGGTCGCCGAGGTGGCATGGTGCGATCGGGTGGCCTTGGCCAAGCGGGTGGCGCACGCGCTGTTCGGGCCGGTGCAGGCGTATCTCGATGCCGCGCTCGTGTAGGCCGAGGAGTTGCTGAACATCAGCCTCGTGTGGCGGTGCGGCCGGCCGGCGCGCGCGGCGGCCGAAGGCCAGAGCGCTGCGCCGAGCCGGCATGGTCGCGATTGGCGGTATCGGTGGAGGCGGGACTGTCAGGCACCGGGACGGCTGCCCGTGAATCTCGATTCGGTCAAGATCAAGGCGCCCGGGTCTTAGCCCTGACCCACGGACGAAGAATCGCGTGGCGCTCTTTGTGCGTTGTGATCTTGGGTGGGTTGCTGGGAGGTGACAGGCCGTCCGGCCTCATTTGCCGGTTGGCTCGTGGGTCGTGGTCGGATGCTTGGGTTGGGCGCGTGGGTCGTCACATGTCGCTTGTGGATGGTCAGGCCGGTGGAGCGTGGATCGCGTTGAAGAGCTGTTCCCAGGCGTGTTGCCAAGGCCAATGCTCGGGTAGGTGAATGGTGAGTGCCCGGCGTGGCACGCGATCCGGCCGGCGAGGTTGATCAGGTGGCGGCGGATGGTGGCGGCGCGGGCGGTGGCGTAGCGGCGTCCGGCGAGGGTGGCGGCGGCGCGGGTCAGGTTGTGCGCGATCGCGATGCAGGTCAGCCAGGCGTTGTTGGCGTTGAACCGGCCTGAGGGCAGGTGGGCCAGGGGTCCGTCGATGAGTTCGGCGAAGGTCTGCTCGATGATGGCGTGGCCGCGGTGCTGGGCCTCGGCCTGGATGAGGATGAACGGGCTGTCGGTCAACGCGGCGTGGGAGCGCCAGACGGTGAACAGTTCGCCTTGGCTGTCGACGTGGGTCTTGTTGAGGTCTGGGATGCGGCGCACGATCAGGCGGGCGGTGACCGCGGACCGGGTACCCTCGAACGCGGTGTAGCTGACCTCCGCGATATGAGCGCGGGAAATGAGCCGTTGCTGCTCGTCGTCCCAGATTGGCTGCGGGTAGGTGATTTCTACCCACGCTCGGCCGGGATCGTGTCGATCGCCTTGCGTACCTTGGCATCCACGCGGACCGTGACCGAGAACCGCACCCCGGCCCGGCGGCAAGCGGCGATCACCTTGCGGGAGTAGAACGCCGAGTCGGCCCGCACCACGATCTCCGCGGTCGCGGTCGCGGACTGGACGGCGAGTACGGCCTTGGTGGTGGCGATGGCCTCGGCGACCAAGGAAGCCGCACGCGGGCGGAGCCGGCGTTGCCAGCCCGTAGCTGGGTCGCGGCGATCACCGGTGCCGCGTCCGGGGTGCTGATCGTGGCGACGAGTGGGTTGAGGCCGCGCAGCAGGACTTGGTAGCCGCCGACCTTGGCATGGCCGAACCCGGCGCCCTGCTTCTGCTTGCCGTACACCCGCCGCAGCAACGAGTCCACATCAATGAACGTGACCGCACCCGCGCCGGGCAGCAACGGGGTGCGCCGGGCCAGCTGCGCGAGAAACTCCCGCGAGGCCGCCTGCAGTTGACGGACGTGGCCGTGGGTGAACGAGCGCAGGAACTCCCCCAGCGTCGAGGGCGCGTACACCCCACCGAACAGCAATGGCATACCTCCGTGGCGCACCGCATCCAGGTCGTCGATCGAGTCCGCCCCGGTCAGCATCCCGGCCACGATCGTGGCGACCTTGCCCGAGGCGTTGGCGCCCTTATGGCCCGGGACGCACAGGCGTTCGGCGACAACGCCGTGCAGGCCGCACGACTCGGCCAACCGCATCGCCGGCACCACGCCCGCACACGACACGAGATTCGGATCGTCAAACGCTGCACGCGCACTCCTGGCGCCGTGTAGTAGCCTCACCGCGAAGGTGCCCTCTCGAACTGTTTGATCAAAGCGTGAAGAACTTCGATCTTGCCAGGTCAGAGGGCATCATCGTGTCTACGACACGGCGCTCAGATCAACTTGGTCCGTGGATCGGGGCTTAGATCGGCGGCTCACTCACAAGCCTGGGAGATCTATTTTCGGCCACCTCCTCGGTGGAGTCGCCCGCCTCGGTAAGCACAATGCTTGCCGGATCCGCGGCCCCGTTGTCACGGCGGTACGTCAGGTGCAGCCGGTAGTCGCCGCTCGCCAACTGAGATCCCGCATGGGCCAGGGCCTCCGGCTGGACGAAGATCAGGCCAGTGCCGTCCGCGGCCCGCAGCATGTCGAGGTTACGGCTACATACGAGCTGTCCGGAGCAAACCTGCGCGCGTGGATGGTGCCGCCGTCCGGCGTTACGAGGCGCAGGTCCACGCCTTCGGCAGGCAGCCGTCGGGCCGCCGGATCGGTGCTCGCGAACCCCTGGAAGCGGCGGACCTCACTGGTCTGCGCCGGCAGCGTCAGCGCGGCCTCGGTGCCGGCGAAGAGCCTGACTCGCCGACCGGCGGCTAGCGACTCGTCAGCGGCGAACTCGTAGTACCCCTCCCAATCCGGCGCGGCCACGTCGATGAGGTCAGGATTACCGAGGACACGGTAGCGCCACAGGTCGGCGCGGGCGTTGGCCATCGACGCGCGCACCCAGGACCCTGTCTCGAGGCCGCCTTCCCGGCCGAGCGTCAGCACCTGTTCGGCAAGGAACGTGGCCTCGTCGAGGTCGCCGAGGTCGAGCCGGTATTCGAAGCGCGCCACGTGCGCGAGCGCCGCGCAGGACAGCGCGTTGAGCAGGCCACTCGTCGGCGGGAACAGGAACCAGGCTTCCCGGCTCCCGTACCAGATCGTCTCGCGGCAGCCGTGCACGGCCGTGTCGATCAGGTGCACGTCGGCTAGCACACGCAGTGCGTAGTCGGCGACCGTCCAGGCGCGTGGCAGCCGGTCCAACGCCTCGTCGACCGCCTCCGGATCGATCGCGGACCATTCGGCGGCCACCTCGGCCCGCAGCTCGTGGGGCTAGATCCGCTCGGTCGGCCGGGGCCACAGTTCGCCCCTCTCCAGCTCGTCAAATGTGCGGGGGACGTCGCCTTCCATGCATCGCATGATCAGCGTGCGGCGTATCCACAGCGTCCGCAGCCGCACGATGTCACGATCGATCGCCGCGCGGTCGATCTCGGCCTTGAGCAATGCGGCGACGGCAACGGCAACGGCTGCGCCGCCGGCGAGCAGCTCAGCGACGGAGACCAGCGCGTCTCGCAGGACGGCGGGATCCTCGATGCGTAGGGCCAGGCCGGCCAGCCGACCGATGGGTTCGGACAATTCGGTGTGCTCTGGCCCGTTCGAGACGAAGGTGTGGCCGGCCACGGTCATCTCCGTCGGATGGACGACGAGTACAGCGCCCGCGACGTTTGACCTTCTTCCCGCGGGGCCGACCGGAACCTACTGGGCGGACGGGATCCTGGTCGGCAGCACACTGAAGTGACCTATTCACGTGCGATAGCCCTGAGTGCCGGCCGGCAGCCTGAGAAAGGCCACCCGTGCAACGGCTTCGCCGCAAGGCGG
>WNFV01007235.1_pt1 | contig 20040 bp, 20 predicted proteins | sample 5400101 | NCBI WGS metagenome assembly WNFV01 (sample SAMN13153361, study PRJNA577476) | soil metagenome | isolation source: 115 cm soil or saprolite under grassland replicate 1 | place: USA:California | collected 2016-06-15 | reverse complement strand
CGTCGCCCACGAACGTCAGCGTCCCCTTGCCGACGCGCGCGAACGCGTCCGCCAGGCGCAGCACGTTCTTGCGGCGGATCAACGACGCGATGCAGAGGTAATGCGGGCCGTCGCCCGGCGCGCGCTGGACCATGAAGCGCTCGAGGTCGACGCCGCTGTCCACCACCTGCGTCTTCCCACGCGCGTCGGGGATTTTCGTCTCGAGCTCGCGTCGCAGGTAGTCGGACACCGCAATGACCGTCGCGGCCCGGCGCACGACGAGCCGGGTCGCGGCCGCGATCCCGGGGAACCAGCCGACGTTGCGCACGTCGCGCCCGTGCGCGGTGACGACGAGCGGCGCACGTCCCGCCACCGCCGCGATCAGCCCGGTCGGCACCAGGAAGTGCGCGTACGCGACGTCCGGCCGGAACCGCCGCGCCGCCTGCAGCGTCCTGGCCGAGAGCCTGAGGTACTTCCGCTTTCCGCCCCCGCGGTGGTCGAGCACCGCCCGCTCGATCACGTGCCCGCGCGCGGCGAGCGCCTCCTCGAGGTTGCGGACGAACACGCCGAGGTCCGGATCGGCAGGCCCGGGGTACATCTGGGAAACGAGCAGGATCTTCACGGGTAGATAGGTTGCACGCCGTGTCCGATCCAGTCGTCCACGTCTCCGAGCTTACGAAGATCTTCCGCGTGCCCGAGCGCGAGGCGGGCCTCCGTGCGGCGGCGAAGGGCCTCTTCCGCCGCAAGTGGCGCGAGGTGCGCGCGGTCGATGCGATCTCGTTCGAGATCGAGGCCGGCGAGGTGGTCGGCTTTCTCGGACCGAACGGCGCCGGGAAGACGACGACGCTGAAAATGCTCTCCGGTCTGCTCTACCCGAGTGGCGGCGAGGCGCGCGTGCTCGGGCACATCCCGTCGCGACGGGAGAAGGACTACCTGCGGCAGATCACACTCGTGATGGGAAACCGCAACCAGCTCCAGTGGGATCTGCCGGCCGTCGACTCGTTCGAGCTCAACCGCGCGATCTACCGCCTGCGCCGCGACGACTTCCTCGCTATGCGTGACGAGTTGATCGAGCTGCTCGACATCGAGGACCTGATCCGCAAACCGGTGCGCAACCTGTCGCTCGGGGAGCGGATGAAGGTGGAGGTCGTCGGCTCGCTGTTGCACCGCCCGCAAGTGCTCTTCCTCGACGAGCCGACCATCGGACTCGACATCACGATGCAGAAGCGGATCCGGACGTTCATCGCGGAGTACAACCGCCGCCACGGCGCGAGCGTCCTGCTCACGAGCCACTACATGGCCGACGTCGTCGCGCTCTGCCGCCGCGTGATCGTGATCCACCACGGTCACATCCTCTTCGACGGGAACCTCTCGGAGCTCTCCGACCGCTTCGCGGCGTACAAGACGATCGACGTCGCACTCGCCGACGGCTCGGCGCAGCTCGAAACGTACGGCGACGTGCTCGAGCGGGAAGGCGACCGCGCGAAGCTGCGCGTGCCGAAGGCCGACACGCCTCGCATCGCCGCTCGGCTGCTGAGCGAGCAGCAGATCGCCGACCTGACGATCGAGGATCCGCCGATCGAGGACGTGATCGAGCTGGTGTTCGCGGAGGGCGTCCCCAAGTGAGCACTCGCGCGCAAGAGCTGCCGCGCGCGCCGCGCATCCGCTCGATGGTCGACTTCTACCTCACTGCGATGCGCACGCAGGTGCAGACGCAGTTCCAGTACCGCGCGACGACGTACATGTACCTGGTTGGGATGGTGGCCGAGCCGGTGATCTACCTCGTCGTGTGGACGACGATCGCGGACTCGCACGGCGGCTCGGTGCAGGGCATCACGGCAGGGCAGTTCGCCGCGTACTACATCGTCTGGACGCTCGTCCGGAACATGAACATCGTCTTCACGCCGTACGGTTGGGAGGACCGCATCCGCGAAGGCCACTTCTCCGGGCTGATGCTGCGGCCGCTGCACCCGATCCACTACGACCTGGCCGACTTCGCCGGCGGGAAGGTGATCTGGGTCCTGCTCTACCTCCCGATCGCCGTGGCGCTGACGCTCGTCTTCCACCCGACGTTCGACGTCTCGCCGCTCGAAGTGGTCGTGTTCCTGCTTGCGATCTGGGGCGCGTACCTGATCCGCTCGCTGGCCCTCTGGCTGCTCGGGATGATCACGTTCTGGACGACGCGAGGCAGCGCGATCTTCGAGACGTACGTGATGGTCGAGCTGCTCCTGTCGGGCAGGCTCGTGCCGCTCAAGCTGATGCCGAACTGGGCCGAGTCGCTCGCGGGCTGGCTCCCGTTCAAGTGGACGTTCTACTTCCCGATCGAAGCGCTCGTCGGGAACATGTCGACCGCGTCCCTCATCGGCGGGCTCGGCATGCAGGCGTTCTGGACCGCGGTCGGAAGCTTCCTCGTGTTCGTCTGCTGGCGGCTGTCCGCGAAGCACTACACGGCGGTCGGGAACTGATGTTGCGTCCGTTTCGGGTCGCTTGGCTCTTCCTGCGCATTGGCGTGATGAACGAGGTGCAGTACCGCGCGAACTTCTTCGTCGCGCTCTTCCGGTCGTTGCTCGCGCTTGCGGTCGGGCTGATCGTGCTCGCGCTCGTCTTCTCGAACACGACGACGCTCAAGGGCTGGGACCACTCCGAGCTCCTGTGCGTGATGGGGATCCAGATCGCGATGGGCGGCGTGATCCGCGCGACGATCCAGCCGAACATGCTCCGTCTGATCGAAGAGGTCGGCGACGGCAAGCTCGACTACATGCTGACGAAGCCGGAGGACTCGCAGGTTCTCGTCAGCGTGCGCGAGGTACGCATCTGGTCGCTGATCGACGTGGTGACCGGAGGGATCGTCGTCGGCATCGGCGCCTCGCGCCTCGACTCTGGCATCGGCCTCGGCGACACGCTGGCGTTCGTCGCGCTGTTGGTCGTCGGCGGGGCGATGCTCTACTGCGTCTGGCTCGTGCTCGCGACCGGCAGCTTCTGGGTCGTGCGGATGTGGTTCCTGACGGAGCTGTTCGAGGGCATCTACCAGACCGGCCGCTGGCCGATCGGCATCTATCCGGGCTGGCTGCGCTATTCGATGACGTACCTCGTGCCGATCGGGTTCGCGATCACGGTGCCCGCGCAGGCGATCACGTCACGGTTGCACTGGACGACGGTCGTAACGGCGCTCGCGTTCGTCGCGGTGCTGTTCGCCTTCACGCGCTGGTTCTGGCGCTTCGGGCTGCGGCGCTACTCCGGCGCATCGGCCTGATTTCCGGGTAGACCCGCAGTGGTGCGGGCTCAGTTCACCTCCATCTAGGCCGGAATCTCCGGCGGACGAGGAGAACAACAGCGAGAACGAGGGCAAACTCGATCAACCCTTGGATCAGTGCCGCAAACGCAAAAACATGGTTGCCCAGCCGCCAGGTGAGCGGTCCGAGCCCGAAGGGCCCGTCCCCGGTGTCGACGCTCGTGAGCGCAGTGGTGATTAGGTAGGCCAAGCCCGACACCGCCTGGTAGAGCGCCCAGCCCAGCGCGATGGCGAACGCCAGCGTCGTCAGCGTGGCCTCCCGCAAAAGCCGTACCAAATCCTGGCGCACGAGGCGCAAGAGTAAGGCGGCTGTCGGCCGTCCCCGAAGCTCAGTTCGAGGGCGACCAGAACTCGAGCAGGTTGCCGTCCGGGTCGTAGAAGTAATACGAGCGGGCGTTCATCCAGTCGAACTCGACGGGCCCGTACACCTCCACTCCCGCTGCGCGCACGCGCTCGACCGACGCGTCGAGCTCCTCCGGTGCGACGTCGAAGGCGAAGTGCACCGTGCCGAAGCGGTGTCCCTCCGGGAACGGCGAGTGCTCCTCGAAGAGGAGCGTGCCACGATGCAATGCGATTCGCTGCGGGTTGCCCGGCTTCCCGGCCCAGAACCACGCCCACTCGTCACTCCTCTCGTGCTCCAGTTCGAGGCCGACGACCTCCTGGTAGAAGCGCGACGCCTTCGGGACGTCCTCGACGATCAGGACCAGCTCGGCGAAGCCGCGGCTCGTCAACGCTGCGCGTCGTACATGCCGAACTCGTCGCGTAGCGCGTTGCAGATCTCCCCGACCGTGCAGCGCGCGCGCAGCGCCTCGCGCATCGGGACAAGGAGATTCGCGTCGCTGCGCGCCACCTCCCACACCGACGCCAGCGCGCGCTCCGCGTCCTCCGCGTTGCGCTCGGCGCGTACGCGCGCAGTCCGCTCGAGCTGCCGCTTCTCAGCAGCCGGGTCGAGCCGGTGCAGCTCGATCGCCTCCTCGTCGCCCTCGGTGAAGCGGTTGACGCCGACGATGATCCGCTCCCCCGCCTCGACCTCCTGCTGCCAGCGGAAGGCCGCCTGCTCGATCTCGGCCTGCACGAAGCCCTGCTCGATCGCCGTGACGGCGCCGCCGAGCTCGTCGATGCGCTCGATCAGCTCCCAGGCTTTCGACTCGAGCTCCTCGGTGAGCGCCTCGATGAAGTAGGAGCCGCCGAGCGGATCGGCCGTGTCCGTACCACCTGCTTCGTGGGCGAGCAGCTGCTGCGTGCGCAACGCGATGTGCACGGCACGCTCGCTCGGCAAGGCCAGCGCTTCGTCGTAGCCGTTCGTGTGGATCGACTGCGCGCCGCCGCAGACCGCCGAGAGCGCCTGCACCGCAACACGCACGACGTTGTTGTCCGGCTGCTGCGCAGTCAGCGTCGACCCTCCCGTCTGCGCGTGGAAGCGCAGCGCCCACGCCTTCGGATTCGTCGCGCCGAAACGGTCGCGCATGATCCGCGCCCACAGACGGCGCGCCGCGCGGAACTTCGCCACCTCCTGGAAGAAGTGGTTGTGCGCGTTGAAGAAGAAGGACAGCCGCTCGCCGAACTCGTCCGGCGACAGGCCCGCGTCGACGGCAGCCTGGCAGTAGGCGATGCCGTTGGCGAGCGTGAAGGCGAGCTCCTGCACGGCAGTCGAGCCGGCCTCGCGGATGTGGTAGCCGGAGATCGAGATCGTGTTCCACTTCGGGATCCGCTCGGCGCAGTACGCGAACAGATCCGTGGCGATGCGCATCGACGGGCGCGGCGGGAAGATGTAGTTCCCGCGCGCGACGTACTCCTTCAGCACGTCGTTCTGCACCGTGCCCCGCAGCCGGTCGCCGCCGACTCCTTGCTCCTCGCCCACCAGCTCGTAGAGCAGGAGCAGCAGCGCAGCCGGAGCATTGATCGTCATCGACGTCGACACCTCGCCAAGGGGGATCGCCTCGAAGAGCAGCTCCATGTCCGCGATCGAGTCGATCGCTACGCCGGTGCGTCCGACCTCGCCGACGGCGCGCGGATCGTCGGAGTCGTAGCCGAGTTGCGTCGGCAGGTCGAACGCGACGGAGAGGCCGGTCTGCCCGCGCTCGAGCAGGTAGCGGAAACGCCGGTTCGTCTCCTCCGCCGAGCCGAAGCCGGCGTACTGCCGGATCGTCCAGGGTCGTCCGCGGTACATGTCTTTGTAGGGCCCGCGCGTGAAAGGAAACTCGCCGGGGAGCTCGAGCTCGTCCGGCCCGTCCTCCGCTGTATAGACCGGCTTGATCTCGATGCCCGAGTCGGTCTCGCGCCGGTCCTCGGTGGTCGCCACGTGACCATCGTAGAGGCGGAAGGCCAGACTGGCCGCGTGCTCGCGGTCGGCCGCGCTAGCTTCCGGACATGCGTGTGAAGGTGAGGCTGTTCGCCGGCCTACGCGAGCGTGCCGGCTGGTCGCAACGTGAGCTCGACGGCATCACGCGCGTCGAGGACGTCTGGCCGGCGCTCAGCCTCGGCCCTGAGCCTGCCGGTCTCCTCTACGCGGTGAACAAGGAATACGTCCGGCGCGAGCACGAGCTCGCCGAAGGCGACGAGGTCGCGGTGATCCCGCCCGTGTCGGGTGGATCCTTCCGCCTGAGCGTGGATCCGCTCTCGCTCGACGCCGTCGTCGACGAGGTGCGGTCCGATCGCGCCGGCGCGATCGCGACCTTCGTCGGCACGACGCGCGTCGAGTCGCGCGGGCGGACGGTCCAGCACCTCGACTACGAAGCGTACGAGGAGATGGCGGAACAGGTAATGGCCGAGATCGCCGGCGCTCTCAAGGAGCGCTACGACCTATGCGACATCGCCATCCATCACCGCACCGGCCGGGTCGAGATCGGCGAAGCGTCCGTCGTGATCGCCGTCTCGGCGCCGCACCGCCAGGACGCGCTCGCCGCGTGCAAGGACGCGATCGACACCCTCAAAGAACAGGTCCCGCTCTGGAAGAAAGAGGTCTACGAGGGCGGCGAGGAATGGATCGGCCGGGGCTCCTGAGCCGCGATTAGCTTGCGATTAGAGCGCCGCGCGAGTCTCCGGGCACTACGAGACTCGAAGGAGAACCGACATGAAACGGCTCACCTGGGCGCTCTTGGCCGGGATCGCGGCCGCGCTCGTCGTCCTCGCTCCCACCGCCTCCGGCGCGTTCGCGGGCCAGAACGGCAAGCTCGTCTTCGGCACGCTCCATGCGGGCGAGGACGAGATCTGGGTCATGAACCCCGACGGCTCCGACCGGCGCAACCTCACCCGCCACGACGGCCGGAAGATCTCCGACATCGACCCGCGCTGGTCGCCGGACGGGCGGCGCATCGCCTACTCGACCGATCAGGTCGGCGATCGGAACATCTGGATCATGAACGCCGACGGGTCGAACGCATATCAACTCACGCACCTGCCGGACATCAACCGCGAGCCCGCCTGGACGGCCGACGGCCACCAGATCGTCTTCGAGAACTTCGACGGGACGACGTCGGAGCTCTACCGCATCAACGATGACGGCACCGGCCTGACGAACCTGACGAACAATCCGGCGCCGGACTACACGGCGGCGACGTCGCCGCGCGGGAAGAAGATCGTGTTCACGAGTGAGCGCGACGGCAATGCGCACCTGTACGTGATGACCCCGGACGGGGCGACGCAGCGCATCACCTCGGGTGCCGGCGCCGACTTCTTCGCGAACTGGTCGCCGCGCGGCAACGACATCGTGTTCGTGCGCGCAGACGCGACTGGCGCGACCGACCTCTACCTCGTGCACAGCGACGGCAGCGGCGAGCAGCAGATCACGAACACGCCGGGCGTCACAGAGTACTTCCCGGCGTACTCGCCCGACGGCAACAAGGTCGCGTACATCGCCAACGTGCGCGACGTGAACGTCTGGCAGCTGCTGCACGACGGCGTCGGCGGCTACTTCGCAGAGACGAACGACCGCATGGAGATGACGATCGACGGCGCAGCCGGAACGGGGATCTCCTCGCGCGTGGACTTCCACTGCGTCCTGAAAGGCGACTTCGACGCACAAGTCGACTACGCGCTGCTGACTTGGCCGCCGGCCAACGGGGCCAACGTTCAGTTCGATCTGTTCCTCGACTACGCAACCGTCGGGCGTCAGAGCCAGCCGTGGGGCGAGGAATACGCGGCGTGGTCGCCGGCCGGCTACGCAGCGGCGCCGACCGCAGACACCGCCGGCTCGCTGAGACTCGTGCGCAGCGGCACCACCTTCCGAAGCTACTACCGCCACGACGGCGCCTGGGTCCTGCTGAATACGAGCACGGCCGTGGGCGGCAACGCATTGCTGACGCTCGAGGCGTCCAGCACCGGGAACTACACGGGGCAGCCGGTCCGCGTGGCGTTCGACAACTTCCGGATCGACGCCGCCGACCGCGACTGCTCCTCGTTCCGGCCTGACTGGCACCCGGACTGGCAGCCGCTCGGCGGCGGGTAGTCCACCGACACCGGCACAATGGCCGGAATGGAGCGCGAGTACGACCCGATCCATCCACGCGGGACGGACTGGCGCGGCCTCTTCCGGCGCCTCTGGGCGCCGATCGGCGGGGCCATCGTCCTGCTCGCGAAGTTCAGCTTCGCCGCCGTCAAGTTCTTCAGCATCTTCATCGCGGTCGCCGGCTATGCGCTGATCTGGGGCTGGAGGTTCGCTGTCGGCTTCGTGCTGCTGATCCTCGTGCACGAGCTCGGGCACTTCTTCGAGGCGCGGCGGCAGGGGCTGCACGCGACCTGGCCGACCTTCATCCCCTTCTTCGGCGCGTTCGTGCTGATCAAGGACGCGCCGCTCAATCCCTGGCGGAACGCGCTCGTGTCGCTGGCCGGCCCTGCATACGGGGGCGTCGGGGCTGCCGTCTGCTGGGGGATCGGCGAAGCCATCGACTCGGATCTCTTCCGTGCGCTGGCGTACGCGGGCTTCCTGATCAACCTGATCAACCTGATCCCGATCGGGATCCTCGACGGCGGCTCGGTCTGGCGCGCGCTGCAACTCGCACGCCATTCCGTCGAGGCGCCGCCCGGCCAGCAGTTCGCGATGGGCAGCACGTACCCGATCGCGATCCCCGGCGGCGGCCCGAGCCGCGCCTGGCAGATCGGCATGCTCTACGGACTGCTCGTGACGCTGCTCGTCCTCGGAATGCTCGCCACGCACGTCACGCAGCACCGGCTCTGATGGAAGACCGTCGCATCCTCTCGTCGGAGGAGAAGGCCTCCGACCTCGAGCGGCACGTCGCGATGATCGCGCACGAGTTCCGCGAGGGCTTCGAGGCGGTCGACAAGATCGACCGCCCGGCGGTGACGATCTTCGGGTCCGCGCGCATCCGCGAGGACGATCCCGCATACGCGAATGCGCGAGAGGTGGCGCGCCGCTTCGCGGAGCGCGGCTGGGCGATCGTGACCGGCGGCGGCCCGGGCGTGATGGAGGCGGCGAACCGGGGCGCCACGGAGGGCGGCGGCCTGTCGGTCGGCTTCAACATCGAGCTGCCGCACGAGCAGCGTGGCAACCCGTACGTCGACCTCGCCCTCACGTTCCGGCACTTCTACGCACGCAAGACGATGTTCGTGAAAGCCGCGGAAGGGTTCGTCGTCTTCCCCGGTGGCTTCGGCACGGCGGACGAGCTGTTCGAGGCGCTGACGCTCATCCAAACCGGGAAGGTCATCCACTTTCCGGTCGTCCTGTTCGGCTCGGACTACTGGGGGGAGCTGCTCGATTGGATCCGCGGCGAGCTGCTGCCCGACGGGATGATCTCGCCGGAGGATCTCGACCTGCTCTATGTCACGGACGACATCGACGAGGCGATCGCGCTCGTGCAGGAGTGCTACGACCGCCGCTGCGCGGAGATGCCGGCCGAGCCGGCGAAGGCGGACGCGCAGTGATCGCGCGCGTGTGGCGCGGCTGGACGTCACGAGAGAACGCGGAGCCGTATGAGCGATTCCTGCGAGACCGCATGTTTCCGTCGATTCGCGGCATTCCCGGCTTTCGTGGCGCAGAGCTTTTGCGCCGTGACGCAGGGGACGAGGTCGCTTTCATGTCGATCACGCGGTTCGACTCGCTCGAGGCGGTCCGAGCCTTCGCCGGCGACGACTACGCAAAGGCGGTCATCGAGCCAGAGGCGAAGGCTCTGCTCGCACGGCTCGACGAGCGCGCAGAACACTTCGAGCTCGTCATCGAGGACCGATGACCAGGCTCCGCGACCTGCCGTCCGTCGACGAGCTGGCGCGGGACGTGGACGATCCGCTCGCGGTCGACGCCGCACGCGTCGTTCTGGCACGCGCGCGTGAACTAATACAAGCCGGGGACGATCCCGGCGACCTGCGCGAGCGGCTGCGCGAGGAGCTGCGCAGCGCGCGGGCTCCGCGCCTGCGCCGCGTGCTCAATGCGACCGGCGTGATCGCCCACACCAACCTCGGTCGCGCGCCGCTCGCAGAGGAAGCGTTGGCCCAGATCGCGGACGCGGCGCGCGGCTACTCGAACCTCGAGTACGACCTAAGAGCCGGAACACGCGGCTCTCGACAGACGCACGTCGTCGAGCTGCTCCACCGTCTGACCGGCGCCGAGGCTGCGCTCGTCGTGAACAACAACGCCGCAGCGGTGCTGCTTGCACTCGCGGCGCTTGCGGAGGGTCGCGACGTCCTGGTCTCCCGCGGCGAGCTGATCGAGATCGGCGACGGCTTCCGGATCCCCGACGTGCTGGCGCGCTCGGGCGCGCGGCTGCACGAGGTTGGAACGACGAACCGCACCCGCGCGCGCGATTACGAGACCGCCGTCCGCGCCGAGACGGCCCTGATCCTGCGCGTGCACCAGTCCAACTTCCGCGTCGTCGGCTTCACCGAGCAGCCCCGGCTCGAGGAGCTCGCAGCCGTCGCGCGCAGGCACGAGCTCGTCCTCGTCGACGACCTCGGATCGGGTGCGCTGGTCGACATCGGGGACGAGCCGACCGCCCGCGCGAGCCTCGCGGCGGGCGCAGACCTCGTCTGCTTTTCCGGCGACAAGCTGTTGGGCGGCCCGCAGGCCGGGATCATCGTCGGCCGGGCCGACCTCGTCGAACGCCTGCGCCGCGATCCGCTCCAGCGCGCGCTTCGAGCCGACAAGCTCACCTTGGCCGCGCTCGAGGCGACGTTGCGGCTCGCGGTCGAGGCGCCGGACGAGATCCCTGTCCTGCGGATGCTGCGTGAGCCGACCGAAGTGGTGCGCGAACGCGCGCAGCGTCTCGCCGACCTGGTCGGCGGCGAGGTCGAGGAGACGGTCGCGCGCGCCGGCGGCGGTGCGTTGCCGCTCGCAGAGCTGCCGAGCTACGCCTGCGCGGTCGAAGAGTCGCTCGTCGAGCCGCTGCGGTCGGCGGAGCCGCCGGTCGTCGGCATCGTCCGCGACGGTCGGCTGCTGCTCGACTGCCGCACGCTGACGGACGCAGACGCGGAGGAAGTGGCAGCCGCAGTCGCAAGATGCCGCTGACGGTCGGGACCGCCGGACACATCGACCACGGCAAGACGTGGCTCGTTCGCGCCTTGACGGGCAAGGACACCGACCGCTTGCCGGAGGAGCAGGCGCGCGGGATCTCGATCGACCTCGGCTACGCGCCGCTCGAGCTGCCGGACGGCAGGCGCTTGTCGCTCGTCGATGTGCCGGGACACGAGCGCTTCGTCCGCACGATGGTCGCCGGTGCGACCGGCATCGACCTGTTCCTGCTCGTGATCGACGCCGGCGAGGGTGCGCGCCCGCAGACGCACGAGCACCTGGCGATCCTGCGGTTGCTCGGCGTCGAGCGTGGCGTTGTCGCCGTCACGAAGACCGACGCGGTCGACGCGGAGACGCTCGAGCTCGCGCTCGAGGAGGCCCGCGAGCTGGTGCCCGGTGCGGAGGTCGTCGCGGTCAGCGCGAAGACCGGAGCCGGTCTCGACGAGCTGCGCGCCGCGCTGGCGCGCGCCGCGACGGAGACTGCCCGCGACGACGGACCGACACGTCTCTACGTCGACCGTGTCTTCACGCTGCGTGGCATCGGCACGGTCGCGACCGGGACACTCTGGTCTGGTCGGATCTCGGCCGGGGACGTCTTGCAGCTCGAGCCCGGCGGAGGCGAGGTGCGCGTGCGCAGCGTGCAGGTGCACGACGAGGCCGTCGATGTCGCCGAGGCGGGACAGCGCGTCGCGGTCGCGCTGCCGGGCGTCGACCGGCGCGAGCTCGCGCGTGGCGACGTGCTCGTCGAGCCGGGCGCGTACAGCCCGAGCTACCGCCTCGACGTCGAGCTCGAGGAGCTCGGTGCGCCGATTCCATCGCGCGCGCTCGTGCACCACGGCACGTCGGCGACCCTCGCCCGGGTGGTGCGCGTCGGCCGCTTCGCGCAGCTACGGCTCGCGGCCCCGATCGTCGCTGCGAGCGGCGACCGGGTCGTGCTACGGGCGGGAACGACCGTCGGCGGTGGTCGCATCATCGACTCGTCGCCGCCGCGTCACGCCGATGTCAGGCGTTTCGAAGGCGATGTCGCGGAACCCACAGTCGAGGAACGCCTCGCCGGATTGCGCCGTGAGCTCGAGCGCCAACTCGACGCCGCCGACCCACTCGATCCGGGCATCCCGTTGCCGAGCGAGTCGTGGGCGCGTGATCTCTTGCCCCTGCTCGGGCTCGAGCGTCGCGGCGCGAAGCTCTACCGTCCAGGCGCGACCCCGAGCCTCGGCGCACGCGAGCGTGAGGCCGCCGAGCTCGAGGCGACGCTCGGCGCGACACCGGTGAAGGTCGGGGACGCGCAACTGGCGCGCTTCCTCGAAGAACGCGGTCGCCTCGTCCGCGTGGGGGACGGCTACGCCATCTCACCGCGCGCGTACGAACATGCCCGCGAGGTCCTCGTGGAAGAGCTCGAGCGGGCGGAGCGGATTGCGCTCGCTCGTTTCCGCGACCTGCTCGACACGTCGCGCAAGACGGCGCAGCTGTTACTCGAACGCTTCGACGCCGACGGTGTCACGCGCCGCGTCGGCGACGAGCGCGTGCTCAGGCGAGCGGCGGCGCGGGGCTAGGTACCTCGAAGCGGAAGACGTCCGGCCGGTGATAGTGGCCGGCGGGGTCGAAACGCTGCCGCGCCTCGTAGAGCCACTGCGGGTCGAGCTCGGCATAGAGGATCCCTTCCTCGTCCCACAGCGGTCCGGCGAGATACGCGCCGTCCGGGCCGAGGATCGCCGACCCGCCGCGGCCGACCAGATCGTCTCCGTCCGCGAGCGGCACGTAGTCCGGGTAGCTCGACGCGCGCTGGAAGAAGCACGAGCTGACGACGAACGCTCGGGCCTCGCGCGCGATGTGCCGGAGCGAGTAGTGCCAGTCCTCGCTGTCGTCGGCGGTCGGCGCGAGGTAGACCTCGACGCCCGACTGGTAGAGCGCGAAGCGCGCGAGCGGCATCAGGTTCTCCCAGCAGATCAGCCCGCCGACGTTGCCGGCTTCTGTCTGGATCGTCTCGAGGCCCGTGCCGTCGCCGAGCCCCCAAACGAGCCGTTCGTGGTTCGTCGGCATCAGCTTGCGGTGTCGCAATGCGAGTTCCCCGGCGGGCGAGTAGATCAGCAGCGAGTTGTAGATCGTTCCGCGCTCGAGCTCGTTCGCGCCGACGGCGAGCCAGAGCCCGCGTGCCCGCGCGATCTCGCCGAGCCGGTCCGAGTCGGGGCCGGGAATCGTCAGCGACTCGCGCGCGAGCCGCGCATAGAGCGGACGCGCGTCGCCGTCCCACCCGGCAAGGTGTCGCGCCCAGCGGCTGGACGGATATGCCGGGATGAAGGCCTCCGGGAAGAGCGCGAGGCGCGCACCGTTCCCCACGACCTCCGCAGCGAGCGCGTCGACCTTGTCGATCGTCGCCGCGCGGTCGAACGCGACGGACTCGGCCTGGACGCAGGCGACCTTGACCGTCTCGTCCATCAGCCGTTCGCGACGACGGCGTCGCCGACGCTGATCTCGCCGTCACTGAGGATGTCCGCGTTCAGGCCGCCACGGTGCGCGAGACCTTTGATTACTCCCGGCTTCGTCATCGCCTCCAGGGTTGTGCACGGCTCGCAGAGCTCGACGCCTTCGCACTCGACGTCCCCGACGCGGAAGCGTTTCCCCACGAGCTCGTTGACGTCGATTCCGCGCGTGACGACGTTGCGTCGTGATTCGCGTGCCTCGATCGTGATGCCGTGCTCTCGCTCCATCGCCTCCACGGCCTCGGCCGCGATCAACGTCAGCGCCGTGCCCGGAGGCGCTTCGTCGAAGAGGTAACGGTTTCCCTCCAGTCCTCGGCCCGCGAGCGCGCGGACCGAGTCGACCGGCTGCGGCAGCTCACCGTGCTCCGGCGTCACGTAGATGCCTTCGACCCGGCCCTCCATCGGCTCAAGCCTAGCTCCCCCACCCCCCGCCGCCCGGCGTCTCGATCGTGACGACGTCGCCGGCCCGGACGTCCCGCGTCACCTTCGCCGGAAGCGGCTCGCCGTTGAGCAGGTTGCGGCCGGGCTCGCCGGGCGAGCCGCCGCGCTCGCCCTGCGGCGCTTGCGTGCGGCGCTCGCTGATGATCGAGAGCCGGCAGTCCTCGAGGACGCGCAGCTCGCGGACGACGCCGTCGCCGCCTCGATGTCTGCCGTCGCCGCCGGACCCTCCGCGCAGGCCGTAGCGCTCGACGCGCAACGGGTACTGCAGCTCCAGCGCCTCGACGGGAGTCGAGAGCGTGTTGGACATCGCGACGTGCACGCCGCTCGGGCCGTCCGCTCCCGGGCACGCACCCTGGCCGCCGCCGATCGTCTCGTAGTACGTAAAGCCGTCGTTGCCGAGTGTGACGTTGTTCATCGTTCCCTGACCCTGCGCCGGGACATCGATGGCCTGCCCGAACGCGCGCATGACGACGTCGACGATGCGCGACGACGTCTCGACGTTGCCGGCGGCGACCGCTGCAGGCGGACGCGCGTTGACGAGGCAGCCCTCCGGCGCACTGACAGTGACAGGCGCGAATGCACCGCCGGACGCGGGGACGTCCGGGTCGACGAGGACCCGCACGACGTAGAAGCAGGCCGAGCGGGCGACTGAGAGCGGACAGTTGAGATTGCCCTCGTGCTGCGGTGACGTTCCCGCGAACTCGATCGCCACGGAGTCGCCCGCGATCGTCACCGTCGCGTGGAGCTCCAGCTCGCCCTCGGCCGGCTCGAGCACGTCGCTCGCCTCGTAGCGGCCGTCCGGGAGACGTGCGATGCCGGTACGCATCGCGCGTTCCGAGTACGCGTAGAGCTCGTCCATCGCAGCCGTGATCCGTGGATGCCCCCGGGCCTCGCAAAGCTCGGCCATGCGCCGCTCGGCGAGCCGGTGCGCGGCGAGCTGCGCGCGCAGGTCGCCGCGACGTTCGTCCGGGTTGCGCATCCGCGCGACGAGCTCCGCAACGACGTCGTCGTTCAGCAGCGTCGGCGGGATCACGACGCCTTCCTCGTCGAGCGTGTGCGAGTCCGCGGGCATCGACCCGGGCTCGCGTCCGCCGACGTCGGCGTGATGCGCGCGCGTGACGGCGAAGCCGGCTTCGGTGCGCGAGACGAGCGTGATGTCGGGCAGGTGCGTGCCACCCGTGTAGGGATCGTTCAGCGCCCAGACGTCGCCGAGAGCCGGCTCGTGGCGCATGACGGCAGCGACGGCGTCGGGCATCGCGCCGAGATGGACGGGGATGTGCTCGGCCTGCGCGATCATCCTTCCGCGCTCGTCGAAGAGGGCGGTCGAGCAGTCGCGCCGCTCCTTGATGTTCGCCGAGAAAGCCGAGCGGACGAGCACTGCGCCCATCTCCTCCGCGATCGCGCGCAGCAGGCTGCCGAGGATTTGGAGCTCGATCGTCACGTTCGCGTGAGCCTCAGCATGCGACCATCTCTAACCCCCATCCACCCGGGGGGAACCCAGCAGGTCGCGCCGGGGAGCTCGACGACGGCCGGGCCTGTCACTTCTGTCGGTTCAGTAGTGGGTAGCTCGAGCCCCGGGCCGCGGCGCACGTCAGCGGTGCGAACCGCGACGAGCTCGAGCTCGCGGTCGCGCTCGGCGAACCCGTACTGCTCCTCGTGCGCGCGGTGGAACGCCTCGGCGGGGTCGGGTTGCAGCGGGACGGTGAGCTCGAAGGACTGCCCCGCGTAGCGCAGGTCGGCCTCTCCGGCGGCCGGCAGCTCACCCGCCTGCGCCAGCGGGACGAGGTAGGAGCGAACGGCGTCACGGCGCTCGTCCGCGGCGACGAGGCCGAGCGCGGAGAGCACGCCGGCAACCTCCGGCACGAGCACAGTCCGGATGCCGAGCTCCTGCGCGAGCTCGCACGCGTGCAGCGGCCCGGCGCCGCCGAACGCAACCAGCGCGAACCCGGGGGGATCGTGCCCACGCTCGACGGAGACGACGCGGAGCGCGCGAAGCATCTCGGCGTTGACGACGTCGATCACGTCCGCGGGGTCGATCCCTGCGAGCGCGCGCTCGGCCGCGTCGCGGTTGAGCTCCACGCCGCCCGCGAGGCTTTCCGGCACGCGGTCGAGCATGAGGTTGGCGTCGGTAACGGTCGGCTCCGTCCCACCGCGGCCGTAGCAGGCCGGGCCGGGATTCGCGCCTGCACTTTGCGGCCCGACCCGGAGCGCGCCGCCTGCGTCGCGCCAGACGAGCGAGCCGCCTCCGGCGCCTACCGTGTGCAGGTCGACCGTCGGGAGCCTGATCGGCAGGCCGCTCACGGCCCGTTCGCTCGAGCGTTCGGCGCGGCCGCCGGAGATCAGGCAGACGTCCGTCGAGGTTCCGCCCATGTCGAATGCGATTGCGTCCTCGATCCCGGCAAGCGCGGCGATGCGACTCGCGCCGACGACGCCCGCCGCCGGCCCCGAGACGAGGATCGTCGCGGGATGCGCCGCCGCTTCCGCCGGCGTCGCGACGCCGCCGGACGAGCGCATCACGAGCGGCTCCGGCAGTCCCGCATCGACGCATGCACCCGTCAACGCATCGAGGTAGCGCGAGACGGCCGGCCCGAGGTACGCGTCGGCGGCCGTCGTCGATGCACGCTCGTACTCGCGAAACTCGGGTGCGACCTCATGTGAGGCGACGATGCGCGCGTCCGGCAGGCGACGCCGCAGCTCTGCCGCAACGGCACGTTCGTGCGACGCGTCGCGGTAGGCGTGCAGCAGACAGACCGCGACCGCATCCGCATCCACGTCGGGCAGCGACCCGAGGTCGAGCGGCTCCAGCTCCCCGCTCGCACCCAGTCGTCCGCGCACGCCGTAGCAGCGCTCGAGCGGGACGAGCGGCTCCGGCCAGTCCGCGCACGGCCGGTAGAGCTGAGCGCGCGTTTGCCGCCGTAGGTGCAAGACGTGCTCGAAGCCGGCGTTCGTCACGAGCGAGGTGCGCGCGCCCTTGCGCTCGAGCAGCGCGTTGGTCGCCACAGTCGTTCCGTGCGCGAAGCGTTCGACCTGTCCGGCACCGGCCGCGCGAGCGGCAGCGAGGACGGATTCCTCCTGGCGCGGCGCCGTCAGCACCTTCCCCGTCGAGACACGGCCGTCGTCGAGGAGCACCGCATCCGTGAACGTCCCGCCGACGTCGACGCCGAGGATCGCCATTCAGGAAGACTGACACCGTGGCAATCCGCGGGCTCCTGTTCGACTTCGACGGTCTCCTCATCGACACGGAGACGCCTTCACGGCTCGCGTACGAGGAGCTCTACCGCGAGCACGGCCACGAGCTCCCGCTCGACAAATGGGCGACGCTGGTCGGGACGATCGGCGCCGAGTTCGATCCGGACACGCATCTCGAGCAGCTCGTCGGGCGGCCGCTCGACCGCGACCGCATCGCGCGGCGGCTGCGCGCGCGAGAACACGAGCTCTGCGACCTCGAGGACCTCCGCCCCGGCATCGAGGACTACCTCGCGGACGCCGAGCGGCTCGGCCTCAAGACCGCGATCGTCTCGAGCAGCACGCGGGAGTGGATCGACCGCCATCTTTTGCGCCTCGACCGCGCGAACCACTGGGATGCGATCGTCGCCGCAGACGGGGACGTCAAGCGTGCAAAGCCGCAACCGACGCTCTACCTCGAGGCGCTCGACGCGCTAGACCTGCCGGCGACGGAGGCGATCGCGTTCGAGGACTCGCTGAACGGCATCCGCGCCGCGAAGCGCGCCGGCATCTTCTGCGTCGCAGTCCCGAACCCGATCACCGAGACGTTCGCGCTCGACGAAGCGAACCTCCTGCTCGGCTCGCTGGAGGAGCTCCCCCTGGATGAGTTGCTGGCGAACTGGCCCTGAGGTTCTCAGTAACGGTCGATTTCGATTAGTCGCTCGTCGCTGATTCCGAAGTGGTGGGCGACCTCGTGGAGGACAACGCGACTGACCTCCTTGCGAAGCCGTTCAGGGTCGTATCCGTAGAGCCGCATGAGCGGGCCGCCGTAGATGGTGATCTTGTCCGGCAGCACTCCGCCGTAGTTGCTGCCCCGTCTTGTGAGCGGCACGCCCTGATAGAGGCCTAACAGCGGCTGGCCGGGAGGTGGCTCATCTTCCACCACGATCTCGACGTTCGACATACGCGCACGCAGACCTGATGGCAGCGAGTCGAGTGCTTCCTGCACGTACTCCTCGAAGCGGCCTCGCGAATCGAGAAGAGGCTCCATGTTCAGAGGGTAGACCGCTCTGCACTGATCTCGCTGACGCCTTATGCTCCCGGCGTGCAGCAGCTGCGCACGCGCACGGGGAGCCAGACGAAGTTCCTGCTCGAGGAATCGCAGCTCCCGCGCCATTGGTACAACATCCGCTCCGACATGCCCACGGCTCCGCAGCCGGTGCTACATCCAGGCACCGGGCAGCCCGTCGGGCCGGACGATCTCGCCCCGCTCTTCCCGATGGCGCTGATCGGCCAGGAGGTGAGCGAGGAGGCGGAGATCGCCATCCCGGAGGAGATCCTCGAGATCTACAGTCTCTGGCGCCCGACGCCGCTCTACCGCGCGCGGCGACTCGAGGCGGCGATCGGGACCCACTCACGCATCTACTACAAGTACGAGGGCGTGAGCCCGCCGGGGAGCCACAAGCCGAACACGGCGGTCGCGCAAGCCTTTTACAACAAGCAGGAAGGGCGTACACGTCTCTCCACTGAGACCGGCGCGGGACAGTGGGGAAGTGCGCTTGCATTCGCGTGCAAGCTGATCGGGCTCGAGTGCAAGGTGTACATGGTCCGGGTCTCCTACGAGCAGAAGCCTTCCCGGCGCTCGATGATCAAGGCCTGGGGCGCGGAGATCGTGCCGAGCCCGTCGGAAGAAACGCAGTCCGGCCGCGCGATCCTCGCGGAGCACCCGGACTCGCCCGGGAGCCTCGGGATTGCGATCTCGGAGGCCGTCGAGGACGCGGCCGGACGCGACGACACCGCCTACTCGCTCGGAAGCGTGCTCAACCATGTCCTCCTCCACCAGACCGTGATCGGCCAGGAGGCGCTCGCGCAGATGGAGCTCGCAGGCGCCTTCCCCGACGTCGTCATCGGCTGCGTCGGCGGCGGCTCGAACTTCGCCGGCCTCGCCTTTCCGTTCCTGCGCGAGAAGATCGCCGGCCGTGAGATCGACGTGCTCGCCTGCGAGCCGGCAGCCTGCCCGACGCTGACGCGCGGTCTGTTCGCGTACGACTTCGGCGACACGAGCAAACTGACGCCGCTGGTACCGATGCACACGCTCGGGCACGACTTCGTCCCGGCCCCGATCCACGCCGGCGGGCTCCGCTACCACGGCGTTGCCCCGCTGATCTCGCAGCTCGTGCGCGACGGGCTGATCCGCGCCGACGCGTACACCCAGAACGACGTCTTCGCGTCGGCCGTGCTGTTCGCCGGCAGCGAGGGGATCGTGCCTGCACCGGAGGCCGCGCACGCGATTCACGGAACGCTTCAGGTTGCGAGAGCGGCCGACGAGGCGGGCGAGGAGCGCACCATCCTGTTCAACCTTTCCGGCCACGGCCACTTCGACATGGCCGCCTACGACAACTACTTCTCGGGCAAGCTCGAGGATGTCGCCCTGGACGAGGGCGAGATGGAGCGCGCCCTGCACGCGATCGAGGGCCTGCCGACTCCCGCCTAGCAGCGCCTCAGACCCAGTTCCGGTGGGCACTATGGACTGGGATGGAGCGATACCCCTACGAGTGGCGCGGCTACGCACCGATCCGCCCGCGCGGCGGCCGGGATTGGCGCGCGACGCTGCGGAAGCTGCTGGCGCCGCTTGCGGCCGCCGGCGCGTTCCTCCTCAAGTTCGGCGCCGCGTTGCTCAAGTTCAAGTTCCTCTTCTCGATCTTCGTGTCCGCCGCGTTCTATGTCTGGTTCGGGGGTTGGTGGTTCGGGCTCGGCTTGATCGCGCTGCTGTTCGTGCACGAGATGGGACACGTCGCCGAGGCCAAGCGGCAGGGTCTGCCGGTTTCGGTCCCCATCTTCATCCCGTTCATGGGCGCGCTCATCACGATGAAGCAGATGCCTCACAACGCCTGGCGTGAGGCACGGCTCGCGATCGCCGGGCCGCTGCTCGGCTCCGCGGGTGCGCTCGCCCTCTACCTCGTCGGCATCGCGTACGACTCGCAGCATCTGAAGGCACTTGCGTTTCTCGGCTTCCTCATCAATCTCTTCAACCTCCTGCCCGTGATCCCGCTCGACGGCGGGCGGATCACGGCAGCGCTGCACCCAGCGCTCTGGATCCTCGGTTTCCTTGGGCTCCTCGCCCTCGTGATCTACGAGCCGAACCCGATCTTGCTCGTCATCCTGGTGCTCGCCGGCTCGGAGCTCTGGCGCCGCTGGCAGACGCGCCGCTTCCCGCAGATGCG
>WNFV01009910.1_pt1 | contig 20042 bp, 20 predicted proteins | sample 5400101 | NCBI WGS metagenome assembly WNFV01 (sample SAMN13153361, study PRJNA577476) | soil metagenome | isolation source: 115 cm soil or saprolite under grassland replicate 1 | place: USA:California | collected 2016-06-15 | reverse complement strand
GGCCCGCTGCTACACAGTCGGCTCCGGCGACGTCGCCGATGGATTTCTGGCGCAGCGGCCAGGCGAGGACATACCGCGACCCGCAAGCGGCGCGCAAAGGGATGAGCCTGTGGAAGCGCATCGCCGGGTTCCACTTCCCTGCCTGGTTTCCGGTCGCGACGATTATCGTCGTTGTCTTCGCTATTCTCGGCGGGCTTTTCTTCCTCAGGTCAGCCGCCGGTGCGCCGAACATCGGCGACCACTGGCACGCACCATACGCGATCTTCATCGGCGACAAGCTGCAGCCACGAATCCAGGAGGTCGTAACGCCCCAGGGCGTCCACACGCACGGCGACGGTGTCATCCATGTCCACCCGCACATACCCGTAGCGGAAGGGTCAGGCGCCCGGCTGTCAAACTTCTTCGGCGACCAGGGCGGCAAGCTGTCTGATACTGAGATGAAGATCCCGGGACGCAAGGAGACCTACAAGAACGGCGACCTGGTAGACGGCAAGCCGGCTGAATTGAGGATTCTGCGGGCGGACAGCGGCATCCACCCGTTGGGCGGCGACTTCAACCGCGCTATCCTGGCCTGCAACGCCAAGCCGGAGTCGGAGTTCCAAAAGGTGAGCTCGCGCTACGTCCCTCAGGACGGCGACTGCATCCGTATCGTCTTCGGCCCGCCGGAAGAGGTGCCCGTGGTCGAGCCGGACCGCACGATCATCGATCCATCCACGGCTGATCGCGAGATAAGGATGGAAGTGACCGGCAGCAGAGAGACCACGGCGTTTTCGCCGGCATCGATAGACGTCAAGGCCGGCGAGACGGTGAAGATAGTCCTCAAGAACGCGAGCCCTCCGTTGCCAGAGGGAGGACCCTTCCATGGCCTGCGCTTCAGCGGCGCGGACCGTGAATACGGCACGAGCGATGACTATGTGCTGCCGAATATAGATCCGGGAGTAGAAGACTCCGTCGTCATCAGGTACGACACGCCGGGCGAGTACGAGTTCCGCGACGAGCAAACGCTCGAGGGCGTGGCACCCGTCACCGGCAAGGTCATCGTGGGTGAGGCGGAGGCGACACCAGCGCCCGGTGCGACAGCAACCCCCGCGCCGGCCGATATCACGCTCGACGTGTCGGCGACAGATTCAGCCTTCGATCCGGCCGAGTTGACGCTCGAAACCGGGAAGTCGTTCTTGATCAGGCTGACGAATAACGGCACCGAGGTCCACAGCCTGCGCATCGCCGGGCCGGATGGGCAATGGCGCACTGAGGACGATATCGCCCTCAGCACTTTCGTGAACCCCGGCGGCACTGGCGAGGTCTCCGGCAAGATCGATACCCCGGGTAGCGAGTAGCTGTTGAACCAGGCGGAGCTCCGACGGCTCGCCATCGTCGCGTTATCGGGCGTGGCTGCTGTACTGGTCGCGACCCTAATCGTAGCCGTCGCGCTCGGCGACGGCAGCTCTGGCGAACGGGACTCGGGCGCGCCGCGGATCGGAGACCACTGGCACGCGCCTTACGCCATCTTCATCGGCGACCAGTTGCAGCCGAACATCCAGCAGGTCATCACGCCGCAGGGCGTCCACACTCACGGGGACGGCGTCATCCACATCCACCCGCACATACCAGTGGCGGAAGGGTCCGGCGCCCGGCTGGCAAACTTCTTTGGCGACCAGGGCGGCAAGCTGACGAACAGCGAAATGCGTATACCAGGGCGGACGGAGACGTACAAGAACGGCGACCTCGTGGACGGCAAGCGGGCTGAACTAAGGATCCTGCGGGCGGACAGTGGCATCCACCCGCTCGGGGGCGACTTCGCGGCCGCAATCGGAGTCTGTAGCGACAAGCCGGACTCTGATTTTGACCATGTTGGCCCAGACTACGTTCCGCAGGACGGCGACTGCATCCGAATCGTCTTTGGGCAGGCCGAGTGAGTCGACGCCGGAATGTAACCGCGGCACGTTCAGGTGGCGCGGGCATTTGGGGGCCCTCCGGACCGTTCGAAGCACTGACGGGAGGAATGCCGGTTTGTGCCGGGTTGCACAGGTATTGACAGACCCGCCGTTTACCGCAATACTGATGTCGCTTCTTATGGGGTAAGGAGGACAAACATGCCCGTGATCTCAATAACGGGCAACGTGGCCAGCGGTGCGCTTGCCGTCGGTCAGGCGGTTGCGCGGGAGCTGCGCATCGACTTTGTGGACCATCAGTTGCTGGTACAGGCAGCCCAGCGCTGCGGCGTCCCGGTCGGCAAAGTGGCCGAGCACGACGAACGTCGTGCCAGCTTTCGCGAGCGGCTGTCGTCGCTGGTGAGGACGGCAATCGAGCGCTCTGCCGCATCGGGGCTGGATCCTCTCACCGGCGCCACGGGCCTCGAAGCGATGCTTTCGCGCACGTACGCGGAGATGGTGGCGGAGGAGCCGCAGCTGAGCGATTCTCTGTACCTGGAGACGATGACCGGCATCATTCGGGAGCTGGCAGCGCAGGGAAACGTGGTGATTCTTGGCCGCAGCGGCCAGATGATACTGGCGAAGGTGCCAGACGTGCTGCATGTGCAGTGCGTGGCCCCGCGCCAGGTGCGGGCGCAGCGGCTGGCCGAGCGCGACGAGATCGGGATGGAGGAGGCCACCCGCCGGACGGCGGAGAGCGACCGCGCGCGCTGCGCCTTCTACAAGAAGTTCTGGCGTGTCGAGGTGGAAGACCCGAAGCTTTACGACCTGACGATCGACACTTCTCGCCTTTCGTACGAAGTCGCGACCGATCTGGTGGTCGCGGCGGCTAAAGCGAAGGCGGCCACGCCTACCGCCGCGTAGACCCAGCCCGCAGGAGTCCGAAGACCTCGACCTACATTCCGGAGCTGGACTGAGCGCCGGCCGCCTCGACGTCAGCAAGTAGGCCGCGCAGGTACTCCTCGGCTCGCTCCAGCCGCGCCTGCATGCCCCAGGGGTTCTGCGGGGCGAGGGGGAGGCCCCAGCCGCGGGCTTCGGCGCCCTCCCCTACGATCTCGAGGAAGCCCGTCTCCTCCGCCGATCTCTCGCCGAACAGCGTCACCAGCAAGTAGTCCGTGCTGTCCACCCACTTACCGTAATCGTACGAAACGGGCCCCCGGCCACGCAACCGCGGGACGGCATCGAGCTGGCGTTGGAGCTTTTGAGCTGAAGTAGACATGCCGCTGTCAGACTAACGAAGGGGAGAAGCAAAGCGCAACCGGAAGCCGTTCAGGTCGGTGATCACAAAGTCGCGCAGACCGTAGTACCGGTCGGCGATATCGTGGACGATCTCCACTCCGTTCTCGCGGCAGCGGCGGTACATGACGTTAATGTCACTGAGCATGATTCGAATGTCCAACGCTACCCCGCGCGGCGATCTAAGGTTGCCGCCCATCGCCTCATACAGATGGTCCTGCGCAAACATGACGACAGCCCGCTCCAGCGTGACGATGCCGAACTTGCTATGAGGGCCCGGCTCGCCGAGCGGCTCGACCCGATAGAGGGTGAAGCCCAGTTTTTCCGTATAGAATCGTATAGAGGCGCCGACGTCCGGGACGAATAGCTCAGGGCAGACGGGAGCGACCTCTCGCGGGTCAGCAGCGGTCACCTGACTACGCTTCCACCTCGAAGCGACCCCAGCGGCGCTCGTGGTCGGCCTTGAGGGCGTGGAACTGGTCCATGAAGCGTCGGGATAGCACGGAGTTCAGGGTGAGGACGTAGGCGTCTTCGTGGTTGTCCGAGTAGTAGCGCGGCCGCAGCCCGACCTTCTGAAATCCGTACTTATCGTAGAGAGCTAGCGCCGGCCCGTTGGAGACCCGGCACTCGAGAGTGACGAGCGCCTGTCCCTTCGCCTGGGCCAGTTGGAGCGCGAGGATTAACAGCAGTTCCGCTATGCCCCGGCGACGGTAGCTCTCCCGGACTGCAATCGTTACGATGTGCGCTTCGTCCGCCAGTATCCAGACGCCAATCACGCCGGTGACGAGTTCCGGACGCTCTTCCGGCGGGGAAAGCTCGCGTCCATCCTCCGAGGCCAGGATGTGCCGCAATTCGCCGAAAAGACGCCCAAAAGCGCCGTGATTCTCCGAATGTTCCGCCTCGCGCCGCGAATTTGCATCAGCATTACGCTGGACAGCCACGACATAGTGCGCGAGGCGGTTCTGCTCCAACTCGCGCTTGTACGCCGTCGGCGGCCACATCGTGGGGAAGGACTCCCGCTCGATCTCGAGCACCTGCGGGATGTCGGCTATCCGCATAGGCCGGATGGCGTCGCGCGTGGCGGTGCGCATGAGGAGATTATGGAAGGAGCAAGGAGACAGGAGCAAGGAGACAACGGCCCGTTAGGGGCGGGTTTCGTTCCTGGCGCGAGGGTCATCAGCACAAGGAGGCGAGCTTCCCGGATAGGCGCCAGGCCGGTGTACTCGGCCAAACCCGCCCCTACGCCGGGCTTACTCGAAACAGCCGCCAACTTTACGTGCGCGTGAGGGTTGGATAGAATCGTATTAGGGCGCGACCGCGCGTCTGCTCCTCACGATCATCATGTATTCGTTACGACTGTTGAGTTTCCTGCGTCCCTACTGGCGCCGCGCGGCGCTCGCCACTCTATGCGTGTTTGCTTCCGGCGCCTCGATTCTGGCGATGCCGCAGCTCATCCGCTGGGCAATCGACTACGGTCTCGATATCCAGACGCAGGGCGGCAGGCGCGTGGCCACAGGCGAGGAACAGCTGCTTGTCATCGCCGCACTGGGGATCGTCGGCTTCGCCGTCCTGCGCGGAATCTTCGCCTACGGCCAGACCTATCTCGGTGAGTGGATCAGCCAGCGCATCGCATACGATCTCCGCAACGGCATCTACGACCGGCTCCAGCGGCTCTCGTACGCCTATCACGACCAGCAGCAGACGGGACAGCTGATGTCGCGGGCAACGCAGGACGTGGAGGCCGTGCGCATGTTCGTGATGATGGGCGTCGTTCGGGGTGCATACATCGTCATCCTGCTGTTGGCCTCCTTGGCCCTGATGATGATGACGAATTGGAAGCTGGCGCTCGTCGTTTGGGCTTTCATCCCGTTTATGGTCTGGCGTTCGACCGTTATGGCGTTCAGCCTGCGACCCCTGTGGACGGCTATCCAGGAAGGGCTGGCGCGGATCGCAACCGTTCTCCAGGAAGCGCTGACCGGCGCGAGAGTGGTGAAGGCGTTCGCCCGGGAGGAATACGAGGGGCAGAAGTTCCGCCGCGAGGCAGAGGCCGTGTTCACCGACTCCTATACGTCCAGCCGCATCCAGGCAACGAACGCGCCGCTGATGTCGGGCCTTTGGCTCGCCGCGACCGCAGCGACGCTCTGGTTCGGAGGCCGCGAGGTCGTCCACGGAAATCTGGAGCTCGGCGGACTGACCGCCTTTTTGCTCTACCTGTACATCCTCCAGATGCCGGTGCGCATGTTTGGCTGGGTGATCATGATCACGGCGCGCGCCAACGCTGCCGGAGAGCGCATCTTCGAGATACTGGACGCCGAGTCCTCTGTCAGGGAGAGGCCGGGAGCGACGGAACTGGCGTCTGTGAGCGGGCACGTTCGCTTTGAGAACGTCTCGTTCGGCTACGACGCGATCAGTCCGGTACTATCGCACATTGACATCGACGCCAAGCCGGGGCAGGTCGTGGCCCTAATGGGGCCGACAGGGAGCGGCAAGACGACCGTGGTTAACCTGATGCCGCGCTTCTATGACGTCACAGCAGGCCGGATCACGATCAACGGCATTGACATCCGTGACGCCACTCTCTCGTCGCTTCGGCAGACCATCGGCTCGGTCCAACAAGAAGTCTTCCTGTTCTCGGCGACAATCCGCGACAACATCGCCTACGGCGCCGTCAACGCGACAGACGAGCAGGTCCAAGAGGCAGCGAAGGCAGCGTTTATCCACGATTACATCGTGAGCCTGCCGGACGGCTACGACACGTGGGTGGGCGAACGCGGTATCACACTGTCCGGCGGTCAGAAGCAGCGCGTCGCGATTGCGCGGACGTTGCTGATGGACCCGCGCATCCTCATACTGGACGACTCGACATCGAGCGTGGACACGCAGACGGAATACCAGATCCAGCAATCTCTCGCGCGTGTGATGGAGGGGCGGACGACGTTCGTGATTGCGCAGCGGCTGCGTACGGTGAAGATGGCAGATCAGATCTTGGTCCTTCAGGACGGGCAGATCGTGGAGCGCGGGAGGCACGATCAGCTGCTGCGCCGCGACGGCATCTACCGTCAGATATACGACCTCGAGCTGCGCGATCAAGAGGAAGCACTCGCGGCGCAGGCGGTAGAGCCTGTGATGGCAGCGGGGAGCTAGGTGGCTGATGCAGACGTATTCCTGGCGAAGGCCGAAGAGAGCCTGGCTTCAGCCGAGGACGATTTCGCGAAGCGGCGGTTCAACTCGTGCGCGAGAGGTGCGTACTACGCCGCTTTTCAAGCAGCCGTCGCCGCGGTCGCGTCCGCTGGAATACGTCCACGGGGACGTTGGGAGCATGACTTCGTACACTGCAATTCGCTGGAATGCTGGTCTACAGGCGTAAGTTGTACCAGCCGGCATTTAGGAGTCTTCTTCAGGAGGCGTTCAACACACGTACAAATGCAGACTACACCGAGAAACAGGTTCGCCGCCAGGACGTGGGGCGACTCTTGACACTCACGAGAAACCTCGTCCAGCAAGTGACGGAGCGGATGCATGGCAATCGCTAAGCGGCCTCCCCAACGGTCGCGCAAGAAGGAACGGATCGCTGCCCACATTGAAGAGCTCGAACGAGACATTCTTGCTCGGTTTCCAGAGGCAGAGTTCGACGTGGGCCCAGTCCCAGAATCGCGCTGGCCAGGACTCTGGGTCAGGTGCAATGCCGAACTGATCTCGGACGTGACGGACCCACTAGAGGAAATGCAATGGCAGTTTTTCCTGCGTGAGAATATGAACGTGCACGTCATCGTTCTCGACTTGAAGAACGGTCGCTAACCCATGGGCCACTGGGGTGGAGCTGCCGGCGGCTGGAGCAACACCGGGCACCCGGGGATGCAGCGCCCAAGCTCGCTAAAGCGCAGTGTCGACGGCTGGGACGACGACGAGCTGGGCCGCATTTATGACCACAGCGTCATGCGACGCCTGTTCCCTTATCTGAAGCCATACAAGCGACAGGCAGTACTGGCCACAGCGGGGATGCTGGTCACAGCACTAGCCTCCAACGCCCAACCATTCCTCATCGGCCTGGCCGTTAAGCGCTTCATCGACCGCAACGATCTCGCGGGCCTGAATCTGGTGGGTGGGGCTCTGGTTGCTCTGGCGGTGATCGCCTGGCTGGCCCAATACATCCAGCAGACTACCACCGCCTACATAGGTCATAACATGCTGCTCACGCTGAGGACCCAGATGTTCGACCATATCCAGAAGCTATCTCTCAGCTTCCTCGACCGGAACGAGGTGGGGCGCGTAATGTCGCGCGTCCAGAACGATGTGACGGTGCTCCAGGAGTTGCTGACTACAGGTTTGCTTACGGTCCTCGCGGACTTCGCCGGGCTCGGCCTTGTGGTCTTCTTCCTGATGTACCTCGACGTCCAGTTAGCGCTCGTAACGTTCACCGTGGTTCCGGTGCTGATTGTTGTCATGGCGTTCTGGCAGATGCGCGCGCGCAAGGCGTTCATCCGCGTGCGACAGGCGATCGCCGTCGTCAACGCCAACCTTCAAAGCCTCTCGCGCGAAGCTGAGAACAGCCGCCGCTTCGACCGCGTGAACTCAGACAACCTGAGCGCAAACGTTGAAGCGGGGCGTGTGACCGCCGCCGTGATGCCTGCCGTCGAACTTCTCGTATCAGTGGCCACCGCGCTCGTCATCCTCGTCGGCGGCATCCGTCTGCTCCATGGCGATGTGGATGTGGCCGCGGGCACCGGCACGATCGTCGCCTTCGCCCTGTACGTGCAGCGCTTCTTCGATCCGGTGCGCGACCTCGTGCTCCAGTACACGCAGTTGCAGCGGGCGATGGCCGGCGGCCAGCGCATCTTTGAAGTGCTGGACACGAAGCCCGAGAACGTGGACGCCGATCAGGCCATCGAGCTTCCCGACGTTCGCGGCGAGGTCGTCTTCGAGAACGTATCGTTCGAATACGTGCCGGGCATTCGCGTGCTCGACGAGATCAACCTTCGGGTCAGGCCGGGAGAGACGCTGGCGCTCGTCGGAGCCACGGGCGCCGGCAAGAGCACGTTCACCTCGCTCGTGGCGCGCTTCTACGACGTGACGGAAGGCCGGCTACTGATCGACGGGCATGACATACGCGATATCCAGCGGCATTCGCTGGCGCGGCGTCTGGGCCTTGTTCTCCAGGACCCGTTCCTGTTCTCCGGGACGGTGCGGGACAACATCCGCTACGGACGCCTCGAGGCTGAGGAAGACGAGATCGTTCAAGCCGCAAAGACCGTCGGCGCGCACGAATTCATCAAGCGCCTGCCCCACGGTTACGACACCGTACTGCATGAGCGCGGCCAGAACCTCTCGCTCGGCCAGCGACAGCTCATAGCCTTCGCGCGGGCGGTCATCGCGGATCCGCGAATCCTGATCCTGGACGAGGCGACCGCAAACGTGGACACACGCACCGAGGTGGTAATCCAGCGCGCGCTCAAGCGGCTGCTCAAGGGCCGGACGTCGTTCGTCATCGCGCACCGCCTCTCGACCGTCCGCGGCGCCGACCGCGTCGTCGTGCTGGAGGGCGGGCGGATCGCGGAAGAGGGGACACACGCCCAGCTCCTCTCGCACGACGGCCTCTACGCGAACCTCTACCGGATGACGTACGAACAAACGGACGGCGGCCGCGACGGGGCAACGGATGGGCACCGGTCCGGGCTTCGGGCGCCGGAATCGACGCCGGCATCTTAGGCCGGCCAAGTAACCACCGTTCCCGAACTCGCGTTATACTTGCGTGGATCCGCGTCCGGCGGCGGATCCTGGCGGGCATTCCGCACATCAGCCGTTGAGGAGGTGAAACGTGTCCATTCGAACCCCGCAGGCAAGATCCATACTTGCCCTAATTGTCGCCCTCGCAGCCGTCGTACTGGTCGGCGCGGTTCCAGTTCATCAAGGCGCTGCCGCAGGCGACACCATTTTCGCCGTCACCAGCAGCAATCTCCTGCGCTTCGACAGCGCGACACCCGGCACCATCGACAGCACGATGCCTCTCACTGGCCTCGGGGCGGGGGACAACATCTTCGCCATAGACTTCCGCCCGGCCACAGGTCAGCTCTACGGTATCGGCGTATCCGGCCAGCTCTACACAATCGACACCACGACGGCGGCTGCTACTGCCGTGGGCTCGCCGTTCGCCCTTGTGGACGCCTCGACTGTGAGTATGGATTTCAACCCCACGGTCGACCGTATACGAGTGGTCAGCAGCGCTGACGAGAACTTCCGCGTAAACCCGGATACGGGTGCGATCGCCGGCATCGACACGAACCTGGCCTACGATGCCGTGGACCTGAACGCCGGAGCGAATCCGGACGTGCTCGCCATCGGCTACACGAACAACTTCGCCGGCGCCAGTCCGACAACGCTGTTCGGGATAGACAACACGCTGGGCATTCTCGTACGGGGACGTTGTTCACCATCGGTGCGATGGGCACAGCCTCGGCGTTCAACCGCGTCGGCCTTGACGTTGGGTCGGGCGGTACCGCGTTCGCCTACCTGGAGGCGGCAGGCGGTGTTCCGCAGCTATACACAATCGACCTGGCGACAGGCGCCGCAACGCTCGTGGGTGGCATCGCCAGCCCGGAAGTGATCATCGATATCGCGGCGCAGGTCGTGCCAGCAACGCCAACGCCGACGGCGTCACCAACTCCATCGGCAACGCCGACGGCTGCGGCCACAACCACACCCACGCCAACGCAGCCGGCCGCCCTGCCCCCAACCGGCGGAGAGCGCGGCGAGGGGTCAGGCCTGATCGCGGTCGCGCTCATCGGTGCTCTGGCCCTGGCATCCGCCGGACTGGCAGCGGCGTACGGGTTCAGGCCGAACCACTAGACGAAACGCTGAGAGCAAGAGGGGACGGGGCAACTCGTCCCCTCTGTGCTTTTAACGGCCCGGGCTGCCGTCAGCCGACGGCGTTGTCAGCGGCAGCGTCAGGATGAACTCCGTCCCTTCGCCATCGGCGCTCTGGAAGGTGAGGGTGCCGCCGAGCCTGTCGACGATACGCTTGCTGATGAAGAGGCCCACGCCGAGCCCGCCTTTGTCGGCTGCCGTGGCGCCGCGATAGAACTGCTCAAATACCAGGGGCTGGTCTTCCTGTGCGATGCCACGGCCGTTATCCCTCACACTGACCGTCAGACGGGAGTCGTCGGTGCCGACGCTCAACGCCACTTCGGGAGGTTCGCCGCCGTACTTTGCGGCGTTATCCAGCAAGTTCAGGACGACCTGTCTGACGCGCGCCTCGTCGGACTCGAGGACGAGCGGGCCAGAAGGGTAGACGGTAGATACGCGTACCTCGGGATGTTTGGCCTTTAGCGCTGCCACTTCCTTATCGAGCAGCTCGCGCATGTCAACGGTATCGGCCTCTAACGCCAACCCAGAGCCGGACTGAACGCGCGTGAGGTCCAGAACGGTCTCGGTTATACGGCGCATGCGGACGGCGCCCTCCACAAGCTCCTCAATCGCTTCATGGCTGGCCTCGTCGTAGAGGTCCGGCGCGGCTTTCGCCTTCTTCTGAAGCATCTGCGCGAAGCCGCCGATGATCATCAGCGGCGTCCGCAGCTCGTGCGAAGCGAAGGAAAGGAACTGCTGCCGGAACAGCTCCTGGCGCTGACGTTGCGTGACGTCTTCGAAGACGATGACCGCTCCCGATCGCCGTCCGTGCAAGATGATAGGCTCGGACGTGATGTCCACCGGCAAAAACGTGTGGTCCTTGCGGACGAACGATTCCTGAGTCTTGTAGGACCGCCCGCTTATCAGACCCTTTTCCAGCGGGCAATCCTTTCGCAGGCAGGGCGATCCGTCCGCCCGCTGATAGTGCGCGACGTCGTGCAGTGACCGCCCCGCCAGCTCATCGGTGCCATAGCCGAGCATCTCGTCGGCAGCCGGATTGCTGTACTCAATGCGTCCGCCTGAATCGATCTGGCAGATACCGTGCCTCGAAAGCGAAGTCATCATGGAGAGGAAGCGTGCACGGTCCGCGTCCGCCGAACTCAGCAGCCGCTGATTGCTGAGCGCCAGCCAGACGAGTACGCCTGCCGCGATGATCCCCAGCCCTCCTGCGAGCAGCTGCGTGTATTGCTCGACGGCGTCGATATCGTGAATACGGTCGCGTAAACGGGCGATCTCCTCGCGGACGCTGACCCCCGCGGAGTCGATTGAAGCGGATACGGTGTCGAGTCTGGGCGTATTGTCCTGCTCGATGATCAGTCCCGCCTCCGCCGGGTCCCCGCGCTCAGCGGCCTGGAAGGCGAGGTCCGAAGCCGCAAGGAAAGAGAGGGCGTCCTCAGCGATTGATTGGCTCTGCAGGCCAAAGCCCGCCGCTTCGCCCGAGTCGCGTAATGCGTTGAGGTCATTCGTGAGCGCCGACCGGCGGGCGACGTATCGCTCGCGGTAGATGCTGTCTTCTGTCAGGACGTAAGCGCGCAGATCGGCTGATAGCTCCAGGAGGCCGCCGTTAAACCCGGCGAGGTCGGCCGCGAACGGCTCTACTTCTCGCGCCAGTTCGTCGCGGCGTGACTCAGCGGCGTTGTCCGCCACGAGGGTGACGCCGACTATTACGACCAGTGCCACCACAATTACGCCTACACCCGTGAGTATCCCCACAGGGTTGGAGCCAAGCGTCCGCCGCAGATCGTACTTAAGGAAACCCATGACAGGCCGGAACAATGATGCCCTCCCACGAGCGAGAGGCCCAAATTTCATTGTTGCACGAGGGCGGAAAGGCGGCAAGGGAGAACGGCCAGGACTGCAGCAACCTTCTCTTCCGGTCTTGACGCTCTACTCGGAGCGCCGACCGGCGTCCTGATCAAGCAGCAACTCCACCACTTTGATCAAAGCCGGGTAGGCGTAGAGCACGTAGTCCCAGGGGTGCAGCTCCAGGGGTTTGAGCTCCTCCTTACGGAGTGCCACCGGGTCGGCCATCTCCAGGTCCATCACTGGAAGTTCCTGCCCCATGCGCAGCTCATAGAGCTCGCCGTCGGGCGCCAGGACAACGCATCCCAGGTCTGCATCCTGCGCCGCAGCAGACGCTTCGATCTCGATGCCATAAGAAAAGAAGGCCCCGGGGAACGGCGGGAACGGATCGAGACGGCTGGCTGCCTCCTGGAGCAGGTGTCTCAACCGGCTCGCAGCCCGCTCCATGGCGGCGTCGGCTTCCTCCTTGTATTCCAGCGGGTACGCGGACATTAGTGCGAAGTATGAGCGGATTTCCGAATTATTGATGCAAGTGCTAGAATTTTGTTATGGCGAATGGTAGCCTCCATATGCAGTCCACGCGCCGGCGCATCCTCGAGTACCTTCAGCGTCATGGCAGAGGCACCGTTAAGGAGCTCGGGGATCTGCTTGGCCTCACCTCCACTGGCATCCGCCAGCACCTCACCGTCCTCGAGCGCGACGGCCTTGTGGCAGCGCGAGAGGAGCGCGGCCGCGTAGGCAGACCGACCCTAGTATACTCCCTTACCGACGAGGCGGATGCTCTTTTCCCCAAGACCTACGACGTTCTTGCGAGCGTCCTTCTGGAGGAGATCCGCGCCAGCGACGGGAACGAGAAGCTGCACCAGATCTTGCATAACGTGGCACAACGCCTGGCCGCGCCCTACCGGGAACGGGTGGAAGGCAAGCCTAAGCGCGAGCGGGTAGCGGAAACGGCACGGATCATGGAGGAGCAGGGCTGCCTCGTGGACATCACCGAGAGCGACGGAGCGTACTACATTGACGAGTACACATGTCCCTTTCCCAAGACGGCCGAGCGAGACCGGGCCGTCTGCGCGCTGCACGTCGACTTCGTTCGCATTCTCAGCGGCGATGATGCGCGCCTCACGCGTAGCCTCCTCCGCGGCGAGCGCGCCTGCACCTACCGGCTGCGGCCCGCCGCCAAGGCCGGTGCCCCCAGCACCGCAGCGACTGCCTAGCGCGATTCACACCGCCGACCGGTCACTTCTCGGGTCTACGCAAAAATTCGTGTCTCTCGTGCCTCGTATCTCGTACCTCGTACCTCGTACCTCGTACCTCGTACCTCCAATCTCTTACCTCTAACCTCTAAACTCTGACCTCCGGCCTCTGTTCTCGCGCCTTTGACGCGCCGATAATGGTATCCGCCATGAACTGTTCACTAACCACTGTTTACTAACCATTTCCATGCTCTGGGTCGGACAATTTGGGATCGTCGACGGCCAGGCCCTGCAAGAAACGCCGTGGGTCGGCGTTTATGCGGACGACGCTTCCGCCGCGCTCGGGAAAGGTCTGTCGGCACACGGGGTAAGCGATCGCGGACCGGATTCGTCGGACCTGTTCCTGATCGTCGAGCCGGCCACGCCCGGGAGCGAGGAGTTCTGCGCAGAGTTGAAGGAGGCCGTGGGCAGCGTCTTCCACAAGTCCAAGGTCTCGCTCACGGGCGGCATGTTGCGGGCGCTGAAGGCAGCACATGAGAACCTGCGCGATTGGAACCGGCGCAGCATCAAGGACCATTGGGTAGCCGCGGGCATCTCCTGCCTCGCCGTCCGCGGACAGGACGCATACCTGGCGCAGGTATCGCCCGCCAGCGCCGTCTTTTACAAGGATGGCGAGATGAGCCCGATACGGCCGCAGCTACCCGACGCCGTGGAGCCGCTCGGCCTGTACGACGAATTCTGGCCCGAGTTCTCCCACTTCGAGCTGGAGACCGGCGACAGTCTGCTGCTCCTGACGCCGGGCCTGGCCGAGAGCCTGGACCAGAAGGACCTCGCAGGATCGCTGGCGCTGCCGTCGGAAGAGGTCCTGCCCGCCCTCTACCGGCAGGCGCACGCCCTGCCGGACTGCGGCGCGCTGCTCGTGGCAGCCGTGGCTAACGGACTCTAGACTCAGGACTCGGGACTCTGGTCTTAGTCTTGAGTCTTGACTCTTGAGTCCTTCAGACTAGCCCTATGAACGTTCTCGGCATCGAGACCTCCTGCGACGAGACCGCCGTCGCCGTCGTCGCCGATGGGCGTCGCATACTGTCCAGCGTCGTCTCCTCACAGGTAGAGCTGCACGCAGCCTATGGCGGCGTCGTGCCGGAGCTCGCCTCTCGCCAGCACGTGCAGGCGATGATACCAGTGTTGAACGAAGCGCTGGCGGGCGCGTCTTGCCGCCTGGAGCAGATAGATGCGATCGCGGTGACGTACGGGCCCGGGCTGGCCGGCGCGCTCCTCGTAGGACTCAACTTCGCGAAAGCGATGGCATTTGCGCTGCCGCGGCCGCTTGTGGCCGTCAACCACCTGGAGGGTCACATCTACGCGGCCTGGCTCGAACGTGAGAAGGAGCCGCAGTTCCCTGTGCTGGCGCTGATCGTCTCCGGAGGCCACAGCGATATCGTCCTCATGGAGGGGCATCCGCCGAAGGCGGACTACCGCCGGCTGGGTGAGACTGTGGATGACGCCGCCGGCGAAGCGTTCGACAAAGTCGCGCGGCTGCTCGGACTGGGCTTTCCCGGCGGTCCCGCTATCGACCGGCTGGCGGCGACGGCAGAGCCCACGCCTTTACGCCTGCCGCGCGCGAGATTGGAGCGCCCGTACGACTTCAGCTTCAGCGGGCTCAAGACAAAGGTGCAGCGCATCGCGCGCGGTGAAGAGGGCCCGCCGCCCCCGGTGGCGGCGCTGGCCGCTGCCTTCCAGGAGTCGGTGGTCGACTCGCTGGTCACCAAGGTTGTGCAGGCCGCCCGTGACCACGACGCGCGCGAGATCGTCCTTTCAGGTGGCGTCGCGGCGAACTCCCTCTTGCGCGCCTCTCTCAAGGAGCGGTCGCCGCTGCCGGTGATCGTGCCGTCGCCCGCCCTCTGCACTGACAACGGCGCCATGATCGCCGCCGCCGGCTGGCTGCGCCTCCAGGCGGGCGAGACGGCAGGCCTCGATCTTGACGTTGAGCCTGGGCTGAGGATCGGTTAGACGAAACTCGAGAAACGAGGAAAGTCGAAAACCTTGGACCGCCCGGCGGGATTCTGCCATTTTCGATTTTCGAATTCCGGGTTTCGTTCTACGACAGCGGGCAGCGTCCGCATCCCCCCTGCGTGCAGTACCGCTTGAGCAGGTAGAGCATCCCCTGCTGCCGCCGGAAGTTGATGCTCACGCCACGGGCTGTGGCCGCGTACAGATGGCGGACTCCCCCGTAGCGTGCCGTCAGCGGCAGTGCGCGGAAGGCGGATTCGGCGCGCCGGGTGCCCGCTTCCGGCCCGAGCGCGGCGAGCCAGGGGAGCGCGGCGTTGGCCACGAGCTCTACGGCGCGGCCGCGTCCCACCCAACCCTCGACGGCGAAAAGCCCAATCAGCTCCTTCAACGCCTTCGGGGTGCGTTGCTCGAGAGTGTCCGAGAGCCGCGTCACGAAGCCTTCGGCGGCAAAACGGGCCGCCAGCCGTGCGGCGCCTTGCAGCCGGCGTTCGGGCCCGTTCGCGGGACGTGTTCCGGCCTGACGCACAGACGGGCTGGGCACGGCTTCGCCTAGTAGCCGCAACGCTTCGCCCCGGCGCTCCGTCGCCGCCAGCGGCGCCAGTTGGGCGCTCAGGCGATTCCACGGCAACCGCTGAGCCAGGAGGCGGAACGCCTCGCGCGCGCCGCCGTAGCCCAGCGCTTCCATGAGCGCCTCCCAGAGAACGTCCTCCGGGTCCGCCCCGCGCAGGCGCGAGGCGAAGGAGGCGGCCTTCTGACGGAAGCGCATGTCTCCGAGACGGTCCAGCGTCGCCCCGACCTCGACCTCGCCGGTGCGCCTTAGCGCAGAGAAGCAGGGCTCTTGCCACAGGGCCGGGCGCTGCAGCCAGCCTGCTATCTCAGCAGCCCGCCCCTCTGCCCAGTCGCCGAGCGCGACGACCGGCGCGTGCCCGCCGCCGGGCAGCGCCGTCGGCGTCCCCTCATCGTCCCGGAAGACGAGATGAAGGACGACCCCCGCGTACGCTGGATCGAGGTCGTGCCCATGGCGGCCGAAATCGCTGCTGCGCACGTGCAGCTCGACGTCGCCCTGGAGCAGCCGCCGGGGCGCGGCGATGACGCAGTCACGGAAGTCCGGCCCCGGCCCCGCCGCAGGGCGTCCGCGATAGATCACGCGCAGCTTCTCGCCCTCGCGCGTGACCAGCGCCTCGGGCGGGAAAGTCTGGTGCTGCCAGAGGCGCGCGAGATCCGCCTCGGAGAAGAGGGAAGGTGGAAGATGGAAGATGGAAGGAGACTCGCCCGCAAATCCCTTCTTCCTGCTTCCTCCTTCCTTCTTCCCATCGCCCGGCCAGCGGGCAACGACGGCTCTCCGTTCCGCCATCGACGTTGCACGCGCGGGCATCACCCCTCCTCCTCCTTTCCCCTTTCCCCTTTCTCCTTTCGCGCTCGGTACTCAAACTCCGCCCGTTCCGCGATGATCGTGAGCAGCGTGGCAGACGCCCCCCGCGGGCGGTAGCGCCCGGTCTCCCACTCGCTCACCGTCTGCTGCCTCGTGCCCAGCTCCGCCGCCAGCTCCCCCTGACTCAGCTTCATGTGCCGCCGCAGCGCGCGGATGGCGGATGCCTCCCAGGAGGGCTTTTGCGTCCGTTTACGTCCAGCCATGGCGTCATCCTACACGGTTCCGTGTAACCTTGCAAGGAAGGAGGAAGGATCCAGGATCTAGAATCAAGAGCTCGTACCTCGTACCTCGTACCTCTTGCATCACGCCGCGACATGCCCTAGTATTCCCTTGGTTAGCACTCCGCCCCCGCGAGTGCTAATCCATACGCGAAACTTCTGATTCTGTAAGGAGGTTCTGTTAAATGCCCGCAGCTACCAAGACCCGACCCGCCGCTACCAAGACCCGGTCCGCCGCCAAGGTCGTCCCCCTCGGAGACCGCATCGTCGTCAAGCAGACGAAGCAGGACGAGGTGCGCGCCAGCGGCCTCGTCATCCCCGACACCGCCCGTGAGAAGCCGCAGCTCGGCGAGGTGCTCGCCGTCGGCCCCGGCCGCCTCGACGACAACGGCAAGCGCATCCCCATCGACGTCAAGGTCGGCGACCGCGTCCTCTACGCCAAGTACAGCGGCCAGGAGATCCCCCGCGGCGTCTTCGGCGACAGCGACGAGGAGTACATGGTCCTCAAAGAGAACGACATCCTCGCCAAACTAGCGTAGTTCAAAGATCCACAGAAGGCACAGAAGACACTGAGGAAAGACGGTGGGGGCTGACCTCATCCAAAACCCAATTCTGTGAACCTCTGTGTACTCTGTGGACCATGAGGAGGTAACGCATGCCCGCTAAACAACTGCTGTTCGACGAAGACGCCCGGCGCCGCCTGAAGGACGGCGTCGACGCCCTCGCCGACGCCGTGCGCGTCACGCTGGGGCCGCGCGGCCGCAACGTCATCCTCGAGAAGAAGTTCGGGCCGCCGGCGATCGTCGACGACGGCGTCAGCGTGGCCAAGGAGATCGAGCTCAAGGACCCGTTCGAGAACCTGGGCGCCCAGCTCGCCCGCGAGGTCGCCAGCAAGACCAACGACGTCGCCGGCGACGGCACGACGACCGCCACCGTGCTCGCCCAGGCGATCGTGCGCGAGGGCCTGCGCGTCGTCGCCGCCGGCACCAACCCGATGAGCCTCAAGCGCGGGCTCGAAGCCGGCGTGGAGGCCGTCATCGACGGCATCCGCGACATCGCCCGCCCCGTCGCCGGCAAGGAGCAGATCGCCCAGGTCGCCACCATCTCCGGCCACGACTCCGAGATCGGCGACATCATCGCTGACGTCATGGAGAAGGTCGGCAAGGACGGCGTCATCACTGTCGAGGAGGGCAAGGGCATCCGCATGGAGACGGAGTTCGTCGAAGGGATGCAGCTCGACCGCGGCTTCGTCTCGCCCTACTTCGTGACGAACCAGGACCGCATGGAGGCGGTGATCGACGACCCGTACATCCTCATCACCGACAAGCGCCTCTCCGGCGTCGCCGACCTGCTGCCGGCGCTGGAGCGCATCCTCCAGACGACGAAGAACATCGTCATCGTCTGCGACGACTGCGAAGGCGAGTCGCTGGCGACGCTCGTCGTCAACAAGCTGCGCGGCACCGTCAACGCCCTCGCGATCAAGGCGCCTTCCTTCGGCGACCGCCGCGAGGCGATCCTCGAGGACATCGCCATCCTCACCGGCGGCACCTTCATCACCGAGAAGATGGGGCGCAAGCTGGAGAACGCGCAGGCCACGGACCTGGGCCGCGCCCGCCGCGTCGTCGCCACCAAGGAGGATACCGTCATCATCGAGGGCCACGGCTCCGACGATGCGATCCAGGCGCGCATCAAGCAGATCAAGGCCCAGGCCGAGGACGCCGCCTCCGAGTTCGACCGCGAGAAGCTACAGGAGCGGCTGGCCAAGCTGGCCGGCGGCGTGGCCGTGATCAAGGTCGGCGCCGCCACCGAGGTCGAGCTGAAGGAGCGCAAGCTGCGCGTCGAGGACGCCCTCTCCGCCACCCGCGCGGCCGTCGAGGAGGGGATCGTGCCCGGCGGCGGCGTCGCGCTGCTGCGCGTGGAGAAGGCGCTGGACAAGGTCGAGAAGCAGCTCCAGAGCGACGACGAGCGCACCGGCGTCACCATCCTGCGCAAGGCGCTCGAGGAGCCGCTGCGGATGATCGCCGAGAACGCCGGGCAGGAAGGGATGGTGGTCGTCAACCAGGTGCGGGCGTCGAAGGACACGAGCTACGGCTACGACGCCGAGACGGACGAGTACTGCGACCTGCTGACGCACGGCATCATCGACCCGGCGAAGGTGACGCGCACGGCGCTCGAGAACGCCGCCTCGATCGCCGCGCTGGTGCTGACCACGGAGACGCTGGTGACCGAGATCCCGTCCGAGGCGCCCGCGATGCCGATGGGCGGCCCCCCCCCGATGGACTACTGATCAGAGGTCAGAGGTAAGAGGTCAGAGGTCAGACCGCCCCGCCCCATCCGGCGGGGCGGTTTTGTTAGGGTTCGGGCGCGGGGCGGCGCCCTTCGACTCGGCGTCGCGAGCGGCTCAGGACAGGCTTGATTGGAGCGCGCCTAAGCCTTGATCGCTTTTCGAGAAAAATTCGCATTTGGGCGGTTACGGTGTTGAGGAAGTCGAGGAATTCTTGATTGTCCTGGTCTTGAAGGTGTTCTTGATTGAGCACCATCTGGGCGACGCGCTCGAGGAGGCGGGTCATGAGAACGCCGGCGCCTTCCTCGGCCTGCTCGCGGAGGCGGCGGTTGCGCCTGGTGATCTCGATGAGTGCGTCGCGGGCTTCAGGGATCTCGACGAGCGCCTCGAGGAGCCTGACCTGCCGCCGCGAGTAACGGCCGTGCTTGAGGGCGTTGAGGTTGCCCTTGGGGGCGCCGGCGCCGGGACGGCGGCCGCCCCATCCCCGCCCCTTTTTAGCCACTGATGGACACAGAGGGTCACTGATGGATTGCCCCGCCGCCCCGCGTTCGTTAGGCGGGTTTTCGACAGGGCTACCGCTGACGCTGGACTGCTCCTCGCGCATGCGGAGTTCGTCGAGGATGGGTATCCATTCGCTTCGCTCAGGACAGGTTGCATGGTTTTCGGAACAGGGCACGATGGCCTCCTTGTGGAGGCCGAAATGGGAAAGGGCGAATTGGCCTCCGCTGATATGAGAGTAGCACAAATGTGCTGATTCTGGGAAGGGGAAAATGACACTGGGCCTGAGGTGCAAGGTGGGTGAGTTACCTGTCGGTCAGTTATCGGAAGAGGGCGGGTGCTGGCGCCAGGCTTCGGCGAGACCGATCAGGAACTCGGCGATATGGGACTCGGTCTGCTGGTCGCGGCGGCGGGAGCGGAAGCTGCGGTGTGGGCGGCGGCGGGAGAGGACATAGGTGGCCCATTCTACGGCTCGGTCGAGGAACTCGCGGATGAACCCGTCCTGGTCACCGCTGCTGAGCGGGCCGGGTCCGG
>WNFV01006524.1_pt1 | contig 20044 bp, 20 predicted proteins | sample 5400101 | NCBI WGS metagenome assembly WNFV01 (sample SAMN13153361, study PRJNA577476) | soil metagenome | isolation source: 115 cm soil or saprolite under grassland replicate 1 | place: USA:California | collected 2016-06-15 | reverse complement strand
GAACGCCACGTGCGAATGGAATTTGCGAAAGGTTTATGGGCAGTCTACGAAGGGAATGCTTGGATCATATTCTCTTCTATGAGGGCAGGCATGTACAGCGGGTTGTCCGGGAATACATAGCTTACTTCAATCAGGAGCGTCCTCATCAAGGCATCGGTCAGCCTATTCCCGATCGCTACGATCTGCCAGGATCAAAGCCAACCAATGGACGCATCAGAACCAGGGCGATCCTTGGCAGATTACATCACAGCTATTCCTGTGCGACTTATTAGAATTGACACAGATCATTCTGCATCAGAACCTGACAAACAAGGGTAAATGGTATCTATTGACGACCGAGAAATCAGATCAAGTTGTATTTGGCGGTTTGTGAATGGCGTATTTTTCTGAAACTGCTCCTTCAGAGACATCTTTATGGATGGATAGAGATGCGTAGGCCAGTGAAGTTCCTGTTTCGATTTCTCAAACGGCTGATGGATCAGCAAGTAGCCAGCACAGGCAATTCATCGATCTCATAACCCAAGGATCCCTGGTTGATGCAGATAAGATGTCAATCGAAGAAATCTACTACTGGCGCGCGAGATGGAAGTGAGAAATTCAGCTGGAGTTACTGGGAATTTTGTTCCGGTTTCGGACTTTACGATCTGGCCGCTAATCAGTGGAATAACGAGTTGGTGCGAGCTTCGATTCCATCTCAGTAGTGTGCCAACTGTCTGGCTCCAAAAAATACCTAGGCCCGCAAAAATATCCCCGCTGATTCAACCCTATCTGCGCGGGAATTTATTAGGCAGGTAATATAAGGTTGGTCAGGGCGTCCAAATCGTGCCATCGGGCCAGCGGCTTTGAGTCCATTCAATTGGCGGGATACTGATTGGATACTTTGCCGCTTTCTTTTCGTCAATGTCGATCCCCAAACCAGGCTTGTCATTGGGCCACAAATAACCGTTGTGTAATTCAGGAATGCCAGGGAAAACTTCTTTTAAGGGCTCGCCAAAATAAATCATTTCCTGAATGCCAAAATTGTGACATGCGAGATCAAGATGAAGGTTCGCCGCGTGACCCACAGGCGACGTATCACCGGGTCCATGCCAGGCAGTGCGCACACCAAATGCTTCACACAATGAAGCGAGCTTTCGTGCAGGAGAGATTCCGCCAAGTTGTGAGATGTGCGAGCGGATGAAATCAATTAATTGTTCAATAATCAAGGTACGCCATTCCAACGGATTGTTATGCAATTCACCCATCGCGATCGGTATGGCAGATTGACCACGTAGACGGCGGAACCACTCGATTTGGTCAGGTGCGAGCGGGTCTTCGAGGAAGAACAGACGATATGGCTCCAGAGCTTTCGCCATCCGAATGGCGTCAATAGGCACAAGTCGTTCGTGAATGTCATGCAATAAAAACAGGTCATAGCCGATCTCACTGCGAACATACTCAAACAAAGGCGGAATGGAGCGCGCATACCAATCGGGATCGTAATACGCGCCGGGAAAGTTGCCGCGCACATTATCCATTGATTTCATGCGATGCGTAGCTTGTGGAGCTTTTTTACTGGGTCGCGTGTTCTTCTTGTTCAAGTCTTTCACACGACCACCGTAGCCGCCCATTTGTAGACGTACAGCCAGCGCGCCCTCAGCTTGATATTTGAGAACGTTATCCAATACTTCTTTCGGCTCGCGTCCATCGGCATGACGGTAGACCATTGCGGCATCACGACACTTGCCACCCAACAAATCATAGACGGGCATGTTCGCTACTTTGCCTTTGATATCCCATAGCGCCTGGTCCACGCCGCTGATGGCGTTATTCAGTACGGGTCCATTACGCCAATATGAATTGACATACATCATGTGCCACAAGTCTTCGATATTTGCCGGGTCACGTCCCTTTAACAACGGAGCCAGGTATTCCCCCACTGCTTTTGCTACCAGCGTTGGGCGTTGGGTAAATGTAGCGCAACCAACTCCATAAAGACCGGGCTGGTCAGTTTCGACTTTGACGATTACAAGAGCAATTCCATCAGGCGCGGTAAGGATGGGTTTTATATTGGTGATTTTCACAGGCTTATCCTCTTGGAGAATTATAGACAGGAGAATTGAGTACGGACATTTCTACGACCAAAGCCGATCCCAACTTTTTTCCGAATCCCATTGTGGTGTCGGCTCGAAGAAGCCGCGGTCTTCGGGAATAAGATGTTCCTTCACAGCCTCCTCGTTCAGCGTGAAACCAAGTCCAGGCGCATCGGGCACCGGGATGTAGCCATTCTGGATGATAGGCTTTGGTAAGTCGTCAATAAAGTCATTCCAGAAAGACACCTCCGTGAAGTGATGCTCCAGTGCGATGAAGTTCTCGGTTGCGGCAGCGCATTGTACAGCAGCCATTGTGCTGACAGGTGTACCCGCCATATGAAGTGCCATACTCACACCATACTCCTGTGCGAGATCACCAATCTTTTTTGTTTCGAGAATCCCGCCGCTGGTAGCAAGATCGGGATGGATCACATTCACTGCGTGCGCTTGAAGGAGAGGCATAAAACCCTCCTTAAGATAAATATCTTCACCCGTGCAAACAGGAGTCTTGAGCGCACGTTCCATCTGTAGCCATTGCCCAGTAAATTGCCAGGGCACCATATCTTCAAGCCAGGCCAGGTTGTATGGTTCTAGCGCTTCGCCCAAACGAATGCAATCATCCACGCCAATGTGACCAAAATGATCGGCGGCAATCGGCACTTCATAACCCACCACGGCACGCACCTGCTCTACATACTCTCGCAACATCTGGATGCCCTTGGGCGTGAGGCGGACGTGCGTATATGGGTGTTGAACGCTGCTAATATCAAGCATTCGCTCCAACTCAGTGCCATCATCCGTTTTCAAGAATCCTGCCGGATAAGTAAGAGCATCCTTCACCCCAATTAGGGGCTGAATGCCAACGTCCATCTTGACCATAGTGAAGCCGCGTGCCAGGCGCTCTTTAAGTTTATGCCCCATTGCCTCACCGGTTGGTTCGTTGGGCGTGTCACAATACATACGGATGGCATCACGGAATTTTCCACCAGCAAGTACATAGGCTGGAACGCCGTACGCTTTGCCAGCCAGGTCCATGAGCGCCATCTCAATCGCGCACACACCTCCGCCCTGCCTCGCATGGTGACCGAATTGTTTTATCTTGCGAAAGACTTTGTCCACGTTACATGGATTCTCGCCAAGCAACCGGCTCTTCAGCATAAGCGCAAAGGTCTTGCTCGCGCCATCCCGTACTTCTCCGTATCCGCTCAAGCCTTGATTCGTATCAATGCGGATAAGAGGAAAGCGCCATCCATGCCAGCCTACTGTCGCAGTGCGCACATCCGTGATTTTTAAGTCGCTCGGACGTGAATATTGATTTACATGATCCTCGGGTCGTTTACTCATTTGCTATTTGTCTTTCGCCACGCAACGAAATCTGCTTCAATATCCTCACGCCAGGGTGACACATCAATTTCACCGCTGGTGTATTTGCCTTCATCCAAACGCATCTTCCCAAATTCATCGCGCACACGAATAGCTTCACTCGTCTCCACAACCTCCTGAACAAGATGCGGGGGGATGAAAATGACACCAGTTGGCGTACCCAGTACCACGTCACCGGGAAGCACGGTCACACTACCGATGCGGACAGGCACGTTGATACCTTCCAAGGTTTCGTCCGCGATCGCCGTAGGATGAACATCACGCATGAAAAAATTTACATCTTTGAGTGTGACCAGCCCCGGAAGATCGCGGATCGCACCATCCACAACCAGCCCAGCGCGGGTGCGGGTGCGCACAGCAGTGCCGAGATTATCGCCTACGATCGTACCATTTTCAATTTTGCCGCGCAGGTCTACGACCATTACATCATGAAGTTGAAGGGACTCGATGATCCACGAATTCTGTCCGCCGATCTTTCCGCGTCCGTCCGCGGTTCCTGCTTCTTGAATAGAATCATGGTAATCAGGTCGGTGCGGTAGGAAAGACGCAGTTAGCGCGCGACCGACAAGAATCGTACCTGGATGGGTCTGCATAAACCCGCCCTCGAACTGACGATGATAGCCGTGATTTTTCAAAACAGCCCAGGCTTCCTCTATGGTCACCAGTTTCATGCGCTCGAGAAAATCCTCCGGCACCTGCGGTCGCCCATCGGGAAAACGGTCAAAAGGATTGAGTTTAGTCAGGTGGATCAAATCTTCTTTGGACGGTTGAATGTGCATGTCATGAACTCCAATATTGATTTGTTATTGCGACCACGTCGTTGGTTTTCGGTCCCAGCGATGAACTCGCAACTTTTGGATCAGATCAGGCGATAAGCCACCTGCGTCACTGGTGGCAATGTTCATTTCGGTATTCTTGAGTTTCCGCATTCCCGGAATGATCGTGCTGACATCGGGATTAGCCAGAATGAAACGCAATGCCATTTCAGGCATGGTCATGCTGGATGGAACCAATGGGCGAAGTGCTTCTGCGTGCTCCACACTCGCCTTGAGGTTTTCTGCTACGAAGTATGTGTTACGCCAGTCGCCTTCGGGCCATTTGCTAGCGAGGGTCAAGGTCCCGGTGAGAGTGCCTTCATCAAACGGCACACGGGCAATCACACCGATATTCAATTCCCGGCACACTGGAAATAGTTCATCTTCTGGATTTTGATCGAAGATGTTGTAAATCACCTGAACGGCATCTATCGCACCGGTGTGTAGAGCTTGGATGGCATTTGCAGGTTCCCAGCGATCAATGCTGATGCCGGCTGCTAAAATCAGGCCTTCCCGCTTCAGGTCATCCAACATCCGTTGCCAGCGTTGATCTTCCGCCCAGGAGTCGTCCCAGGTATGGAACTGGATCAAATCCAATTGACTCAATCCCAGGTTTTGTAAACTGCTCTCCACGTACTGGCGGATATGGTCGGGAGGATAGCAATCATCCAGTGCATACTCGGGTTCCGCCGGCCATTTGAAGTTCTTTGGTGGAATCTTGCTCGCCACGTATAATTTTTTATCGGGATACGCACTCACCAACTGACCCAATAGCTTCTCACTATGCCCGCGCCCATATGCCCAGGCGGTATCAAAGAAATTACAGTCAAGCTCAACGGCGCGGTGTAGTGACTTTAATGACTCATCATCATCTGAGCCAGTCCAGCCAGCCAGACCCCACATGCCATAACCAATCTCGCTGACTTGCCATCCCGTCCTTCCGAAAGTTCGATATTGCATTGGTTTCTCCTATAAGTCATGTTTCCAGCCGAGCAAGCGCTCCGCCTTGCTGCAATCAAAAAAGCCTCTGTGACCACTTAGATCGCTGCGCAGTGGCACATCTGGAAAGAATTTTTGTTTAAGTTCAAGGGAAGGAGTATCGGCAATAGTGTCCGGAGCGGCAATGTAAAACACCTCGTGTCCCGTGTATTCCGCAGTGAGTGAAAGCAGACAGGCACGGGAAGCAGCTTCTGAACGGGTATATGCCCAAAGACTCTTGACAGCCACATCGGTTTGAAGATGCCCTTGGGCTTGCGCCGCAGTGGGACGTTCCGGCATCACCCCATGGAATCGCATGCTGGCTATGATCATCTGCTCATAGCGCCGCGCAAACGAATTGGCTTGCTCTTCACAAATCCATTTGGAAAGGCTGTAAGGATCCTCATTATAGGTTGGATGTTCCTCATCCAAGGGAAAATAATCGAAGCGCGGCCAGCGGCTATAGGCGAGCCCGGTTGCGTTTACACTCGAAGCCTGACACACTCGTTTGATTCCCACTTCTGCTGCAGCGCGCAGCGCATTATAACTTGCCACCACGTTATTATTATGTACCTCATGATCCGGATGATGTCCGGGAGCCGGAATTGCTGCCATGTGAATTAATGCATCACAGCCGCGAATGGCTTGTACAAACTCTTCATAAACAGTGAGGTTTGCCTGGACGAAAGAAAAATGAGGCTGGGTAATATTTTGCGGGGGCGTTTGATCGATGCTCACAACTTCATTTCCCTGAGCAAGCGCCATCTCAACGATGGAGCGACCAACCCTCCCGGTCCCACCGGTCACTGCTATTCTCATTTCGAAGTTCCTTTCTGATCGTGCGCTAGATCAAGCCAACTCGCTGGCGTGTCCAGCTCACAATTAATTCGAGGTAACCTGGAGCAAACTCACCGGTTTCGGCGAGCTCGATCCCATGCTTAGCGCCTGGAAATACCTGGACGGTGCCGTTGCGGTTGCCTGACCGAGCGAGCGCTACCTCGGTACGCGCTACCACTTCAGGTACGGGCCGCCGCGCGTGCGCCAGTACTCCCACGCCTCGGCATCCGGCAGCACCGCGAAGTACGGCCACCAGAGCTTCGTTCGTGCCTCATGGAGTACATTCTCATCCAATTCGATATAGCTATCGCCGCGCCGTGATGCCGACTGGATTGCCTTGGCGCAGCGCACCGCCGCTTCAATCTGCTCCGGCACCACACCATCGGTGCGCATCTGCCGCTCCAGGCCCGTAACCTGGATCTCAGCCAGTGTGATGCCGGCCGGTGACGTGGCCACGATAAAGGCAACCTCTCCCGAGAGGCCTGCGGCAATGGACGCTACATTGCCGCCCTGACTCTGCCCCCAGAGCCCAATCCGCCGCGGGTCAACATCTGTCCGTTGTTGGAGGAACCAAACTGCTGCCAACGCCTCTTGAGCGCGCTCATGCATAGTCTGGCGTTGCCAGTCGCCAGTCGAGTTACCACATCCCGGGCGATCCCACGATAGGACCGCCAACCCTGCTTGTCTGTACGCGTCGGCGATTGGCGCGACATAGTCATCGCGTACACCTGGACCCGCTCCATGAAGAAGTGCAACAACAGGATGGGGACTGGGCTCGGATGGGAGCAAGAGCGTACCCGCCAGGCGATAATCGCCAACTTCGAAGAAAGCCTCTTCCGCCATGCGCTTGGGGTGAGTGGTTGAGGGTGAGTCACTCGTCATGTTGCATACACGGCTTGCCGCAGACCACGAATGTATCCAATGGCATAGAGCCGCCCAAAGGATGAATAGCCCGCGTTTTCGTTGCTATCGCCCTCCACGGTTGGCACATGATCGGGACGTAACACGCCTTCAAAATTTATATCTTTATAAGCCTGCATGCAAGCCAACATATCAGTCTTGCCTTCGTCATGCCAAGTCTCTTCAAATTTTTCGGGCGTGCCGCGCACATCTCGGAAATGGACAAAGAATATCTTATTTTGCCTGCCAAATTTACGAATCGTGCCCGGCAGATCATCCGTCATAAGAGTGAAGTTACCCTGACATAGCGTGATGCCATTCATCGGGCTTGGGATAATATCGAGCAAGCGTTGATAATTTTCAATACTCCGCATAATCCGCCCTACGCCGCGAATCGGCGAGAGCGGCGGATCATCAGGATGCATGGCGAGTTTTACGTTCCATTTTTCTGCAACGGGAACTACGATTTTCAGGAAGTGTTCGAGAGTCTCCCAAAGTTTTTCCTCACTGATGGGACCATTCTCCGTGAGAGGCGCGTCCTTCATCAAAGCGTTGTCATAACTCGTGACTACGGAGCCGCCGCGCGAGAGTGTACTGGTATTGGTGCGCATCCAATTGAAATCAGTCATCCATTCATAGCACCAGACCGGAATACCTAACCGTCCCATGTTTTCGATCAGCGTGCAAACGGTTGCGATCTCTTCGTCGCCGTCTGGCAAACCGCGTTTCGCGTTGTTCAAGGGTGGGCGGACTTCGATGACAGCCAGATTAAAGCCCGCGCTCTCGTAACGTTGTTTCATGCGCAAAAGAGGCAAATAGTCCCACGGTGCATCTGTGCCATTGGATGGTTCGTTGAAGGGCAAACCGCCCACGGCAAAGTTCACACCTGCTTGTTTGGAAAGTTTCCACAACGGCGAGGGTGTTGGCGGTAAGAACTCTGCAATTTGAATCATTCGATTTACTTCTCCTGATTATTTGAATTTTTCCCAATAAGCGACAAAGGGGGCCGCCCATTGTTCCAAATTTAGAGTTTTGTCTTCAGGAAGTCCACCTGCATGGCCTTGCCAGAAAGACCATATAAGCAAACTATCATAAAGCATATAAAGTTGCTGGCGCTTACCAAACCCTGACTGGACTACCTTGTGATCCAAATAGAACTGCACAAACTCATCTGCCAACTCCGGCATCTCTCGCAGATATGTTCCAGTCTGCCGCGCAAGGTCCGCTTCGCCGTCGCCAAAATGGGCAGTCATGAAATCAAACACACCGCTCACCCGCCATTTGGTTCCTTGTAATCTTCCAAAACCAGACAAGGCTGATATGGAGATAAGCACGCACGTGCTACTTGTGCGATAATATTTTCAACCCAAGCCGAATCAGCTCTGGTGGTATTCACGTTATAGCTTTGCGCCTGTAGAAGTAGTTCACGAATTCGTTGCACTATCCAACTGCGATAATCCTGTCGCAGAGGCTCAATCTGCTGAGTTGCAACATTGTAGCGGCCGGATTGTTCCCACATCAGGGTTTGAATTTCGATGAGCATAGCAGATAACGCTTGAGCTACGCCACGCCGTTCATCCATGGATAAGTTTGACACGATTTGCGAGTCTGCCAATTGCAAACCAGACATTTTTGGCATGATCACAAATGACCAACCGAAAATCTCTGCTGAAGGATTAAACAGGTATGGGTGAGGGACCGGGACACGAGTCTTGTCATGAAGTTGTTCAATAAAAAACTTCTCGGTAGGGAATTGCCAATCATAGTGCGGGACGCCGCGCAAGACAAAATCACCGACGGTACTGGTAACAAACAAGTTTTGCCCAAAAAGACCAAAAGGTATCGGATCTGCGTGGAGAAATTTACCCAAGTCAAAATAATTGAGAGCACGTTGCAATTGCTCATCTGAAATATTTCCGAGTCGTTTTGAATATTCACGGATGCTCATGTCTGATTCGCTACACATCCTGCATCACGGCACTACGGCCGCCATCAATCAAAATTGTATTGCCTGAAATGTTCCCAGCCAGCGGGCTGCACAGGAATGCACATAATGCCCCAACGTCATCTGGCTTGCCCAGGCGACCCACCGGATGCAACCCCTCAATCTGTTTCCGTTTAGCGGCTGGGTCGGGAAATTCATTGAACCAGGCATCAGCCAGAGGCGTGTCTATGAAGCCGGGCGCGATCCCAACCGCGCGCAGATGCGGTCCCCATTCGATTGCCATAGATTGCACCATCGCCACCAATCCCGCCTTTGCCACGTTATATGGGAAGGAGTTGGCTAAGGTATACAGTGAGTGATTAGATGTGATAATCACAACAACCGGTGCAGATGATTTGTCAAGATAAGGTTTTGCCGCCTGGGCGACACGCCAGTGCGCGGCAAGGTTGAGGTTAATATTCGATTCCCAGTCCCCTTCCGTGGCTTTTTCAACACCCTTGACAAAATTACGCCCGGCATTGGACACAACAATATCGAGACCGCCCAACTGCGCGGCTGCCCAATTTACAAAAGAACGGGACGCATCCGCATCGGCGATATCCAACGACTGGTATATGGCGCGTCGCCCATGACTCTCCACTGTGGCGAAAAAACGCTTCGCACCTTCGCTGGTAGTCGCTTCCAGTCCACAGCCTACGATGTCGCATCCGGCCTGAGCCAGCACATCCGCGATGCCCGCGCCGATGCCACTACTGACTCCTGTGACAAGCGCGCGATAGTTGGAGAGGTCAATATTCAGAGTCATTTGGAGTTTACTGATTTACTGTTAACCGCTTCTCCCATCCGGAGCGGAACAGCGGAAGATAGTTGTTCGGGTTGTAGGGATGCTTGATAATCTCATCGTAATTCAGATCAGTGCCCCAGCCGATGCGGTCCTCTTCAAGTTCGATATAACCATCTTTCACTTTGACAGGATTGGTCAAAATAATGCGACTCCAATCTTCGTTAAACTCATCAAATATTTCATGTATGAAAAAATTGGGTGTGGCAGTGTTGAGATGCGCGCACACCAGTGAGCACAACGGTCCCTGAGCGCTATGTGGAGCCGTCACACCGTTATGGGCATGAACCATGCCACACACTTGCTTTGAGGCACTAAAACCCAGAAATTGCGGCTCCAGCTGTATGATATGAACGGCATCGTGGCTGAGTAATTCTGCAAATTGTTGTGGGTTGTAATAATCTTCGCCACACGCAATTGGCACAGGGCTACGCTTTGCAACTTCGACCATTTGTGAAATATATTGAGGGGGAACAGGCGCTTCGAACCAAGTCGGTTTATATTGTGCCATTGCAGCCGCGAACTGCAAAGCAACATGAGGACTAAAACGGTTGTGAGCCTCGATCATGATATCCACGTTGGGGCCGACCGCGTCACGAACTGCGGCAATCAAATCCAACGCTAATGCAAAATCTGTGCGGTCTACATATCTCCATGCCGCGCCAAACGGATCGAACTTCAAGGCGGTGTAACCGCGTGATACTACGTTCTTTGCTTTATCGTGAAAACTTTGTGGCTCGCGTGATCCGCGATACCAGCCGTTGGCATACACACGTAAGCGGTCATGGCATCGTCCGCCAATAAGTTTATAAACTGGTTGATGAGTCACTTTACCCATGATATCCCAACACGCGAACTCAATACCAGAGAGTGCCGCGCCATGGATCTGCCCGCCATCTGAGTAAACTTCGCGGAATAATTTAAGCGTGTGATTTTCCACATCGAATGGATCTTCACCAATCACGAAACGCTTCAGTTCTTGGATGGCAGCCTCAACAGTCTTTGCAAACCCATTCAACGTGGCTTCTCCAATCCCGTGCACCCCATCGTCCGTATCGACTCGTGTGAAGACCCAATTCTTCCATGGGTTGCCAACAATATATACAGTGACGTCTGTGATTTTCATGAGGCCAACTCGATCTCCAACCACCAGGTTTTTGGCTCATGGGGTGGAAGGGTCGCAAATAATTGATACTGGGTTACGGCATCTGCCAGCGAATCCTGCGCACCGATGCAGGGTTCTAACCCGAGGTTGTAATAGGGAGTCCCTCCATCTGCCGCCCATGCTCCGAAGTTCATCCAGGCCGCCACCTGCGGAAGAAGGGCCACATCCCATCGCATTTTTAATTCACCATCATGGGCATACAAAGCTGCCCAGCCTTCGCTGTCAGGCAGGGGATCACTCCAAATTTTTATTGCACACCCGGTGGATGTTTCAGGCAACGCAGGAAAATTTAATCCACGAGCGACAAAGGGATATTGTACATTTTGGTCAAGCGATACCAAATTTTGTGGGATCGATCCGGCTATATGAAAACGCGCGGAGTGTGGCAGGTGCAATTCCATGCCCGGTTCGATGGCAAGTAAAGGATGAATGCTCCAGACATAATTTATGGGTTGGTTGGCATTATTCACCACTTCATAGTTTGTGCGAATGACAGAAGAATTCGGAGCAAGTGTAACTGTGCGAGTAAATGTGTAGGGCAAAGCAACACCTTGCCAGCGAGTTAGCAACGTCAGCGTTTCAGCCTGTTCTGCGATTTCAGATTCAGCGACTTGTGACCATAATTCGCCGTGGTCTTGAATAGCGACACTCTTCCATGGTTCAGACGGATACGAACACGCAGCTACACTGGGAAAACATTCATCCCAGCCGCCTGTATCTGCTTCGGCAATATAGGAACTGCCGTGGGGGACGCGTTTGTATGGATAGCGCGGGTGTCTCCATAGCCACTCACGATTGGTGCGTACATCACGCAGACTGCTGATCTTGCCGCCCAATTCCGGGATCAGCGTCAGTTCGATCAAGCCAGTGTGAACACAAATACTTTGAAAGCTTTCAATAGTCGTGCGGGTGATGGCGAACGGGCTCATACATCCTCCACATAGTGATTCGAAAATTGCACCCTCGTGAATTTTTCAGGCATGTGTGTATCGAGGGTGCCGTGTTTATTCCAACACCAGGCAGGTTGAGGCTGCGGCAGAGTTCCCGCTACCTCCAGTTTTTCAAAGCGCCCAAAGAAAATATTCCACACGTCACCTTCCTGTGGCGGAAGTGACCGGCCGTTCGCGAGCCAGTTCATTCCACTCCAAGGGAAAGCCAGTTCCACCCTCCAACCTTTGTCGACGACTGAGCGGTTGTTGATCGCACCATCCACTTGGACAGCCGATTGCAGACCCGGAAAATCCCAATCCGTGAAAGCCCAACGCACTCCGCGGGGATGTGTGCCGCGCCAAAAACTCCACCCACTGCGATCATAGTTGCCGCCGAACGATAAAGCCTTGCGCGCGATGAGGTCAAATTCCGGCACATCGAACTTGCTTCCGCGTTGATAAGCATCCTGCCAGATAAAGAAAACTTCATAAACCGTGTTCAGTGCATTGATCTCGAACTCATAATAACAATCGCCGCCGTCGATGAAGACCTCGACATCATTCTCCATAAAGATCAGTGAATCGCGTTCCGTGAGGCGCGCCTCGGCGAACGGTTCCTCCACCCAGAAACCAATATACAAGTTCTCGTTGTCCCAAAGCGCCGCGGCGTGCGTGTTGAAGAATGCCGGGTCGCCCGTCACCATATCCACAAAGCGCGGAGATTTGGGGGTCTTTTCCCACAAAGACTTTGTTAAATTCCCGTCTACAACGATGGGGCCTCGCGTGCGATAACAAATGTAATCGGCCATGTTAGTTTAACCACTCTGCAAAATCGTTCAAGAAATAATCAATCTGTTTCTGCTCGGCATCATCGAGAACATATGCCGGACTTCGGCAATAATCGCTGGCAATAATGCCGCGTCTTTTGAGAATTACCTTCTCGGCTTTGATGATGAGTTCAACGCCTTGCATCCAATAGTTTATATATGGAAGAAGTTTATTATGTAAAATCTTAAATTCAACCTTGTCGGTCTGCCAGCGCTTCGATAGCTCCACATAAATTTCTGTAAACGAACACCCGGGTTGAATGCCAACCGCGCCGCGCGCAAGCACATCGGGCATTTGCACCCCTGCATACCCGACGAATGATTTCAACCTTCCCTGTGACCGCTCTGCAAGTTGCGAAACATAGCGTCCGGGCGGCTGGGTTTCCACTTTTATGAAATCGGCATTGGGAAGAGCATCGCGCAACTTAAGAAACACATCTGGGGAAATACGAACGCCAGTTTGCACAGGTGCATATTGAACGATTACGGGGATTTTTACACTTCCGATCACGCGCTTAAGATGTTCGAGAATCGCATCTTCACTTGGCCCAAGAAAATAAGGCGGAAGGAGCATCAACGCATCTGCGCCTTGCACCTCGGCATTATGCGCACGCTGGCTGGCCACTTCCCAACTGTGGTCGGTAATGGAGATGATCCCTGCGACAGATTCAGAATGAGACGTCTCGGCTAATAGGAGCCTCTGCATTCGGGCGCGCTCGTTGTCAGCCAGTTTATAGAATTCGGTGGCGAGCCCAAACAAGGTCAGCGCTGAGGCGTTTGTCACCAGCAAATGTCGGATCAATGACTGGAAACTATCCTCATCCAAAGTTCCTGAACTGGTAAAGGTTGCTGCTACAATTGGAACGATACCAGAAATCTGTTTTGACATAGAGAATATTAATCACCCGGCTCCATTAAGTTACCATCCGGTAAAGAACCATAAAACCATACAGGCAAAGGGCAGAGAAAATATGATTCCCATGATGGCCGCCATCATGAATTGCTCGTTTTGCCCACCTTCCCTGGGGATTCGGCTGCCGATTAATCCGCCAACCAAACCACCAGGCGAAGCCAGTATTATTCCAAAACCAATAATGGTGAACAGGCTTGGTCCAGCGCCGTAATAATGTTCAACCACCCTAATCGCGGGGAAAATTGCAGGCCAAGAAAGACCCACGCTTATTGTAGCAATGGCACCCACCACCCAGCCGGTTAACGCAAATACCAGAGGTCGGGGAATCTTCATTGATATTCACCTATTTCTTGAAAGGAAGCAAAACCTTTATACAGGCAATAGTTCCGACAATTTTTCCGGCGCAATCACTGGATGTCCTTCAAGGAGATAACAGGAAGCAGCCTGGTGCTCATGGATCCGGAAGAGAGGCGGATCCTGCTTGCATTTATCCATGGCAAATGGGCAGCGAGAATAAAAACGACAGCCAGTACCTTGCTCGGTTAATTCCATTTCCCTGGCTTTGATTTCGGTTTCACCCCACCGTTTGTTGATATCGGGCCACGGAATCGAGTCGATCAACAAGCGGGTATAGGGATGTTGAGGGGATTTGATGACCGTATCCACATCCCCTGCTTCCATCACAGAGCCGCGGTAGAGAACCACGATGGAATTAGTGACATGGTAGGCAGTCGTGAGGTCATGAGTAATGTAGATAATCGACACACCGTAGTTCTTCTGCAATCCACGCAGTGTTTCCAGGATATTGGCGCGCAGGGAGGCGTCGACCATGGAAACCGGCTCATCCGCAACCAACAATTTGGGCCGCAACATCAGCGCGCGTGCAACATTGATCCGCTGTCGCTGGCCACCTGAAAGTTGGTGCGGGAATCGGCCCAATACATCCCCTGGCCGCAAACCGACAGCTGTCAGCGCTTCGACTATCTTGTCCTTGGCTTCGCGCTTTGATTTAGCAAGCTTGAACCTTTCAATGGGCACGGATAACAGATGATCCACGGTATAGAAGGGATTGAACACGGCGAACGGGTCTTGGAATACCGCCTGTACTTCGCGCCGGAACTTCATCTGGTCTTCTCCGCGCAGAGTATGAATATCCTTCCCTTTGTAAAGGATTTGACCCGAGGTTGGCGCAATGAACCCCAACAACAGCATTGCTAGGGTGGTTTTTCCGCTACCGCTTTCACCAGCCACCGTCATAATCGTGGGGTGTTCAGCATCCAGTCTTAGGGAAATATTATTCAATGCTGTTGTAGAAACTCGTGAAAGCAATCCCCTCGAATAGATTTTCGAAACGTTTTTAAATTCAAGTAGATCGGCCATGGGTCAGGCTTTCGTTGGGTAAAGATAGCATTCGACAATACGTCCACCAGGAAGTGTCGTGGGTTCGGGTCGTTGCGTCCGGCATATATCCATCACATGTGGACAACGAGGATGAAAAGAACACCCACCGGGAAGCTGTAACAGGGCAGGTGCCATACCGGGAATTCCATTGAACACGCCCTTGTTCTCAAGGTTGGGCAGACTGCGAATAAGCGCCTGGGCATATGGATGTTTGGGATCAGTAAACATGTCCCGAACATTGCTCAATTCCATAAGCCGCCCGGCATACATCACCGCCACCTTGTCCACAAACTGTGCCATTAGCCCCATGTCATGACCAATCAGGATGACGGCTGCACCAATCTGTTTTTGCACACGATCAATGGTTTCCATAACCTGTCGTTGCGTAACCACATCCAAAGCGCTGGTAGGCTCATCTGCAATAATGACCTTTGGCCTTAACAAAATGCTGATAGCGATACAAACACGTTGTTTCATACCGCCGCTTAGTTCATGAGCATACATTTTGAAGACGTTACTCTTGAGATCCACCGACTCAAGCGCCTGTTTACAGCGTTTTTCCATCTCTGCCGCGGATATCCAATCTGATGTTGATTGATCTTGATGGGCCTTGATGGCATCCATCATCTGCGCGCCAATTCTGATTACGGGATTCAGAGAGTTCATTGCGCCCTGAGGAATGTAGGCAATTTTGCTAAGGCGCGCCTTGAGCATATCATCATTGGATATGGTGATCAGGTCAGTCCCATCCACAAACACTTGTCCTCCTTCAATTCGCCCCGGAGGTTTGATCATACGCATCATTGCTAAAGCCATGGTACTCTTTCCAGAACCTGATTCGCCCACCAAACCTAATTTTTCACCGGCATTAAGAGTGAGATCCACTCCATCCAGGGCGCGGGCGCGGCCAGCATCTGTGTAATAGCTTACCTGCAAGTTATTGACTTGGAGGACTGGGGTCATGGATGCACCTGGAAGAAATCAGTTTTCTGCGTATGATGTATATTAATCATGTATTATTCTGTTTTACGAATCCGGGGATTGGCAAGCTCATCCATGCCCATATTGATGAGAGCCAGCGAACCCAGGATCAGAACCAGAGCCACCGCTGGTGCCAAAGGCCACCACCACCAATTATTGAAGAAGGCACTTTGAGCCTGTGCTGCCCAAATGGTATTGCCCAGCAATGGTTCGCGCAGCGGACCCAGACCAAGCACCGCCAGATAGAACGAGGCAAACACTGAATAAAAGACTTGGTTCACAAAAGCGGCTGCAACGAAGGGGAGAAGGTTCGGCAGGATTTCACTAAATATGATGCCTAAATCCCCCATTCCTGAAAGTTTGGCAACCGAAACGAACTGGCGTTCCTTCATGGTGAGAACCTGGGCTCGGATCACGAGTGTTGGGCCCATCCATGCAAGCAGCACCACCACAAACGCCATGGTGTAAATGGTGACATCACGTTTGTCAAGCGAACCGGCTATGATGACCTGCATCAGAAGAGCTGGGATGGGTGTGAGGATTTGACATATACCCTTAATTATCATGTCCAGCCACCCACCAAAGTAAGCAGAAATAAAGCCCAATACCACGCCAATAAAGGTGCCTAACGCTCCCGCAAGAAGGCCGATGATGGCCGTTTCCTTTAACCCAACCACCATCGCCACGTACAAGTCACGGCCAAAGAAATCAGTACCGAGCGGGAATTCCCAACTGGGAGGTTGTTTGCTTTTAACGGATATGGGATAGGCGTGTTTGAGGTCTACCGTAGCTAAACCATAAACAGTAAATATAACAAGCATGAGCAAAATGAACAAGCCGACTGCCAAACTCTTGTTACGACGCAGGTAGCGCAAAAACAAAGTTAACCGGCTTGGTTGGATAATTTCAGGTCGAGTTAAGGCTGCTGTTGTCATTCTTGAGGCTCCTTACTCATTTCGAATACGTGGGTCCAGCAATGGGTATATGAACTCCATCAATACCATCAGAGTTGCGACGGCAATGGTGACAAATAATACGACCCCGTAAATGACAAGAAAATCGTTGGAACGTATGGCCGCATCCAACACACGGCCGAGTCCTGGCAACCCGAATTGTGATTCAATGACGATCGCAGAACTGACGACACTACCCAGCGCCAGCGCCAGCCCGGTTGCCTGTGGCAAGAGAGTGTTCCGCAGATAATAATCTTTAAAAATGGTATAGCCTCCCAAACCTTTGTGCTCGGCAAAGTTAACATAATCTTCGCCTTGAATGGTAACTCCCATACCGCGCATGCTCAGGGTCCAGCCTCCCACCGTGCCTAATAAAAGCGCCAAAGCGGGTAGTAATTGATGATGAACAACATCCCAAATGAAAGCTGGAGAAGACCAGTTTGGGATGACACCTGTCGAATAGGCACCTCCCAAAGGGGCCAATTTAAGTTTAAAACCGATGAAGAATAAAAGCAGAACTCCCATTAATACCGGCGGCACACCTTGAAGAAGTATGAAGGGTGTTGCCAAAGTCCGCATCCATTGCGGAGCATGCGGCCAGGCGGCAATGGCACCAAGCAGATTGCCAATCACAAAAGATAAGACGGTTGTCACCAGCAGGAGAGTTATTGTCCATGGCAACGAATCCATGATCAGGCCCATCACGGTTTTGGGATACTTGTTATAGGATACACCCAGATCGAAACGCGCAACGCTGGAGATGTAATCCACATATTGTTGCCACAGCGGCTTATCGAGTCCGAATTTGGTGCTGTAAGAGGCAATGATTTTCTCCATGTCAGCGGGTGCAAAACCGCCTGTACGCGCCAGTTCGGCAAAACGCTCACGCACAGGATTCTTTGCCGAAATGCGGGGGATGAAAAAGGTAATGGTAGAGGCAGCCCAGATCACCAAAATTAGAAAGAGCAGACGACGAATGATAAGTTTAATCATGACGCTTCTCCTTGGATGAGATAAATCGATAATAACACGGGCAGCTTAAAAATGGATAACATATTTTAGAAGATAGGGACGTTGGTACCAACGTCCCTATACTTGGATCCTTGAGATTAACGATCGATACGAATTGGCATTTATATCAACCAAAACGTAATATGTGACGCGTTTTTGATGCGCGTCACGTATTTTGAAACTCGCTTATTGGGCTTTCTTGAGTCCGGTGATAACCAGCATACCGGTTTCAGCCCAGAAGGCTCCATTTTCGCCCATGGCCGGGTTGGCAGCTGTTGGCCAGTTCGTCCAATAGGTCTGGTTGTAGGGGATACGGTGCAGCCACTGGATAATGGGGCAATCAATGGTGTCTTTCCAATAGATACCCATCGCCTTGGCTGCGGCTTCCTGGAAATTGGGATCGTCCGCTGATAGTGGCGCCATTGTATCGAGTAGCGCATCGTAATCGGGATTGCTGTAGCGTGCGAAGCTGTTATTACCAGCAGTGGTACCAATTGGATTGAAACCGCGCTTGGAATACAAGTCAAGCGCAGCATAGGGGTCAACGGTGCTGGCGCCGTGACCGAACATATACAGACCAGGCTTCCCATCTGCCATGTTGTTATAGGCATCGGAGCCAAAGTTGATGTTGGCATCGAAGCCACCAGCTTTCAACATTTCTACCAGTACGGGAACGATATCGCTGTGAATACCCTCAAAACCGTTGATGACGGCAGGCACTGTCGCGCCATTTTTCTCCCAGAGTCCGTCCGCATTCTTGGTGAAGCCGGCGGCGGTCATCAACTGTTCGGTTTCAGCCAAGTCCGCGGTACCGGTCTGCATGGCATTCGAGGCATTAGCCTTGAACTCTGCCTGCACAGCATCGCTGTCAGCAAAGGTCTGCAGATTCGGGTACAGCGGGAATGGATAGACCGTGGCGATCTTGGCGCCGTCATAGACAACTTCGTTGATCTTGCTACGATCGATGGTATCGCATATAGCGCGGCGGACGTTCGGGTCGTTGAACGGCTCGATCTGGGTGTTCATCCACAGCGAGTTCGGCCACCAATCCAAGTACCCGTAGGGTGCGTCGCTGCCCGAATGCGTCGTGATCTTCGCGTTGGATTGAAGTATTTGCTTTGCCACTGAAGCACGGACGTCCAGGATTGCATCAAATTCATTATTGACTTCGCGCTGGATCACAACGTCCATATTTTGACCGACCTGGCCACCAATGTTGACCATGACGATTCGTTTGACTTCGGGCTGAGCAATGCGGCCGGCTTTAACCGCCCACCAATCTGGGCGCAGATCGTAAATTTTTTGGTTGGCATCCCACTGAACGAGAGTGTAGGGTCCAGAATGGGGCATATCGAGGCCGCCAACGAAGGCATTCACATCTGTTTCTTTGCTGAGGACATGTTCGGGCACGATCGGAATGCCCGTATCAAATTTGAATGTCAACACTTCATATTTAAAGCGCGGAGCCGGGATCTTAAAGTTGACAATCACAGTCTGATCATCCGGTGCCGACATGTCCTTCACGAACTGATCGAACTGCGAGTGATAGGGCAGCTTATCGTTGGTCAGTTGGCCGTTGAATGTGAACAACACATCTTTCGAAGTCAGGGGTTCTCCATCGCTCCAAGCGGCGTCCTTGTTCAACTTGATGGTCAATTGCGTGAAATCAGCATTGTATTCCATGCTGTCTGCCAACCACGGGATTTCCTTGCTGGCGAAAATACCGTAGTACGAGAGGGCTTCCCAGAGGAAGACATTGCCTTCCTGGTGAGTATAGCCAGGGACTGCCCACGGATTGGTAACGCCAATGGGCGAAGAGATGCTCCAGCCTAATATGGCTGTGTCTTCACGTGCTACCGCAGGCAAATTACTTGCGGGGGCCTGTGATGCGGCCGGAGCTTGTGTCGCAGCTGGGGTCCCGCAAGCGCTTACCACGATCGCGACCAGCATAAGCATGCTCAATAACTTAAACTTTTTCATCTTCTTTATTCTCCTCTTCTTGTTTATCGTTTTAATTTCCAATTCAGAGCAAGAGATATGATGAGTTATTGTGCGCCGGCCACCTCCTTCATGACAATATATTGCAATTTTCA
>WNFV01003483.1_pt1 | contig 20046 bp, 18 predicted proteins | sample 5400101 | NCBI WGS metagenome assembly WNFV01 (sample SAMN13153361, study PRJNA577476) | soil metagenome | isolation source: 115 cm soil or saprolite under grassland replicate 1 | place: USA:California | collected 2016-06-15 | reverse complement strand
CGCGACGTAGATGGTGAGGATCCACACGATGCCACTCCACGGTTGGATGGCGTCGCCCCGTCCCTCCTTACCATGGGTCATCGCCCTGCGACAGCCTGTCGCACCCCTTGATCCCGACCTTGCTCCGAAGGGCGACGTCCTTGATGCGCCACCGAAAACGCATTTGGCGCTCGCGGGAATCAGGACGAATCGCCTATCACGAGGAGAATGATCCTAGATCCCTCGATGACCCGACGTTCGACGCGCGGCAGCGCTATCGCGGTCGCCGCGGTTGCGCTCGCGGTCGGGGTCACGATCGGCGCGCTCGTTGGTCCGCGGATCGGGAGCTCGGCCATCTCGGCGCGCGCGGCGACCCCATCGTTGTCGCCGCCATCCGCGGCGGACAGCGCCGAGCCGTTCCGCGCCAGTCATCCCGCCCAGGTGGTGCGGGTGATCGACGGCGACACCTTTGAGGCGCGGGTCAACGTCTGGCCCGGCCTCGAGATCACCACCAAGGTGCGGCTGCGCGGCATCGATGCGCCGGAGCTGCGCGCGCGCTGCGCCGACGAGATGGCGAAGGCGCAGGCGGCGCGCGATGCGCTCACCGCGATCCTGGCTGAGGGCGCGGTGGGCATTTCGCAGGTGGCGCTGGACAAATACGGCGGGCGCGTCGTCGCCGACGCATCCACCCGCAAGACCGCCGACGTATCGACCGCGCTGTTGCGCGCGGGCCTGGTGCGCAGCTACGGAGGCGGCCGCCGCGAAAGCTGGTGCTGAATCGGACGACAGAAAACGGACGACCGACGACGGGAGGTCGAAGCCTTCCGTCGTCGGTCGTCTATCCGTGGTCCGACGCGCGTTACTGCGTGACGACCACCTTCGTTCCGAAGCCGACGCGGTTGTAGAGATCGAGCACGTCCGCGTTGTACATGCGGATGCAGCCGTAGGAGACGAAGCCGCCGACCGAGCCCGGATTGTTGGTGCCGTGGATGGCGTATTGGCCGCCCATCAGCGTCAAGGCCGCCGCACCCATCGGATTGCGCGGCGAGCCGCCCGCAATCAGGTTCGGGATCGAGGGCTTGTCGCGCTTGACCTCGGCGGGCGGCGACCAGGCCGGCCGCAGGTGCTTGCCGTCGATCATGGTGGTGCCGGTCCATTGCTTGCCGGCGCGCCCGACGCCGACAGAATAGCGCACCGCCTTGCCGTTGCCGAGCACGTAGTAGAGCGACCGCTCGCCGGTCCTCACCACCACCGTGCCGGCCGAATAATTGCCGCTGAATCCGACAATCGCGCCTGCTTGCGCGGGCTGCGGCATCGCAGCGGCGGCGACAAGCGAAACGGCAGCCACAGCGGCTGCCAGCCATCGTGAGAGATGCATGATTGAACCGTCTCTGTTGCCCGTTGTTCCCCGATCGGCGAGCGCCCGGCCATTCCTCAGCGGATCCCCGGCCGGGCACCGGATCGGTAACCATAATAACGGAGTCGGCGCGCGATCTCAGCGAAAACCGCGCGTTTCGGTTAGCGCATGGTTAAAATTCCGACGACTGTGCCGCGCGCGCCACAGCCGCGGTGCATAACGGCACGCAGCGCGAAGGCGCAATGACGGTTACGGCAAACGGCGAGGGGTCGAATGCGAGCCGCCGTAGGGTGGGCAAAGGCGCGTGGCAAGCCCCACCTCTCGCCCCTAAACGGTGCAGCGCCGTGCCCACGCGGACAAGACAAACGCGCGCAAGACCCAATCGCGTGGTCAAAGGCGCGCTACGCCGTGTGCCCCATACCAAGAGCGCGCTTGCGCACCTTTGCCCACCCTACCGCGCAGTCGCCTACCCCGCCTTGGCGGCGGCCTTCCGGTTCTGCCGGTTGTTGACCAGATCGTCCACCACGGTCGGATCCGCCAGCGTCGAGGTGTCGCCGAGATTGCCGTACTCGTCCTCGGCGATCTTGCGCAGGATCCTGCGCATGATCTTGCCGGAGCGCGTCTTCGGCAGGCCGGGCGCGAACTGGATCAGGTCCGGCGAGGCGATCGGGCCGATCTCCTTGCGCACCCATAAGATGAGCTCCTTGCGCAGCTCCTCGCTCGGCTGCTCGCCCATCATCAGCGTGACATAGGCGTAGATGCCCTGGCCCTTGATGTCGTGCGGATAGCCCACCACCGCGGCCTCCGACACCTTGGCATGCGCGACCAGCGCGCTCTCGACCTCGGCGGTGCCCAGCCGATGGCCGGCGACGTTGATGACGTCGTCGACGCGGCCGGTGATCCAGTAATAGCCGTCCTGGTCGCGGCGGCAGCCGTCGCCGGTGAAGTATTTGCCCGGATAGGCATTGAAGTAGGTGTCGACGAAGCGCTGGTGATCGCCATAGACCGTGCGCATCATGCCCGGCCAGGCATCGACGATGCAGAGGTTGCCGGTGGCGGCGCCTTCCTGCACCTTGCCTTCGGCGTCGACGATCTGCGGGATTACGCCGAAGAACGGCTGCGTCGCCGACCCGGGCTTGAGCCGCGTCGCCCCCGGCAGCGGCGTGATCAGAACCCCGCCGGTCTCGGTCTGCCACCAGGTGTCGACGATCGGGCAGCGGCCCTCGCCGACCACGTGGTAGTACCACTCCCAGGCTTCCGGATTGATCGGCTCGCCGACAGTGCCGAGCAGTCGCAACGACTTGCGCGAGGTCTTCTTCACCGGCTCGTCGCCGGCCTGCATCAGCGCGCGGATCGCGGTCGGCGCGGTGTAGATGATGTTGACCTTGTGCTTGTCGCAAATTTCCCAGAAGCGCGACATGCTCGGATAGTTCGGCACGCCCTCGAAAATCATCGTGGTGGCGCCGTTCGCCAGCGGTCCGTAGACGATGTAGCTGTGGCCGGTGACCCAGCCGATGTCGGCGGTGCACCAGAAGATGTCGCCGTCGTGGTAGTCGAAAATGTATTGGTGGCTCATCGCGACATAGACGAGATAGCCGCCGGTGGTGTGCAGCACGCCTTTCGGCTGGCCGGTCGAGCCCGAGGTGTAGAGGATGAACAGCGGGTCCTCCGCGTTCATGTGCTCGCAGGGACACTCCGACGTCACCACTTTGGCGGCTTCGTGGTGCCAGACGTCGCGCACCGGATCCATGTCGACCTTGCCGCCGGTGCGGCGCACCACGATCACGTGATCGACGCCGCCGACCTTGGCGATGGCGGCGTCGGCGTTGGCCTTCAGCGGCACCTTGCGGCCGCCGCGCACGCCTTCGTCCGCCGTGATGATGACGTTGGACTTGCAATCCGCGATGCGGCCGGCAAGCGAGTCGGGCGAGAAGCCGCCGAACACTACCGAGTGGATGGCGCCGATGCGCGCGCAGGCGAGCGTCGCATAGGCGAGCTCCGGGATCATCGGCAGGTAGATGGTGACGCGGTCGCCCTTCTCGACGTTGCGGTTGCGCAGGATGTTGGCGAACCTGCAGACCTCGTCGTGGAGCTCCTGATAGGTGATGTGCTTCGACTGCGACGGGTCGTCGCCTTCCCAGATGATCGCGGTCTGCTTGGCGCGCTTCGGCAGATGGCGGTCGATGCAGTTGTAGGCGACGTTGAGGACGCCGTCCTCGAACCATTTGACCGAGACGTTGCCCGGCCCGAACGACGTGTTCTTGATCTTGGTCGGCGCCCGGTACCAGTGGATGCGCTTGGCCTCGTCGGCCCAGAAGCCGTTCGGGTCCTTGACCGAGCGCGCGTACATCTCCTTGTACTTGGCCTCGTTGATATAGGCCCGCTTTTTCCACTCCTCCGGAATCTCGTAGATCTTGTCCGACATCTGCCCTTCCTCCACGCGGCGCGCCCAACAGCCGGAGGCCGCGCGCCAAATTCGTTGGTTGGGTGGCATTATGCGACGGTGGCCGCGCCAGCGACAAGACTGGGAATCTTCGACTTTGGTCGCCGAATGGACCCATCCGGGCTACAATTCCGGCCGGAGGACCGCGCCATGCCCCGCCTCGTCCGCTTCGCGTTCGCGGCCTTGGTCGCGATGGTCACGACTGCCGCCGGGGCGCAGTCCTATCCGACGCGGCCGATCCGGCTGGTGGTCGGATTCCCGCCCGGCGGCGCCACCGACGTGATCGCGCGGGTGGTCGGGCAGCCGCTGGCGGCGCGCCTCGGCCAGCCGGTCGTGGTCGACAACCGGCCCGGATCGAACGGCAATATCGCCGCCGAGCTTGCCGCCAAGGCGCGCCCCGACGGCTACACCTTGGCGCTCGGCTCCGACAGCCTGTTCGGGATCAATCCGCACCTCTACGCCAAGATGCCGATCGATCCGCACAGGGACTTCGTGCCGGTGGCGATGCTGGTGGCGAACCAGGTGGTGCTGGCCGTGAACCCGACGGTCGCGCCGGTCAAAGACGTTGGCGAATTCGTCGCCTTCGTCCGCCGCGCCAGCTCCACCTTGTTCTATGCGTCGATCGGCAACGGCAGCCAGCATCACCTCGCCATGGAGCTGTTCAAGCAGCGCTCCGGCATCGCGCTCACCCACGCGCCCTACAAGGGCGGCGGAGCGGCGGCGATCGCGGTCATGTCCGGCGAGGTCGTCGCCATGTTCGGCGGCGGCTCGGTGGTGCCGCTGGTCAAGTCCGGCAGGCTCCGGGCGCTGGCGGTGAGCGGGCGGCAGCGCTCGCCGTCGCTGCCCGAGCTGCCGACGATCGGCGAAACCTATCCGGGCTTCGAGGTCACGATCTGGCAGGGACTATTCGTCCCGGTCGGGACCCCGCCGGCGATCATCGACAAGCTGCACGGCGAGGTGAATGCGGTGCTGGCGCAGCCCGAAGTCGCCGAGCGGCTGATCGCCACCGGGTCGGGCGAGCCCGCCGTCATGACGCTCGCCGAGTTCACCGCCTTGATCCGCCACGACCGCGACCGATACCGCAAGCTGATCAAGGACATCGGCGTGACGGTGGATTAGACGATCGGCGCCGCCGCGACGGTGTATGATGCCGCGACCTACCGAATGAGGAGAACTCCATGCGCGAGCATTCGTGGATGTTGGCCGCGTGCGTCGCGGCGGGCCTGTTGGCCGCCGGTCCGGCGCAGGCGCAATCGCCGCCCGCCGACTCGCTCCCCGCCGCGCGTGAGCTGGTGGCGACGATGCGCACCGCCGACCAGTTCAAGGCCATCCTGCCGGTCGTCATCCAGAGTCTCAAACCGGCGATCGTGCAGAATCGGCCACAGGTCGAGCGCGACCTCGACGCCATCATGCCGCTGCTGCTGGAAGGCATGAACTCGCGCGTCAACGAGATCGTCGACCAGATCACGGCGCTCTACGCGCGCAATTTCACCGCCGAGGAGCTGCGCGAAGTCACCGCGTTCTATCGCAGCCCGACGGGGCAGAAGTTTCTGCAAAAGGTCCCGGCGATCACCCAGGAAAGCATGGCGATCGGGCAGCGGTTCGGGCAGTCGGTCGTCAACGAGATGCAAGGCCGCATCACCGACGAGCTGCGCAAGCGCGGCCACAAGCTGTGATGCAAGCGACGGGTTGGGGTGACGCCGGTGCCGCGGATTCGGTGCGCTCCCTCTCCCCCGTTGGGGAAAGGGAGCCCACCGAGTGCGCCGCTCCGAGCGAACTCTCTCTGTCTGCCTCACGTTCCCATGCCGCCGATGATGGCGCCCATCAGCAGCAGCACCACCAGCCAATGGCCGCCGTCGATGCCGAGGAGCCGCCAGTCGCGGTGCGCGAAGCTGTTGTTGACCAGCATGGTGGTGATGACGAAGCCGAGCCAGCAGAACGCCCCCGAGATGATGCCGTTGCGCAAGGTCACCTGGCCGGGGCCGAGATGGGCGAGCAGGCCGGCCAGCACCCAGGCCATCACCAGCTCGGCCGCGAAGGCCAGCACGAACGGCACGAACGCGCCCGGCTGACCCTTCATCTCCTGCATCTTTTCGGGCGTGATCCCGAGCGCCGCCATCCACACTTTGCCGAGGCCCATATACCAGGCCGCCCCGGCAATCCACGCGGCCACCGCCGCGATCAGGATCGCGAGATAGTTCACTCCGGCGAATGTCATGGCTTGTCCTCCCGGTCATTGCGACGGCCGAGCCTAGCCTTCGGCGCGCCGTTCCGGGAGGGGGCGGGAAACGACCGTGTCCCGGATGCGGTGCAGCGCGAAGCTCTTGCGTAGCGGTGCATCGCTGATCCGGGACCGCCACGGACTGGAACGGTCCCGGGTCTGCAGCGCATCACTACGCGCTACGTGCTGCGCTGCGCCCGGGACACGGGGTCAGTCCTTCAACCCGCCCATCGCGCAGACGATCTTCCATTCCTGCGCGGTCACCGGCTGCACCGACAGGCGCGCGTATTTGACCAGCGCCATGTCCTTGAGCCGCGGCGCGGCTTTCACCGCCGCCAAGGTCACCGGCTTCGGCAGTGGCTTCACCGCCTTCATGTCGACCGCCTTGAACACGCCCTTCGGGTCGGTCGGATCCGGATAGGCTTCGCGGATCACCTCGGCGATACCGACGATCTGCTTCTCGTCGCCGGTGTGATAGAAGAAGGCATGCTCGCCCTTCTTCATTTCCTTCATGTTGCCGCGGGCGGTGAAGTTGCGCACACCCGTCCACGGCTCTCCTTTGGTGCCTCTTTTCAGCTGGTCGTCCCAGGAGAATTCTTCCGGCTCGGTTTTCAGCAGCCAGTAGCTCATCGAGCGTCTCCGTCCATTGTCACGGTTTGATCTCGACCGTGGTACCGATGTCGACCAGCGCCCAGATTTCCTCGATCTGGGCATTGGTCACCGCAATACACCCGTCCGTCCAATCGCGCGACAGGTGAAGCCCTCCCAGCCACCCGAGGCCATTCGGCAGACCATGAATCATGATGTCACCGCCGGGCGGCACGCCGCGACCACGCGCGCTCTCGCGGTCGGCCGCACTCGGATACGAGATCCGCAGGGCGAGATGGAAGCGGCTGCGCGGGTGCTTGAAATCGATCGCATACACGCCTTCGGGAGTGCGGCCATCGCCTTCGCGTTGCTTGTGGCCGATGGGAGTGCTGCCGAGCGACGTCTCGTAGACACGTAGGACTCTTTCATCGCGCAACAGCGTCAGCCGATGCGCCTCCTTCTCTACCATGATCGCCGTGGCCCGTGCATCGGCCGGCGCCATTTGCGGGACCCTTCGATCAAGCTTCAGCGCATCCCACGCTGCTATCGACAGCGCACCGGCGCCGGCAAGCGCGATGGCCCAGAGCAGGATCGCGCGGCGCCCCATGCTATCCCTCCGCCCGGAACGGCCGCGTCAGCAGCGTCTCGATCGCCGCGTCGATGCTGGCGCGGCCGTCGAGGATGTCGGCGACCGCGCGTGCGATCGGCATCTCGACGCCCTGCGCGCTCGCCATCTCGACCAGCACCGGGGCGGTGAACACGCCTTCGGCGAGCTTGGCGCGGTCGAGCGCCTCGGTGAGCGGCTGGCCTTTGCCGAGCGCGACGCCGAGCGAGTAGTTGCGCGACTGCGGGCTCGAGCAGGTGAGGATGAGGTCGCCCAGCCCGGAGAGGCCGGTGAGCGTCTCCGGCCGCGCCCCGAACGCCCGGCCGAAGCGGAACAGCTCGGCGAAGCCGCGGGTGGTGAGCGCCGCCGCCGCGCTGGCGCCGAGCCCGCGCCCGGAGACGATGCCGGCCGCGATCGCCAGCACGTTCTTGGCGGCGCCGCCGATCTCGACCCCACGTATGTCGGTCGAGTGATAGGGCCGGAACGCCGCCGAGCCGAGCGCGCGCGCGAGCGCGGCGGCGACCGCCTCGTCGCGCGCCGCGAGCGTCACCGCCGCCGGCAGCCCGCGTGCCACGTCGGCGGCGAAGCTCGGGCCCGACAGGATCGCCGGCAACGCCAAGGGCGCGCTCTCGGCGATCACCTCGGTCATGAATTTGCGGCTGCCGCGCTCGATCCCCTTGGCGCAGGCGACGACCGGCGTGTCGCGCGCGAGCGCGGGCGCGATCGTGCGCGCCGCCGCGCGCAGCTGCTGCGACGGCACCGCCAGCAGGATCGCGTCATAGCGGCCGGCGTCGGCGTCCGCCGCCACCACGCCGACGCGCTCGTCGAGCTTTTGGCCCGGCAGGTGCGGGCTTTCGCGGCTTTGCGCCAGCGCCGCGGCGCTCGCGCGGTCGCGCGCGGCCAGCACCACCGCGCGGCCGGCGCGCGCGATCACGTTCGCCAGCGCGGTGCCCCAGGCGCCGGCGCCGACGACCGCGATGTGGTCGAAGCTCATGGCCAGTGCGTCAGCCGTCGGTGCCGGTGTCGGGCGCCGGCACCGTCACCGGCGCGCTCACGTCGGCGAGCGGCCAGCGCGCATGCGGCCGCGTTTCGAGCGTGTCGGTGAGCCCGAGCGCCAGCCGCTCGGCGCCCGCCCAGGCGATCATGGCGCCGTTGTCGGTGCAAAGTTCTGCCGGGGGCACAATGAGCACGGTGCCGGCCTCGAACGCGAGCCGGTGCAGCACCTTGCGGATCGCCTCGTTGGCGGCGACCCCGCCGGCCGCCACCAGCGCGGTCGGCTTGCCGAGCCGATCGCGGAAAATCTTCAAGCCGGCGCGCAGCCGGTCGGCGACCACGTCGACGATCGCCTGCTGGAACGAGGCGCACAGGTCGCGCACGTCCTCGTCGCGCAGCGGCGCGATTTTTTCGGCTTCGAGCCGCAGCGCGGTCTTCAGCCCCGACAGCGAGAAATCCGCGTGCGGGCGTCCCGCCATCGGCCGCGGCAGCAGGAAGCGGGTGGCGTTGCCGCTGGCCGCCTCCTTCTCGACCTGCGGGCCGCCCGGATAGCCCAGCCCCAAGAGCCTCGCGGTCTTGTCGAAGGCCTCGCCAATGGCGTCGTCGACGGTGGTGCCGAGCCGGATATATTGCCCGACGCCGAGCACGGCGACGATCTGGGTATGGCCGCCGGAAGCGAGGAACAGGCAATAGGGAAACGGCACCTCGTCGGTCAGCCGCGCGGTGAGCGCGTGCGCCTCGAGATGATTGACGGCGATGAGCGGCTTCTCGCTGACCAGCGCGATCGCCTTGGCGGTGGTCAAGCCGACGATGACGCCGCCGATCAGCCCGGGGCCGGCGGCGGCGGCGACGCCGTCGAGCGCCTGGAAGCTCTTGCCGGCTTCGGTCATCGCCTTGGCGATGATCAGGTCGAGCGCCTCGACATGGGCGCGCGCCGCGATCTCCGGCACCACTCCGCCGAAGGCGGCGTGCTCGTTGACCTGCGAGAGCACGATGTTGGATAGAATCCGGCCGCGTCCGGCCGGCGGCCGCTCGACCACCGCCGCCGCGGTCTCGTCGCACGTCGTCTCGATGCCGAGCACAACCATCCGGGGTCCTATCGAGCCGCGGACTCGGTCTGCTCCCTCCCCCCCTTGTGGGGGAGGGGTGGGGAGGGGGGTCGTGGCTGTTGCGCAAGGCGCGTCCACGGACATCGACCCCCACCCCCAACCCCTCCCCACAAGGGGGAGGGGAGCACACCGAGATCGCGTCGCCGCCGTCGATCCAAACAGCGGCCGTAGCGCGGGCATTTCGCGGTCCCTATGATCGCGCGCGCGTCCTGCCGGCCCGGACCGGCGTAGCATTGCGAGGTCATCGGGTGCAATCCTCGGGCTCATCTTCGGGCGCGGCGGTGCTGCGGATCGGCACCCGCGGCAGCCCGCTGGCGCTGGCCCAGGCCGGGCAGGTGCGCGCCCGCCTCGCCGCCGCGCACGGCATCGAGCCCGAGCGGATCGCGCTCGAGATCATCCGCACCAGCGGCGACATGATCAAAGATCGGCCGCTCGCCGAAGCCGGCGGCAAGGGCCTGTTCACCAAGGAGATCGAGGAGGCGCTTCTCGCCGGCGCCATCGACCTGGCGGTGCATTCCGCCAAGGACATGCCGACGGTGCTGCCGTCGGGCCTCGCCATCGCGGCGGTGCTGCCGCGCGAGGACGCCCGCGACGTGTTCATCAGCCGCAAGGCGAATGCGCTGCGCGATCTTGCGCACGGTGCGACCGTCGGCACCGCGTCGCTGCGCCGGCAGGCTTTGGTCTTGCGGTTGCGGCCCGACCTGAAGGTCGTTGCGTTGCGCGGCAATGTCGAAACGCGTTTGCGCAAGCTCGACGCCGGCGAGGTGGACGCGACCTTGCTGGCGCTCGCCGGCCTCAAGCGCCTCGGCCTGCAAGATGCCGCCACCGCGGTGCTGTCGATCGACGAGTTTTTGCCGGCGGTCGGGCAGGGCGTCATCGCGATCGAGGCGCGCGCCGATGACGCCGAGACCCGCGCGCTGCTTGATGCCGTCACCCATGCCGACACCGCGACCGCGCTCATCGCCGAGCGCGCGTTCCTGGCGGTGCTCGACGGCTCCTGCCGCACGCCGATCGCCGGCCATGCGATGATCGCGCAAGGCCGCCTGTCGTTTCGCGGCCTGATCGCCAAGCCCGACGGCAGCGCAAGCTTCGAGACCGCGCGCGACGGCGCCGCCGCCGCCGCCGCGGCGCTCGGCGCCGACGCCGGCCGCGAGCTCAAGCAGCGCGCCGGCGCCGATTTTTTCACTACCGTGTGACAGCAATGGATTGGACTCGGATCTCTCCAAGTCGTCATGGCCGGGCTTGTCCCGGCCATCCACGTCTTTGTTGCCGCACAAGAGACGTGGATGCCCGGCACAAGGCCGGGCATGACGGCTGAAGGTGTGACGCGTGCGCCTGCTCGTGACCCGGCCCGAGTCCGACGGCGAGCGCACCGCGGCGGCTTTGCGCGCGCGCGGGCATGACGTGCTGGTGGCGGCGTTGCTGCAGGTCGAGACCATTGCCGATACCGATCTCGGCGCAGGTCCTTGGGCCGGCGTCATCATCACCAGCGCCAATGCGGCGCGCGCCATGCAATCGCATCCACGCCGCGCCGAGCTGTCGAAATTGCCGGTATTCGCGGTCGGCCGCCGCAGCGCCGACGCCGCCCGCGCGGCGGGCTTCGGCGAAATCACCTCCGCCGACGGCGATGCGCGCGACCTCGTCCGCCTGGTTGCCACGCGCGGCGCCGGCACGCCGCTGCTCTATCTCGCCGGCGCGGATCGCGCCGTCGACGTCGCGGCCGAGCTGGCGGCGCATGGCGTGCCGGTGCGCACCGTGGTGGTCTATCGCACCGTCAAGGCCGAAGCCTTTCCGCCCAAGGTCCAACGCGCGTTCAGTGCCGGGTTGGTTGACGGCGTTCTGCATTTTTCGAGGCGCAGCGCCGAGGCTTACCTCGCATGCGCCGCCGGCGCCGGCGTGCTCGACCGCGCGCTGGCGCCTTTGCATTATTGCCTGTCCCCGCAGGTGGCCGAGCCGTTGACGGCAGCGGGCGCGGCCGCCATCCGAGTCGCGCCGCGGCCCGATGAGGCGGCGCTGATCGATCTCGTGCGCTCGTCATGACGGCCGTCATGGCCGGGGTCGACCCGCAAGTCGGGTATACCCGACTTGCGGCGCTTAATACTGCGGAACTCGGGCAAGCCCAGTTCCGTTGCAAGGCCAAATTGCCGCCGCGCGCGGCGTGTACTATGGGCTAAAATGCCGATCCGTTCGGCGAATCGGCGAGAGACGAGCCATGACCGACAACCAAGGTCCTGCTTCCGGCGCACCGCCGCCGCCAAGCGGCAAGCCGCGCCGGCGCCCGGCACCGATGATCGATCTCGAAGCGACCGAGATCGAGAGCAAGCCGGTCGGCGAGGCGGCAGAGAAACCCACCGGCGAGCAGGCCGCAGCCGAGCAGACGACGACCGCGCCGGATACGCCGGCGCCGCAGCCGGCTTATGCGAGCGAGGCGGCCGCGCCCGAGCAGCCGGCGCAGCAACCGCCGCCGGAACCGCCGCACGCCGACGCCGCGTCCGACGAGCCGCCCAAACCACCGCCTCGAAAAACCTCCATCGCCTGGCTGCCGCCCGGAATCCCCTGGCCGCTGATCGGCGCCGGCGCCGTCGGCGGCGCGGTGGTGCTGGTCGTGCTGCTGCTCGCGAACCTCGTGCCCGGCCGCGATCCCGGCGCGAGCCCGCTCGACGCGCGGCTGGCGCGGCTCGAGCAGCAACTGCGCGAGCTCGCCGGGCGTCCGGGGCCCGCCACCGTCGACCGCCGCACCATCGACGATCTCGCCGGCCGGCTCGCCCGGGTCGAGGCCGCGCTCGCCAACCCGCGGCCGGCCGCGATGGATCCGGCCTTCGCCAACCGCCTCGCCACCCTCGAAGGCGAGGTGAAGGCGATGGCCGAGACCGTCTCCATCATCGGCCGCCGCGGCGACGACATCGCCGTCACCGCCCGCGAGGCGCGCCAGCGCGCCGACGCCACCGCCGCCGCGCTCGCCGAGCTCACGCAGAAGGTGGCGCGGCTCGGCGCGCCCGCGGTCGAGCGCCGCGAGCTCGAAGCGCTCGTGAGCCGCGTCGACGCCATCGAGCGCGGCGAGAAGGCGGTCGAGGCCGAGCTCGCCAGGCGCAGCGCCGACGGAAGCGACCGTCCGCTGCGTCTCGCGGTGGTCGCCGCGACCTTGAAGGGCGCGGTCGAGCGCGGCGATCCGTTCGCGGCCGAGCTCACGTCTGCCAAGTCGCTCGCCGCCGATCCCAAGGTGCTGGCGCCGCTCGAGCCGTTCGCCGCGTCCGGCGTGCCGACCGCGGCGGCGCTCGCCCGCGAGCTGTCGGCGCTGGCGCCCGCGCTCTACCAGGCCGCCGGCACGCCCGCGCGCGAAGGTGGTTTCCTCGACCGGTTGCAGGCGAGCGCCGAGAAGCTGGTGCGCATCCGCCCGGTCGAGGAAATCGCCGGCAGCGATCCGGCGGCGATCATCAGCCGCGTCGAGGTGAGGGCCGCGCAGGCCGATCTTGCCGGCGCGCTCGCCGAGTTGGCCGCGCTCCCGGCCGCCGCGCGCGCCCCGGCCGAGCCCTGGATCAAGAAGGCGCAGGCGCGCGCCGCCGCCGTCGACGCCAGCCGCCGCTTCGCCGCCGACGCCCTTGCCGCGCTGGGGAAGTGATGTCGGTGCCGCCAACTCGAATCGTCCTATGTGATCCGCACGCGCGCCGCGGGCTCCACCTCTCCCCGCTTGCGGGGAGAGGTCGCGAGCGAAGCGAGCGGGTGAGGGGGACTCTCCACGAGCTGAACTCATCGAGAGTCCCCCTCACCCCCACCCTCTCACGCCGAAGTCGGATGTTTCCGACTTCGGCCAGTCTATTGGTGACCGAACTCGGGTACACCCGAGTTCGGTTGCAAACGGGGAGAGGGAGCCCACCGAGCTCGCGGCGCCGTTGGCAGTCCGGACCCCCGCCCGCATGATCCGCGTCGTCATCTATCTCCTGATCGTGGGCGTGCTCGCCGGCGGCGCGGTCTGGTTCGCCGACCGCCCGGGCGACGTCGCCATCACCTGGCAGGGCTGGCGGATCGAGACGTCGGTGATGGTGCTGCTGATGGCGGTGCTGGCGGTCGCGGTCGTCGCCGCCATGCTGTGGTCGCTGGTGCGCGCCGTGCTGCGCTCGCCCGACGTGCTGTGGCTCTATCTGCGCACTCGTCGTGGCGTGCGCGGCTACCTGGCGGTGTCGCAGGGGCTGGTCGCGGTCGCCTCCGGCGACGCCCGCGCCGCCAAAAAGCTCGCCGACGAGGCCAACCGCATCGCGCCGGGCGAGCCGCTCACCTTGCTGCTCGGCGCCCAGGCGGCGCAGCTTGCCGGCGACCGCGCCGCCGCCGAGCGCGCCTTCCACGTGATGGCGCGCCGCGACGACACCCGGCTGCTCGGCCTGCACGGCCTCTATATCGAGGCGCAGCGCCGCGACGACCAGGTCGCCGCGCGGCTCTATGCCGAGCAGGCGGCCGCGCACGCCGCGCCGCCGGCCTGGGCCGGGCAGGCGGCGCTCGAGTTCCGCTGCGCGTCCGGCGACTGGACCGGCGCGCTCGACCGGCTCGAGCGCAACCAGAAGAGCGGGCTGATCGACAAGGCGTCCTACCGCCGCCAGCGCGCCGTGCTGCTCACCGCCCGCGCGCTCGCCGTCGAGGAGAGCGACCGCGCCCGCGCCCGGGAGCTGGCGCTCGAGGCGGTGAAGCTCGCGCCCACCTTGGTGCCGGCCGCCGCGCTCGCCGGCGGGCTGCTGGGCGAAGCCGGAGAGCTGCGCAAGGCGGCGCGCATCATCGAGGCGGCATGGAAGGCGAACCCGCATCCCGATCTCGCCGACGCCTACGCGCATCTGCGGCCGGGCGATTCCGCGCGCGAGCGCTTGGCGCGCATCGAGACGCTGGCGGCGAAGTCGCCCGGCAATATCGAGGGCGCGCTCGCGGTCGCGCGCGCTGCGCTCGACGCCCAGGAGTTCGCCGTCGCCCGCAAGGCGCTCAGCCCGCTCGCCATCGTGCCGACCCAGCGCGTCGCCGCGCTGATGGCCGAGCTCGAGGAGACCGAGCACGGCGACGAGGGCCGGGCGCGCGAATGGATGACGCGCGCGCTGTCGGCGCGGCGCGATCCGGCCTGGACCGCCGACGGCTTCGTCTCCGAGCGCTGGCTGCCGGTGTCGCCGGTGACCGGCCGGCTCGACGCCTTCCAGTGGAAGGATCCGCTCTCCGGCCTCGACGGCGCCGGCGCCATGATCGAAGCCGAGAAAGAGGATCGCACGGTGCTCGGCGCCGACCAGCGCACGGTGCTCGATATGCCCCCCGCCCATGCCGCGGGCTCGACCTCTCCCCGCTTGCGGGGAGAGGTCGACGCGCGAAGCGCGGCGGGTGAGGGGGACTCTCCGCGCGCCGCGCTCTGGCAAGATGCCCCTCACCCCGACCCTCTCCCCGCCAAGAGCGGGGAGAGGGAGCGCACCGAGTCCGCGGCGCCGCCATCCGCTCGCCGCGCGCGCAGCCTCACCCCGGTCGCGATCGCGCCGGCGGTGATCCCGCTCGTGCACGTGCCCGACGATCCTGGCCCCGACGCCGAGCCGCATGTCGAGCCCGAGCCGGAGCCCGCCACCGAGCCGCCGTCCGACGGCTGGAGCCGCATCCGCCAGCTGTTCAAGCCGTAGTGCCGCACGCGTTCGCTTGTTCTTTCACGCGTGCTGCAACTGATCCGCTGCCGGTGCCGCGAACTCGGTGCGCTCCCTCCCCTTGAAAAGGGGAGGGTTGGGGTGGGGATCAACTTCGCGCGAAGATGACCCCCACCCGGATCGCTTCGCGATCCGACCTCCCCCTTTCAGGGGGAGGTTGAGCCCGCGGCGCGTGCGGCGATCCGCTCTCCGGCCCCAGCGTGTTGAAGGCGCTCCGGCTTTCGTCCGCTCGCCTTGCCAATGCCCCGTTCAGCCGATATCAGTCGCGCCGCGCCGCAATAGCTCAGCCGGTAGAGCACCGCATTCGTAATGCGGGGGTCGGGGGTTCGAATCCCTCTTGCGGCACCAACATAGCGTTTTCCGGCGAAGTGGAATTCCGGTTCGCCGCAGAAAACGCGTCGAACGCAATAACGTTTACCGATCAACGGCTCCCGATGCGCATACCCGGATATGCGATCGTTGCGCTCACCGTGCTGGTCGCCTGCGCATCGCACGCGTTCGGCGAGCCGACCGACGCCGATGCGCCCGAAGCGCCGCCGCCCGCTGCGGCCGCGCCTGCCGCGCCCGCGCCGCCCGCGTCGCAAGATCTGCGCGACTCGGTCTGCCTGATGATCGAATCCGCCGCCCGCGCCCACGACCTGCCGCTCGAGTTCTTCGCGCGCGTGATCTGGCAGGAGAGCCGCTTCAAGCCCGACGCCGTCGGCCCGCTCACCCGCAGCGGCCGGCGCGCCGAGGGCATCGCCCAGTTCATGCCCGGCACCGCCGCCGAGCGCGGCCTGCTCGATCCGTTCGATCCGGTGCAGGCGCTGCCGAAATCGGCCGAGTTCCTGCGCGAGCTGCGCAGCCAGTTCGGCAACCTCGGGCTGGCGGCGGCCGCCTACAATGCCGGCCCGCAGCGCCTGCGCGACTGGCTCGCCGGCGCCCGCACCCTGCCGGCCGAGACCCGCAACTACGTGTCGGCGATCACCGGCATCTCGGCCGACGACTGGGCGCGCGGCGGCAACCGCGAGCCCGAGCAACCGGCGCGGCCGGATTGCGGAGAGCTGATGGCGCTGCTCACCCGCGCGCCGAATCCGTTCGTCGCCAAGCTCACCGAGCGCGTGAACCTCACCGCCGCCGCGCCCTGGGGCGTGCAGCTCAGCGCCGGCTTCTCGCGCGATCAGGCGCTCGCCAGCTACGCGCTGCTCGCCCGGCGCTACGCCGAGCTGTTGTCCGGGCGCGACCCCAGTTTGCTGAGCACCACCTTGCGCAGCCGCGGCACCCGCGCCTTCTACCAGGTGCGGGTCGGCGCCGACACCCGCGAGGCGGCCAACAGCCTGTGCGCCGGCATCCGCCGCGCCGGCGGCGCCTGCATGGTGCTGCGCAACGGCGCGAGCTGACGGCCTACCGATTCCTGTTGTAATCCTCGTACTGGTACGGCTGGAATCCGTACCCCACGCGGTAGCGGGTGAGGAAGCGGTGCTCGTGCTCGCGCCCGAAGGCGTCGTCGTAGACCACGTGCCCCCACAGCCACAAAAAGCTCTCGCCGGCGCGGATGCTGGAGGCCTCGCCGGCGGTCACCGGCGCGATCAGGCCGCACAGGATCGGCTCGCTCATCGCGCCGGCCACCACCGTGCGCTCCTTCGGCAGGTTCGGGATCGGCGTGTAGCGCAGGTGGCTCGGCAGCTCCTTGCGGTGCTGCATCTCGCGGCTGATCGCTTTGATCAGCGCCGGGGTCTTGCCGTAGTTCTTGCACACGAAGCTGACGATGACCCGGTCCTGCGGCGGGCTCTGCGCCGCGTCGCCGCGGTCGGCGCGGCCGGCGCGGCCGAGCTCGCTCAGGAGCTGCGGGATGTTGCCGGCGTCGAACACCGCCACCAGCTGCGCCTGCTCCGCCACCAGCAGCGCCTCGGCCGAAGCCTTGGCGGCAAGCGCGGCGTCGGCGGTGGCGCGCACCAGCTTGCGCATCGAGCGCCACCAGATCAAGGTCGACACCCCGAGCACGGCGGCGAAGATCGCGATCACCCAATACGGGTCGCGCAAGATGGCGAGCCCGTCGCCCGCGTGCTTGAGCAAAAAGACGTGGAAGATCGGGCACTCGCCGCCCGGCGCGGAGGCGGCATAGGCGGCCGCATCGACGATACAGGGCGGCAGCGGCGCGGTGATGAAGCTCACCGCCTCCATCACGACGAGCGTCGCCACCGCCAGGCTCGCGATCAATCGCCTTTGCGACCAGTTCTGCATCGCCCCCCGGCCGTCGTGAAAATGTCCCCGGTGCCGCGGTGACTATAGCGGAAATGACCCTGAAGTGATCCACCGGGCTGCCGCGAGCTCGGTCTGCTCCCTCCCCCCTTGCGCACTATCATGCGGAACCCGGGCAAGCCCGGGTTCCGTGGGGGGAGGGAACGCTGCGGCGCCAGCGATCGCACAATTCTAGTCGGCGAGCGCTGCAACGATTCGCGTGATCCATCACCGCATCATCGGCGCGTCGCGCGCCGCGCTGATCGGTGTTACCACCGCCGCCGATAGTATCGGTAGGGGTACACGGGCGGCCCGAAATAGAAGCTCGGTCCGCCGTAGAACCTTGGTCCGTATCCGTAATAGTAGCCGCACCCGGTTCCATATCCCCAGCGGTGCCAATGCACCCAGCCCGGGACGCAGTGCACCGCCTCGGTGGTCGCCTGCGCGTCGATCGCCGCGCGCAGTCCGCCCGGCGCGCTCGCCGGCATCGCATTGGCGGGGGTGGTGGCGGCCAGCGCCAGCAGCGCCGCAGCCGTCGTCAGTCCATAGCTACGCATGGTTTTCCTCCTCCATAGCGTTTTCGGCAGAAAACGCGTCAACGCTCCAAGTCGTCGCCCCGGTTGGTCGCCACTCTGGCGATGAGGAAAACTCGGATGCTTTCGCGGCGGTTCCATGGCAATTTGCCGCGCATGCGGCAGTGCATCATCTGGCAACCACTCGCGTGGGACCCACCGGTCCGCGTGCCGCCGTTCGGCAAAAAGAAAGCCCCGACGAGCGGGGCTGAGTAAAGGAGGAAACGCCCATGATTAGGCGCTCGAACGGTTGCGCATTTCGCGCGCCCTGACAATCGCGAATCCATCTGCGCGCGCGCATTTGCGGCCGGTGTGACATCCGGGTCACAGCCGGGAGCCGCGATCGGCAATGGATGTTTCGCTGGTGTAGATCTATCGTCGTCTTGGCCGGGCTTGTCCCGGCCATCCACGTCTTGCTCGAAGCAAGGAAGACGTGGATGCCCGGCACAAGGCCGGGCATGACGAGTCGAACATTGAGACCGCTCGTATAAATCCAGTTGCTGCCGAACAGCTTGGCCTCCCGGCCCCTGTTCAATAGTTCAGGACGATAGCACGCCAGGGGCCGCTCGGTTGGCGGCCTCGTCAATCGACCATTTCGCTATTGTTCCAATTCCGAAGCCTTTGTCCTAATGCCGCGCGGTGGCCTAATTCGCCGCGAACGGGCTCCCCGTTTCTGAGGGGCGGTTGTTGCCCGAGTGATAAGTTCACCGACGCTCTTGCTAAAGGTCGGAGTCTCAAAGGGCGCGATCTCTCTACAATACATCCACAGCAAGGCCGACCTGTCCGTGCTGATCACTTTTTCCGACGCACGCTTTTTTTCGGTTCCATGCTGAGTCATTGGCCACCTACTCGGTTGCCCCGCATCTTTTCTAACGTCTTGGTGTCGAGCTAAGTTGCTGGTCGCCAGTGCCACTAATAGACCAGCGGCAAGACGAAGTGGCCGCCGCCTATCGGAATCCGTGCACGGGTGTCCTCGACATTTGCGGCTTTCGCGCGAGTAGTCGTCGAGGCAGCCCATGTTCCGATGCCAGCGGCGACTACGATTAAACCGGCACCAATGACGAATAAGGTGATCCAGCGCATCTGAACCTCCACTTCCCGCCCGAGGCGGAGGCTGGCGCAGGCGTCGCGTTGGCAACGTGAGGGACCTCACATTGCCGGGGATTTTTTTCTGCGCTGGCTGGTCGCGCCCGATGCTAGTTTTCGAGGCCGAGAACCGGGGCGATTTGTAGGGCCTGACATCAGGCCGGGACCTGGCCCGCAAGATCGCCGCATAGACCGCCTCATACCAACGGCATTTGAGCGTGACCTATCCACGTCGTCTTGGCCGGGCTTGTCCCGGCCATCCACGTCTTGCTCGAAGCAAGGAAGACGTGGATGCCCGGCACAAGGCCGGGCATGACGAAGCAGCGATCGCGACCGTTGCGTCATTCGCGCAGCAGCCGCTCCAGCGCGTCGAACACGCTGTCGCGGTCGGGCTCCGGCAGATGCGCCGAGACCACGTCGAAGAACTTCTTCGCCAGCTCCGGGCTGGTGCGATGCAGATAGAGATAGCGCTCCAGGAAGATCAGGCGGCTGCGCACGCCGCCGCGTTCGATCTCGGTGAGGACTTGCTTGAATTCGTCTTCCGGGCTCATGCCGATGCATAGCCCAGCCGGCCGAGCCCGTCATTCGGAATGATCGGCTGCATCGCTGGAGCGTGCTGCGCAACGGGCGACCCGACCAAACGATTCCAGTGAGCTGTTGCCGACAACGCCGCCGCGTATTTGGTGTGGCTCCCTGAGCTTGCATGGGTCCCGCCTCTGGTCGCGGTAGGCATGAATTCATGGGATCGGCCGGGCGACAATCTTTTTGCGCCGCACATATTCTCTATTGCAGTGCAGCATAGAGGGCCCTACATACGCCCATCAGCAACCTTGCGGACCTCAGGTTCCGCATTTCAGGAGATCGGTGCCATGACCGAAAACACTGCCGCCAAAGCCAGGACGGCAAAGCCCTTCACCAGCAGCAGTGGATCCAGCTTCGACCGGCCGATGGCCGACGGAGCCGAAACGGTCCGCGAGTTTGCGCAGCAGGGCGCCGCCTACTCCAAGGACTTCTACGAGAAGACCAAGGCGGCGGCCGAGGAGACCAACAAGGTCCTGGAGCAAACCTATGCGAGCGTGACCAAGGGCGCCGCCGACTTCAATCTGCAATGGCTCGAGATGGCGCGCCACAACATCAACGCCACGTTCGACCTTGCCGCTCAGCTGGTCGCCGTGAAATCGCCGTCCGAGTTCTTCGAATTGTCGGCCGCGCACGCGCGC
>WNFV01010271.1_pt1 | contig 20047 bp, 20 predicted proteins | sample 5400101 | NCBI WGS metagenome assembly WNFV01 (sample SAMN13153361, study PRJNA577476) | soil metagenome | isolation source: 115 cm soil or saprolite under grassland replicate 1 | place: USA:California | collected 2016-06-15 | reverse complement strand
AGCTTCGGATGATCGGGGTGTGCGGAACAATATTCGCGGAGGGCAGCGAGGCCTTCGCGGAATGCAACATCGTCGATGCACTCCAGATCGGAATAGGTGCGCAGCGAGATTTTCTCGACGTACTCCGCGTTGGTCGGGGCAATCTCATAACTGAGAGTTTCGATTGCAACGACACGAAATTGGCATGACGTAGCCAGCCCGACCAGCCCGTCGCGGGATGGCAGCCGCCGTTCATCGATAGCGCGAGCAGCGGGAAAAAATCGCTGGTAGAAGTAGCTGTCAAGGTTTTCTCGCGTAGTTTGCCGGACGCACAAGTTCCCATTTGACTTCAGAACCCTGTGGATCTCTTGGAGCGCTTTCGGAGCGTCCTCAAGGTGGTGCAATACTTGAGACATGAACACAAGGTCCGCCACACCATCGTCTAGCGGAATGCCGTCAGCTTGACCCTGAACGAAGCGCGCAGTGAGAGGATGCGGCTTAGCTTCCGCTGTCGCACGCATGTTAGCCGCTGGTTCAACACCGAGCACCTGCGCCGCAAACGCTTCCGATAACGCAGTCGTGAATCGCCCCGTGCCGGAACCGAGATCGACGATGAGGTTGACTGATCGCGCTACATAACCTCGGAGCAATTCCACCAACGCATCGGTCGCCTCAGACGTTAGAGTGCGGCCGAGATCGTACCGTCGATGTATGTCCGATTCCTGGTAAGTAAAAGTGGTCATTCAGCCCTTAATTCAAACCGAAGCACAATCAAGAATCCGATCAATTGTTCGGGTACGCCACGTATAGATCGCAAAGTTTTCTGCGGATTGCGAGTCAGTTTAACGCTAAGGCTGAGCAGCCGAGGCCCGCAAGCTTTGCGAGCGGTCCGAAGATCTGTCTCAAGCCAGATGTTAGGCTCCGTTGACACCCCGTACCGTGAGCGAACGGATTGTCTCGGAAGAAAATCCCATACCCTCATAGTGCTCCTTTTGTTGCTTATTCTCGATGTCTTCCACTTCTTCTGACAAATCGACGAGAAGGTTCCAATGTCCGAGCTTGCCGAGACTCCATGCGAGGATCCCGAGCCGTGCATCATCCTTATACTCCAGGAACAGCCTCTTTGCCTTCACCACGGAGAGCGTCTTCGAAAGACAGGCACAGACGTACGCATACGTAATGCCATCGCACTTTCTGAGTTGACCCAGTGCTGATGGCCACTCGCTCGCGACGCGAAGGAACAGTTTTGACATGCCTGCACCACCGTCCAAATCTGACGCGAGTTTCTCCAAGTGCTTCACGAGGAAGGCGCTCTCGAATTGGTCCACGATCAGTAGGGCAGCATCGCGGTCGCGCCAGGTGCGCCACGCCTTTGCGAGCGACGGCTTCCACCTGCTCCTTCGATCCTGACGCATCATTTTGTACGCGCGTTTCCGTCGACTGCGCATCCGCGATTCAAGGAATGTTCGCAGGATCACTCGTCGATTCGGCGCGGGAACTTGTTTGTAGACCAGCTCCAGCAGATACTCAACTGTAAGTCGGCGAGCATAAGGCGTCATCTTAGCGAGTTGAAGTAACTTCCTAGCTGCTCTGGTCCGAGCAGCACGCGTTAGCTCATCAAAGGCCTCCGCTGCGCGACCAAGTACCTTTTGCTGCAGTCGACCGTCAATGGCACTCTCAGAAAGCAGTAGTTCAAGAAGCTCGTCGAAAGTGAGGCAGCTTAGGAGTCCGCCAGCGATCGCACTGCGGAGCGAGGTTGTTGGCGCGGGAGAGCATGATGTGTTCCAGAATGCGACAATGTATTTTCGCCGTGACGATGTCATCGCGTCCTTTAACATTGAGCCTAATGCGATGCCTCTGAGCCGCCACTAAAGAAATAGCGACTCATTATAAACCTTTGTTGCGGTCTTCAGCGGCGAGTTAGCCAGCCTTCTTTAACTGCGTGGGCCATGCGGCCTGGCAGCCGATACCCTTGAAATACACACGACCATTGGAGCCTATGGAAGAAATAACGTGTTCACTAATGCGCCTATGAACACCGCTTTCTGTTTCGTACTTTTCTGTGAAGACGACTTTGTCACCTTTACTTAGCTTTAACCGGTCAAGGGCCTTCTTATTCGCCGCAAGAAGTGCATCTGATATTCTTGCGCTTGCGACACGCATTGAGTCTTTAGTAACATTTAACTTTAGCGATCTAGCAAATTTTCTTTGCTCGGCGCTCGAAGCCTTTGCAGGAAATTGTTTAATTGCAAGCGCCACAATGTCTAAAATCCTCGCAGCGGCCACGTCATAAGAGTCACCGGAAACATCAAGACCCAGCCGAGCTGCAATTTCCTGCTGGAAGTCTGAGGGCGTGAAATTCGGCATGAGATCCTTCTCTAAGGGCTAACGGCATGCCGCTGAGCCGTCATCTGAAATCCACGTATCCATTACGTAATCTCGCAATCGGCTCCAGCGGCGGGTTAGACCGACCTATGTGCGCTTCTTCTTGCCGCCAGCGCGCCGAATCATATTCCGTCCGACCGCTCGCACTCGAGAGATTCGAGAGGGGACTGAACGGGGGCGCATACGGCTTTCCACTTCCGCAAATCCATGTTCGCCCATTCCTGATACGAACGCTTGCCCCGTTGCCAGTTCCGTTGGATGCCGCAGCACCCGTTCTGAAAAGCGCTGTGCGAAGGGGATGAGGCGATCATCAAGATAGGAACTCAAATAATCCTTATGAACGATATCTAAGACACAAAAGCGCTCCCGCTCAAACCGTTCAGCAGTACCGTGATATTCATGCCGCATTAATCTAATCCAAGGTAGGGCTGTGAGATGCGCTCCTGCGGAGTCGACTGTTACTCCAATCATTGGCGCATCTATCACGCCGACTCCTAACGTCGCATGACAGTCGAAGTACCACGCTGTTTCGGGAGGTGATTCAGCAATCGCGAAGTGCTCGAGAGCTTTCACTAGAGGCAACACTAGACTGGAGTACGCGTCTGTACCTGACAATTCGAGTTTAGGACCCTTTCTGACGCACTTACTAAACGTATTGCAGTACGGCGGGAATTGTAGAAACGAATCTCTATCCAAATCTAAGCAATGCGTGATCGAATACGTCCACGAAGATGGGTCGTCATCTGAGGTAACTATGACCTTGTCGGCGTGAAGCCCTGATATTTGCGGGAAACGACTCAACCATGGCTTGTTGGAAGATTGAAAGAAGATGTACGGAAGATCTGACTGTTTGCACTCTACCAAAAGACTGAGCTGTGGCCGAACGCGAGGTTGAGTATCCCATTTATGTAATCGCAGATCACAGCGCAAGTCGATATTTCGAAGCTCGTTAGTATCTCGGTCCACAAAGCTCCATTCGTCTTGTACTTGAAATTTCTCACCCTCGATCGGCGCGTGAGTCCTAAAAATGTCTCCAACCCAAAGCTGTAGTGGATAGCCCGACGCCTCAACGGCATCTTTGACCTGTTGTTCATTCAATCCCGTTCCGAGTTGATTGCTTGGGGGATTTCCTTCGGCGTTATTCATTGGCACGGATATTTCGGTCTGACTAATAATATACGGAACCATGTTTGCTGATATTAATATTGGGAAATGCTGAATGCAAAACTTCGTCCACGAGCGTGTAATCCGGGGGCAACGACTGCCGATTCCCGCAAAGCAAACAAGTAGAACGTTTTGGTGTCAACTTAGCGCCCGGCAGCGCCCATCACCTTGACAGTCGTCATCTCCCATATCATAGAATCGCTGAAATTAGTTATGAACTACCAAACCCAAATTCTCACATTCACGACCGCTGACAACGAGCGGCTGCATGGCGCGCTGCTGACGCCGCCAAATAAGAAATCAGACACGGCGCTGATCTTCGTTCATGGCGTGGCGATGAATTTTTACTTGCCGCCGCTGTTTAACTTCGGCCAAGAACTCAGCCAACGCGGCCATCACAGCTTCATCATCAACACCCGCGGTCACGACTGGATTTCCCGCTCTGGAAATTTGACGAAGTTCGGCGGCTCGGCATATGAAAATCTCGAAGACTGTCTTCCCGATCTCGACGGCGCTCTCGATTATCTGCAGCAGCAGGGCTACCGGCGTTTTGTTTTGATCGGCCACAGCCTCGGCGCCATCAAGTCGATTATCTATCAAGGTACGCGCCAACGAGCGGAAGTGGTCGGCATCGTTTCATGTTCGGCGCCCAAGCAATTCTATTCAGAGCGCATCGCGCGTCAGCCGCAATTTCGCGAGCTCATCGAGCGAGCCGAGGTGATGGTCGCCGAAGGTAGAGGCGAAGAACTTATGTCGATCTCCGTCGGCGCCACGCCGGGAATTTTCAGCGCCCGTAGTCACTTGAACAAATATGGTAAAGATGATCGAAACGACTGCCGGCCGTACGCCAAGCTGATTGGCTGTCCGCTGCTCGCCATCGTCGGCAGCGCCGAGCCCAAGTTTTTCTACGAATACGCTCAGGAAATCGCCGCGGGCGCGGCGCCGAACGGCACTTGCAAGTTGGTCGACGGCGCCAATCATTTTTACAACCGGCACACGGCGGAAATCGTCGAGATCGTATATCAGTGGCTGGCGCAGTTTAAGAATTGAAAAATCTTAGCATGATGTTTGGACCGCGGATCATGTTTACGTCTAGTGTGGTGACCCAGGAGTTCATTCAAAAACTCCAAACAATGGCAATGGTTGAAGCCGCACTCAAATCCTCCTCTATCCCCCTTTTTCAAAGGGGGAAGTTTCGCTGGCAGGACTCTAACCCCTCTTTGGGAAACTTTGGGAAAGAGGGGAAGGGGAGATTTTTGGGCGGAGTGAGGGGAAATTATGTCGCGAACTTCTGGGTCAGGACACTAGCTCGCAGAGCTAATTGACGATTCCATCATGCATACGTTAGACAAGAGCGGCAACTTCGACCGGATTTGTGCGAACTACGGCGTGAAGTGAGGAAAGTATCAATGAATTGGATTTTGGCAATCATCGTTTCTGCTTCGATTCTTCTGACCTGCAATACTCACTCCCATAGCGCCTCTGCGCCTTATAAACTCATCGTCGGCTACGCCGCTATCAACGCGCGGGTCGCGCCGCTGTGGATCAGCGAGGAACAAGGCTATTTGGTGAAGTACGGTCTGCAAGTCGAGCAAGTTTATTTGCGCGGCGCGCCCACTCTAGTCGCCGGAATGGCCTCGGGCGATATTCAACTCGGCCGCAGTGGCGGCAGCGCCACGCTGGCAGCCATCGGCGCCGGCCATGATTTCAAGATCGTCGCGACTTTCTCCAGCCGCAACTCCTACGATTTAATCGCCCGGCCCAGTATTAAACGCGCCGAGGATTTGCGCGGCAAGAAGATCGCGGTCACCAGCATCGGCGGCACGACATGGATGGGCGTGCTGCTTTGGCTCGAGCACTTCGGTTTGGATCAACAGCGCGACAATATCCTACTGCAAGTCCTCGGCGATCAAAGCGTGCAGATGCAAGCCGTCGAAACCGGCGTCGCCGACGCTGCCGGGCTCGACGGCGTGTTTAGCAAAAGACTGAAACAGAAAGGCTTCACCGTGCTCGGTGAGTACTCCGATTTGAAACAACGCATCGTTGGACAGGCGATGGTCGTGCCGCATTCGTTCCTTACCCAGCGGCCGGATATTGTCGAAAGTTACCTTAAGGCCGAGATCGAAGCCTTGGCCTTCGCGCTGGCGCCAAAGAATAAACCGGCAGTGCTAAAAACGCTGATGAAACGGCTCAAGATCGATGCCGCAGGGGCCGAAGAAGGTTATCAAGATCTGCTCAAAGGCGTCGACCGAAAACCGTTTCCCTCGCTCGATGGCTTGCGCAATGTGCAACGCATGTTGAAGATCCGCACCCCGAAAATCGGCGAGATCAAAGCCGAAGAAGTCATCGACTCGCGCATCATGCGCAAACTCGATGAAAGCGGCTTCATCGACCGCACGTTCGCAGCCCACGGCGCGAGCTTCCGATAGGAGAATTAACCCAAAGACTCTAGCGTGGCTAAGCCGCAACCAAATCTGATTGTCTCGCGCAAAGGCGCAAAGGCCGCCAAGGGGGAGCTTGTCATTTCGACCTAAGGGAGAAATCTTTCTCAGATCCCTGACATTCGTTCGGAATGACGGGGCCTGGCCCGTCACTTTGCGTTCTTGGCGTCTTGGCGCGAGAACGATGCGAGTCCTTCGTGTGCTTCGCGCGCTTCGTGGTGAAATAGGAGGTTCAAATCATATGAGCTATCGTGTGCGAGCAGATACGTCCCGCAAACACTTCGATCTAACCGATCAGTATTTCCAATCGTAATTGAGCGCTTCGAAGTCGATTACGTAGTCCCCGCCGGCTCTCGCACCACGGCGCAGCTTGCCTCGGAACCCCTGTGCGCAGTACATCTCGAAAAGATTCCCCGATGGGTCGCGGAAATACATCAGCGCCTTGACGTCGTCGCGCGTCCAGGGTTCCGTGGTCGGCACACCGTAACGTTCCAGCCGCTCCTTCATCGGTAAAAAGTCTTCCGGCTCGATGAAAAACGCATAGTGCGGGTACTCGGAATCGCGCGCCGTCCAGCCGCCGCTGGCAGGCGAAAAGGTCACCAGCGTCCCGCCTATGCGGACCTCGAGCTTTGGCCCGGGATGGGCGATTTCGCCACCCAAAACTTCAGTGAAAAAACGCCTGCTCTGCTCGAGATCTTTGCATGGTATGGTCAAGTGGCTGAAACCCGAAAATCGCGGTTGCTTTCCGGATGAAGTTGAAGTAGCAACCGATTGCGCCGAGACAGAATCTTGCATGGCCATATCCTCCTTGGTCAATATCAATTCAGTAACAAAGTTTAGCGTGCCAAACCCAATTCCTTGCGCGCCTTTTCCACGAAACTGTAGTCAAGTACCTGGGCGATGGGCACCGGACGCGTCACTTTAGCACTCTCGCGCTGCAGGTCGATGAGCGCCTGGACGCCCTCGGGCCGCACAGAGGCATCCCTGGTAAGGCCACGGGTGCGCTGCTTGAAAACTTCCGCGGCAAATCTTCGATCGTCGATTTTGAGCCGCTTCATGATGATGTCCAGGATCGCATCGCGATTGCTCTCGTCCCAGGTAAACATGAGGCCGCGCAGTGTCGCCCTGACCATCCTTAGAACCTCGTCCGGACTTTCTTTAATTTTTTTGTCGGACGTGCCGAAGCCGGTCTGAGGGAACCGCGCGATCTCGCCGAGGAAAAACAGCTCGCGGTAGCCTTTTTCGACAGCGACGATGCTGATGGGAACCGAAAGAACCGTAGCGTCGGCGATGCCGGATTCCAAGGCAGCGAGCCTGGCTGAGTCGCCGCCGCCCATCGTCAGGATGCCGACGTCGCGGTCGGGGTCGAGACCGAAGTGCTTTGCCGCGAGTCTGGCGAGCAGGGTGGCCGTGGCGCCAGGAGTGCTACCTGCAATCTTTTTCCCCTTCAAGTCCTTGGGCTCTTTGATCTCCTTGCGACTGATAATGGACTGGAGCGAACGATCCGCCGTGAAGATCAAGACTTTCATCGGGCGCCCTTGAACCGCTGCCGCGATCACGCCGGTGACCGCGCCGTTGTAGTCGATGTCGCCGGTCAGCACGGCGCTGCTGGCGAGAGTGGCCGGCATGAGAATGAGCTCCAGATCGATCCCTTCGTCGCGAAAGAATCCCTTGAGCTGGGCGGCGTAAATGGACAAAAAAGCGATGCTCGTGGTCGAGATTCCCATGCGGATCTTTTTCAACTGCGGTTGCGCGAAAACTGTTGGAGCGACCAGTAAACCAACGATTGGAAGGCAAAGAAAAATTTGGCCGCGTGAAACCCGCATCTCTTTCACTCCCGGTCAGATGAGAACCAAGCATCGCTTCGGACCAGCGAATCGATTGCTAACCTAAGTTTCAGCCTCGTTTACTCCAAGGTGGAGCAAATGTCTATCGTGAATGGCTCACATTGACATGGTTCTCACTTGTTGACTAATCTCCCGCCATCATTGCTACCTTTAGATTCAAATATCAGCGGCTGCCGAAAAGACGGATGCCGTGAAATCTGAAACCATTTGGATAACAAGCGGGATACTTGAGCCGATGGCGAAATTGACAATGTCTCCGTCAGGGTAATAGTCTCGGTCAAATGAAACCTAAAGGAGATAACTCATGGGCAATGAGTTTGCGGCGATATCGCGACGCGATTTTCTCAAACTCACAGCGAAAAGCGCGGTCTTTTCATCCGCTTTTCTAAACGGATGCGCAATCATGGCCGCTGACGGCAGCAAAAAAACGGCCCGCGCCATCGACATTCATCATCACTACTTTCCTGCCGAGCTTATCGACGAGATCAAGCAGCACGGCAAATCATTGGGCATAGAATATCTGCCATCAAAGGGCGAGGCACATTCGCTCAGTTTCGGAAAGGGAAATCGAACCGGTGTCGATCCGGAAATCATGGACGTGGACAAACGTCTGGAGGTCATGCGCGACGGCAGGGTCGCAATCGCAACCGTCGAGTCGCAACCCAGCGCTCAAGGTTATCCGCTCGACGGAAAACAGGGCGAAGCCTGGTCGCGGCTCTATAACGAAGGCATTCACAACCTGGTCAAACGCTATCCAAAGCGGTTTGTCGGGATGGCGACGGTGCCGCTGCAAGATCCCGTGCGAGCCGCAAGTGTCCTGGAACACGCGATTCGCGAGCTCAAATTTTCCGGCGTGACGATCGGATCGAACGTGAACGGCAAGTATTTCGACGGCAAAGAATTCGATCCGTTCTGGAAAAAGGCCGAAGAGCTGGACGTGCTGATGATCATGCATCCGGACTCCATACTGGGCAGTGACAAAATGGGCGCCTACAGTCTACGAACCGTTTGCGGCAACCCGGCCGACACGACACTGTCGGTCGGCTTTATGATTTACAGCGGAGTTTTCGATCGGTTTCCCAAACTCAAGCTGGGGCTCCTCCACGGAGGCGGTTTTTTTCCTTACCATCTCGGTCGTTTCGACCAGGGATTCAAGCGGAGCGGCGGAAGAGAACCTTTCCCGGCTTCGCAACCTCCGAGCCGTTATCTCAAGAACCTCTATTTCGACAACCTGGTGTATCGGGTAGATACCGTCGAGTACCTTAAACGCGTGGTCGGCGCGGATCATGTCCTGGTCGGAACGGATTATCCCTATACTCTAGGAGATTGGATGGCGGTGGAAAAAATCGAGCAGATGAATTGCACCGAAAGCGAGCGCGAAGCGATGCTGCACGGCAACGCGCGGGCGCTGCTGAAATTGTCGACGATGTAACACATTCACTCGATCGTTTACCGGTTCAATGGAGTAGAACGATGAAGCGCCCAACCTCTACGATGACCCGGCGCGATTTCCTGCAGTTCGCCGGAAAGACCGCGGCCGTCTCTGCGGGAATGTTACTAATGGGATGTGCGCAGACGGCGACGCAACCATCGACAAAACCTGGCGGCAGCGGTTTACGTGCCATCGATATTCATCACCACTACATTCCGCTGGAGCTTATCGACGAGGTCAAACGCAACGGCAAAGCGCTCGGTGTCGAATACTTTCCGCCGAAGGACACCAAGGACAATCCATTCCAGATCCGATTTCCCAATGGCAACCGGCTCAATCCGGATCCACGCATGACGGAGATCAATAACCGCCTCGAGGTCATGACCAAAGGCAACATTGGAATTGCCACCGTCGAAGTGCACACGGCATGCGTCGGCTATGAGCTAGATGGCAACCGCGGCGAATCATGGTCGAAGCTCTACAATGAAGCGATCATGAATTTGGTTAAGCGTCATTCCGATCGCTTTGTCGGCATTGCCACCGTGCCGCTGCAGGACCCGCCGCGCGCGGCCCGTCGTCGGCAAATACTTCGACAGCAAAGACTTCGATTCGTTCTGGGCGAAGGCACAGGAATTGGACGTGCTTATGATCATGCATCCGGAATGGGTCCTCGGCAGCGATAAAATGGGTGCTTACGGGTTGCGCACCGTCTACAGCAATCCCGCAGACACTACGCTCTCCGTCAGCTTCATGATCTACAGCGACGTCTTCGATCGTTTTCCGAATCTCAAGCTGGCGCTACTCCACGGCGGCGGTTTCTTTCCATATCATCTTGGCAGGTTCGACAACGGTTTCCGTAGCGGCAGCGGCTCTGCCCGGTTGCCGGCAAAAGAACCGCCGAGCAAATATTTAAAAAATCTCTACTTCGACAACTTGGTTTATCGCGTCGAGACGGTCGAGTACTTGAAGCGCATGGTCGGCGCCGATCACGTCATGGTCGGCACTGACTACCCGTTCGATCTCGGCGATTGGATGGCCGCGGAAAAAATTCAGACGATGAACTGCACGCCAAGCGAACGCGAAGCGATGTTGCATGGCAATGCGCGGAAGCTGCTGAGAATCGGGTAGCGTCCGAATAATCCTCGTTGGATCGGTCCGATATCAATGTTGCGAGCGATTGAATATGGCGCGCGATCGATCGTCGTGCTGTTCCTGCTCCATGCGGGAGCATACGCGCAGGATGCCCGTTCCGTTGAAGCCACGAAGACGCTGCACGAACTCTTCGCTGCCGAATGGGACTATAAAATGGAACAGCATCCCGCTTGGGCTTCTACTCTAGGAGACCGGCGTTGGAACGACCGTTGGAGCGATATCAGTCTAGAGGCGATATTCAAACGGCATGATCACGATGCGGAGACATTGGCCAAACTAACAAAGATCGACCGCGCCGCGCTGGCGCCCGTGGATCAGCTGAACTTCGACCTCTTTAAGAGAAATTATGAAAACGAGATCGAGGGTTTTCAGTATCGCTGGTATCTTCTGCCGCTCAATCAGCTTGACGGCGTACACACGGTAAATAGGCTAGCCGACGCGCTACGTTTCGAAACTCTCAAAGACTACGACGACTGGCTAACGCGGCTAAGAGCGCTTCCCCGCCGCATAGATCAGACTGTCATGTTGATGCGCGTGGGGATCAAGGAACGAATAATTCATCCGAAGATCGTTTTGCAGCGAGTTCCGGCCCAGATCGATCATCAAACAGTCAGCGATGCGAAAACAAGTCCCCTCTACAAGCCCTTCACACAATTTTCTTCGTCGATCACGGAAGCGGACCAAGCCCGTCTCGCTAAGGCCGCGGAAGAGACGATCGCTACTGCCGTAGCTCCGGCCTATCGTAAGTTAAAGGAATTCATCATCAGCGAGTACTTACCGGCGGCATGGGAACAAGTTGGATTATGGCAGCTTCCCAATGGAGCGGCGATGTACGCCTATTCCACACGCGACAACACAACCACCGATCTGACACCGCAGGAGATTCACGAGATCGGGTTAAAAGAGGTAAAGCGCATCCGGGCGGAGATGCAGGCCATCATCGACAAATTGGGCTTTCGAGGTTCTTTCGCCGAGTTCGCGAAGTTTCTGCGCAGCGATCCAAAATTTTATTTCAAAAGCGAGAATGAGCTACTCGACGCTTATCGCGCGTTGAGCCGGCGCATCGATCCGTTGCTCGTGAAAGTTTTTCGCAAGCTGCCGCGCATGCCCTATGGCATCGAGCCTGTGCCAGCAAATATCGCCCCCGACAGCCCAACCGGACTCTATCGCGGACCCGCCGCCGACGGTTCCCGCGCCGGCATAGTCAACGTGAACACTTTCAAACCGGAAATCAGGCCGAAGTACGAGATGATGGCGCTGTCGCTGCACGAGGGAGTGCCCGGTCACCACCTGCAGATAGCCATCGCGATGGAGCAGCAAGGCGTCCCGAACTTTCGGCGCTATGGCGGCTACACGGCGTTTATGGAAGGCTGGGGCCTCTACGCAGAGTCGCTCGGTGATGAGATGGGGCTTTACGATGATCCCTATTCTAAGTTCGGACAGCTCATGTATGAGATATGGCGCGCGAGCCGTCTAGTCGTCGATACCGGGATCCACTATTTACGTTGGGACCGGCAGAAGGCTATCGACTTTATGATGGAGAATACCGCGAGACAGGAAGTGGACGTGGTCAATGAAATCGACCGCTACATCGTCTGGCCCGGCCAAGCGCTCGCCTACAAAATCGGCCAGCTCAAGATCTCCGAGCTCAGAGCCAAAGCAAAACAAATTCTCGGTGACAAATTCGACATCCGTGCTTTCCACGACGAGTTGCTCAAAGACGGTGCCCTGCCGTTGGATCGGCTGGAAATAAAGATGAATACTTGGATCACCAGTCAGAAGAAGTAGCGATAACTTGGGATTCTAGTTCGGTTAGGAACATGGTGGTAACGCCAATCATCTCTCCTTACGGCTCGTGGAAGTCGCCGATCACCGCTGAGCTGGTTGCCGGCGCCGAGGTCGGACTCGAACAGGTCAGACTCGACGGCGACGACATCTACTGGATCGAGCGCCGCGCTCACGAAGGCGGGAGAAAAGTTATCGTCCGCCGCTCAAGCGACGGGAGAGTGACCGATATCACGCCTGCAGGGTTCAATGCGCGAACGCGGGTGCACGAGTACGGCGGCGGTGATTATGCAGTCTTGAATGGCAGAGTAATTTTTTCAAATTTCACCGATCAGCGCCTCTATCTCCAAGAACTCGGCAGCGAACCAAAGCCACTAACTCCGCAAGCTGCGCAGCGTTACACCGACGGCCAATTCGATCGGAGTAGGAATTCTTTCGTCTGCGTGCGCGAGGATCATTCCGGGCCAGGCGAAGCAGTTAATTCCATCGTGCGCGTCGATCTCAACGGCAGTGATGACGGTACAACCATCGTATCGGGGAATGATTTCTATTCATCGCCGCGCCTGAGTCCTGACGGCTCGCGGCTCGCATGGCTCACCTGGAACCATCCAAACATGCCCTGGGACGGCACGGAGCTCTGGGTCGGCAAGCTGAGCAAGGACGGCGTGGTGACCGAAAAAGAAAAAATAGCCGGTGGGAACGATGAATCAATTTTCCAGCCGGAGTGGTCGCCGGACGGCATTCTCTACTTTATCTCCGACCGAACTGGGTGGTGGAATCTCTACCGGTGGCGAGAAAACCAGGTCGAGCCGCTCTGCCCGATGAATGCTGAGTTTGGCCAACCCCAGTGGGTTTTTGGCACCAGCCTCTACGGCTTTGTATCGGAAAATCGGATTATTTGTAGTTATAGCAAAAACGGTCGTGATTACCTCGCCACGCTGGACACCGCGACGAGAGCGCTCAAGATGATCGACCTTCCCTTCACCACGATCTCTCAAGTTCGCGTCGCCGCACATTGCGTGGTTTTCATCGGCGCGTCGGCGACCGAGACAACTTCGATTATCTCGTTGGATTTGGCAACCGACAAACTGGAAGTATTACGCCGAGCGCGAGAATCGGCCGTCGATGCGGGATACATCGCGCCGCCGCGAGCCATCGAGTTTCCCACCGAACGCGAATTGACCGCTCACGGATATTTCTATTCGCCACGAAATCGCGATTACTCCGCGCTAACGAATGAGAAGCCGCCGCTGATAGTCATGAGTCACGGTGGCCCGACCTCGTCAAGCTCGGCATCACTGAAATATTCGATCCAATACTGGACTAGCCGGGGTATCGCCGTTCTCGATGTGAATTACGGGGGCAGCTCCGGCTACAGCCGCGCGTATCGAGAGCGGCTCAACGGCCAATGGGGCATCGTCGACGTCGACGATTGCGTCAACGGCGCGCGCTATCTCGCTGAACGCGGCGAAGTGGACGGCAATCGCCTTGCGATCCGAGGCGGCAGTGCGGGCGGTTACACGACGCTTTGCGCCTTGACGTTTCGCGACGCCTTCAAGGCCGGCGCCAGTCACTACGGCATCAGCGACTTGGAAGCGCTGGCCAAGGACACTCACAAATTCGAGTCGCGCTATCTTGACCGTTTGATCGGGCCCTACCCTGAACGGCGCGATCTTTACCTCGAACGATCGCCGATCCACTTCGCCGATCGCCTGTCCTGTCCGATGATTATCTTCCAGGGCCTGGAAGACAAAGTCGTCCCGCCCAATCAGGCACAGAAGATGGTCGAAGCCGTTCGAGCCAAGAAACTGCCGGTCGCGTATCTTACTTTCGAGGGCGAGCAACACGGCTTTCGCAAAGCGGAAAACATCCGCCGCGTCCTCGAAGCGGAATTGTACTTCTATTCAAGAGTTTTCGGCTTTGAGTTGGCTGAGCCAGTGGACCCGGTAAAAATTGACAATCTTTAGGGCACAAGCCCGTGGAAATTATCCGCCACAAAACCGCATCGGACTTTCTTGAGCGGGCGGGTGCTTGGTTGGAGCAAGCAGAAGCCGAAAACAATTTCATTCTCGGGGTCACTCCACTTCTGAAAAACTACTCGGAAGTGTTTAAGATTTCTCCTTACTACATAACACTTGAAGAGGCGGGGACCATCGGCGGAGTTGCCTTCATGAATCCTCCGCGCCGGTTGTTTATCACCCATATGCCCGCTCAAGCCGTGGTTATTCTCACAGACTACCTGCTGGATACAGGAGCGCCCGTCCCAGGTGTGAACGGACCGAAAACCGAAGCAGATCTATTTGCCGAATATTGGGCGACTAAGACAGACAATCGTCTACGGTTGAAAATGAGTCAGCGAATTTATGCTTGTGAAAATGTTATTACCGTTGTACGGAGCCCCGGACGTTTAAGGTCCGCGACAAAAGACGACGAATCACTGCTGGTGGATTGGGCCGGAGAATTCTGTCGGGACGCCGGGATCGCGGACGAAATCGCCCACATGAAGGCTCAAATCCCAAACCTGACCGCCAAGGGATGGTTGTATGTTTGGGAAAATAGCGAGGTCGTGTCGATGGCCGACTTGGGCCGTGAGACTGCGCATGGTTTCTCTCTGTCTTTGGTCTACACGCCGAGACACTTGAGAAACAAAGGCTACGCCACGTCGTGCGTCGCCGAACTCACCAAACGCATGCTCGATTCCGGCAAGAAATTCTGTTGTCTCTACGCAGACCTTGCCAACCCGGCGTCGAATTCGATCTACCAAAAGATCGGTTACCAGCCGGTCTGTGATGTGCAGGATTGGGTCTTTGAGTAAAGGTATGTCCAAATCGTAAGAGGAAAAAATGGCCGAGGTAATAACGGACGTGAAACAAGTCACTGCGGACTGGCTTACAAGAGTTCTTCGAGCCAACCGTCATCTTAATCAAGAGCAGGTCACGACCGTAGAGCTGAAGTCGTCGCGGCAAACGATCATCTCAAACATTTACCATCTCCGGTTAACGTACTCCGGTGAGACCTCCGAGCGGTCTCCATTGAATTTGTTTCTAAAGCTTACCAAAGAGGGCTTCGATTCAGAGATTGCAGCGCGCTTCGGCAAGAGAGAAAGCGAATTTTACAACGTCATCGCGAAGAGCATGAACGAGCCACCGAGCGCGACATGCTACGACGCCGCGTTCTCGCCTGACACGGGCAAATCCCATATGTTGCTCGCCGACTTGTCTGAAACTCATTTCCAAACCGATTGGCCGCTTCCGCCGTCGAAGCCACATTGCGAAGCAGTTCTGGACAGCCTGGCAAAGTTTCACGCCTCTTGGTGGGATCATCCCGAACTGGGAAAGAGCATCGGCAAGTTCCCTAGCAGTGGCTCCATTGATGAATATGTTCAATCCATGGAAAAGAAGTTCGCGGGATTTGTCGACTTCTTGGATGATCGCCTGTCGGCAGATAGGCGCCAGTTATACGAACGGGTCCTATCAAGAGCTCCCGGAGTATGGAAAGAGCGAATTCGCGAGGACCGCACCGATGGGAAAGGCCTTACGCTGATCCACGGTGATGCGCATTTCTGGAACTGTCTTCATCCGTGTCGGCTGGATCAAGACAAAGTTTACATCATTGACTGGCAATGCTGGCGGATTGATACGGCAACCGATGATTTGGCATACATGATCGGTCTTCACTGGTACCCCGATCGCAGACGCGCTTTGGAGCGTGATTTCCTGAGAACTTATCACGATAAGCTTTTAACGTGTGGGGTAAAAAACTATGACTGGGATGCGTGCTGGTACGACTATAGACTCTCGGCGATCGGCAACCTTTTGGTTCCAGTTTGGCAGTGGTCCGCAAAACTGTGGCCAGTCATATGGTGGCCTCATCTGGAACGAGCGATCCTGGCCTTCGAGGATTTAGACTGCGGCGAACTGCTGCAAGGCTACTGATTCCAGCAATCGAAACTTGAATCCAATGGCCATCGAACCCATAAAACGGCTTTCAACCAGGCAAACGATGCTTTCATGCAAAATCCCAGTCGGTCTAGAAGTCTAACGACGAAGCAACGCGATCTGAACTTATCGCGCCAGTATTACGCTGAAGAACTCCGCGCGGTGGCCAACATTCAATCTGAAGCGCTTGTGAGAGCATTCGCCAAAGTCCCGCGTGAGCATTTCCTTGGACCTGGACCGTGGCAAATCTTAAACCCGTCTCACATGATCGAAGAGAATAACGAAGGTTCCTACTACCGAGAAACAGCCGATGCTGATCCCAAGCATCTGTACCACAATATCCTTGTTGCGATCGATGCGAAGCGCTTCCTGAATAATGGTCAACCGGCTTTTCTAGCCATTTTAATTGACTCGCTGGCGCTGATGCCGGGAGATACTGTTCTCCATATCGGGTGTGGTACGGGTTACTATAGCGCAATTATGGCGGAAGTCGTCGGTCCCAAAGGTCATATCACGGCGGTCGAAATTGATTTAGAACTCGCGGCCCTTGCCCGGAATAATCTCAGACATCTTTCTTACGTTGAAGTGATCGAGGGCGATGGTGGTGTCATCGAGCCGGGCCTCAGCGATGGAATTCTTGTCAATGCCGGTGCCACACACCCCTGCGCAACGTGGCTGGATTCACTTCGGATCGGCGGGAGGTTACTCTTGCCGCTTACCGTTGCTAACGAGTCCGACTCTCCTCAGTCGGGCCAGATGCTCAAGATTATACGACAAGAAAACGGATTCACCGCCAGCTTCATATGCCAAACTATAATTTTCCCCTGCTCCGGCGCTCGCGATCCACAGTTGAACGACAAGTTGAACGAGGCGTTCAAACGAGGCGACGCGAAGTCAGTACAATCAGTCCGCCGCGACGCCCACGATGAGCAGGAATCTTGTTGGCTTCACGATGAACAGTTTTGCCTCTCTAAAACTTCGGTAGTTCCATAAATCGAGGACCGAAGTAGCGGCCCTTTTGCGCGAGGCTATTAACTGATATCGAAGGCTGCCCATGTACGAAGAAGCGAGACACGAACCGCTCATCGAGTTAGAATGGGATGAAGGACAGGCACGTACTGCTATCGATCGGATAGTCCGAGACACTCACGCGCATTTTGACTCGCAAAAGCTTTGGCCGGTGCATCCTCTTGACCAATTTGGAGAGGATCATACCAAACCTTTCAAAATGCTTTACTTCGGCGCCGTCGGGGTTATCTGGGCATTAGATTATCTAAACCGCATCGGTGCGACGAAGATCGAGCGTAACTATTCGTCCTCCATGATTCCATTCGCTCAGACGAATCGCCAAGACCTGAATCTCTCGCCGCCGGACACTTTCTCCTATTTGATGGGTGACGTCGGTATTCTCTTGGTTCAATGGCGTCTCGCCCCTACCGATGCCCTGGCGGACGAAATCTTTCGAGCAGTCGAGGCAAACATGAGAAATCCAGCGAGGGAGTTCATGTGGGGGGCGCCAGGAACCATGTTGGCTGCGCTATTCATGTTTGAGTCGACTCGGGATGAGCGCTGGAAAGACGTCTATCTACGAAATGTTCGACAGATATTAAGCGAATGGGAAAAGAATGCCGAGCACGACTGCTACGTTTGGACCCAGGACCTCTATGGCCGGCGAAGCAAATTTCTTGGAGCCGTTCATGGTTTTGCCGCAAACGTTTTCTCAATCATCAAGGGGTGGAACTTGCTCGACTCCCCAACCTGCTCCATGGTCGCGTCACGCGCGTGGAACACTCTTGAGCGTACGGTACGAGTCGACGTTGCCTATGCCAACTGGCCTGCTGGTTTGGGTGGCACGATAATGCTCGTTCAACACTGTCACGGCGCTCCCGGAATGATTACCTGTTTAGCGGACTTGCCATCTGATGGGAACGTGGCTTTTGATCGATTGCTGGAGAAGGCCGGCGAGCTAACGTGGAAGGCGGGACCTCTGACAAAGGGTCCCAACCTCTGTCATGGAACAGCAGGCAACGGTTACCCCTTTCTCAAACTCTATCGCCGCACGGGCGACAACAAATGGCTCGAACGTGCGCGCGCATTCGCGATGCATGCCATCGCGCAAAGCGAGCGCCACGGCAAAGAGTACGGTCAACGTCGCTACTCGCTGTGGACAGGTGATCTGGGCCTCGCAGTTTATTTGTGGGACTGCATAAAGGGTGAAGCTAAATTTCCTACCATGGATATTTTCTAAACACACTGACGAGTAGCGATGCGATAATGGTGCAAACAACCTCACTGTCTCCACCGGAAGAAATTGCGACGAAACGACTCATACTCCGGCGACCGCGTTTGTCGGACGCGGACGACATCTTCGACACCTACGCGGCGGATCCAGAGGTCACACGTTACGTCACATGGCCGCCATATAAAGACAGAAGTGAAGTCGCACCATTTTTGCGATCACGGCTCGCCCGATGGGATTCGGTGAGGAGTTTTCCTGGGTGATTATTAGCCCTGAGGAAGAGCGGGTCATCGGAATGATTGGCTGTCGGGTGCGCGACTATGCCGCAGACATCGGATATGTCATGAGCCGCAGCTACTGGAATCGTGGTTATACAACTGAGGCAGCCAACGCTGTAGTTGACTGGGCGAGCAATCTTGAATTCGTTTACCGCGTCTGGGCCGTGTGCGATGTCGAGAATATAGCTTCGTCGCGCGTTCTCGAAAAAGTAGGGATGCAACGAGAGGGCATTCTTAGGCGATACATCGTTCATCCGAATATGTCGCCCGAGCCGAGGGATTGCTTTGTGTATTCAAAGATTCGTTGAGGGCTTGTTGATTCCTGGCTCTCTTCTAGAGACTCATTGCTAGAACTGTGCCTCAGCTAAGCCGTGGGTGTCATTAAACCATAATGAAATTTGAGGCGGTCATCTTCGATTTATTTGGAACATTGATGGACGACTTTGCGATGTCGGTTGGCCAAACGTATACCGAGCTGGCCGAGGTTCTCGAAGTACCTTATGAGCAATTCATTCAGCTTTGGAGAGAAACGTCGGAGATCCGAACGGCTGGGGCCTTTCAGACTGTGGAAGCCAGCATAGAACATGTTTGCAGCATTATGGGTGTGCGAGTAAGACCCGAACAAATGGCGAAGGCAGTTGAAATTCGATTGCAACAGACAAGGCGGGCTCTCGAGCCAAGACCGGATGCAGTAGCGACACTCGCACGACTAAAAGACGAGGGCTACAAATTAGGATTGCTCAGCAATTGCTCAATCGAGATCCCGATTCTCTGGCCGCAAACAATCTTTGCTCACCTATTTGATTCAGCTATCTTCTCCAGCCGAGAACGCCTCAAAAAACCGGACCCTCGCATCTATCGGCTCACATGCGAGCGTCTCGGCGTCATGCCTGAACACTGCCTCTACATTGCCGACGGAGAAAACCACGAACTAGCCGCTGCTGCTAAGGTCGGTCTACATTCCGTGCTGATTCGAAACTCGTCCCGGGACAACGGAAGTGAGTTACTTCGAGAAGCGAGAGAATGGCAGGGTACGGCAATCAGTTCGCTTCCTGAGGCGATAACGCTCCTGGGCATTAAAGACGAATGACGACGGCCGCGGTTCTGCTGAAATAGGCATTCGCCACCCTACTATTGTCGCGCAATTCTCGGTACTGAGTTAGCGGCCCTTCGCCGTTTCAATGAAAAAATAGCCTGTTTCTCGCTGCCGCGTGGGCATATCGCGTTTCGGCGCTTTTCCTTTTTCCCGCTCGCAGATTTATCCTCGTGGCAGACCCAGAAAGGAACTACGTGGAACGGAAAAGGTTTGCGGCCAGGTGGCTCCGGGCGGTTGCCCGCCCGGAGCTCCCACAGACCCGTACGTGCATTTTTGATGCATACGGTTCCTCAGATCATGGGCTCGCTGCA
>WNFV01003476.1_pt1 | contig 20059 bp, 14 predicted proteins | sample 5400101 | NCBI WGS metagenome assembly WNFV01 (sample SAMN13153361, study PRJNA577476) | soil metagenome | isolation source: 115 cm soil or saprolite under grassland replicate 1 | place: USA:California | collected 2016-06-15 | reverse complement strand
AGGTGCAGGCGCTCGAGCTTCAGCGTACTGAAGCCGCCGCGAGGCTCGCCGCTGCTCAGAGCACCTATGACCGTCTGAAGGCGGCCTCGGCCACGCCTGGCGTCGTCGCGGAAAACGACGTCATCGTCGCGGAGAAAAACGTGGAGGCGGCGCAAGCGCTCGTGCGCTCACATGAGGGATTGGTGAAGGCCGCGCAAGCGCATGTGCAGTCGGTCCACGATCTCGAGCAGTACTTGCAGATCCGCGCACCTTTCGATGGCATGGTCGTCGAGCGCAACGTGCATCCTGGCGCCCTGGTAGGCCCGGGGCAAGCGGCGGAGCCTTTGTTTCGGCTGCATCAGATCACCAGGCTTCGCCTCGTTGTCGCCGTGCCCGAAGCGCTCGTCGGCGGCATCGTCAAGGGCGCGCATGTCACCTTCACGGTGCCGGCGTATCCGGGTGAGACGTTTTCCGGCGTCATCAGCCTCATCGCGCACAATCTCGATGAAAAGACACGGACGATGCCGGTCGAGCTCGACGTGCGCAACCTCGATTTGCGACTCGGTGCGGGCATGTATCCGGAAGTGTCGTGGCCCGTGCGACGGGTTGCGCCCTCGATACTGGTGCCTCCAACGAGCGTCGTCACCACAACCGAGCGCACGTTTGTGATTCGCGTCAAGTCGGATAGCACGCTGGAATGGGTGAACGTGAGTCGCGGAGCGCGGGTGAGCGATTTGACCGAAGTGTACGGCCCGCTGGGCGATGGCGACGTGATTCTCAAACGCGCGACCGATGAACTCCGTGAGGGTACCAAGGTGGTCCCGAAAGCGAGCGGCTGATCCGGAGAGCGGCTCCCGACACCCGCTCGTCACGCGCTCTCGAAACTAGAATCGGAATGCGTACTGCGCCTTCACGAGTAACTGGTTGGAATCGAGCTGCCACCGATCCAGGAGCGACCGAACGTTGTGGTTGTACACCACGAACAAATCGGCAGCGGGGTTGAACGTCCAGCGAGCGCGCGTGTTGATACCGATGGCATCGGTGTCCGTGTCGTACTGCACGTAACTGGCGATTGACAGATCCGGTGAAATGTTCACGCGAAGCCGCGTTCCGACGAGCGTTTGCGTGAAGTGACCTGTCGCAAGGCGGCCAACGTTGCGCTCGCCGGAGAACTCCACGGTGATCCGCGGCTCACGTCCTTTCGACCTTGGGATCGCTCGGCCGGCACGGTCTTCATGACTGCGGGCGAAGGGCAATTGGGAATGTGCGTCCGGCAAATCGTGCGCCCTCGAGCGTGGCCAGCCGGGATCGAATGGCTTTGATCCACGAGGTATTTGGCGCTCCTCTGCTGCTGGCGGTGCTCAGGATCGTCTCCTCGGCATCGCTCGACCAGATCACCTGCGAATCGAAATCAACCGCGCGCGGCCCCGGCACGGCGCTGATCTCCTCAACCAGCCGCCGACGCTCATCGGCGCTGAGACGACGCGGAAGCGTCAGAAGCAAAATCGTCTGCGCGGGTGGCGGGCCGGTGAGTGGCAGCGTCCATTTGGCTCGATCGAGCTCTACCTGATCGAAGACGGTGGCGCCGCCTTGTGCGCCGAACATAAGGACATAACCGATGAGACCGGCAGGCAGCCGCGCGGCCGCGGCAACGCTCGTTGCGGAAGCCGGGAATGGCTCCTTGGCTCCAATCGCGACGCGCTTGCCATGATCGATGGCAAACAACTGCAACTCGGGTTTGATAGGCGTGGGACCCGCCGCAAGTCGAAGGTCGATGGCATCGAGATCGTGCTGAATATCCGGAGTGGCGAGTCGACTCAGTTGAAGCCCCTCCGCGATGCTGCGTGCCTTGCGATAGCTTCGCTGTGCGCGATCGAAATCCGTTGCGCGCAGCGCGTCGCCGTGCTGCAGCCATGCCCGATAGAGATCGATGCGAACGCGAGTGTCGGCTGCGTCGGCGTCAAAGAGCTGTTCGAGCAGTCGAATGGCGTCCTCGAGTTGTTGAAGAGCCGCTGGCGCATCCTCGGCTTGCGTCACGACCGCGAGACGCGTCAGACCTACGGCCGTATCGCGCATCAACCCCGCGCGGCCTCCGCCCGCGGCAGTCATCGCGCGTAGCGTTTCGACCGCCGACGCGTACTGCTCGCGTGCATCCCGCCACGCCCCTTGCTTCTCGCTTGCCGAGGCAACGCGTAGACGCGTCAATGCGAGCAGCCTCCGTCGCTCGTCGCTCTCGCCAACACGGCGGGCAAGGCCCAGTTCGATCGACAGCGCCTCGCGATAGCTCGACGCGGCCGCGTCCCAATCGGTCCCCGCCATTGTCACGTCTCCAATCGCTCGATGGATACGCGCCGTAAGCTCCGCATAGCGAGGATCGCTGCGATCGTTGTCCGCGAGCGCTTTCACCAGGTTCAACGCATCCTGATAGACGCGCGACGCGTCCTCGCGTTGGCCGAGCACATGGTCGATATCCCCCTCCGACGCGAGTGTCTCCACGAGCGCAACCGCTACCTGCGGTGGCGCATGGCCGCGCGCGTCGAGTCCTTCCAGAATGTCGCGCGCGGCACGATAACTCGCCAATGCGCCCTGCCGGTCTCCCAGATTCGGCCCGTTCGGGTTGCCTTGCACGTCGCCGACACGCCGATAGCTTTCCGCCACGTCGAGCAGCAGGCCACGGTCATCCGCAGCCGTGCCGCGAACGCCTGCGAGATACCGGCTGATCGACTGCGTGAGCGCTACTCGCGCGGTCGTTGCCCCGGGGACTCCGGCCAGCGTCTGCTCGACCGCAAAAAGCGACGCCGCAAGCGCCCGCGACTGCTCGAACCGCGCCGTCGCGGAAGCCCGTTCGCGCCGCGCACCGTTCCAAAGCTGCACGACGCTGAAGAGCGCGGCAACGAGCCCAAGAACGGCGACGGCCGTCATCGCTGCGATCGAACGATTCCGGCGGAGGAATTGCCGGCTGCGATACGCGATGCTTGCCGGGCGCACGCTGACCGGCTCGTGACGGAGGGCGGCCCTGAGATCGGCCGACAACGACTCGACCGACGCGTACCGGGCTTGTGGATTCGTCGACAGCGTGTGCAAGACGATGGCATCGAGATCGTCAGTCAGGTCTCGCGGCAGGCGGTGAATCGGGTCGTGCGTCTCGCCTCTTTCGCGAATGACGACGCTTGGCTTGCGATACTCCCCGCCATCGGTGGTCGTCGTCTCGGCGTCAGCGAGCCGCGGTCGATGACGGGTGATGAGCTCATGGAGAATCACACCCAAAGCAAACACGTCCATGCCGGTATGCGTGGCCTCTCCGCGGAGTTGCTCCGGACTGGCGTACGCGGGGGTCACCCGCTTGTGCAGCAGGTCGGTCGGATCGCTCGCCTCGAGGCCGGCGCGAGTCAGCGCCTTTGCGATGCCGAAATCAAGCAGCTTCGGATGTCCGTCGGCGTCGATCAGGACGTTGGCCGGCTTGAGATCGCGATGCACGATAAGATTGCGATGCGCGAACGACACCGCGTCGCAGACCTCACCAAACAACGCGATGCGTCGCGCGATCGACATGGCTTGCCGATCGCAGTACGTGGTGATCGGCAGCCCGTCAACGTACTCCATGACGAAATACAGGCGGCCGTCGTCCATGCGCCCGGCGTCGAACAGATTGGCGATATAGGGATGCCGAAGGGACGCGAGAATGCGGCATTCCTCTTCGAACCGGGCGTTGAGCTCATCGCTCGCCGCGCGCGCACCAACAACCTTGAGCGCCACGTCGCGTTGAAACGCACCGTCGGCGCGGCACGCCAGGTACACCTCGCCCATGCCGCCTTTACCTAACAGGCGCACGATCCGGTACGACCCGACGACGCTGCCAATCAGATCGCCGTCGGGATCGGTCATGCGAGACGGCGCGCGCGCCTCGGCTTCTGTGGCGTGAAACGCGAGGAGCTCGGCGACTTCGCGAATGAGCGTCTCATCGCCGCCGCACGCGCTGCGCACAAACTCGAGCCGCGCATGCTCCGGCTGCTCGAGGGCGGCGTCGAAGAGGGCGCGCACGCGGCCGGGTAATGCATCGCTCACCGGTGTGGTTGGGTTTGAGAGGCGGAGTCTACCATACGGATGGGCTTATAATCGCCTCTCGCGGAGCGCCAATGAAGGACGACGTGGGCAATGTCACCGAGTTGCTGCATCGGTGGCGTCACGGAGACAGAGACGCCGCGGATGCTCTTCTCGCCGCCACCTACGGCGAGCTTCGCAAGCTCGCCCGCGCCTTCATGAAAAACGAGCGGGAGAACCACACGCTGCAGCCGACTGCGCTCGTTCATGAAGCGTACTTGCGCCTGTTCCGCGATCAGCCGGTCGATCTCGAATCACATGAAGCGTTCTTTCGGCTGATCGCCGCCCAGATGCGGCGGCAGCTGATCGATCACGGGCGCAAGCATCGCGCGATCAAGCGCGGTGCGGGGCTCGCGCACGTGGACTTCGAAGATGTCGTCGGATCGATTCCGGCACGCACGGACAAGCAGTCAGACGAGCGCCTGTTCGCACGTCTTGAAGACGTGCTCGCACGATTCGAAGTGGATCATCCGCGCGCTGGACAGGTGGTCCGTCTGCGCTTTTTCGGCTCGCTGTCAAACGACGAAGTCGCCGCGGCGCTTGGCCTCAGCAGCGGCACGGTGAAGCGGGATTTCGCGTTCGCGCGTGCGTGGCTGGCGCGAGAGCTCGCCGATTTGAAGGATTAGTCGTCAAGCGCTCGGACGCTCAACGCCCCGCGACGAAGGCGAGCTCCGGATCGCCGTAGAAGACGTATCCCAGAAACGTCGGATCGCCATTTTCGTAGAAGAGCGCGCGCGTTTCGCGGAGCAGATCCGCGATTCTGATTCTCGTGGACCCTTTTGTGAGAGCGGCCGACAGGCGGCGGTAGAACTCGGCTCCAAACTCTGACGCGCCACGATCGCCGAGTGGCCAGAGTCCACCGATATAGCCGGCGGCGCCGGCCTCGAGAACCGCGGGTGCCCAGCCCTCGACGAAATTTGCGACCTGGCGAGCCTCGCCGACCTCGCAGGCGTTGAAAAACACCAATGGCCGATTTGCCTGCCAGTGAAGTGCAAGACCACGCCAACGCATGAGATCAAGATCGACATCTGTCAGCCGAATCGCCGATCGAAACGTATCGGCATCGGCTCGGGCGAGGCCATGTCCGATGAAATGAATCACTCCGTGCGGCGGACTCTGCAGCACTTTGATGAGGCTTCCCAGTGACCCGTCCGCGACGCTGGTTCCTGGCAGCTTCATCACCGACTCGAGCTCGGTATGTTGAAACGCCAGCGACAACGCATCCGCATACGTCGGCGCGATAACGACAAGCGTGTCAAGGACGAGTTGCTGCGGCGGTCGCGCGTATTGCTCGACGCTCTGACTTACGTGGAAGCGTCCGATCGCCGTTTCGATTCCGAGAAACTGCGCATCGGCGCTCACGTCGACGGGCCGCATCAACTCCCAGGGAATCACAGGATTGCTCGAAACGATCTGCAGCGTTCTCACCGGCTGCCCGTCGGCGTGAAACTTTCGCAATGCCTGTTTGAAGCCTTCAGGGGCGACCCTTCGGTACAGCTCAGCGCCGAAACCCAACATGAACTCTTTGGTACCGACGGGCGCAGGGGCGTTGGGTTGTGTGAGCCCGCGCGAGCTTTGCGCGGCCGCGTCGGCCAGTTGCGCGCGGATCCACGGCGACAATTGCGCGAGCGGCGCGGGAAAACGATCGCGCGTCGGCTGAAGATACGGCGAATTGATGATGACTTCGTCGGTGTCCGGCAGTTCGACAATCGTCAGGTCCGGCGTTGTCAGTGTCCTGTCGAATTCGAGTTTCGGCGCCGGCACAGTTGCCGCGCGTGACACTTGCGCAGGCGCGGCCCCACCTAACGCGGCCGCGCCGCTCGGCACGTTCGAAGGTGCTGCCGCGTCGGCCGTCGTCGCGACCCGCACGGTGTGCAAGACCTTCCCCAGATACAAACCCTCGTGCCACAGCGTGAAGAACACGTTGCGATCGCCAGCGGTTCGCGGCTCCGCTTTCAGGAAGAACGGTGCGGGAGTCGAATCGCCCGTTGCTTTCACCTGAAGCCTGGCCTGGTTGACCCCGCCGCGAAATTGAAAGCCGGGTGCCGCCGCAATGACATCGATCATCCAGGTTTGATCCGCTCGTGCTGGCAGCGGCAATCTGAACGCGCCGCTTGGCGTCGCGGGGCCTTGAACGATCTTTGCCGGCGAAGCCGGCGCGCTCTCGGTGAGCGAGAACTGGAGCGCGAACTCCACGTCGGGCTCGACGATCGTGGGACCGTCGACGGCCGGATAACGTTCGAGCGGGATCGTCGCGGCAGGCGCCGTCGCCGCGCCCGCCGGTGGTTGCCCCGGCGGCTGCGCGATTCCGAATCGGCCGCCCAGGCCGCCCAGCGAAGCTTTCGGCAATGCGCCTGACGGCGGAGCGGGTGGTGGTTTCGTCGCGGGTGGCGCAGCCGGGGCCGCAGGTGACGACGGTGCCGTGGGCGGCGCCGGTTCCGGTTTCGGAGAAGGCGGTGTGGGCGCTGGGGAACTCGGTGGAGGAGCCGATCCAGGAGGAGCGGCAGCGCCTGGTCGTGGAGCGGCGGGTGCAATCGCTGGCGGCATCGTCACGGATCGGCTGGATGCCAGCCACTCGAGAAACCGCAGCTGTATCGGCAAGCTAAGCTGCCTGATCTCGCGATATGAGTATTTCGACGTCCAATGGTCAGCGACCGCTTCGAACTTCATCGCGTTCGCGAAGTCCTCACCCGTCGGATGGCCAGCCGCCGCCAGTCGCGCGCCGTCGGCGTTCGCGTTCAGCAGATGACAGCTCAAGCAGTCAGACACCCACGTGTCCGGCTTCCGCCAAACATCTTTCAGTCCGAGCGCGATTGCCTTCTCGTACGAGCCTTTCTGCTGATGCGGCGCGAGGTAGTCGGCGCCGGCGCCGTGACAAGACTCGCAGCTCACGCCGTAATCGGCGGAGCCGCGAACGACCGTCGCGTGACACTTCACGCAGATTCCGCTTGTGTCGTACACGTTGGCGAGACCAACTGCCTTCGCGTACGCATCTGAATTTGGGCGCGAGAGCAGGTTCAACGCGTCGATGTGGCGATTACCAGGGTTGCCGTCGCGCTTGTCTGCCCAGTCCTTTTCGTCCTCGTGCTCGTGACAGCTCGTGCATTGACTGGGTCCGACGAAAGCTCGTGATTGCGTTTGAGCGCTGAGGGATCCGGAAAAAGCCGTGACGAGCGCAAGTGCTGCGAGCATGCCGCGATTGCGCATTGGAGCGAGAGGAATGAGGAACAGGCGCCGCATTGGCATGCAGCTATGAGATAAGGCTCAGCTTGGCGCGAGTGTAGCACAGGCAACACGAGCCGGTCGCCAGAGCCGGCCCGTGTCAGGGAAGGATGTGTAGCGGGATGTTGAGGCAGGAGCAGGTCGTGACCGGCGTCACGTAGCCCGCTATCGCACGTTCATCTGGTACTCGTTGTAGACGCGACCCAGATTGCGGATTCGGATCTCGACGTAGCCCGCGCGCCGCAGGTAGAACTCGCCGACGCAGTAGTCGGTCTCGTCGTCGTCCACCGCCAGGCGCCGGCCCGACGCGCCGTCCACATACAGATCCAGGTCGGTGTCGCCATCGCCACGCACCACCACCTGGTGGCGGCCAGCGGACAGCCACATGCGCCAGGTATCTGTGTCGTGCGCCGCGACCTGTCCGGTCAACTCGCCGCGCGCGCGCTGGGCGCCCAGCCGCCCGTCCTCCAGTTGGTCCACCGTCGCGCGTCTTCCCTGCGCCGCCGCTGGCAGCGCCGTCAGCAGCGCCATCGTCAGAACGCCCATCGCCATCTTCGTCAGTGTTGTCATCGTCATGATGACCTCCTTTCACTAACAAAGGCGCAGGACATGGCGAAGTGGATCATGCGCACCGGTGGCGCGACGAAGCCGTTGGCTGGCCTCGCAACGGTCGACAGCTAGAGACCGATGTGGCTAACGGGAGACTCTCTTGAACGAAATGGTGGCGTTGCCCGATTTGATGCCGAGACGCTCAATGGCGGCCGCGTTTGTTGGAGTGATCGCGAAGCCGTCGCCGGTGTGCACGACGCCGTTTCGTCGGCGATTCGACCACTATATTGGGCATCAACAAAGCCGAATCATCGGCAAAGGCAGGACTTTCGAGAAAACGGACGCAGAGCCGGGGCCGCCGCGGCACCGGCTCTGAAATTTTCGGGGTGATGGACGCCGTTACTGAACGCTGATCTGGTACTCGTTGTAGACGTCGCCCAGGTTGCGAATGCGAATTTGGATGTACCCCGCACTACGCATGTAGAAGCGCCCCACGCAGTAGTCCGTCTCGTCGTCGTCCACCGCGAGCCGGTTGCCTGCAGTGTCGGTCACATACAGATCCAGGTCGGTGTCGCCGTCGCCGTCGACCACCACACGGTGCCAACCCGCTGACACCCAGACGCTCCACGAATCGGCCTGAAACGCCGCCACCCGGCTCACCCTCGCACCCTGCGCCGACGCCGTCTGTCCCGCTGCCAGCACCGCCACCATCAGAAGTCCCACTGTCACTCGCCTCATCGCTGTCATCGCCATGATGACCTCCTTTCACCAGGACAGGCGCAGGAGGTCGAGAAGTGGATCATGCGGCGTTTCGAGGTGAGGCAGGCATGTTCTCAGTGAGGGAGAATTGCAGCGCGAATTCCACATCGGGTTTAACGGTGGCAGGGCCATCGACCGCCGGGTACCGCTCGAGCGGCTGCATCGCTGGCGAACCCCCTGCGCTTGCCGCCGGGGTCGCAGGACTGGAGGCGACAATCGGGGCATTCCGCGGCGACACGCGAGAGCCCACGGAGAACATGGCGAACAGCGCTAAGGCGATAGTGGCGACGCCGAGAATCAGGGCGATGAGGAGCAGACGCCGCATGGGCGTGTCATCTCAGATGGGGCGGCCTTCGGCGGAGTCTAGCACAGCCGTATAGAATCGACCTCTCACAACGAACGCCCCAACGTGGCCGTTCCGAGGTGTCGCATCTACTTCGCGAGCACTTCTGCACGCCCACGCGCGAAATCGAACAGCGCCGGCTTCTGCACCCAGGCAGGTTCGAGCGTCAAACCCCGCTCGCCGTTCGGCGATGTGCCAGCGGTTCGACGCGAACCGCGCCTGATCTCGTCGTAGAGTTGCGGCACTCGATCGACCGCGTACGAAAGCCACTCCGCCATCGTGATAGCGCCGTCCTTCGGTTTGAAATCCGCCAGCTTCGACTCCAGACCATCATGCACCAGCGCAAACGTCAACAACCCGTGACCGATCCGCTGGTCCTCGAGCGCCACGTTATCGGTCTGCGTCGCCGCAAGAACGCGCATCCCCTTGTCATACGCCAACTGGCCGAGACCGCGGCTTCCCATCGGTCCCGGGCGGAATTCCCCGCTCTGGACGGCTGCGGCCGAGTGACAGGCGTCGACGATCAGCGTGAGTTCCCCGGCATCCAGATCTCGCAGCGCGCGCGACAATTCGTCGCTCGATAGCGCATGCGATTGCAGTTGAGCGGGCATATTCGCGCCATCGCTCGTATCGTGCGGCACGAGGTAAAAGACGCCGGAGTCGTCCGCAAAACCGTGACCCGAAAACGAGATCACTACGAGATCATCGGGCGTCGCCGCACGCAACCCGTCCGCGCCGCTGAGCCCAGCGATCGAAGGTGGGACGGGCGCGCGGCCGGCCAGCGTCTCCAGGACGGCAAGTATGTTCGCCTTCGTCGCGGGCGCTTCCTCAGGGGAGGCACGACCAGCCTCGATGTCGGAAATGAGCCGGATCACCGTGACGTCTTCGAACTGCCCGCTGCCGATGAGACTGTCGCGCAGCACGTTGGCCATTCGCCGCGCATCGGGCGCCGCGAAACTCAGATTCAATTGCGAGTTCTCGTAGGCGTTGACGCCGACGCTCAGCACGTATGCGCGCCGTCGTCTCGTCTGGTGCTCCGTGAGCTGAAACGTCTTACGGTCGGTCGCACTCTTCACGCGATCGGTGTTGAACGCATACGCCGAGAACTCGACTTGATTGCCTGTCGAATGACTCGCCAGCCTGACTGCCGGAAACGTGAACATCGCTTGCCTCGTCGCGCCATCGAGCGCGAGGGCACCGTCTTCAAGAGGTGCGTACCCAACAAGCCGGCCGTCGCGAAAAAGCCGCAAATCAGAGGCGCCGCTCTCGCCGGCACCGGGTTCCTGGTCCGCGGCGCGCTGACTTGACACCTGCACGGACACACGGACGGTGGATGCCGTGGGGCCGGGCCGAATGTCGGTTATCTTCACCAGCGGCTGGAGCGTATTGAGTTGCGTGAGCGGCCGCACCTTGCCGAGCGGCGCGTGCTGGACGACTCGCGTGAGCAGCCGCGGCTCGAAGTAGTCGCGCATGAAGATCTCGAGCGGCAGTGGCGTGAACGGATCCCGTGGACGGACCCATCGCAGCCCGTCCACGCGCTCGAGATCGCTCGAATCGAAGCGGCCGAGCGGATCGACGACCACCCACCGGCCGTCCCACAGCGAGATGAGCCGACAGAGCTCAACGCCAGACGAAGCGTCCCACACGTGCGTCGCGCCCTCGGTGCCGACCGATGCAATGAACTCGGCGTTCTTCATCCACACAGCCGAGGCGACGGGCGCAGGATGCATCAGTCGATGCAGCTCGCGGCCTGATGCCGTATCCCAGACGCGCACGGTGTTGTCATCGGCTGCCGTGAGCGCCGTTCGCCCATCGGGAGAGAACCGGACTGAACGAACCGCAGCCGTATGTCCCGAGAATGATCGGATGCCCTTTCCCGATTCCACGTCCCACAGATAGACTCCTGCCTCGGTCAACATGTCGCCGGTGCCGGTCAACACGAACCGCCCATCGGGCGAAAGAGCAACCGCATTCACGTCCGCCGAGTGCCCCGGTTTGCCGAGCGTCCCGTACTTGAACTCCGCAATCTGTTGGCCGGTGCGCGCGAGCCAGAGCCTCGCGGTCCAGTCCTGACTGCCGCTCAGGACGAACCGGCCATCTGGAGTGACGTCAATGGCCGTGACGGTCTGCGGATGCTGCAGCGTTTGCAGCAACCGTCCCGTGTTGGCATCCCAGACCCTAACGGACGAATCTGCCTTTTTCGATTTGTCGACGTCGGGCATTCCCGGACCGCTCCCCGTGATCACGACGCGTCCGTCGGCGGAGAATCTCACCGCCGTGATCTCGCTCGCATGTCCTTCGAACCGCCTCACTTCAGCGCCATTCTGTACATCCCACATGCGTGCGATGGCGTCTTTACCGCCGGTGAGGAGATAGCGGCCGTCCGGCGAAAAGTCCAGAGCGTCGACGCCATCTTCATCGCCGCGAAGTCTGGTCCGTTCGCCGCCCGCCGAGACGTCCCACAGATTGACGTTGAGATGATCGTTGGTGATCGTTTCGCCCGCCGTTGCGATCATCGTCCCGTCACCAGACACGGCAATCGCTTCGGCCGGGCTCGTCAAACCGTGAATCAGCGAACCAACCTCGGTTCCGTCGACTTTCCAAACCGTCGCGAGCCCGATCTCGCTCGAACAGCCAATCGCGAACTGTCGGGCGTCCGGCGCGAAGGCAGCGACCTCCGCGCCAGTGTCTTCCAGGCAGGAGAAGTTTGGTTGGTCGCCGACCCCCTTACCTGTGACCACATCGAGCAACTGCGCCATGCCGGCCACAACGAGCAGATACTTGCCGTCAGGAGAGAGCGCGACAGAGTTGATTCCAATGTCTTCGGTGAAACGGCGAACCTCGCGTCCTGTGGATAGATCCCAAAGACGCGCCGAGTAATCCTTGTTCTCGCCGAAACCGCCGGTGGAGGTCGCGGCGAGCCGGCCGTCTGCAGACACGCTCACCGAGACGATGCCGTCGCGATGTCCCTTGAGCGTTTTTCGATCACCTGTTTTGCGATCCCAGATTTGCAGTACGCCGTCGTCAGTTCCCGCGAGGATCAACCGAGCATCGGGAGTAAACGTCGCAACGCTGATGGCGCCTGACGAAAGTCTGAATTCCTGAATCGACGCTCCGGTTTCGACATCCCATAAATGCACCGCGCTCGTTTTGTTTACGGTTTGATCCGCAGTGAGCAGGATCCGGCCATCGCCCGAAAACGCAGCCGAGGTGCTCCGCGTGAACTGATCCTCTCCTGCGACCTTCAGACCGAAACGCCGCAGCTCTCGCCCCGTGCGGAGGTCCCACAGACGCGCGGTCCCGTCCAGACTCGCCGACGCCAGATGTCGGCCGGTTGGCGAAATCGCCACGGCGCTAATCCAGTTCGTATGTCCAAGAAACGCGCGGAGCTCTGCGCCATCAGCCACCCGCCACAGCCGGATCGAATGGTCCCAACTGCCGGTCGCGAGCAACGTGGCATCTGCTGAAAACGCGAGCGCCGACAGACTGCTTGTATGACCGACCTGGACAACAAGCTCGGCGGCGTTCGCCGGTTGATCCGGCTGCGAGGTTGCGGTCGCGTCGGCCAGCTGCGGCGCGATAGCGATCGCGCCGCTTGCAAGCAATACCGCGAGCATGCCCGCGTGAGCGCGTGCCGAAACCGCGAGCACAATCAATCGCGCGAACATCTTTTCGCGCGACTATTTACGCTCGTACTTGCGAAGAACAATTTTTTGGCCGCTGGCGGGAATCAACCACAGCTCGCCGCCTTGCACCTCGATTCGTCCCTGCAGCGGTTCTTTCGAAAAGCCGGCACAGTCTGCAGGATTGCATCGTTTGATTGGTGCGGAAATGGCGATGGGCTCAGATCCGGCGGCCCGCACGTCGGCCTGGCGTTCCACGAACTGAATCCCCGCCCCTTTGCTCTTCTGCAGACAGCCGCTCAACTGATTGAGCGTGACATCGCCACTCGCGAGCAACTCCATCCGATTGATATTCAACGTGCCCGTCAGATGCGCAGGGTCGTTGAAGTCGGAGAGGAAACAGACCATCCACGATTCGGTCGTATCGAGCGGGCATTCCTCGCGCATGGTCCGGCCTTTGGTCTCGGAGACCCAGCAACCGGACGCCATCTGTTTCAGCGCGGCTTGTACGGCTGGCGATGGCGGCTCGGCGATCGCAATCTGTAGTCGCTCGCCTTCACCGAGCACGATTCTGCGCGAGAAGAAGGTTCGCGCGGCCGCCGAGGCCTCGAGCATGTGCAGCCCCGCCGGCAGCGGGAGCTCCGTCGATTCGCCCGCCCGCAACTGCACCTTCTTCTCTTGATCGATATCGAGAACGCAGTCGGAAGACGAACTGACGATGAGCACGCCCGTCTTCTGAGACGCCGTCGTCACGGCCTTGGACAGACTCATCGCCAGCACGGGGGCGAGCACAATCGTCAACGCAAATCGAATGGAGATGAATCGGCGCATACAAACCATCACGGCCTCCCTGCAGCATTCGACTCAGTCTTCTTGCCGACCGCCCCTTGTCGACGCGGCCGCTAGACAATCTCGATGGTCTATGGTAGAGCTGGCCCGGAATCGTAGCATGTCGCGAGGACGCAGATGAAAAAACAACGATCGTTGGTCCACTTGGTTGCCCTTGTCGCCACCGCCGTCGCATTCGGCCGCGCGCAAACGCCGAACCCGGTCGCAACATGGACCTTTCCGCCAGACGCGCAGTTTGTCTGGACGGGAACGGCGCTCTCAAACCTCGCGAGACAGATTGAGCGCACGGCGTGGAAACCGGCCGTCAATACCGAGCGCATGCGGGGCGGCGTCGAGGTGTACGCGAAAGTCGCACCCGCCGTGGTCGTCGTCCGCACCGACACGGGACACGGCACCGGCTTCTTCGTCAGCGCCGACGGCCAGATCCTTACCAACCATCACGTGATCGCCGATGGATTGCGGCACGATAACCAGAAGTCGGCGTCGTACGCCCTGGTGCATCTGGGGCGGCTTCAGAAGGACGGCGGCATCGAGCTCCGCGCCGAACCGGTCCGGGCCTACCTGTTGAAAGCGGACCCCGCGGCGGACCTGGCGCTGCTCAAACTCGACGCCATTCCCGCAGGATTTGCTCCCCTGCCATTTCTCCCATTCGCTGACGTGCCCGCCAAGCCCGGTGTGCCGGCGACCATCGTCGGACATCCCGCATCAGGGATGCTGTGGACGATGCGCTCGGGACAGGTGGCAGCGATGGGGCGCATGCCGGCCGACCTGGTCGATGTGGTCATGCTGCGGCTTGCCGCGACCAAGGCGCAGCGCGATCAAGTAATGCAGGAGCTCGAACGGACGCCGTCACGTCGCATCATTCTCACGTCGGCCGGCGCCAACCCTGGCGATTCCGGCGGCCCGGTCGTGGATGAGAGCGGGCGCGTGATTGCCGTCACGTTTGCGGTTCCGTCGGAGGCGGGCCTTGCGAAATTCAGTTATCACATTCATCTCGACGAAGTCCGGGCCTTCATGAAAAGCGTGCCCTCGAGCGCGATGATGCTCGTTCCAGACGCCTGGGACCTGGGGCCGTCAATCGCCTTGAGTGATGCGACAGGCGACGGAGTGCCCGACGTCCTCCTCGCCGGAACCGACAAGCCTGAGATGCTGCTTTTCGATCTGGACAACGACACCCCCGCGGCAGCTCGTCGCGACGTAGGTGCGCTCGTACGCGACCGCAAGTGGGATTTCGAATTTGCGCTGCGGGCGGTCCGTTCCGAACCGACGTCTACGGCGTTCTACGACACCGACAACGACGGCACTGTCGACCTGATTCACACCGTGCAGGACAACGATCACAACAAGAACACGAGTTTCACGCGAACGGCGAACGGCAGTTGGCGCGTGGACGAAAATGTCAAGCTCACGTTTCCGTCCGCCACGTACCTGAAAGATACGCGCCTCGGGCAGCGATTGCGAACATTGCTCGAGCGCAAGTAGCCGGCGTCAGCGTGCCGTGGTCGGCGTGAACCAGAACGCGGTCACGAGCCAAGTGCCGTCGGCAGTCATCAACGAGATACGCTCGAACACCGACGAGCTCGCGAAGCGCGTCTTGAACACGACGAACGCACTGAGGGGGCTATCTTGTTCCAGGTAGACGAGCGTTCGCTCTGACGGTGAACCGAGCTGCATGTAATTCGCGTTGAGCTGCGCAAACTGGTCGGCGTTCAACTGGCCTCGTTGCATGCTCGCGAGCAGCGCATGTGCGGCGGCGCTTCGTTTTGCGTTGAGGCGATCGAGAAACGCGAGCGCCGCGTCGCGAAATGCCGGTCCCTGTGAGGGCACGGCAATACTCTTCTCCAGCCATCTGTAATTCCATGCGCCCCACCGCGTGCCTTCACGCATCAGCGTGACACGCTGATACTGATCACCGGCAATGAACAGCACGACAGCCAGCATGCCGTCGGGCGATCGCTCTTCATAGACGACGTGCCGTCCTGTGAGAAGCGGCGTCTTGAGCGCTTCCTGCATCATCGCCGCGAACGATGATTCTGGAACCATCTGCCGCACCCGATCGGCACTGAGCGCGTACGCCGCGTTCGCATTGCGAGCATCCAGCGCTCCGAGCAGCCGCGAGGCTGTCGCAGTGGCGTCCTCGCGATCGAGCTCTTCGACGCGGCGTTCGGCGAGGCTCCGGTATGCCGACGTTGGAAACCGTTTCTGGAAGTCGTCGAACGTTTTCGTGTCTCGACGGTCCTTGATGCTTTCCCAATACGTTCGATCGTCGCCGAGCCCGCGTGACCCATCGGTAACAGTCGTCGGCCTGGACGTGGTCGTGGTCGAACCAGCCGTCGATCCTCGTGGCGACACAAACACCATGTCGCCCTGGTCCAGCTGCGCGTCGCGGAGCTTGCCAGACTTCGGCGTCTGCGCCCCTTTCGTATACCAGGCAACTTTGTCTTCGAGAAACACGCCGAGCTCGGTCGCGGTGACGTAGCCGTCTTTCGTCAGGTCGGCCTCGCCCTCGAGCGCGCTGACAAACTGCCGGCGGAACTCGCTCCTGTCGGGCACCTCCTGTCCGTCGGTGCCCGAGGTGATGAACTGCCGGACCGGTTTGGCGATCTTCTCCACCAGCGGACCGGGCGGGCCGGCGCGCGTCACGGTGAACAGCGATCCGGAAAAACAGGAGTCGAACACCATCAGCGCGTGACGCGACTCGATCTCGCGCGCGTACACCTCGATCTGATCCATGCTGATCGCTTTGGACTTGAATCCAACAGCGTCGGCGGTCGGCAGCGGCGCATCAACAGGGACGATGAATCCGAGCTGGCGACCGTCGCTGGCCTGCTGCGTATGGCCGTGGCCAGCGAAATAGATGATCAGGCGATTTCTCGGCCTGACTCCGTACGCCGCGATGAATTCGCGGAGCACGCGGTCGAAGGCGTCGCGCGCGAGGTCGCGCTCCACACGCACGGTGAACCCGTGCGTGCGCAGCACGTTGCCGACTGCAACAAGATCGGTCTCGACCCCCGGGAGCGGCCGCCAGCCGGCCCGGTAATTGATCATGCCGATCACGAGGGCATGACTCTCTTCGTAGAGCTCGACCTTCTGCCCGTCCGCGGTCGTGACTGCGGTGAGCCCGCGCGTTTGCGAGCGTGCACTGACCGTACCGAGCAATGTGAGGACGCACGAACACACGAGCAGCGGCAGCCGGCGGTCCCGCAATTGCCCGCTCATCGTCCCGTGTCCTCCCGCGCAAAATGGTCCCGGGATCGGACGGCCGCGATCCCAGGTATCAAGGAGCGAGCTACCGCGAAAGCCTCCATTCGTAACTGCCGCCCGCAGGACAACGAACCGTCACGGGACCCCACGTGAGAATCGAGCCATCGGTGAACCGCGCGCGCCCGTACAGAATCGTCGGGCCTGCGATGGCGTACGTGTAGACGTCGCCCCATGGCGGCATGTTGCCCTCGAAGTCGCCATCGACGTAGACGTCGAGCCACCAGGGTGTGCGATTGTCGAAATGCACGTCGCAAATCGCTCCGCCACGCGGCTTCTCGCCACCCTTCTGCGCGGGGGCTGCGCGACCAGTCGCTGCTTTGTCGTTGACGCGACCTTCGGATTTGATGTTCGTGTCTTTCCCGCCGCGCGACGTCTGCGCTTTCGTCTCCACCGGCTGTTCCTTGGTCCCCTGCGCCACGATCGACACGGCGCCGGCAACGAACGTCGCGAGGACAATTCCACACAGACTGAAAACAGTTCGTCGTCTCACTGTACCCTCCGTTTTTCACGCTGGTTGACGAGCGTCTTGGCAATGGGCTGCAACCTATCGGGCCTCGGTCCGCCACGCCAACATCTTGATCGCATGCTTCCCTACATCCGTCTTCTTCATACCTCGGGTCGTGCCCTGTCCGAACATCGCGGTCGTCAAGAGCTGCTCGAGCAGCGACGTTCGTGCGCCACGAGTCCTCGCGAGCTCGAGCGACGGTTGGGCCAGATAGCGGAAGTCCACGCGCGGAGTAGACGACTCCACCGCGATGGCAACGACCTGCTCCCACCCGACTGTTTCGTCGTTGACGGTGAAACGCGGCGTCACGACCTCCGCACCGTGCGCCAGACGACTGTCTGATTCCGCGTCTGGTCTCGGAAAGACCGCGTCGATCCCGTACTGAGAGTCGACGAACAGCAACGTGACGTCCGCCTCTGTCTTGCCGGTGTTGCGAAGTCGAAACGCGACGTCGTCCCCAGCGTGAAGCACTCGACCGTCTGGCCCGAGCGGTACGGGACTGCCAACGCTGTCCTGTTTGTTCGCGTATCGAATCAAATCGATCTCCAGATCGACATCGCGTTCGACGGCTGGCCCGCCAAGCGCAAGCTTGGTGAGGCCGCGCACGCGCGCAATGCGCCCAAGAATGTCGCTCAGCTGATCGCTTAGAACAGGCGAGTTGGCCTTGCCCACTTTGAACGGCGCCTGCTCGGTATCCGGTCCCGGCCTGGAAGGATCGATGCGCCACCCGGATGTAGAGGCGATCACGACATCGTCGCCCTGTGCGCTGAGAATCCAGTTCGCCGCCGTTGCCGCCGCAACCGTTTGCGCCTGGCCGTTCGTGGCCTTCTCAATGCCAGCGAGGGCGCGTGCCAGCGCGGCCCCCGTCGCAGCGGCGCCGTGACGATCCGAATCTGGATGCAGAGCAACCTTCAACACGTCGGCGCCATAGTCGAACAGCGCGACATCGCAGCGGCTGTCGGGCACAAGGGCGTTCAGTGCCGGCGGAGGCGTGTCCGCATACGCAACCGGTTCCACGGAGGCGTCAGTTGCGTCGATATCAACGACCTTCACGTATCCAATCAGTCGTTCGCTGTCGCCGCGTCCTGCTGGCGGATACACGCTCAGAATCGTACCGACGGTGAGCCCCTGGATTGCCCCCGCGCGCAGCTTGAGACGGTTTGCCTGTTTTTCTCTGTCGCCGATGAGCAGCCGCAGGCGGCCTGGTCCATCGGTTGCGTCCAACACGGGCTGATCGAGACCACCGCCCTCGAATCCCGGTGTCGGCCCGGCGCGGCTGTTCGCCACATATGCTTTGATGACGCGCTCGACGAGATCGCGATACGTGATGGCACCCGTCGCCTGCTGCAGAACTTCGTTCAGTCGATAGGTAAACAAGCCGTGAGCGTCGCTGTCGCTGTTCGGCAGGCGCATCTCCGGCGTCGTCTCTGTGCTCTTGGCGGCGTAGAGTGCCGCAATACCCGCGGCGCCCTCGGTCAATCCGACGATGGCCGATTCCATGACGGTGCCGCCGCGTGTGCCGGTGCGCTGAGCGTCGGGAATCTTCAACAACGATGGCGGGACGAAACGGGTCTTCTCGGCACCACCCCGCGTCATCGTCCCCGACTGACATGAGTCGAAGACCACCCAGACAAACGCGCCCGCGTTTCGGATATCGGTAATCCATCGTCGGACGTCGTCGTCGATCACGACATTACGAGCGGTGCCGGCTTGTCCGTCCCACTCTCCGGCGTCGGACGGCAGAAAAATCTCATCGAGTCCGTCGGCTTCATCTTGACCGGGAGGATCGTTGTCCGGTTGTTGGCTGCCGTGTCCCGCGAAGAGCACCATGACTTGATCGCTCCGACCGACAGTCTTGGCGAGTTTTGCGAACGCCGCTTCGATGTTGGCGCGCGTCGGCCGCGCATTCGCTCGAGGGGCCTCGCTCAGCTCGATAATGCGATCGGGATTGACATCAAACCTGCCCGCGAGCGTCTCGCGAATCAGCGCAACGTCGTGGAGCGGGCCGTCGAGTTGATAACGCTCTGGGAGATTTGGATATTTCGTGACGCCGATGAGCAGCGCGTGCCGGCGCGGAGCCGGGGCTGCAGGCTGCGTCGCCAATGGCATGGAGACGGCACTTACGGCAAGGGTCACCACGCACAGAAGAGTGCGCGCGGGAAAGCGCTGCCATCGCGATCGTCGGACCATGGCGTCCTTTCATTCGAGGTCGTTTCTCCCAACCTCAGCCGTAACGGCCTGGCGATTCTATCGCAAAACAAAACATCCGCCGCAAAACGAGCGTTGTCCCTTCAGCGCCCGCTGCCGCAGGCCACAATTTCGTCCGCCAGCGCGCCGCTGTCGCCCGTCGCGGCCGCGAAATGTCACCCTCGCAGAACGGCCGGTCCCGGCAACTCGCGCCATCGCGAGAAACCCTCGAGCAAAACAGGCGACGGCGTTGGCGTTCGACTTGCCTTCCTCGCCAACGCGAATCTCCCGCACGGCCTGCCGCCTTGTGTTCCGGGCGACCATGCATCGAAGAAATTTCTGCGCGCTACCCCTGTCCTTTTTCTTCTTCACGAAAGATGCGTCCGCATCAGACGTCGTCGATCTGGCAGCGAGTCTCATTGGACGTCCGTACGTGTGGGGCGCCGAAGGTCCAAGCGCGTTCGATTGCTCGGGCCTCAGCCAGTACGTCTTCGGCGAGTGCGGCATCGACCTGCCGCGTCGTGCGGTCGATCAGTCTGAAGTTGGATCTCCAACGCGGCGGCTGCAGCGCGGCGATCTCGTGTTCTTCTCATCAGATACCGGCCGTTCGCTGGTGACCCACGTGGGCATTTACGAAGGCGGCGGCATGATGGTCAACGCGAGCAAACGTCACGGGCG
>WNFV01004406.1_pt1 | contig 20063 bp, 24 predicted proteins | sample 5400101 | NCBI WGS metagenome assembly WNFV01 (sample SAMN13153361, study PRJNA577476) | soil metagenome | isolation source: 115 cm soil or saprolite under grassland replicate 1 | place: USA:California | collected 2016-06-15 | reverse complement strand
GCGGTGGGGCGACTTCGTACCGATCCTCGTCTGGGTCGGAGCGGCCTGGGTGATCGGCCGCATCATCCGAGGCCGCCACCTCCGTACGCTCGAGCTGGAGGAGCTCGCGGCCCAGCTAGCCCGCGAGCGCGAGGAGAAGGCTCGGCTGGCGGTCGCGAACGAGCGAGCCCGGATCGCGCGCGAGCTCCACGACGTGATCGCGCACAACGTCAGCGTCATGGTCATCCAGGCCGGGGCTGCGGGACGAGTGCTCGAGGGCGAGCAGCCGCTCGTCAAGGGTGCGCTGCAGACGATCGAAGACACGGGCCGCCAGACCGTCGACGAGATGCGAAGCCTGCTCGGCGTGCTTCGTCGGCGTGACGAGGACGAGCCCCTCGCGCCGCAGCCGAGCTTGCGCCACCTGGACGCGCTGGTGGAGTAGCTGCGGGCCTCCGGCCTGCCGGTCGAGGTCCGGGTCGAGGGAGTGCCGACGGCGCTTCCGGCCGGGCTCGATCTCTCCGCGTACCGCATCGTCCAGGAGGCGCTGACGAACACGCTCAAGCACGCGGGCGACGCGCACGCCCGAGTCACCGTCCGTTACGCGCCCGGGTCACTCGAGCTCGAGGTCGTCGACGACGGTTCAGGCGACGGCAAGGGTCATGGCACCGGCAACGGCCTGATCGGCATGCGCGAGCGTGTCGCGCTCTACGGAGGTGAGCTCCAGGCCGGTCGCCGTGCTACGGGCGGCTACTCGGTCAAAGCCCGGCTGCCGCTCGGAGCCGGCGCCGCGTGATTGGGGTCCTGCTCGCCGACGACCAGGCGCTCGTCCGCGCCGGCTTCAGGCTGATCCTCGAGTCGGAACCGGACATCGAGGTGGTCGGCGAGGCGAGCGACGGCACCGAGGCGATCGAGCTCGCTCGCGACCTGAAGCCCGACGTCGTGCTGATGGACATCAGGATGCCGCGGTTGAACGGGCTCGAGGCGACTCGGGTCCTGCGCGACGGCGCGCCCGCGGCGCCGCAGATCGTCATCCTCACGACCTTCGACCTCGACGAGTACGTCTACGAGGCGCTCCGCGCGGGCGCCGGCGGCTTCCTGTTGAAGACGTCGCCGCCGGATCAGCTCGTCGCCGCGGTGAGGTTCGCAGTCGAGGGCGACGCGCTGCTCGCGCGCAGTCGAGGGCGACGCGCTGCTCGCGCCGTCGATCACGCGGCGGTTGATCGAGGAGTTCGCTCGCCGTCCGTCACCGGGTGTCGGGCCGCCGGCCGAGCTCGACTCGCTGACTCCGCGGGAGCTCGAGGTGCTCCGGCTGCTCGCCCGCGGCCTCACGAACGCCGAGATCGCCTCGGAGCTGGTCGTCGAGGCGTCGACCGTCAAGTCACATGTCGCGAGCCTGCTCGCGAAGCTCGACCTGCGCGACCGCGTGCAGGCGGTCGTGCTCGCCTACGAATCGGGACTCGTGGAGCGCGCCAGCTGATAAAAGGCTGGCATGTGCCGAAACATCCACACGCTCTACAACTTCGAGCCGCCCGCAACCGAGGAAGAGGTGCGTGCGGCGGCGCTCCAGTACGTGCGCAAGATCAGCGGCTACTCGAAGCCGTCGCAGGCGAACGAGGAGGCGTTCGCGCGCGCGGTCGACGCCGTTGCGGCGGCCTCCATGCAGCTGCTCGACGAGCTCGTCACCACGGCGCCGCCGCGGGATCGCGAGCACGAAGCCGCCCGCGCCCGGGCTCGTGCGGCCGTGCGCTTCGGCGTCGCTTACGAACTCGACTCAAAATGAGCACGATGCCGCTGGGCCGCGCTGGACGGCGCGATTCGTCGTCCTCAGTCGCCCGAATAGCGCTGCTATTCGGACTCCCTGCGTCCTAGACCGCACCGTCCAGCGCATCCCATCGGCGAGTGGTCATTTTGAATCGAGTTCTGAGAGGCGCGAGAGAAGAGGGCCCGCTTAGCGCGGGTCCTCCTCTCGCCGCATCCCCCTCCCCCTCTACCGACCGCCTACCCTGAGCTCGCGCTCAGGATCAGCGATTCACGGACGCGTCCGACCCCGAGCTCGGCCCGGCGCGCTGCCTCCTCGGCGGCCGCCGCAGATGGCGCCTCGTAGATGAGGAGGCAGCTGCCGTCTTCCGGGACGAACACCGATCGGAGGAGTCGGACAGAGCCCCCCAGCTCCGCCGCCGCAGACCGCAAGCTCGCCGTCATGGCCTGGATGTCCTCCCAACCGGCGTCCGGTCGCGTGAGCTCGACGAGGTATCTCGTCGGCCGCTGCTCGTTCGCGAACGCGTCCATGCCAGCGAGGCTACGCGCCGCGGGCCCGACGGTAAATCGTGGAAACCCACAATGTTTCGGCCTGCCTAGACCTCGCGTTCGCGCGCGAGGCGCCCGATCAGCTCGGCGCGCGAGCGGACGCCGAGCTTGGCGTACGCCTTGGACAGGTGCGCCTCGACGGTTCGAACCGTCACGTACAGCGCCGCCGCGACCTCCTTGTTCGAGAGGCTCTGCGCGACGAGCTCCACGACGCGCTGCTCGGTCGGCGTCAACTCGCTGCTGCCGCGCGTGCGGCCGCCGAAGCGCGCGAGCTCGGCGCTCGCCTTCTCCGCCCACGCTCGAGCGGCTGCGGCGAGCGCTCGTGCTCACCGAGGGCGCGCTCGAGCTCGGCGATCGCCGCCTCGAGGTCGCCCCGGGCGGCCAGCAGCAACCCACGGCAGCGGGCGGCGGTCGCGAGCGCCCACGGGTAGTCGAGCTCGCGGCCACGGCTCTCCAGGCGCTCGACCAAGTGAGCGACGTCGAGGTCGCCGACTGCGATCCGCGTTTCGATCGCGTCGGCGTAGACGGGTCGAACGCCCGGATTCACATACCCCATCGCCTCGAGGTCGTCCGGGAGCCCGCGCAGCAGTTGATCTGCCGCCGCCATGTTCCCGAGCGAGAGCTCGAGGAAGCCGAGCGCCCAGAGGTTGAGAGCGCGGAAGAGCGTCGTCCCGCTCGCCTCGGTGACGGCGACTCCCTCCTCGGCGGCTGCTCTCGCCTCCGAGACGTGGCCCAGGTGCGCGGCTGCGAGCGCCAGCGCGAACCGCGACGCAGCCGGCGCCCAGGAGCCGACCGCCTCGTGGGCGAGATACGCCTCGCGCGCATGCTCGTTCGCGCGCGCGAGCCTCCCCGCTCGACACTCGAGCTGCGTCAAGTGGACGAGCAGGGCGAAGCGGTCGAGCTCGTCCCCCAGGTCGGTCGCCGCGGCGAGGCTCTCCTCGAGCTGAGCCCGCGCCTCGTCGAGCCGGTCCGCGTACATCAACCGCAGTCCCAGGATCTCGCGGGGACTGTAGTTGTTGGACGGACGGAGCGCGCTGCGCTCGAGCTCGACCGCCTGCTCGAGCAGCCCCGGAGTGATCGCGCCCGTGTACGTCTCGTAGTGGCAGATCGTGCCGAGGCTCTCGACGAGGACCGCCGTGTCGCCCGCCTGCCGGGCGAGGTCGGCCGCGGTTCGCGCGTGCTCGAGCGCGCGGGGGATGTTCCCGCTGAGCATCGACATCTCCGCGGCGAGCTGATGACCCTCCGCGCGCAGCCTCCTCGTGTGGGCCTCGCTGATCGCGTGCTCGCAGAGCTCGAGCGCCTGTGCGGGGCTCTCCTCGCGCAGCCGAGCGAGCCGCAGGAGGGCGGTCGCGCGCTGCGGGGTGGGAGCGAGGCCGCCGAGCAGCGGTTCGAGATGGGCCTGCGCACGCGCCGTGTCGCCGCGCCGCACCTGGTAGCTCGCGGCGTCGAGCTTGCGCCAGCCGAGCTCGTCGACGAGGTGCTCGGGCGTCAGGCGGACGGCTTGCTCGGCGAGGTCTGCCGCGGTGCCGATGGCGCCGCGGGACGCGGCCTCGCGGGCGGCCTCGTGGAGCACGCTCGAGACCTCGGCCGACGGGCCTTCGGCGCCGAGTGCGAGGTGCCTTGCCCGCTCTTCGCCCTCGCCGACGATCGCGGCGAGCCCGCGGTGCAGGTCGCGGCGGGCGCGCGGGCCGAGCAGCGCGTACGCACCGGAGGCGAGCAGCGGATGGGTGAACCGCAGCCGCTCGCCGTCCGCCGTGAGCACGCCGACGCGGATCGCGTCGTCGACCGCGTCCGCCGCGCCTGCGGCCTCGACCAGGGCCAGCGTCGGGTCGGAAAGAGCTGCGACGACGCCGAGCAGCTCTTTCGTCGCGGCCGGGAGCTCGTCGAGGTGCTCGTGGACGAGCCCCTGCAGCGTGTCGGGCACGGGCAGCGCGCCGCCGTGATCGAACGGATCGGAGCGGCGGCCGAGCGCTTGAGCGAGCTCGAGGGCGTAGAAGGGATTGCCGCCGGAGCTCTCGTGCACGCGCCTGACGACGCTGAGCGGCAACGACACGTCGAGCCGCTCGCGGATCAGCCGCCGAAGCGCCGACGGGCTGAGCGGGCCCAGACGGATGAAGTGCCGTCTCCGCGCGCCGAGCGCCTCCTCGAACGGACTTGCTCCGGCCGCCGGTGGTCCGATTCGCCGCCCGATCAGAAGCGAGACCGGACTGTCGCCGAGGCGGCGCACGGCGAACCCGAGCGCCGCGGCCGAGGGCCCGTCGAGCCACTGCGCGTCGTCGATCGCGAGCAAGACCTCGCCGCTCGCCGCGAGCGAGCGAAGAACGCTCAGCGTCGCAGCCGCGATCGTGCGCTCGTCAGGCGCCGTGTCGCCGGCCTCGTCGAGCAGCAGCGCGACCTCGAGCGCTCGGCGTTGCGGAGGCGGAAGCGCCGCAAGCGCGTGCTCTGCGCCGCCGAAGAGGTCGCCGAGAGCCGAGAACGAGAGCTGCATCTCTCCTCCGGCCGGGCTCGACGAGAGCACGCGGAGACCGCGTTCGCGCGCGTACTCGACGCCGGCCGACCAGAGAGCCGTCTTGCCGATCCCAGGCTCTCCCTCGAGGACGAGCGCGCGGGGACGAGCTCGCGTCGTGTCGACGTGCGCTCGCACGGCCTCGAGCTCTGCCTCCCGTTCGAGCAGTCCCAGAGCCTCGCCGCCATCGCCACCGCTCCGGGAGCGCAGCGCGCCGTTGTCCGCGCGAGCCACGCCTGAAATCTACGTGCTGGGGTAGGAGCTCAGCCCATGGGGCAAATCATCGGACTGATCATCGCCGGGCTGATCGTGGGTGCGCTCGGGCGGCTGTGTTCCACCGGGGGCCGGATCCGATGGGACTGCTGATGACGATCGCGATCGGCGTCGCGTCAGTGCTGATCGCCGGCTTGCTCATCGGCGGATTCCTCGGGTTCGTGCTCGCGGTGATCATCGGCGTCGTGCTCGTCGCCCTCACGTCGCGCGTGGTCCCGGCCAGGGCCTAGCCCCGCTGGATGCGGGGCGTGGGCTGGCACGAGCGGTGCCGGACCGCGCCGGAAGCGGCGCACGGCCGTGAGCTGCCAGCCTTCCTCGGCCCAGATGAACGTCTCGACGAGCAGCGAGCCCGCCTCCGCGGTATAGACGTGGAGGCCGCGCGCCTCGCCGCGGCGGCGCGGCCGGGGCTGGCCGAGGCCGGGCGCGATCGAGACGATCACGCCGCGTTCGTGCCCCGTGACGACCTCGAACTCGTGGCGCTCGCTGACCGCGGCCTGGTGGATGTGGCCGCCGAGGACGAGCTCCGCGCCAGAGTCGACCAGGCGCGAGAGGACGTGCGTGCGGCGCGCGACGGGCCGCTTCCGGGAGCGCCAGGGCGCTCCGACCATCTGATGGTGGAGCACGACGATCCGGAGTGCACCCGCGGGCGCCTCCCGTAGGCGCGATACCGCGCGGCCGAGCTGCGCGTCGCTCAGGCCGCCCGACTGGTGCCGCCACGCGCGCACCGAGTTCAGTCCGACGACGTGGAGGGTTTCCGAGCGATGGACAGGCTCCACCGTCTCCCACTGCCGCTCGAACTCGGCGAAGGTCCGGGTGAACCGCGCCGGGAACGAGTGCGGGATATCGTGGTTCCCCGGAATCGCGAGCACCGGCGCCGGCAGGCCCCGGAGGAACGCGGCCACTCGCTCGTGCTGGTCGCGGCGGCCCCTATGGGTCAGGTCGCCGCTCGCGATCACGAGCTCGGGGGCTACCTGCTCGATCAGCTCCGCGAGCCCGCGCTCGACCTCGGCCTCCTCGCGGGAGCCGACATGAAGGTCGGAGACATGCAGGACTCGCGTTGTCATGGCGCGAATGGAAGGAGCCGGAGCAGGCTATATACACTGAGCGAAATGCCCGAGGAAACAGCGGAAATCTTCGACGATCTCTACCTCGGCCTTCGAGCCGGTGGGGCGCTGCGCAAGCAGCGTCGCGGCGAGCCGTTGACACCGGACGAGGAAGAGGCGCTCGGCCGCTGGCAACGGCTCTCGAAGTGGCGCAAGGCGATTGCCGTCGGCGGTTTCGCCGTCGGCACCTTCGGGCTCGGCTTCACCCTCGGCGGTCTCATCTTCGGCCGCTGGCGGACCGCCAGGCGCTAGAGCTAGCTCTCGGCGTCCTTCGCCGGGAACAGCACCGTCGGCACCTCGACGTCGCGCGGATCGCGGTCGAGGACGGTCACCTCGATGAGCGTCGCGACGAGCGCCGCGAGCGGGACTGCGAGGATGACCGCAAAACCGCCGAAGAGGACGGCCGTCGCCGTCACCGCGACGAGCACGAGCAGCGGTGAGAGGCCGGTCGCGCCGCCCAGCACGCGCGGCAGCACGAGGTAGTCCTCGAGCAGGCGGACGACGAGCACGGCGACCCCCGCTGCGACGCCGACGCCGATCGATTCTGTGAGCCCGACGCCGACCGCGAGGGCGCCTGCGGCCAGCGGTCCGATCACCGGCACGATCTCGACGATCCCCGCAAACGAGCCGACCAGGAGCCAGTAGGGAACGCCGATCACGAAGAACGCGAGCGAGAGGGTCATTCCGACGAGCGCGATCAGCAGGCCCTGGCCCCGCACGTAGGAGCCCAGCTTCAGATCGATCAGATACCACGTCTCGCGCACGACCCGCCGCCGCGCGGGCGGGATGAGGCAGCTGACGAGCGAGATCGCGCGGTCGCGCTCGTAGATCCAGTAAGCCGCCGTCGCCAGCGTGAAGAAGATGCCGACGACGACCTCGAACGCCTGCCTCGTCAGCTCGAGGCCCGGCCGCACGAGCTCGCTGCCGTGGGGGAGGTCCTGGAGGCGCCGCTGAATCGCGGCGAGCACCTCGTGCTTGACTCCGCTCGAGTTCCGGGCCTCCGACGGCAGCTGCCCCAGCGCCTGCTGGATCTGGTCGATCGCGACCGGGACCAGCAACCAGACGAAGAGCGCGAACGCGCCGGCGAGCGTGAGGTAGTGGACGGCGATCCCGACAGCGCGCGGGATGCGCCGGCGCGCGAACCACTCGACGCCTGGCCGCATCGCCGCCGAGAGCGTGACCCCGAGGAAGAGCAGCGCAAGGATCACGCGGAGCTTCCAGAGCGCGAGCGCGACCACGACCACCGTGAGACCGACGAGGGTCGCAATGAAGGCGCGGCGGGCCGTATCTGCCATTTCGCAGGGCTCTTTGCACCCGCGAATGCGCACCAAACCAGGACTCACACGCCGCTCGCCGAACCGGTCCGGCGTGCTGGCCGGCGATCGTGAACAGATCCTGCTCGAGGCGCGCCGTCATGGGGTCGTCCTCGCCCCTCCCCTGCTCAGGGCGGCGCTTCTGACCGTGCCGGCGGCGGCCGCGCTCGTCGCCGGCTGGCCGGTCGCGTTGGCCGCGCCGCCGCTGCTTGCTTTCGCGGCGGCGATCTCGCTCGCGGCCGTCACTCGCTGGGAGCGAACGCGGCTCGTCGTGACGACCGAGAAGGTGTTCCTCGTCCACGGTGTCCTCCGGCGACGGGCCTCGGCGGTGAGGCTGAGCTCGGTAGCCGGGGTCGAGGTCGACCAGACGCTCGCCGGGCGGCTCCTCGGCTACGGCACGCTCGTGCTCGGCCCGCTCGAGGTCACGCATATCGCCCGGCCGCGCTGGGTAAGCGGATTGGTAACCGACCTGGGCACGGCCAAAACCGGTTGGCAACTCCCTTCGTAGATAGAAGGGATCATCGAAAGGAGGAGGGGGAATGCTGAAGACGATCGGCGCGACCCTCGTTGCCGGGCTCGTGCTCACCGCCGGTGCCGTGGCGTCGCAACAGGGTGAGACCTACAACCTCGTCGCGAATCTGAAAGCGAGGAACGAGGTGCCGAAGCCGGCGGGTGTCTCGACCAGCGCAGTCGGACTCTTTACCGCGAAGGCGGTGGAGCAGTCGAACGGCGGCGCCAAGATCACGTGGCGGCTGACGTTCTCGCATCTGACCGGCGCCGCAACCGCCGCGCACATCCATCTTGGCAAGGTGGGAGTGGCGGGCCCAGTCGCAGTCGGGCTCTGCGGTCCGTGCAAGAGTGGGGCGAAGGGCACGGCCATGGCCACGGCGGCCCAGTGGAAAGCGATCGAATCGGGTGGCGCCTACGCGAACGTGCACACCGCGAAGAACCCGAACGGCGAGATCCGCGGCCAGATCAAGAGCTCGGAAGGCGGCACCTCGAGCTCGAGCTCGAACGACGGCTACGGCTCGGCCCCGTAGCCCGCTCATGAAAGCGGCGCGCCCACGTCGGGCGCGCCGCTCGTCTTCCCTCGAGGCGGCCTGAGCGAACACTTGTTCCCGTCCGATCCGCGCCGCTAGACTGGCTCGAGTGGCGGGCGACGAGCTCATTGTCCACGGCGCCAGAGAGCACAATCTCAAGGACATCACCGTCCGGCTGCCGCGGCACAAGCTGATCTGCATCACCGGGCTCAGCGGCTCCGGAAAGTCCTCGCTTGCCTTCGACACGATCTACGCCGAAGGCCAGCGCCGCTACGTCGAGTCGCTCTCGGCCTACGCGCGGCAGTTCCTGCAGATGATGGAGAAGCCCGACGTCGACTCGATCGACGGGCTCTCGCCGGCGATCTCGATCGACCAGAAGACGACCTCGCGCAACCCGCGCTCGACGGTCGGCACGGTCACCGAGATCTACGACTACCTGCGCCTCCTGTTCGCACGAGTCGGCCGCCCTCACTGTCCAGTCTGTAACCGCCCGATCGCCGGCCAGTCGATCGAGCAGATCGTCGACCAGGTGCTGCGCCTCGAGCCGGGGACGAAGTTCACCGTCAACGCGCCGGTGGTGCGCGACCGCAAGGGCGAGTACAAGGACGTCTTCGAGGAGCTGCGCCGCGAGGGCTTCAGCCGCGTCAAGGTCGACGGCGAGCAGCGGCTGCTCGAGGAGGAGATCGAGCTCGACAAGAAGTTCAAGCACACGATCGAGGTGGTCGTCGACCGGCTCGTGATGAAGCCCGATCTCCGCACGAGGCTCTCGCAGTCGGTCGAGACGGCTGCGCAGCTCGCCGACGGCCTGGTGGCGATCGATCTCGTCACAGTGCCTGATGGCTCGGACCGCCAAGGCGGTCCGAGCGTGAGCAAGACGCTGACGTTCTCCGAGAAGTTCGCCTGCCCGGACCACGGCGTCTCGCTGCCGGAGCTGCAGCCGCGGATCTTCTCGTTCAACTCACCCCACGGTGCTTGCCCTCGGTGCACCGGGCTGGGCGCACAGCTCGAGATCGACCCCGACCTGCTCGTCCCCGACCCGGAGCTGTCGATCTCGCAGGGCGCGCTCGTGCCCTGGTCGGTCGGCAACTCGAGCTTCTACGAGTCGGTGATCCAGGCGATCGCCGATCGCTACGAGATCGACGTCGACGCGCCCTGGCAGGAGCTGACGCAGGATCAGCAGGACCGCTTCCTCTACGGCACGAACGGCGAGCGCGTCTATGTGACCTACCGCAACCGGATGGGCCGGCGGCGTGCGTACATGCTCGCCTTCGAGGGGATCGTCCCGAGCCTCCAGCGGCGGTACAAGGAGACCGACTCGCCGGCGCAGCGCGAGCGGATCGAGGAGTACATGTCGTTCCGGCCGTGTCCGGCCTGCAAGGGCGCGCGGCTCAAGCCGGAGGTGCTCGCCGTCACCGTTGGCGACAAGAACATCCACGAGTTCACGAAGCTCTCGGTCTGCACGGCGCTGCGCTTCCTCGACGAGCTCGAGCTGACCGAGACCGAGCAGCTCATCGGAGCGCGGGTGGTGAAAGAGATCCGCGAGCGGCTCACCTTCCTCGACAACGTCGGTGTCGGCTATCTCCAGCTCGACCGCGCCTCCGCGACGCTCTCGGGCGGCGAGGCGCAGCGGCTGCGACTGGCGACGCAGATCGGCTCGCAGCTCGTCGGCGTGCTCTACATCCTCGACGAGCCGTCGATCGGCCTGCACCAGCGCGACAACGACCGGCTCATCCACACGCTCGAGCGGCTGCGGGATCTCGGCAACACCGTGCTCGTCGTCGAGCACGACGAGCAGATGATGCGCCAGGCCGACTGGATCGTCGACATGGGCCCCGGCGCCGGCGAGCACGGCGGGCACCTGGTCGCCGAGGGGCCGGCGCAGGCGATCGAGCGGACGAAGGGATCCATCACCGGGCAGTTCCTGTCGGGCAAGCGGCAGATTGCGGTGCCGGAGCGGCGCGCGTACGAGAACGGCTCGTTCGTCGTCCGCGGGGCGCGGATGCACAACCTGAAGGGCATCGACGTCGAGTTCCCGGTCGGCAGGTTCGTCGTCGTCACCGGCGTGTCCGGGTCGGGCAAGTCGACGCTCGTCAACGAGATCGTCTACAAGGCGCTCGCGAACCGGCTGCACCGGTTCCGGGTCAAGCCCGGCGACCACGACGCGGTCGAGGGGATCGAGTGCTTCGACAAGGTGATCGACATCGACCAGTCGCCGATCGGCCGCACGCCGCGCTCGAACCCGGCTACCTACACGAAGCTCTTCGACCACATCCGCGAGCTGTACTCGATGACTCCCGAGGCGAAGGTGCGCGGCTACAAACAGGGCCGCTTCTCCTTCAACGTCAAGGGCGGCCGCTGCGAGACGTGCAAGGGCGACGGCCAGATCAAGATCGAGATGCACTTCCTGCCGGACGTCTACGTCCCCTGTGAGACCTGCAAGGGGAAGCGCTACAACCGCGAGACGCTCGAGGTTCGCTTCAAGGGCAAGTCGATCGCGGACGTGCTCGACATGTCGGTCGAGGAGGCGCTGCGGTTCTTCGCCAAGATTCCGAAGATCCGACGGCGGCTGCAGACGCTGCACGACGTCGGGCTCGACTACATCAAGCTGGGCCAGCCCGCGACGACGCTGTCGGGCGGCGAGGCGCAGCGCGTGAAGCTGTCGTCCGAGCTGTCGAAGGTCGCCACCGGCCGGACGCTGTACATCCTCGACGAGCCGACGACGGGCCTCCACTTCGCCGACATCGAGAAGCTGCTCGAGGTGCTCCAGCGACTCGTCGACGCCGGGAACACCGTGCTCGTGATCGAGCACAACCTCGACGTAATCAAGCAGGCGGACTGGATCGTCGACCTCGGCCCGGAGGGCGGTGACGAGGGCGGCGAGCTCGTCGCGACGGGGACGCCGGAGGACGTGGCCCGTGTCGAGGGGTCGTACACCGGGCAGTTCCTTCGCCACGTGCTGCCCGGCGGCCGGGTGACAGCAGCGGCCTAGCACGGTACGGATAGCGCGGCCGGGAACAGATCGGTTAGCCCGGTCGTTTTGACCTTCGACGGCCAGCTGCCGCCGGCGTTGTAGGCACGCGGTGGACAGTTACCCCTTTCGACCTCTTCACATCAGCGCCCCAGGCGCCCTCCCATCAACCCAAGGAAGGATCCGAATGACCAAGGAGAAGGAGCTCCGGGAGCTTGCCCATCGTCAGGGCGACGGGATCGACGTCACGCTCCGCTGGCGTCCCGAGGACAACGCAGTCGTGCTCGCGGTCGAGGACTGGCGAAACGGCGACTCGTTCGAGCTCGAGGTCGAGCACGACCGCGCGCTCGACGCGTTCAGGCACCCGTTCACCTACGTGCGCCCGCGTCACGACTGACGCGGGCGCACGGCGCCGCGTTTACCCTGAGGCTGTGATTGCGGTCGCGCAGACGTCGCCGGAACGCGCCTGGTGGCTGCGCGCGCTGCTCGTCCTCCAAGCGCCGTCCGCGGTCTTCGCGGCGCTGCGGAAGAAGGACGAGCGGGACCGCGACGCCCGTGCCGAGCCGCTCGTGGCGATCGGGATGCTGGCGGGCATCGCGAGCGTCCTCTGGAGCGAACCGGCCGGCAGCTTCCTCGACGATCCGGGCGGCGGCGTCACCACTGTCGCCGCCTGGGCCGTCTTCGGCGGCGCGATCTACGGCGCTGCGGTGATCTGGGCCGGAGGGCTGCTCCTCCATCTCGCCGTTCGTCGGCTCGGTAGCCTCGGGAGCTACCAGCGGGCCCGCCACGTGATCGGGTTCTCGCTCGTCCCGCTGGCGCTGTCGCTGTTCGCGATCTGGCCGGTTCGGCTCGTGATCTACGGCGACGACGTGTTTCGCGCGGGCGGCGCGGACTCGGGAGCGACGGGCGCTCAGGTGCTTCTCTGGCTCTGGGTCGCCGCCGGGATCTGGAGCCTCGCGCTCCTGTTGATCGGCGTGCGCGCGGTCCACGGCTGGACCTGGGCGCGCGCCGCGGGCGCCGTCGCGCTGACCCTGGCGCTACCCGCGCTCGTCGTGGGCGCGAGCCTGCTTTAAGTCGGCCTCGAAGAGCGCCAGCTCCTCGTCGGGCATCGAGTACGTGTGCTGCTCCTCCGGGAACGTGCCCGCCCGCACGTCGGCGACGTAGGTGTCGAGCGCACCCCTGATCACCGACGCGACGTCGGCGTACTGCTTCACGAACCGCGGCGCCCGCCCTTCGTAAAGGCCGAGCAGGTCGTGCCAGACGAGCACCTGGCCGTCGCAGGCGGCGCCTGCTCCGATCCCGATCGTCGGCACCGTGAGCGCCTGCGTGATCCGCTCGGCGACCGGTGACGGCACCGCCTCGAGCACGATCGCGAAGCAGCCGGCCTCTTCGAGCCGTAGCGCGTCGTCGTAGAGCCGGTGGGCGTTCTCGGCCGTCCGCCCCTGCGCCTTGAAGCCGCCGAGCGCCGTCGCCGTCTGCGGTGTCAGCCCGACGTGGCCCATCACCGGGATCCCCGACTCGACGATCGCGCGTGCGCGAGAGACCATGCGCCCGGCGCCCTCGAGCTTCACGGCGTCGGTCTCGGCCTCCTTGACGAACCGGATCGCGTTCCGGACCGCGTCCTCGTCGGAGACCTGGTACGACCCGAACGGCATGTCGCCGATCACGAGCGGACGGTGAGCGGCGCGAGTGACCGTCCGCGTCAGGAAGAGCATCTCGTCCATCGTCACCGTGACCGTCGAGGTGTGGCCGAGCATCACCATCGCTGCCGAGTCTCCGACGAGGATCAGCTCGACCCCGGCGGCGTCGGCGAGGCGGCCGCTCGCGGCGTCGTACGCCGTGATCATGGTGATCCTGTCGCCGCGGCGCTTCATCTCGAACAGCTCGGGCAGCGGCAGCTTCCCGGGGGCGGGCGTTGCGGCTGCGGGGGCGCTCGGGCGCGTGCTCATTCAGGGTCTCCTTCCAGCAGGACGTTGTCGATGAGGCGGGCCCACCCGATGCGGGCGGCGATGGCGAGCGTCGGGCGGCCGTCGAAGTCGGCGACGGCGACGTAGTCGGGGGTGAGGCCGTCGAGCTCGGCTCCGGCGGCCGCGACCGGATCGGTGCCGGCCCGGTAGGCGGCGAGTCCGGCCTGGAGGGCGCGGGGAATTGTGAGCGCGCGCCGGCGCTCGTCCGGCGAGAGGCGCGCGTTGCGCGACGAGAGGGCGAGGCCGTCGTCGTCACGCACGGTCGGGACGACCCGAATCTCGAGCGGGAGGCTCAGGTCACGCGCCAGCTGTTTGACGACGGCGACCTGCTGGGCGTCCTTCTGGCCGAAGTACGCCGTGTCCGGCGCGACGATCGTGAAGAGCTTCAGGCATACGGTCGCGACCCCGCGGAAGTGGCCGGGCCGGAACTCGCCCTCGAGCGGGCTCGCGAGCTGCTCGACCTCGACCCAGGTCTGGAAGCCCGGCGGGTAGATCTCCTCGACGGAGGGCGCGAAGACGACGTCCACTCCGCCCTCGCTCGCGATCGCTGCGTCCCGTGCTTCGTCGCGCGGGTAGGCGCCGAGGTCGGCCGCGTCGCCGAACTGCGCCGGATTGACGAACAGGCTCGCGACCACGACGTCGGACTCCGCGCGGGCCGCCTCGAACAGCGCCACGTGGCCGGCGTGGTAGGCGCCCATCGTCGGGACGAGTCCGACGCGCGAGGTCGCGCGCACGGGTTCGAGCGCCGCGCGGACCTCGGCGATCGTCCGAACGACCTTCACCGCGCCGCCACCGCCGCGGTCAGATCGGCGAGGGTGCGGTACATCGGCTCGAGGTCCGGGGCGTGCGCGCGAATCGCCGCCAGGTGTGCGTCGACGGTCGTCCAGTCGCCGCGCTCGATCGGGCCGGTCAGCTCGTAGTCGTTCTCGATCACGCGCTGCATCAGCGGCACGAGCGCTTCCGGCGGCGCGCCGGCCTCGTCGAGCAGCCTGGAAGCCGCCCGGAAGAGCGTCACGAGGTAGTTCGACGCAACCGCCGCGCCCGCGTGGTAGAGCGCGCGCTGCTCGTCGGCGAGCTCGAACGGCTGCAAGCCCAGGGTCTCGGCGAGCCAGAAGCCGCGCGCGCGGGCCTCCTCAGCCTCGGCGGTCACGGCCGCCCAGGCGCCGTCGAGCTGCTCGGGCCCGCGACGGCGGGTGAACGTCTGCAGCGGGTGAACGCCGAAGCGGTCGACGTGCGGCTCGAGCGCGCGCAGCGGTGTGGCGCCGCTCATGTGCGCGATCCAGGGGCCCATCTCGATCTCGCTCGCGACCTCCGAGATCGCCGAGTCCGGCACGCAGAGCACCACGAGGTCGGCGCTGTCTTCGCGCACGCGAACCCCGCGCTCCCGAAGGCGCTCAACCACAGCCGAGCCCAGCCGGCCGCGACCGACGACCATCACGCTCTCGAACATTTCGGTAGCTCCAGTTCCGTAGCGGATACCGGGCACGCGCAGTGTACTCGGAGCTGTGATTGACGTGCAATCCGAGCCGCAGGAGACTTGGCCGAGGGCCAGGCGAGATGAGAGGAGCGGGACGAGCCGGTCGCAAGGTGCGCGGGGCTTTGAGCCTCGTGGCGCTGCTCGCCGTGGTCGTGGTGCCGGCGGCGCGGCCGGCGCCTGCGGGCGAGTTCCGGCTGACGGTCGCAGTCGAGGGCGAGCGGACGCTCGTCCGAAGCTCGCCGGCCGGGATCGCGTGCGGCGCGCGTTGCAGCGCCGTCTTCCCCGCCGGAACGATCGTCCGGCTCACGCTCGTTCGCGTCGATCCGTCGTTCTGGTTCGAGCGCTGGGGAGGAGAGTGCGTCGGGGACCTCCGGACGTGCCTCGTCGTAGTCGACGGGCGCCGAAACGTCCGGCTCGTTCTCCATCGGAACCAGGTCGGTTTCGGGGTGAGCGTCGGCGGCCCCGGCAGGGTGCGGAGCTCACCGGCGGGGATCGACTGCGGCGTTGGTCACGATCTCTGCGAAGGGTCCTTCGGGCAGGGAACGAAGCTCGCGCTGACGGCCACTTCAGGGGCCGCGGCCGCGTTCGCGACCTGGGGCGCACCCTGCGGGAAGGCTGCCCGCTGCGTCCTGCGCGTTCCGGCCGAGGGCTTCGCCACGGCGACCTTCAGACATGTCTATCAGTACGCGGTCGCAAAGTCCGGAAGCGGGCAGGGCGACGTCACGTGTCAGCCCTCGTGCGCGGGCGCGCTGCCGAGCGACCAGGTCGTCACGGCGACCGCGACGGCGCAACCGGGCTCGCGCTTCGACGGCTGGAGCGGTGCGTGCAGCGGCCTCCGCCCGGTCTGCAGGTTCGCGAGCGACGGCGCTGCTCAGGCCACAGCGACCTTCAGCGTGGGGGAGCCTTCGCCTCCGGTGGGTGCCGTGCCGCTCGTCGTCACGAGCGGCGGGTCAGGGCGCATCTCGGGCGGCGGCATCGACTGCGGCTCGACCTGCGCGACCGCCGTTGCGTCGGGAACGGTCGTCAGGCTCAGCGCGAAGCCGACGGCGAGCTCGGTCTTCGTGGGCTGGGACGGTGATTGCTCCGGCAAGGCTGCCTGCGAGCTGACGATGGACGGCCCGAAGTCCGTGGGTGCCGTCTTCCGCCGTCTCTACGTCGTTTCGTCGCAGGGTCCGGCGATCAGCGTCCCGCGCGCCGCCGGCTGCAGAGGGCGGTGCAAGAGGCTCTTCCCGAGCGACACGCTCGTGACGCTGTCGGCGCCGGCGCCACCGACCACGGTGGACTGGTTCGGTGGCGACTGCCACGGTGTCGGTCCGAAGTGTCGAGTGGTCTCCGACGCCGAACTCGAGATCGGAGCGTCGGTCTCGCAGGCAAGGTCCGTGAAGGCCGGCCTGACCGGGTACGGCATCAACGTCTCGGTCTCCGGGCGCGGAACCGTGGTAAGCAAGGACGGCTCGATTCGCTGCGGCTACAAGTCGAGCGTCGTCGACGGCTGCCACGCGAGCTTCGAGCCGGGGGCGACGGTCGAGCTCCAGGCCCTGCCGGCGAAGGGAGCCAGGTTCGTCGGCTGGAAGGGGTTCTGCGTCGGGACCGGCGTGTGCCGTCTGAAGATGACCGCGACGAAGACCGTCTACGCGATCTTCGGCCGCTGAGCGATGGCGTCGGAGGAACGCGGCGGCCGCGGCGGCCGCCTCATCACGTGGGTCGGATGGCTGGGCGTCGTCGCCACCACCCTCGGCGCCATCGCCGGTCTGATCGCCATTTTCTTCCCGCAGGTGAGGCCGCCGTGCATCGGCTCCTCGAAGGCGTCGTTCCAGAACGCGCCGGTGTTTCCGGGCGTGCCGTTCAGGCAGCACCTCGTGCGACAGGGGACGTCGCCGGCGGACGCGCAGGCGGAGCCCAACCTCGTCGGCGCCGAGGTGCGCTTCACGTTCGAGACCGACGGGTTCCGCAAGAAGAACCTGCCGGTGACCTACTCGCTCTTCACAGTCGCGGAGGACGGATCGCTCGGGCCCGTGGTCGCGACCCAGGATCGCGCGCTTGCGATGACGATCCGCCCGGAGGACTGCAGCGATCAAGGGAGCTACGACCTCTGGGTCCAGGTGCCGGAGGGCGGGAAGCGCTACCGGATCCTGCTCGAGCTCTACCGCGACAAGGAGCTCCACAACCGCATCGACCTTTACGAGACGGAGATCTTCCACGGGTAGCCCCGGCGCGGGCCCGAGCGTGCTAGATTCCCGGCCCTTTGGGACGTCGGTTGCTCAAGCTTCTCCCGCTGGCGGCGGTAGGACTCGCGCTTCTGCCGGGCCGCGCCGACGCTGCTGTTCCGTTCGGCGCTTGCGCGCTCGTCAAGAAGGACGCCGAGTGCGCCACGATCATCGTCCCGCTCGATCGCACCGGCATCGTCCCGGGACAGATCGTGCTCCACGTCGAGCGGTCGTTGGCGGTGGGCCCGCCGCGAGGCGTGATGCTCCTCGTCGCTGGCGGCCCGGGCCAGCCCTCGTCGAAGACGTTCGCGCTCGGCGAGACCGCCGCCGGCCAGCGCAAGCTCTTCCCCGGCTACACGCTCGCGGCCTACGACCCGAGAGGCACCGGGGAGTCGTCGCCGCTCACCTGCCCGGGGATCCAGGGCCTGTTCTCGACGGAGACGGACTTCCGTGAGGCCGCCGATCTGGCAGGAGCCTGCGGGACGATCCTCGGAGACAACCGCCGCTTCTACTCGACCAGGGATCACGCCGAGGACATCGAGGCAGTGCGGCAGCAGCTCGGGATCGACAAGATCGCAATCTGGGGGACGTCGTACGGCACGAAGGTCGCGGTCGCCTACGCGCTGGCGCACCCCGACCACGTCGACCGGCTGCTCCTCGATTCGGTCGTGGCGCCGGAAGGGCACGACGCGTTCTCGACCGAGACGATGCGCGAGCTTCCGAAGGCGCTGGCCTCGCTCTGTGGGGGCGGCGCGTGCCGCGATGCGACCCCGAGCTTCGCCGACGACGTGGTCAACCTCGCGAACCGCCTCGGCACGAAGCCGGTCAGCGGGCGCGTGCTCCTGGCAGGGGGCAAGTCTCGGGTCGAGACGCTCGACGGTGTCCAGTTCCTGACGATCGTGATCGAGGCCGACCTCAATCCCGGCATCGCGGCGGCACTCCCGGCGGCCGTGCGGGCCGCGCTCGCGGGCGACCCGCGTGCGCTGTTGCGGCTGAACGTGCTCCTCGGTCTCGGGCCGCAGCTGGCGGAGTCGATCAACGCGGCCCTCTTCGCTGCGACGGTCTGTGACGACGGGCCGTTCCCCTGGAAGCCGGAAACGCCGATCCCCGAGCGGCAAGCGCTCTTCGACGCGGCGCTCAAGGCCCTTCCGCCCGCGTCGTTCGGGCGCTTCGGGTCCTGGTCAGCCGGCTTCGGCAACGCCGCCTTCTGCAGGCTCTGGCCCGCCCAGCCGTCTCCGCCTGCGTTCACGCCGCTTCCTCTGCCGGACGTGCCGGTGCTCGTCCTCGCGGGGGATCGGGACAGCCGTACGCCGGTCGCGGCCGCCGCTTCCGTCGCGGCGCGGTTCCCGCACGCGCGTCTGCTCATCGCGCCGAATGTCGGTCACAGCGTCCTCGGCGCCGACCTGACGGGCTGTGCCGAGAAGGCCGTTCTGGATTGGATGAACGGGTCGGCGACAACCCCTAGTCGTTGCCCCCGCTCGCCGCACATCGTCAGCCCGATCGCCGCCTTCCCGAGCTCCGTCGCCTCGCTGCCGCCCACTGCAGGCGTCCCCGGCCTCGCCGGGAAGACGCTGACGGCCGTCTCGCGGACCGTCCGGGAAGCCGGGGCGACGTGGATCCTGATCGCGTTGGGAGTGCAAAGCGAGCAGACGACCGTCGCCGGCCTCATCGGTGGGAGGCTCGAGCAGACGAGCGAGACACCCGTCTCCACGCTCGTTCGCTACAGCATCGTTCCGGGTGTCGAGGTGTCCGGAAGGATCTTCCCCCAGGCGTTCAGCAAGAGCAGCCTCTTCCCGCTGCGATTCGAAGGCAGGTTCACCATCGGCGGGCCACGGGCGGCGCACGGCACGCTCGAGTTCGGCGCCAAGCGGATTCGCGGCACGCTGAACGGGCGGAAGATCGACGTAGCTCGGGGCTAGACTTAGGGAAATGCCGATCTACGAGTACGTCTGCATGAGCTGCGAGTGCCACTTCGAGGAGCTCGTCCGCTACGACGACGCGTCGCCGGCTTGCCCGGAGTGCGGGGCGACGAAGGTGTCACGGCAGTTCTCGGTGTTCGCGGCTCACGGCACAGCCGGCCAGCCCAGCTTCGGCGGAGGCGGCGGTTGTTGCGGTGGCGCCTGCGGCTCCTGCAGCTAGCCCATCCGCCCGGCATGTAAGACTCCCCGCGATGGAGGCCGCAGCCCGCGCCGACGCCCTCGCCGCCTATCGGGAGGCCACACTCGGCTGCACGCGCTGCCCGCTCGCCCAGGGCCGGACTCAGGTCGTGTTCGGCTCGGGGAGCCCGCATGCCGAGCTGATGTTCGTCGGCGAGGCGCCCGGCTTCCACGAGGACAAGCAGGGCGTGCCGTTCGTCGGCGCCGCCGGCCAGCTGCTCGACCAGCTCCTCGCCGGGATCGGGCTCACGCGCGCCGACGTCTACGTCGCGAACGTCTTGAAATGTCGCCCTCCCGGCAACCGCGACCCGCAGCCGGACGAGATCGAGGCCTGCGAGAGCCATCTCTTCCGCCAGATCGAGCTGATCCAGCCGCGGCTCGTCGCGACGCTGGGGAACTTCGCGACGAAGCTCCTGTCGGGCAAGCCGGCGGGGATCACACGCGTGCACGGGCAGCCGCAGGACGTGATGCTCGGCGGACGGCCTGTGACGCTCTACCCGATCTACCACCCGGCCGCCGCGCTCTACACACGATCGATGCTGTCGGTGCTGGAGGCCGACTTCGCCCGCATCCCCACCCTGATCGGTCGCGCCCCGGAACCGCCTGCTCCACCGCCGCCGCTCGCAGCGCGGGCGCACGCCCCGGTGGAGCCGTTGCAGCTTGGCCTTTTTTAGTGCCCCGTCAGGTAACACAGCCCGGCTTCTGGCCCGCCATCACACGGCGCCATGAACCACCCTCGACCACGACCCAGGCAGTCCAGCCTGGGC
>WNFV01009751.1_pt1 | contig 20070 bp, 13 predicted proteins | sample 5400101 | NCBI WGS metagenome assembly WNFV01 (sample SAMN13153361, study PRJNA577476) | soil metagenome | isolation source: 115 cm soil or saprolite under grassland replicate 1 | place: USA:California | collected 2016-06-15 | reverse complement strand
TCTTCGTCGTGCTCGTCAGAAATGTCTCCCACAATTTCTTCCAGCAAATCTTCAAGCGTAATGATCCCTTCAAGTCCGCCGTGTTCATCGACGACGAAACCAAAATGCGCCTTTGCTTTCTGCATCTGCCGTAAAACATCTTCCAGCCGGGCAGTATCGACAACGTACAGTGGTGGCTGCAGCACGTCCTGGAGACGAAATTTTTGTGGCTGCAGCATGTGGGGCATAACGTCTTTGCTATGTATAAAGCCAATTACGTTATCCAACGACTCCCGGTAGACCGGCAAACGTGAATACCGAAACTTTTCGAACGCCCGCGTGATTTGCTCGAGTGGGCTGTCCTCGGGAATCGCGGCCATCTCCGTTCGGGGAATCATAGCCTCGCGCACCAAAGTATCGGAAAACTCAAACACGCGATGAATCAAGCGCCTTTCCTCTGCTCTCAGATAGCCGCTATCACGCGCTACATCGATCAACTGCCGCAATTCGGTTTCCGTGTAAACCGCCGCGTGATCGAGCGTCGATTTGAGGCCAATAAGACGGCCGAGCGCGGATCCTACTGAGTTGAAGATCCACAGCGGTGCCTTAAAGATTTTCGCGAATAACTCAAGCGGACGTGAACAGAAAAGTGCAATTCTCTCGGCGCGTTCCAGCGCCACCATCTTAGGCATTAACTCACCCAGAACAATGTGCAGGAACGTGATCAGCGAAAAGGCGATGACAATCGCCAGCACATGGGCCACATAGCCCGCCCGGCCTTCTGAAGCGATGCTCGAGGCAATGGGTGCCAAAAGTGCCGCAACCGTCGGTTCTCCGATCCATCCGAGAGCAAGCGAAGCGAGGGTAATCCCAAATTGTACGGCGGAGATGAAAATGGTTGGGTTATCTAACAGACGAAGCGCCGAACGCGCGTTCTTACTGCCGGCCGCCGCGCGCGCTTCCAGCCGTGCGTGACGAACGGAAACCAGCGCAAACTCTGACGCCACAAAAAACCCGTTGGTGGCAACGAGAAGAGCGATCGCAGCCAATTTTAGGAGTGCAATCATAGAAGCAGCGTGGCCGGAAAAGCGGTTCGCTGAAAAACGTCGGTGAGATTACTACCGGGTTCGTCCATTGGTAAAAGCGGAAGTTGATTCAGGCTTGGGGATTATAGCACGCGAAGGTTGGACCAGGAACAAACGCGCGCCAAGTGCTCATGAGAGAATGAGACTCCAATGATTTTCGCACGCCTCCAGATTCTCGCCATTTCGGCGAGGTTTGCCAGCCGGTTCCGAGTCCCACGCGGGGCAAGTCACGTGGATATGCGCAGTCAGTGACCGGCGGCTGCGGCGGCTGCGCGCGCGCGAGCCGGGCGCCGATCATGTTTGACGCAAGCGCGGGTGAGAGCCTGTTCTACGCGAGGTTCAATATTGCATTCCGGCTGGCGGCAAACAGCAGCTAATTCGGAAATCACCAAATAACGAGCCCGCTCGAGCATCCTCTGCTCCCGAAAAGACAGCGGCTTGAGGTGATTGAGGTAGGTCAAGTGCTTAAGCACGTCCGCCGCTTCAAAAATGTCGCCGGTGCGCATTTTTTCCGAGAAGTCTTTAAACCGATCCTTCCAGTCGTTAGCAGGAAACGAAAAGTCATCCGCTAACACTTTGAAGAGCATTTCGCATTCACCTGAAGAGATTGGGGATCGGAGTCCTACTTCCGTGGCGTTGGAAACGGGAACAAGCACGAGGGAATTGTTAGCAGCGAGCCGAAGCGTATAGAAAGGTAGTAGGGTAGCGCCTATTTGCTTCTGTTCAATCTGCTCGATGGTTCCGATACCGTGATTTGGATAAACAACTTTCTGGCCGACTTTGAAGCCCACCGCAGCACCTCCATTGAGTTTGAAAATCAGACTGCGCCGCACGCGCGGGTCTGGGGGAAATCCGAGCGACGCAGTAAAGCGCCGGGGCCCAATCTTGGTAAGTGATTTGAGTCTAGCAACTGCTCTCGCTAAGCGTCAAGCTATTCAATGACCAACTTCCGCAAGTGAAAAGCGGAACAAACTTTTTGAATTTTCAACCTTGACTTTCAGCCAAATCTGAAATCTGAACTGTCGAATCCACGAAAAGCCTTCCTAAAGATTAGAGACTCATTGAGAGTGGCTTGCTGAGATCTGAGATCGCAAAGTTGAGATCGAAAATCCCAGCAGTTTCGACTGAGATCAATCGTGTGAACACCCCAGGCAGCCTTTAGCGAATTCGTCCATGCAAAGCCACTGGTTTAGGGTTTGAGCGACGAATTCTTGAAGGGTAACTCGAAGGTCGACACGTTCTCGCAAGGTTTAAATTCAACGGCTGTTTGGGCAGCTTCTGCGGCACGTCGAATCCGTGTACGCATATCCTCTTCTTCCGGCGCACGCAGTTTTGAAACAGACTCTGGCTCATGATCGGCTGCAACGCGAGCCAGCACCCAATAGCGGCCGGCAGGCAGGTTGTTGATTCCGAACGCTCCGTCCGCGGCCACCTGGGTAATAAAGAATCGCAATACATCTTCGGCATTCTCTTTTTCCGCCGGAGCGAGGTGTAGATGGAGTTTGGGCGGAAGGCTTTCGCCTGCCGCAATTTTGACCGCACCGCGAAGCGAGGCTGCACCTTCAGCAAGCGTTACAGTCAGTCCACTCACGCGCTCACCGAACTTCAGATCGATTCCACTTCGAGCCGCATCCGTTTGCCGACTATTAACTCCAACTCTGCCTGACACGGGCTGGACCGGGGTCGCCTCGCGCGCAATCGAACGGACATACCAGTATTTTGCGAAGAACCGCACATCCAGGTTGAACTGGCCGGATGCAAGATTGCGCAGCCAAAAATTACCAGAACTGTCGGGCGAACCCTGCGCAAACAAATTTGAAAATGCACGATCTTTCGATGTGTTCTTCTCGCTTCGACGCGCAATCAGCAACGTTTCAGAAAGCAACGGGTGCCGCTTGTTCTTGCACTCAGCCGCTGGTGAAGTCTCCAAACTCAGATGCCCGCTAATCGATGCTAGTCCTTTGAGAACCAATTCAATGCCGGTTACGTCGGCGCCCTTCACCGTAATGCGGCGAGGCTCGGAGGCAACTATCTCGCTCTGGTCCAAAGAGGATTGTGCACTCAAATCGTAATCCCCGTCGGCGACTCCATAAAACGCGAACCCTTTCCTTGCCGGTAGCTGATATGAAAACGTGCTGTTTTGCGGAAGGCCGTTTATTATTTGGGTTAAGCTCATGTTGATCGACGAAAAAGAGTTTGGGACGGTTGGTCCATTGACAACGCCGCTGACTGCGTGGCCCGGTTCGCCTCGATAACGAATATCCACAGCGGTTGTCTCTTCGCCCGCGCGCACGATTATTTCCGCAGCCCCATCGCGTGTTGAGGATGGTGCATAAGTTGGCGCCTCAGTATCTTGAGCGTTTGTAGAATAACCATAAGGACCGCCGCCCGCGGAAACCAAATAAGTTCCGGGGGTCAAACCGTAGATCCTATAAACGCCACGATCATCGGTTGGCCTAGCAGGTGGAAATCGAGGAGCCGTTGGTGGCTGACCGTTACTGTCGCGTACAAGGATCGCCCGTACCCCAATCTGCACCATTGGCTCTCCTGTCGCGGATATGACCGTTCCGGTAATCACGCCTCCTTTGAGCATACTAATTGTCACTGAATCGCCGATCCGATAGTAGGAGGATAGGCTGTCAGGCTCCCGCGGAGTAGTGACGTAAGACGGGGCGGAGGCGCCGACATTGTAAATCAACGCATCGAGGCCGTTGATTTGAAAGTTTCCCCCGTCGTCCGTGAAGGTAATATGACGTTGAGGAAGGGTCACTGAACCATTTACGTAAACTGTGGCATGGGGGACAGGCTGTCCGCTTTCATTTATTACTCGCCCTCGGAGCGTTCCCGTTTCTGGAGCGCCACTTTTGCTTCCGTCTTCCTGGGACTGGGCGGAGACGCCAAACGATAAAGCCACCATCAGTGTGAGACAAACGAACGGAAGCCTTATTTTATGGAGACTTTGTTGGGCCAGACTCATCACGTCCTATACATTGCGCAAATTTACGGGGTTGGTGATTCCAGCGGATTTGCTTTCAAATCCAGCGCTACGATGATATCGCTTGACGTTCCCTCGGAAACATCAACGATTTGCTTAGTGCTCGGGGACACTCGGCGCCCGGGAATAGTTGCGTTAACGTTTACCTCATAACTTCCGGCTGCCACTCCCTCAATCAGGAAATGCCCGCGGGCATCAACGTTGTAAGGCCGGAACGTTGGCTCCGTAACATCCAACTTTTTGATCCCAATCATAATGCGTGCGCCTTCAGGCAGCGGGCCATTTTCCAACTTGACTTCACCACGAATTGAACCAGTCCCATGACTGACAATGATTTTTATGTCTCTGCTCTGCTCGCCCGCTTTCAGCTCCACACCGCGTACCTGAACAACTCCATCGCGCTCGACTCGAACGATCGCAAAAGTCACGAGCGGACTTCGATCCGGAGAGCGAAGCGAAAAGTTTGCGGTGCCCGGTCCCAAGCCACCAATGCGAAAACTTCCATCGGTATTAATGTTGGATTCTTGCCAGGAAGGATTGTTGGTCCCGTCGCGGACGTAAACCTGAAGCCGCAACTGCGCAAGTTTCGCCGAGACATTCTTGTCGTAAGTGCCTTCAAGAACGACGGTTCCCGTGATGGTTAGTCCCTGGAAAGTCTTGAGAAGTAATCCAGTGACATCCTGATCGATCACTTCAAAAGCCACGCCCTCCGTTCGCACTTCGCTGCCCGGTTGCGGCGCAATAAAAACTGCGTACTTCCCAGGCATTATGTTTTCCAGGCGAAATTCTCCCTTGCTGTTTGACGCCGCAAATATTCCTATGACTTGATCTTCGCCATCCTTGAGGAGTCGTCGTAACCCAAACCTCGGGCCAATCACAGGCTGGCCGGTTTCACCGTCTATGACTTTTCCACTTGCAGCAAAACTCGGCAAACTTCGTCCGACAGTGATGTCGATATTTGTGGCTTGAGACCCTTCGGTAACTCCGATGACCTTGGCATCCTCCGCTTCGGCAGCATCGGGATAAAATGTTCGCTTGTAGGCTATTCGCGGAGAATATTCCTCATCGGCAGCTCCAACAAAAATCTTATAACGCCCCGCCGGTATGCCGTAGATTCGATAAACGCCGCGGTCGTCCGTTTGAAATCCTCCAGCGAAAACTGGAGAAGACATTTGACGATCGCGGTTGTCCTGACCTTCCGGCAGGATCGTTAGACGCTCTTCAATGACCGGTCGGCCGTCAGCGTCAGTTACCTTGCCGGTGATCACTCCGCCGCGGACCAGCGAAAAGTCGATCCCTTGAACGTCCTCGCCTTCCCCGAGCAGAAGCGTCTTGCCTCTTGCTGGGGGCGAAAACAGATCCGGGGCGACGTATGCCGGCGCCAGTGGCGATACCTGATAGTTACCGGCCGGTATGTCAGTGATTCGGTAATTGCCGTCCTGGTCTGTTGTAGCTTTGAGTGCTGGGGCCGGCTGCCGCGAAAAATTTGAATTGCGTATGCCGACGACGATGCCAGCCGCGCCCTTTCCGTGAATGGTTATGCGGCCCGAGACGCCGCTCGTCGGAGTTTTCTTCTGTGTCTTTGATTGAGAGTTTGCCGCCGTCGGGAACCCAGCGCAGCTAAAGATGAGGGCCAAAACGATTGCGTAGCGAGGGAGGCTACTCATAAAAGCAATCCTGCGAATCCAGCTTACGAGGAGGCGTAGATAATACTCAATACGCCATCCGTTGTCGCGATCTGAATTTGTTTTGGTAGGCAGGCTAAACGTATTTAGTTGTTAGAGCTAAACCATGTTAGGATCGACGCAGAATAGTTGCAGATTGTTGACTTCCAAGCTCTTTAGCCGTGTTCTGTTTCAGTGACAAACCCGGCGTCCCAACTGCGCACAGGCCCCGCGTTGGGGTGTTGAACCTCTCGCTCGTTTCTGAATCTGGCTAATTCATCATGGCACTCCTGAAGATCACCGACGCAAGCGGCCGCCAATGGGAGTACAGCTTGCTGCCCAATGGCCCGTGCACCATAGGCCGCGCCCCAGACAACACGATAGTGCTTGATGACCCACGCGCATCGCGCTATCACGCGCATGTAAAACCAGCCGAAGATGGCTCGTACACGCTGGTGGACGGCGCAATAATTAATGGAGAGCTCCGTCGCAGCGCCAACAAGGTATTCGTTAACGGTGGGGCGCATTATGAATACCAATTACAAAACGGCGATCGCATAACTATTGGCGCCAGTACGTTGCGGTTTGAACAACGCGCCGAAGAACGCACGACCGATGTGCGCTACGACGACAAGCCGCTCGGCCACACACAGCTGGTCGTCTCCGCCAACGATGTGATGCAGACAGTGCTGCATTCAAAGCCGGAGGGTACGGCAACAGCCGCGATGAGCCCCGCGCGAGATAGAGTGATGGAGGCGCTGCAAAGAAAAGCAAACATACTTTCCGCGCTTTATGAGATGAGTAAGACATTGGGATCTGTGTTCGATCTCGAGGCAATATTTGCAAAGGCAACGGACGTTATCTTCCGTTCGACTCCGGCTGATCGCGTTGTGGCCCTGCTCGCCGAAGGCAACGGTATGGAGAACCCTGAGGACGTAAAGTTGAATCCGATCGCCATGCGGGCTCGTGATGAAAGCCTCAATAATCACGCGCGCAAGTTGTCAATCGGTCGGACGATAACGCGGAAAGTGATGAAAGATAGAGTGGCATTGCTTTCACAGGACGCCGCCTCGGACGAAGAATTTGCCGGGGTCGATTCGATCGTGTCTCAGGGTGTTCGTTCGACTATCTGCGCTCCGCTCGTCGGGGAGTCGAGAGTCCATGGCGCTATTTACGCCGATCGACTCGATCCTTTTGCGGCCTTCAAACCAGATGACCTGGAGCTGATTAGCGCAGTTGCGGCACAAACGGCGATTGCGGTGGAAAATGCTCGAGCCCACGAGCGTCTCGCACGCGAAGAGGTGGCGCGGGCAAATTACAGCCGGTTCCTGCCCGAATATGTCGTCAAACAAATGCTCGAGAATCCCGAATCGTTTAAGCTCGGCGGAGTTAACCAGACAATCACGATACTCTTTGCCGACATTCGCGGCTTCACGAGTATTTCCGAGCACGCACCTCCGGAAAAAATTGTCGGCCTGCTCAACCGCTATTTCTCCGCTATGACAGACATTATTTTCGCTCATGGCGGAACGCTCGATAAATACCTCGGCGATGGTCTGATGGCTCTCTTTGGCGCGCCCACAACTACGCCGGAAGATGCTTCAAACGCCCTGAATGCAGCCGTGGCAATGCAACGTCGATTGCTTAGCATCAACACGGAATTACGCGAGGAAGGTCTATCAGAAATTGGTGTAGGCATCGGACTGCACACTGGTGAAGTGACCGTGGGTTACGCAACTGCCAAGGCTGCTCGCAGCCGCTATAAGCTGCATCCGCGCGAACCTATTACCGTCAAGAATCGCGAGCAACCGGTTATCTTGTGGGAAGTTGATTGGCAGCGTGCCAGCGGCGCCTTCTAGTTTCTTAGTCTTCCCCTCAATCAAATCGAAGTAAACCTTTGCGGGCACTTCGCGATTCTTCTCCGCTTTAGGTTTGGCGTCATCAATAGACGGTAATGCATTCGGCCGCAAAGCTCTCGCACGGAATGCGCAATGGTTCGCAAAGAAGATCAAGTGAGGCTAAAACAAAACGCTTTGCCTTCGAAACTCGCTATGGGTTTTCCTGAGTTCTTCAAACGGCAACTAACAATTGCGCGCGTTTACGGCATCCCAGTCCGCATAGACTATCGTTGGTTTGCCGTCTTCGCGCTGAGCGTTTGGCTGATTGAAAGCAATCTCCAAAGCCACGCCATCCAGGTTGGCAACGTCCGCTTGCCGCCGCATGCGCAGGCTACAGCATGGATCCTGGGACTGATTACCACGGCAGGACTTTTCGTCTCCGTCTTTGGCCACGAACTTTCTCACGCTTTAATGGCCAGGGCTGAAGGCATTGAAATTGACGAGATAGTTCTCCACCCTTTCGGAGGCCTTGCTCGTCTCAAAACTGAACCTCAGAATCCGCGGGCTGAATTCCGCATTGCATTCGCTGGTCCAGCGTCGAGCTTTTTATTTGCCTTACTTGCCTTTGCCGGCGCCAAGATAGCGGCTGTGGGAAACTACGAAGGAACGGTGGTCGTGTTTTTCTTAATCGCTTCGGGAAACCTATTGCTCGCGCTCTTCAATCTTTTTCCTGGCTATCCGCTTGATGGCGGTCGCGTCTTGCGAGCCATTCTTTGGCGGCGAAGTGGAGACATTAAGGACGCAACGCGCAAGGCGGGTATTTGCGGAGTTTTGATCGGCGGCGTGCTTATCCTATTCGGAATTTACATAATGATCGCGCCAAACTGGCGGCCAGCGCAGCCTTACTTCATGGGCGGATGGTCGATTTTGGTGGGACTCTTCCTACTCGACACCGCAACGAAGGTTGTTAAGAGCGCGCAGAGCGCGAGGCTGGCTACAGTGGCTGACGCAATGTCGCCGCCAGTGGCGATTGAGCCGGGGCTCACTGTCACGAGACTAGTGGACGACATTCTTCCGCTGCACCGGCAAACGAGTTTTCCTGTTGCTGTAAAAGGACGTCTCCATGGAATTCTCTCGCTCGAAGATTTGAAATCACTCCCGCGCGATCGTTGGTCCACCACACACGTGCAAGAAGTTATGCGTCCCGTCGGGCAGGGTTTCTTTGTCGAACCTGGGACTACACTTGAATCCGCGCAAGAATTGATGAGGGAGAACGGCGTGGGCTCAATCGCAGTAGTGAATTCTCAGGGACAACTGGTAGGTTTTCTGCAAGACGGAAGAATCAGGCGGCTTCCAAAAATAAAATACCGCTCCAATTAGCGAGCACCTTCCAGGCGGGAAAGAGAATCTGAATGTCACATCATTATGTCCATTCACCGCACCGAATTGCGGTCCCATTGGAATTTCCAAAAGTTATCATCTTGCAACCCGGTCGCCATTGCCACGATCTGTTTTTTTCGCGATAATCCACGCGGAGCTATCCATTTCGTAACCGAAGGAAATCGTTGATGCTGGCAGTACTGGGTGCGCTCTTTGCCAACGCAGTAATTGCGGTCTTGAAACTCGCTGCAGCGCTCATCACGGGCTCTTCAGGCATGATGGCCGAGGCGCTGCATTCGGTAGCAGACACCACCAATCAGGTATTTCTGCTTCTCGGATTGCGGTTTTTCAAACGGCCGGCGTCGCGTAAACACCCTTTCGGTTATGGAAAAGAACGCTTCTTCTGGTCTTTCATAGCGGCGATGTTTATCTTCGGAGTCGGGTCGACCTATGCAATCTACGAAGGCATAGTGAAACTAACGCACCCGCAGGCTCCGGAAAATTTGAAATGGGCGTACTTGGTCCTCAGCGTCTCTTTTTTGTTGGAAGGCGCGTCAATTGGTCTGGCAATTTATCAGGAGGCGAAAGAAGCGCGCCACGATGGACTGTCGTTCTTTGCATATGTTCGTGAGTCGAAAGATCCGACTGCGAAGACCGTGATCTTTGAAGATTCAGCGGCATTACTCGGGATCATTATCGCTGCAGGCGGACTCTTACTCACCGAGCATCATAGCGGCCCCGGTGATGGCGCTTACTGGGATGGCGTTGCTTCAATACTTATCGGCATAGTTCTGGCAATAGTGGCGTTTGTTCTGGCGCGAACTTCACGCGGCTTGTTGCTTGGGGAGGCGGCCAGTCCGAAAAGCTGGCGAGCGATTAAACAGGCAATCGAAAGCCATCCGAATGTGGTGAGGGTAATCGAATTACTGACTATGCATCTGGCTCCGAGGCAAATTTTGATCAATGCGCATGTCAACCTGCGAGACGATCTTGTTACGTCCGATATTGAACGAACCAATGAAGAGATTGAGAGTTTGATCAAGCAAGCGGAGCCAAAAGTGGAAATGATTTTTCTGGAGACAGCGCGGGACAGTCATAACAAAGAGATCGAGTGCGTACCGGAACACGTCGGCTGAAAAGGTCGTAAGGGATTTTTCGATTACGGTTTGGTGAACTAAATTGCTGCTTCTGAATCGCAAATCGCAAATCCAGGATTTCAAACTGAGAAATGTTTTTAATACTGCCATACACGGAGTACCTGGGAAGGCTTAGTGAGCCGCGCAATATCGCGGACGTCATTCTTGTCTTCTTGCTTGTATATGCAGTTTTGAAACTCGTTCGTGGAACTCGCGCCGCTCCCATGGCCGCCGCGCTTGGAGCTTTCGCCCTCCTCTACTGGCTCGCAGTCAAACAAGACCTGGCCACACTTTCGTTCATCCTGCGTGGCGCTCTTCTCTACATCGGAGTGGCCATCATTGTTCTCTTTCAAAATGAAATCCGACAGGCGCTAATCACCTTCGGGAATCAATTTCGCATGCCTTTCGCACGCAAGCACCTCGGCCAATTCGGCGAAGGCGTGTATGACGAAGTAGTGCTCGCCGCCACTACGCTGGCCTCGACTAAAACCGGTGCGCTGATAGTGATTGAGCGCAACATTGGACTGAAAAACATTATCGATGGCGGCGTCAAATTGGATGCCGAACTCAGTTACGATTTGCTGGTCAGTATATTCAACACTGAGTCACCGCTTCACGACGGTGCCGTTGTAGTGCGCCGGCATCGCGTTGCCGCAGCTTCCTGTTTTCTGCCTTTAACTTTGAATCCGCGTCTTTCTCGAGATTTAGGAACGCGGCATCGCGCGGCCCTTGGTGTCACCGAGGATACTGACGCGGTCGCGGTCGTGGTTTCCGAAGAATCGGGCTTGATTTCTATCGTTCAACGTGGAGAGATTAAACGTGGGCTGGACGCCACTCGGCTCCGAGTCGCAATTTCTCAAGCACTTGAAGTTTCGCCAAAGCGGGAAAAAGCTAAACAGATTGAGAAACCCGGCGAACCGGATACTGACACTGAAGAAGTGGCCTCAATATGACGTTTACTCCAGTTCGAAGTTTTGACGTTTTTGATATTCTGACATCCGGAATTTCAAGATTGAAATCTAAAAACCTTACGTTATGCCCTTTCAAGACATAGAAGAGACGGAAGCAGCCCCTATCCCTCGGTCACCAACTATGGTGGAACGATTGCTGCGGAAGTTGTTTATTGAAGACTGGAGTTTGAAGTTGCTGGCACTCGCAATAACGGTCGTCCTATGGCTGGCGGTCACAGGCCAGAACCAACCGGTGACGCTACGTGTCTCCGACGTTCAACTCAATTTCCTCAAACCTGATGGTTTAGAGATAAGCAATGAACCGCCCAACCACGTCGAGGTGTTTCTCAGAGGAAGCCCTGATAAGCTAAATCAGATTGGACCGCGCGACTTGGTAGCGACCGTCGATTTGACTGATCAAAAAGCCGGTGAACGTATTGTCAGGTTGTCGCTCGATCGCGTGAAAGTGGATTTGCGGGAAGACGTCACGATCCAGCGCTTTCAACCAGCTACGATTCCGATTCGGCTCGAGCCTATCATTGAGATGCCGGTGGAGGTAGAGCTCAAGTTCGAGGGTAACTTGCCCGAAGGCTATGAGATCGTCAGCGTCAGCGTTAATCCGGCAAAGGTCCGGTTGCGCGGTCCAGCAGACAGGATAAACGCCTTGCGCAAAGCTATGACTGAGACTGTGTGGTTGGACGGCAAAAAGGAACCCTTTAATCTCTATCATCTCGAAATCAATATTCCTGACCCGAAGATCGATGTACTCGATCCGGGGGTAGACATCCATGTCGAAATCGCCGAGAAGAAGCGTGGTGATCAACATCTCGGATTTGTCACTGCCGAGGAATCGACCTACTTAGCCAGCGCCAGCGCGCCCGCTCATCGTTAGTAGTTTCTCCCCTCGTTTACTTTTCCATCTTGATGAAGAAACTTTTTGGCACGGACGGTATGCGCGGCGAAGTCGGCAGATTTCCGCTGGACGCCGATACAATCGAGACTATCGGGGCCTCCCTTGCCACGCGTCTTAAAAACAAACTGGGGCATGCGCCGGTGATAGTGATTGGTAGAGACACTCGGGAATCAGGCGAATGGCTCGAGCAGGCACTAGTGGCAGGCGCGGCGAGCGCCGGTGCGGTATCGAAAACAGCCGGCGTGATCACGACGCCAGGTGTTGCTTACCTCGCCCGCACCCTGCCGGCAGATGCGGGAGTAGTGATCAGCGCTTCTCATAACGCATATCGAGACAATGGAATCAAAATCTTTGCTCCTTCAGGACGCAAGCTCGATGACGCTACTGAACGTCTCATCGAGTCAGATGTTTTTTCTCGACGGAAAGCGCCTTCGACGAACGCATCTAATCAACGCTTATCAAGTCCTGACACCAATACTCGTGACAGCCAGAATCTGCGCAGCCTCTATGTGCACTTTCTTGCCAACAAAATTGGTCGCCGCCTGTCACTCAATGGGATGAGTTTGGTGCTCGATTGTGCGAATGGCGCCGCTTCCGACATTGCTCCTGAGTTATTCCGTCGCCTGGGGGCGACCGCTATCGTCATCAACAACACACCGGATGGCCACAACATAAATCTCCGATGTGGTTCTCTCCATACCGAGCCGCTTCAAGATGAAGTGATCAAGCAGAGTGCGGAGCTTGGAGTCGCCTTCGATGGCGATGCCGATCGCGCCTTATTCGTAGACGCCAAAGGGAACCTAATAAACGGTGATGCGAGCTTGTGGGTTCTCGCTAGGTATCTAAAGGAACGTCATGGTTTAAACCACGATACCGTGGTGGCGACAGTGATGAGCAACATTGGCCTCGAGCTCGCATTTCAGTCGCAGGGAATACGACTGGTTCGAACGGATGTTGGCGATAAATATGTACTGGACGAGTTGTTGCGACTTGGCGCGAGCCTCGGCGGGGAACAATCTGGTCACATCATATTACCCAATTTAAGCCTCGCGGGGGACGGTTTAATTACAACACTGATGATGCTGCGAGCCATGACAGAAGCGGGAAGGACACTCCACGAACTTACTCAAGGTTTTCAGACGTTTCCCCAGATACTCGTAAACGTGCAAGTCAAGGTTAAACAGCCGTTCGCCGAGGTTCCGGCCATTCAAAACGTTGCGCGCGAGATAGAAGCGGCGCTCGGTTCGCGAGGGCGACTGCTCCTTCGTTATTCCGGAACCGAATCGCTCGCACGGGTAATGATTGAGGGTGAAAGCCAGGAAAAAATCAAAAGACATGCAAAGAAATTAGCACGCGTGATCCAGAAGGCGCTGGGAGTTTAGTTTGGTTAACCGTGGAAATTTTACGTTCGACTTTGAAATAATTACGTTGTTTTAGTCGGCGGTTCAAGCCAGTTTCTGAAGGTGCGATCGCACTCTTTAAATGAATAAAAAGGAAATATTTAGCTTTGGGTTTGTCAATTGGAACTGTCTTGCACGGCACGCGCGTTGCGATGTATATTGTGGGGCAAGAAGAGACGGCTGGTGAATCCTCCGTCTCAGTGGTTGCTGGGGTGAGGACAGTGACCACAAATATGGATGGGCGCGACGTACTCCCACGTTTGTCGCGCCCATTCGCTTTTTCCACAGCACGTTTTCATTTCCACTTACAAATCAAATGGCTACGAGTCAACGTACCTGTTAACCTGAGGCGGGTCGCGTCACCACCTTAGGTTGCCTGCTCGGAAACTGTCGTCGGTTCCGATACCCCAGTGGTCCACCTCCAGTTGCCTTCCTGGTTGCGCGCGATCTCAAACTACAATAGGCTCAGGCTGACGACAATTGTTTGTCAATTAATTCGGATGACCCCGACGAGAGGAGTTTCGTCATTGCCCCGGCTGAAAGTTCGCACAAGAGCGCAAATCCAGGAATATGAAATAAGAATCGGTCGTGGCATCTTGTCTGAATCCGGCCAGGTTGCCCGCAGATGCCTCGGCAAGCAAACGCAGCGGTTAGCGATAATTTCCAATAAAAGAATTTTCTCACTCTATGGGCCGCCTGTACTCCGGAGTCTGCAAGCCGACGGCTTTTTCGTTTCACATTGGTTGATGGAAGACGGCGAGCGTCATAAGTCGCTACGTACGACGCAACAGGCGCTTCGCTTTTTCAGTGACAGTGGCATCGAGCGCAGCGACGGCATAGTAGCATTGGGTGGCGGAGTTGTGGGCGACGTGGCCGGCTTCGCTGCTGCCATATATTTGCGGGGCGTTCCCTTTATCCAGATTCCCACCACTCTGCTTGCGCAAATCGATTCATCAGTAGGTGGTAAGACAGGAGTGAATCTACCTGCCGGAAAAAATCTTGTTGGAAGCTTTCATCAACCCGTCGCTGTCATCGTAGACGTCGAGACATTGATCACCTTGCCCTGGCGGGAGCTTGTGGCCGGCTGGTGCGAGTGTGTCAAACAAGGAACAGTGAGCAGTCGGAAATTATTCAAACAAACGACCGACTTTCTAAAGGTATATAACTCTCAGCGAGTCTTGTTTTCCACGAAATTGGAACAACTCATTGCGTCACATTGTGCTTTCAAGGCTTCCATCGTCGGCGCGGACGAACGTGAAGACCCTCGTCGTCGTGATCGACGTTCGCGCCGAATTCTAAACTTTGGCCACACCATTGCCCATGCTCTGGAAGCCGTCACAAATTACCGTCGGTTTCGCCACGGCGAAGCCGTGGGCCTGGGGATGTTGGTAGCCTGCGAGCTGTCGAAAAATCTAGGACTGCTGGAGCAATCAGAGTTAGAATTGGTCCGTCAGGCAGTCAGCCTGTGCGGGCCATTACCCGCCGCTGGCGATTTGGACGAGAGTGCAGTGATTAGGGCGATAGCCCATGACAAGAAGCGAACAGCAGGTCACGTGCAGTGGGTGCTTCTTGAAAGTATCGGCCGCCCGCTTATCGTAGACGGACAGGATATTAGTCCGCAGTTGTTGCGGCGCTCCGTACGCGAGGTAATTCGAAGATACCAGCAGGACGTTGAGGATTAATTGATGAATAGAGTGGCAAGAAGATCCGAGCGCGGCAGCGCACGTCTAAAATTTATTATCGTCGTTGCGATTATCGCCATTGTAGCTTATTCCGGATATCAGTTCATTCCTGTCGCATATCAAGCTTATCAATTCAAGGATTTAATGCAGCACGATGTCGACACCGCTGTCGCGCTAGGACGACCTACTTCCTGGATCAAAGAGCAACTGACAAAAAGCGCCGCCGAGTATGGTATCCCAGCCAATGCCGTCATTACGCCGGCGCAGGACGACAATCGCATGGAGGTGAGAGTGCAGTATATCCACCCGATAGAATTTCCCGGCTTCGTCTATAATTACGAGTTTGATCACACCGCGAAGAGCGCGACATTTCTATCGGTCAAGTAAACTTGGCTTAGAGTGACAATAGCAGCGAGGGACGCAGCAGCTTTGATTCTACGCGCCCTTTTGAATTTTGCCAGGAAAATTTATCGTTGGGTGTTGTCAAGGAAAGCTTTGAGTTTCCGCGAACGTGAGGGGTGACGAAGTTTGCGAAGTGCTTTTGCTTCGATTTGTCGAATGCGTTCGCGCGTCACCGCGAAATGCTGGCCAACTTCTTCCAACGTGTGCTCGGAACCAGTCGTACCCAGGCCGAAGCGCATTTTGATTACTTTTTCTTCGCGAGGCGTCAAAGTTGCCAGGACCTCGTCGGTGATTTCACGCAGATTGGAAGCCACCACTGCATCGGCAGGATTCAATATCGACTTGTCTTCTATAAAGTCACCGAGATGGGAGTCTTCCTCTTCACCGATAGGCGTTTCGAGAGAGATAGGTTCTTGAGCTATTTTTAAAACCTTCCGCACCTTCGATACCGGAATATCCATCTTCCTGGCAATCTCTTCGCTGGTGGGCTCGCGGCCCAATTCCTGTACCAGTGAGCGCGAAGTTCGAATCAGCTTATTGATGGTTTCGATCATGTGCACTGGGATGCGAATGGTGCGGGCCTGGTCCGCAATCGCGCGCGTAATCGCCTGGCGAATCCACCATGTAGCGTAAGTAGAAAACTTATAACCACGCCGCCATTCAAACTTATCCACTGCCTTCATCAAACCGATATTGCCTTCCTGAATCAGGTCCAGAAACTGGAGGCCTCGGTTGGTATACTTCTTGGCTATTGACACAACCAGACGCAGGTTTGCTTCCACTAGTTCGCGTTTGGCCTGACCTGTCTGCTGTTCGCCAATTATGATCGCTTGTAGTGAGCGCTTTATCTCAACTGGGCTGATGTTGTGCTCCGCTTCCGTCTGAAGTAGTCGTTTCTTTGCCACCGAAACCCGGCGCTTGAATTCTTTTTGATCATCCGCTCTTATTCGCTTCCGGTGGAGCTTTTCTGTAAGACTGTCAATTTCCCGTTCAGCATCGCGAACTTCTTTTTGCACGCTGCGGATTGAATTAATCAAGCGTTGCCGAGCGCGTTCGGTAATGTTTAGCCGTCCGATTTCCTGGGCTATCTCCAGCCGCAGGCGCGCCACTTTCCGACGCATGCGCAGGACCTTCTTACTCTTTTTGCCGCGAGTACCCTTCTGCTCTTCTCGGAGTTTTTCCCATTCTTTCAGACCTTGCTTGAAGAGCTTACGAATGTTCTGAATGCCTTCAACCGTCCAGGCCCTATACTCTTCGGCCTTGTCCATATCTTCGTCGCCAGTCAGCTCAGCCTGTTCGGCGAAGATAACGATCTCGCGGATGTTAGCGTTGCCGCCCTCCAGCTCTTCGCCGATCTTTAGGCACTCCTTGACTGCTATAGGCGAACGCGCAATCGCTTTTTGAGTCTTTAGCTGGCCGCGTTCGATTCTTTTCGCAATAGCCACCTCACCTTCGCGCGTCAACAATGGGACCACACCCATCTCGCGCAGATATAAGCGAACCGGATCGTTGGTTTTCTCCAGAGCCCCGGCAGAGAGATCGAGTTCAACGTCCTCATCAGTCGCCTCTTCGTCATCGATCGCGACTGCGGCCGCCTGTTCGAGCAGACGTTCGTCAGAATCAGCTACCGGGATATTTGAGCCTTCGAGCTTTTGCAGCACGTCTTCAATGTCGTCGGGAGAAACGACATTGTCAGGTAGCTCGCGATTTAGATCGTCAAACGTCAGATACTTCTTGTCGCCACCTAACTCCAGGAGACGTTCCATGACATCGTCACGATCTTTGTCTTCGATACTCAAGTCTATCTGCTCCACTTATCCCGATTCCAAGTGCGAATCTGAGGAACCTTTGTCGTGTCGATCCCAATAAGAGCCATCCAACTGGTGGTGATTGCCAATCAAACGAGCGGCTAATTCCCGATTTGCATTGCTTCCGCTCTTGGCAGCAAAGCTTCCCGACGTCTGGTTAATTCAATTTGCTCAGTTGCAAGCTTATCGCAACGCTCCGTTTCGCCATTTCGTTCGGCAGCGACAATCTCCGATCGCAAGTCGCCGATACGGCGATCCACTTTCATCAGCCGCAACGCGTTAAGGCACCTTTCGGCCGCCAGCTGACGAGCGTCCGTGTGATTGTCTGGTTCGTTTTCGAGTTCACCCATTAATAGACGTGGCAAAAACTCGGAGATTGGATCGCCTTCGGTCTTTCCGCTCAAAAACTCAAAGTCAATTGCTGTATCTTCACGCTCTGCTTCTAGCAACGCACGAAAGATAAGGGCGGTTGGAAGGTCTTCGTAGTCTGCGGCTTCGAGCTTCGGCAAGATGGCACGACGCAGTTTGTCATCCGCGAAGAGGAGTTCAAGGAGACGCTCTTCCGCCACGGTTGGTTTCACATACGAGCGTTTGATATTTGTGTGACTAACTCGCGCACCCTCACTGATTCCGGTCCTGATTGAATGCCACAGCTCTAGCTCTCGCCGCAAAGCTACATCGCTGATCCGCAGCGAGTCCATGGCGATGTCAAAATATTCGCGCTTCTGAATGCGGCTGCGAACAGCGCGAATGTACGGAAGCACTTCGTCAATTGCCGCCTCTTTGTCGGCCGGATTGCTAAGTTTGCGATCCCTTACAGCCTGATCGATCACAAATTGTATATGGGGTTGTGCCTCGCCACGTTGCCGTTGATATTCACTAATGCCAGACCTTCTGATGAACTCATCCGGATCGGAGTTATCCGGAAGCACCAGAATTTTCACTTCAAGATCTTCCGCGAGAAGTATCTCAATGGCCTTCTTTGCTGCCTGCACTCCTGCGTTGTCGCCATCATAATTGACCACGACTTTGCGGGCAAATCGGCTCAACAGTTTCACTTGATCAGGCGTCAGCGCGGTCCCCAAACTTGCTACGACGTTGCGAATGGCGAACTGATAAGGAACGATCAGATCCAAAAAGCCTTCCACCAAAATGGCGAAGCCGGCGCGTCGGATTTCATCGCGGGTTAGATTTAGGCCAAATAGGTTGCGTCCCTTTACGTACGCTGCCGTCTCGGGTGAGTTTATATACTTCGCGTCCTCATTTCGCAGTGTGCGCCCGCCGAAGGCGATGGGCTTTCCCTGAATATCCATCACCGGAAAGATCAGACGACCGCGGAAGCGATCGTAGGATCCACCTTCTTCTTTCTTTACTACCAGCCCACTGCGATCGATCTGGTCCTGGCTAACGCCCTTTTGCCTGAGATAAATCGAAAGAGCGTCCCAACTGTCGGGCGCGTAGCCCAAGCGAAATGTTTTGCGTGTTTCATCCGTGATTTCGCGCCCTTTGAGATAGTCGCGAGCGATGCGACCTTCTGCGCTCGACTCAAGCTGCTGCTCCCACCATTCAAGCGCCCATTTGTTTAGCTCGATTACATCATCGGCTTCCTGGCGCCTGGCTTCAAAGCGACTGTCGTCAATCAGCTTCGGCAGCGGTACGCCCGACTTCTCGGCGACGAGCTTGATGGCCTCCGGAAAAGACACGCGCTCCATCTCCATCACAAAGTTGAAAACCGAACCGCCTTTGTGACAGCCAAAGCAATAAAAAATCTCCTTGGCTGGACTGACGGAAAACGACGGTGTCTTTTCCTTGTGGAAGGGACAACACGCCATCCAATTTGCGCCCTTCTTCTTGAGCTGCACATAGTCCTGCACCACGCGCACAATATCTGCCTGGCGTTTGAGATCCTCCACGAATGTTTGTGGATAGCGCATATCTGATCTTGCTATTGCTTCAATTCTACAACGGTCGCTCCGTTCCCACCCTGATCCGGTGGCGCGGCGGCGAAGCGTGCGACGTGTGGATGATCCTTCAAGAGCTCGGCTATTGCTCGCCGCAGAGCGCCGGTTCCGTGACCATGCACAATTCGTATCTGACTCAGACTCGCGAGCGATGCCTCGTCGAGAAACTTGTCAACGGCATCAACTGCCTGGTCAGTGGTTTGCCCGATCACATTCAACTCGGAGCGACCGTTGCCCTGAGTTGTTTTTAACTTAACTTCAGTCCCGCTTGATTCGCGCAGACTATCAAACTTCCCGGTTCTGGATTTGGCAGGAGCGGCCAGCTCGACCAGTTCCAGATTCTCGAGCTTCTCCCTCAAGCGCAAAGACTTTACGCGCACTTCAGCTTCGTCACCTTTGAGACTGTCGACAATTCCAATCGATCCGAAAGAGCGAAGTTTTACCTTATCACCCACGGCAATCTCGCGGGCTTTCCCGGGTATATACTCCGCGGCTTCGGGCTCGCTCGTGCCCAAACTGCTTTTGCTGGTTTCTTTTTGAACGATCTTCCCATCACGCACAACCCGCACATCACGCCCGCTTATGCTCGCCGGAGCAGACAAAATCGATTCTCGTTTAGTTCCCGCAGCGGTCGCGCGTTGTGCTTCGCGTTTCAGTTCTGCTATCCGCCGTTGGGATTCACGCTCGACCTTCAGGCGTTCAGACCGATCCTGGATGGTAGCGACCAGCTCACGCGAGCGCCTCTCAAATTCGCTGACCGTGTTTTCCAGCGCGCGTTGGAAGACAATTTGTCGCTCGCGCTCCTGCCGCTCAGCTTTCTTTTCGAGTGACGCAAACTTCTCGGCTACGGCGGCGCGTTCTTCTTCAAGCGCCCCGA
>WNFV01003474.1_pt1 | contig 20071 bp, 17 predicted proteins | sample 5400101 | NCBI WGS metagenome assembly WNFV01 (sample SAMN13153361, study PRJNA577476) | soil metagenome | isolation source: 115 cm soil or saprolite under grassland replicate 1 | place: USA:California | collected 2016-06-15 | reverse complement strand
CAGAGCTCGTGGCCGGCTTGGAAGCGAACGGAAGGAGGACTCGCCCAAACCCTTTCTAGACTTCTCCGCATGCCATAACCGCATGGAAGGCCCGGAAGAGGAGCCCGAGAAATCGAGGGCGGAATCATTGTGGCGGACGCCCGAGGGCCTACTCGCAGCGGCGTCCGCGTTGCTCCTCGCGGCGAACGTCCTCTTGATCGTCGCCGTGTTCCTGAACTTCCTCGGCGTGCGGGTCGGGTGGGACGCGGGCAAGACGGTCTGGGCCGCGCTCACCGCGGACCTCGTCGGGGTGGCGATCCTGGCCTCCGTGTTCTTCCTCACGGCGACCCGGGTCGAAGGGCGCGCCCGGCTCTATCGGAGGATCGAGGCGTCGCTCCTGGTGGCGTGGGTCGGGATCACCGCGTTCTGGCGCTTCGCCCTGCCCGCGGCCGTCGGGACGGACCTCCAAGACCTCTTCGTGACACTGATCGCCTCGCAAGGGTCGTTGCCCGGCTGGGTGACCCGATCCGCCCCCGTCGTGTACGAACTGCTGTACCTCTGGATCCTCTGCGCGGTGCTCTTCCTCGCGGCCCACGTCGTTATCCTCTTGGATTCCCGGACCGCCTCCGACGACGACTGGGCGCGCGGACTCCCGGTCTACGCGTGGGTCGTCGCGGCGGGTGTCTCTCTGGCCGCGACGGTCCTGATCGTCCTGTCGTTCGCCGCCGTACTGGAGGGTGCTCCAATCGCGGTGAATGTCGGCGCATGGCTGATCGCGAAGATGATCGTCGCCCCGAACCTCTTCATCTCCGGATACGCGTCGAGCCTGCAACTCGGACGCTCGGCGGCGCGCGGCCGGCCTCCGGACGACGCGCCGGAGGAGGCGTGAGGCGCAGACGCGACCGGCTCGCTGGGCTTGGAGCGGGCGCGCATCTGAGGCGTCGCTTGTCCCCGAGGTTCGGAGATCGGGCGTTGGGCCGCGTACGGCAACTACCGACGCGTGCCTTCAATCGGGAGGTCGATGTAGGCCTCCCCGTCGTAGAGCTTGCCCCGAAGACCCCGATCCCGGCCGCTTTTCCGCACGAGCCACGGACCTTCCACTTTCCTCGCAATGTAGATGATCCGTTTCCCCTCGATTCCGTCGCCGTATCCGCGAAGGAGCGCCATTCAATCCCTTCCCAACCGCGCGCGGCCGTCGTCGATGAGCGTCTGGGCCGCGGCGAAGGCGATCCGGGGTTCGAGTCCGAGGCGTTCGATGAGCTCGCTCACGTAGTGAGTGCCCGGATTCTTGGAAAGGTAGCGATCGACGAGCTTCGTCGCCTCCTCCATGGACACCTCCCGGATTTCGGTGATCCCGGCCCCCTCCAACTCTACCAGCTTCCCCAGGACGGCCTGCCGAATGAAGGCGCTCCGGGACCGGAGGCCGAGCAGGGCCCGGCCCCGCTCCAGTCGGGCGAGCTCCGAGGGGGTAAAGCGGGTCGGAATCGCCGAAGACTTTTCGCGTCGCCGAGGACGAGAGGCAGCCGTCGCCACGGGGTTGTATACATTTATACGGGTATAAGGAGATTCCGTCCACCTGTAGCCTGCTTCCCGACGCCGCAGACTGCACGGGCCGCCGCGTCGCCCAACTCCGTCGCTTTGGAGGGTCCGCAGCCGCACTCGACGTTCGGCGGACGAACGGTCAGGCTCCGACGCTTCAGGAACAGATCGCGACCCACTGCCCGCCCGAAGGGAAGGCGACGATCGTAGAGGGGATCGTGCACGTCTTCGCGAGGGTGTAGGTGAACGGTCCGGCCGTGCCGGATCCGTAGACTTCGACCCAGGAGACGTTCGGGTGAACGGAGAACTGCTGCCCCGGGGTGAGCGTCGTGAGGTCGCCGGAGAAGGGACCGTTGAACGGGACGGTCACCGTGGCGCCTGCCGCGACGTTGATGGGAGGGCGGCCGGGAGGGGTCGAAATCGTGAGGGAGATCGGCGAGCCGGTGATGGAGACCAACGTCGCTCCGAGGGCCGATACGCTGATTCCGAACGTATGGGTGTTCGTGATCGTCATCGTGCCGACGACCGTGCCGGTCGGGCTCGAGAGATGGACGACCTGCGAGATGCGGGCGACGATCGAGAGTCCGGAGTCCTGGTAGATCAGGAAGTCCGTGCGGAGGATGTCGGGGTTCGCGACGACGGTCGCCAGTAGAAGGACGGAGAGGACGGGTAGCGGCGCGAAGTAGCGCTTGCGGCCCCAGGGAGCCGGACGTACGGAGCCGCGTTGGATCTCGCGCATTTCAGTGTAGCCTCAGAGATGAGACGCGTGCAACCGACGGGCCCACCCGGGGGACACGTCCGTCCGAGGACTTAATCCTTCCCAGCGGTCGAAATTTTCTCTCTAGCCGGCGTAGAGTTGGACGGTCTCGACATCTGAAAATTCCGCCCAAACCATTATACGCCTGGGTGATTGCTCAGGGCCGGACCCCAGGAGATCCGTCCTTCCACCGGTGACCAGGAATCGCTCGATGCTCAAAGACGAGTCTGCTCCCGTCCCCGCCGTCTTACGGAAGGCATTCCCGGAATCGAAAATCATCGCTGCCATTCCCGCGTACAACGAAGGCACGACGATCGGCTCCGTCGTCCTGAAGGCGCGTCAGTTCGCGAGCGAGGTCGTCGTCATCGACGATGGGTCGAACGATGACACCGCGGAGACCGCGGCCCTCGCCGGCGCCCACGTGATCCGCCATGCGCGAAACCTAGGCAAGGGCATGGCGATTCGGAGCGCGTGGCTGTACGCTCGAGAAAGGGAGCCGGATGCCTTCGTCTTGTTGGATGGGGACCATCAGCATGACCCGCACGACATCCCGAGAATCGTGGAACCGATCCTCGCCGCCACCGCCGACGTCGCGCTCGGCGTCCGCTGGGGCAAGACCTCCGGGATGCCGTTGTATCGTCGACTCGGCAAGAGAGCCCTCGACTACGCGACCGCGGCGGCCGCGAAGAACGGCATGCTGACGGACTCCCAGTGTGGATTCCGCGTGTTCTCGCCGCGGGCGCTCGCCGTGATCGAACCGACGGACGATGGGCTCTCGATTGAGTCTCAGATGCTCGTCGAAGCGCAAGAGCGGAACCTGCGGATCCGCGAGGTCAACATCGACGCCCGATACGACCTGGACGGCTCCACCCTCGCCCCGGGCAGGCACGGCACGAGCGTCCTGGGCAAAATCATCACGTTGGTCTCGGAGAAGCGGCCCCTCTTCTTCTTCGGCGTGTCCGGCGCCGTGTTGCTCCTGGTTGCGGCCGCGCTTGGGGTGATCCTACTCCAGACGTACTATGCCACGCGCGCCTTCGCCATTGGCTACGCGTTCATCGTGGTCCTGTTCGGCATTGTGGGGATTGTCTCGATCTTCATTGGAATCACTCTCAATGCCCTCACTAGAATCGCCAGGAAGCTGGCGTAGGGGCTCAGGCGCAAGCTTAGTGTCAGCCGGTGAGCTCCGTCAAGTACGTCTCAAACGAATCGGTAATGGTCTTCCAATCGTTCCGCGACACGAAGGCTCGTCCGTCCTGCCCGAGCTTCTGCAAAGCACCTGCGCTGGCAATTTCCGTGGCCTTCGCGATGACCTCTCGGGGGCCATCCACGTAGACCACGCCATGCCCATCCCCGAACTCCCTGAGCAGACCAGGGAGCCTTGTCGCGATGACCGGCTTGCCGGCGGCCAAGTACTCATACATCTTGATGGGCACGATGTTCAACATGGTCTGAACCTGGTGGGCGGGCAGTAGGCAGATATCTGCCGCCGCAAGGAATCTCGGCATCTCGGCGTAGGGCCGGAAGCCGACCATCTTGATCCGATCGTCTGCCCGGTGTTCTCTAACGAATGCCGCCAGTTCCTCCCAGACGTCTCCCTTGCCCACGAGGACCAGCTTCACGCGGGCATCGCGCCCTTCGTCGGCAACGAGATGCTCGGCGACCTCTCGAATACCGGAGAAGGGGTAGACCCATCCCATAAAGAACAGGACCAGATCGTCGGCTTCGAGGCCGAGCTGACTACGGGCATCACCTCCAACGACGGACGTGCGGTACCGCTCCAAGTCGATTCCCGCCGGGAGGATCCTAGCCTTGTCCTTCCGGGCTCCCATGGCCACAGCGTACTGCAGAAGGGCCTGATTAATGGCCAACACGAGGGACGCGCGACGGATGTTCGCCTGCTCGACCACCCGCGCGAGGCCGCGGAAGACGGGCTGCGGCACAAGCTGGTGCAGCTCGTCGATGAGGTAGTAGACGAACGGGATCCCGGCTCTGCGGGCCAGCCGGATGCCCGAATAAGCGTTCAGGATGCCGAGACCGACAAGGATGTCAGGCTTGAATCTCCGAATCTGGCGTCGGATTTCCAAGCAGTGCGTTAGGAACGACGATGCGTAGTCCAACACAGGGGCCGCAAGCGTAGCGGGTCGGACGACTTGAATCTCCGAGCCGTCAATCACCTTTGGCGGAGCATGTAGCTCCTTGCGAGTGACCAGTAGGCCGGTCCGAGGACTGTTCCTCCATCCAATGTCGAAATCCACTACGCGAATCTCATGTCCATGCTGGCGTAGCCTCTCAAAGAGATGGTGGCTCTGGTGAGGTCCTCGTTCGATCCAATCGGATTCTTGGAGGACAAGGATGCGCACGGGGCTCCGCCGCCTCGTGGATGAGAGCTCCTCACGAAAACCTTTGCGCGGCTAGAACTCGGCGGATTTCTGGATGTTATTCCAGTTCTTCTTGAACCAGTCGTGGATGTGATGCAGACCTTCCTTGAACTCCATCTTGGGCTCGTACTTGAGAATCTTGCGGGCCTTTTCAATCGAGGCAAGGAGCCGGGTCTTCGCGTCCCAGTTCCGGCGCTCCTTGAAGACGATTCCCGCGTCGTTTCCAGTGACATCGTTGATCATGTTTGCGAGATCCAAGATGCGGATCTCCTTGCCCGTCGCGAGGTTGATGGCCTCCCCGACGGCCTCGTCGTAGTAGGCCGAGGCCATGAGGCCGTACACAATGTCCTCCGTGTAGGTGAAGTCCCGGGTCTCGTCGCCAGTGCCCGTGATGGGCAGTGGCTGCCCGTTCATCGCCCAGTAAAAGAAGTTCGGGATCACGTTCCGGTACCTCCCCGGGACCTCCCCAGGGCCGTAGACGTTGAAGAAGCGGGCGTTGACGATAGGGAGCCTGTGGAGGTTGTGGAAGTAGCTCGTGTACAACTCGCCCAGCATCTTCGTGACTTGGTAGGGGGTGTGGAGATCCATGGAGACGTACTCCTCCGTGAAGGGCATCGGGACGTCGTTGCCGTAGATCCCGCAGCCCGAGGAGGCGTACACGAACCGCTCGACCTCGGCGAGGCGGGAGTGCTCGAGGACCCGTAGGATGCCCATCCCGTTGACCATGAGGTCAAGCTCCGGGTACTCGACCGAGTTCTGGTTCGCGAAGTGCGCGGCGAGGTGGTACACGATTTGAGGGCGGCTTCGGAAGGCCTGCTCGAGCTTGGCCTCCTCGAGGATGTCGCCCTGGATGAGCTTGACCTTCGGATCCTTCGGGACGTTCCAGATGTAGGAGGAGGAGAGGTTGTCGAGGACGACGACCTTCTTCACATCCGTCGTGACGAGCCGACGAACAAGGGTCGTGCCGATCATGCCGGCTCCCCCGGTCACGAGGACGGTTTTGCCGTTGAAGGCGTTCCCCATCTCGGGCACGTCATCCCTCAACCTTGTATAACTTTCGCATCCACTCCACAGTCCGACGGATTCCCTCGGCGGGTGGGACTTTCGGATCGTGCTTCAAGTCGCGGACGGCCTTGGAGCAGTCAACGGGCTTCTGGTGGGTGGTAAAAGGCTCGGCTTCCTTGTACGTGACCAAGGAGTCGTCGCGGCCCACAGCCTTCAGGACGAGGTCCGAGTAGCCTCTGATGTCCGTCTCCCATTCTGGCCGACCTCCCACGTTGTAGACCTCGCCGGGAATGAAGTGGTCCACGATGGTGGCGAAGGTGCGGCAGGTGTCCTCGACGTAGTCGATGATCCTCTTGTGGCCCTTATAGACGACATACGGCATGTTGTGGAGGGCGTGGTAGATGAATTTCGGGATGAAGCCCCTGTACGGCGTGTAGTGCTCGCCGGGACCGTAGCAATTGACCGGCCGAACGCGCACGGTCTCTGTGCCGAACTGTTCCGCCGAATTGAGGCACATGAGTTCACCCGCCCACTTCGTGATCGCGTAGTCGTTGAGCTGCCTAATCGGAACGTCGTCCACCACAGCCTCTGACATCCGGCCTCGGTAATCTCCATAGACTTCCGCGCTACTGAAGAAGACGAGACGGAACTTGTGCCTCTCTTGGAGCCGGATCACGTGTTTCGTGCCGACGGCGTTCGTCTGCCAGAGATTCTCATAAAAGTCCTCGCCGTTCCAACGGCCGTATTCGGCTGCGAGATGGTACACGCACTCGAGGTCCCGGTCCCGAAAGATTCGTTCGAGTTGATGATACTCTCTAACATCGCACCTGATGTAATCTTCGCGTTCAGTGTTCATCATGTCGCAGGCAAGGACGTGGTGCCCCCGCGATCGAAGCTCAGAAACAAGGTGGGTCCCGATGAAACCCCCTCCGCCCGTGACAAGAATCCGCTGGGAGTCCACGGCGTGCTCTCCTTGCCCACTGCGAGGCTGCCCGGTGCTCGTAGAAACGGAGGGGATATAAACGCTCCGCTACGAGCGACGATCCATGAATCCTAAGATGCGGACTCGTTTGGGGACGAGAGTCTGAGGAACCCCCATAAAGGGTTGCCGACCACGGACCCGTTTTCGCCGACCTACCGTCTGGAGCCACAGACCGTCGGAGGAGTTTGAGCTTGTTGCCGGACTCGAGTGACGAAGCCATCTGCCCGAGTTCGGACACGAATCGAGGCACCGAACTCAATTATTAAGGCTCGAAGCGAATAATGGCCACGTCCGATATGAACTTCCTCCAGGACGGCGGACGAATCGAATCAGGGGCGGGAAAAAATTCGCCAACCGTGTCCGTCGTAATCCCAACGTGGAATTCTATGAGCAACAACAAGTGCGTGGAGCGAACGCTTCACTCGGTAATTTCACAGGGGGTAGACGCCGAAGTTGTCGTGGTCGACAACTTCAGTAAGGATTCGACAAGAGCAGTTTGCGAGCTCCTCGGGGCCCGAGTATACCAGAAATCGACAAGTCGTTCTGACGCACGCAACTTCGGGCTTGAGGTTACTCACGGCGATTTTGTGTTATTCCTCGATTCCGATCACGAGCTTGAACCGGGAGCCCTTACCGAGGCGCTCCATCGGGCTACCGAGCAGGAGCTCGATGCGGTTTTTCTGAAGACCACGTTTCTACAAATCGATTCGAATAGTCGGGTGTCGAACTCGCCCTTGGAGCTTGAACTTCGCCTGCGCGGCGGCGTTCGGTTTCCCAATCTCATCCGTAGGTCATCAATGCAACAAATAAGGTTCCGCGCCGACCTCGACCTCGGCGAAGACCACGTCTTCATGGAGAGCCTGCTTGGACGAGGGGCTCGAATCGGCAGCATGGACTGGGGACTGCGACACTACTCCAAGGCGGGACTCGCACCTGTATGGGAGAGAAGCGTGCAGTATGGCCGGGCCTACCGAAGAAATCATGACCTGCCAAACAAATCGAAATTTCAGTCGGAATTAGGCGTCTGGAACTCCACCGGTATTCGCGCATACTACACACTCCTGCAATCCTCCCCATGGGAAGCTTTCACCCTCGCATGGTTCCTTGTCGTCAAGTATGTCGGCTTCGCATTCGGGTACATTGTCCCGAGGCGAGAGGCGTCGCGGGACGTGAGGTCCTAGGCGAATGTGCGGTATCTGCGGATTCGTCGGTCCATCCGACCACCAGTTACTCCAGAGAATGACCGATGCATTAGTCCACAGGGGACCAGACGACTTGGGTTTCTACGAAGATGACGAGATCTCACTCGGAGTTCGGCGACTCAGCATCATCGACGTCGCTGGCGGCCACCAGCCGATGTGCAACGAGGATGGGAGCATTTGGATCGCATTCAATGGCGAAATCTTCAACCACCACCAGTTGCGAGAAGGTGCCATAGAGCGCCATCACAAGTTTCGAACTGTTTCGGATACGGAAGTCCTCGTCCACCTTTGGGAGGACTACGGCGAAGACATGGTTCGACACCTGCGGGGGATGTTCGCGTTCGCGGTCTATGATCCCCACCGTCGTCTGCTCTTCCTCGGCCGAGATCATTTTGGTAAGAAACCGCTTTACTACGCAGTACGAGACAGGGCCTTCTGGTTCGCAAGCGAGCTCAGAGCTCTGTTCACCGTGCCAGAAATCGCGAGAAATCTGAATTTCGCTGCGGCCGAGCAATACCTGACTTACTTCTTTAACCCTCTCGAAGAAAGTTTCATCAAAGGCGTCTTCCGCCTCCCGCCAGGATGTACGCTCACGTGCGATATCTCCACTCTCCAGTCCACTCGACGGCAGTACTGGGATCCAATGACATCCCCAAAGCTAGACCTGGACGACAAGTCTGCAATGGTTGTCCTTGAGGATCGACTCACCGAAGCGGTGAAAATCAGACTTGAATCTGAGGTGCCAATGGGGGTACTCCTCAGCGGAGGAGTCGATTCGAGTGTGGTAACGGCAGTTGCGGCCCCGCTGGTTGAAAATCTGCAGACGTTCCATGTTATGTTCGAGGGAGCCCCGTCTGAAGCACGGTTCGCCCGGATGGTGGCGGAGGAAACTGGTGCCGAACATCACGAGTTGTCCGTCAGGACAGACCCCTTGTCAGATTTCTCTGAAGTGGCGAAGTGGATCGATGAACCAGTTGCGGATCCATCTGTCTTCCCGACATACTACATTTGCAGAGAGGCCCGGAGGCATGTGACAGTTTGCCTGACCGGCTTGGGCGGAGATGAAGTGTTCCGCGGATATCCATGGCTCGAGGAGCGGAGTGCAATCGACCTATGGTTCAGAATACCTCGACCAATGCGCAACGCGTTCTATCCTCTCGCCGAAAGGACGGAGGGGCCGCTCGCGTCAATTTCGTCCGATCTGCGAAAGTACGAAGAACTGGAATACCAATCTCTCGATGTCCGGGAGCGATGCGTTGCGAGACTGGAACACTTCACGCCGAAGTCGATGGACGTATCGGCCGAGGCGTCGACATCGAAACGAGGTCTCTCAGAACTGATGAGCCGTATCAAGGATGATTCGGATGCGCGCGATTTCCTTACTGTCAAGTCGATACTGCCGAACGACTACCTACACAAGGACGACCGACTGAGCATGGCTAACTCACTGGAACTCCGGAGCCCCCTTCTAGATTACATCTTCGCACCTCTTTGCCTCCGCTTTCCCAGCAACCTCAAGTCACGGAGAGGGATCTCGAAATACATCCTGAAGAAATTCGCTGTGCAGATTCTCGGCCTGCCACGCAGCGCTGTGTATCGAAAGAAAGTCGGCTTTGCAATCCCATTGGAGGGACTTCACACGGACATGCTTCCTGAACTTGAGAGCCTGAATAGTGATCTCGAGTTCCTGCCTCGCCGTCAACTCATTACACTCACACGCTCGAGACCAAGCCACGAAAATTCGGGGAGGGTCTTCGCTGTCCTCATGCTCTTACGATGGTGCGTAGACAATGACATCAATATGATCTCACGGGCAGGGTGAGCGATGGAGGTCTCTATCTTCATCGGCGAGGTCTCCCGGGAAGCATTTTCCGGACCAGCTCGGTATGGGCGCAGTCTCGTCCTCGGTCTGGCCGAAAGGGGCATCGGGTGCGATGTACACACCTACCGCTGGGAAAGTGGCAATCGGAATCAGCCGAACGTGAATGTGCGAGTCTACACTCCGATTGTCTCCATCGGCAATCTTCAAATCTCGCCGTCTCTCGCCCGTTCGGCGTTTGCAGGAGTCAAGGACATCGTACAGGTTCATGGGGTGAGGAACTTCCAGTGCGAAATAGGTGCATTGACAAGTACCCTTCAGAATCGTCCCCTGGTCATCGTTCCGCATGGAAGCCTCCTCGGCTATAAGCGAGCATTTTCCGGAAGGGGAGGGCGATGGCTTTCAGCTGCATATGATATAGCGACGGTTCGCGCGAGCACGCGCTCTGCTTCGGCAATTGTCGTCACAAGCTCGATCGAGGAAGAGGATGCCCTGGAATTCGGCATCCCTAGGGAAAAGGTAGTCCGGATTCCATATGGGATGTCTCTCCCTCCGGGGGAACCGGTGGAAGCGAAGCCGGGTGCGAGAGAGACGAAGATCGTGCTCACGGTCACAAGGCTGACTGCGAAGAACAATCTCGAATTCCTAGTAAGAGGATTCGCAAGGGCCTTGAAGGGAGGCGCCAGGCTACATCTGCTTGTCGTGGGAGGCGTGAAAGCGAGTGGTTTCAATCCGGAAGAAACGGGTTATCACCGGCGACTACTCAACTTGGTTTCAGAACTTCAAGTCGCGGACAGCGTGACGTTCGCAGGATGGAAAACTGAAACAGAACTCTGGGAGATCTATCGAGGAGCCGATGTCTTTGCATGGACCTCGCGCTACGACAATTTCGCACGCGCTCTCGTGGAGGCGGCGTGGTTTGGTCTGCCGATAGTAAGCACGCCCGTGGGTGTCGCCCCTGACTTACTCGCTCATGGCCAAGGAGGTCGACTGGTTAAGCATGACGACTACGAGGGGCTCGCCAACGCACTCGTCTACCTAGCCGAGGAGAGGACTCCTACAGTAATGGAAGCCCAAGAGAATCGGGACAAGGCTGCTGGGTACACGGTGGAAAAAATGGTAACCGGCTACATTGAGCTGTACCAACGGCTAGTAGCAGAGCAATCGGGGTGAGGAGCGCTGCGCACTGCCAACCGCGGGGGGCTTTCGGTATTGGATTCAACTGGAATCTACCCAATTGGAGTTAGTGCGCGCGTTCTCAGCTTCAACTCGACTTGGACTCCCGCTTCGCCGACCCGATTCTCCCACACCAAGGTGACGGGGCACACCGGAAGTCCGATGCCCAACGACATCGCTTTCGATGGCTCAGTAATGGTTCAGGCGCACGAGTAGCATGATACTGGGTCTGTTTACTCAACTGACTGGCGCAGGTGGAATTCAGCGCCTCAGCCGGCATACCACGGCAGTTCTTGTCAAGCTAGCTGAGAGGGAGGGAATGCCCTATCAGATCCTATCGCTGGCAGATTCACCTGGCTACCACTGGTTGTCGGTAGCGGGCCTGCGTGTGGGTTTCCGTGGATTCGGGCGGAACTACCCCGGATTCCTAGCCGCGACGCTCACGACTCCCGCCTCGTTGGTGGTTGTCGGTCACCTCCAGCTGGTGCCAGCCGCGCTCGGGATCGGGTATGTTAGAGAGAAGCCAAAGCTCGTGTTGGTCGCGCATGGGATTGAGGTCTGGGACAGAAGTTCAATTCTCGCTCGGACTATGCTCAGACGCGTCGACCGAGTCATCTGTGTGAGCAGGTTCACTGCAGGAAAGGTCACCAGACTTCACGGGATTCCATCAAACAGAGTGGCGGTAGTGCACCCATGTCAGGACCCAGAGTTGGACGGACACCCACCGTCTCAGGTGGTCAGAAAGCACGGCGGAAGGGACATCCTGACGGTAGCCCGCCTGTCGCGGGCGGACCGGTACAAGGGCGTCCAACACGTGATCAAAGCGCTTCCGTCCATCAGATTAACAGTCCCAGCTGTCCAGTACACGATAGTGGGAAAGGGGAAGGATGAGGGATACCTCCTCAGACTTGCCTGCACCCTGGGGCTCGAAGGGGCGGTTGAAGTAGTGAGCCAAGTGGCGGATTCGGCCCTTGCTGAGCTTTACGAGCAGTGTGATGTTTTTGTGATGCCGAGCCTCAAAGAAGGCCTCGGCATTGTTTTCCTAGAAGCGATGGCACACGGAAAGCCCGTGGTGGCGGCAAACCACGGAGGCACACCCGAGGCTGTTGTCGAGGGAAGAACAGGCTTTCTCATCGACTACGGAGACTTGCAGGCGCTCTCTCAATACATAGTCCGGTTACTCCAAGACGAGAGGTTGCGCAGCGAGATGGGGGAGTCGGCAAGACGATGCGTCAGTGAGCACTTCACCTTCGAACGCTTTTCCGAGAGAGCCACCGGGGCAATTGCAGGTTTGCTTCGAGCCTGATTCGCGAGGTGCCCAAGGTCTTAAAGCGGCAATCTCCCAAACCATGTGGATCAGGCAATGCACCGGCGCCCCCTGTAACCCTGGGACATTGAAACGACGCCTGGATTCGCACCGATTCTCCTTCGATTGCCATCGCCGGGTTCGGTTGAGGTTGAGGCACCGGCGGGACCCACAACGCCTATGTTGACTCCCACTCTTGAAAGTGAGACGCTCCCAAATCGCTCAAGTAGTCGGCATTGGATGAGCCTTAGTCCGAACGCGAGGCGCACGCCGCCTCGACGAGGGTCGAAAATGACCCGAATCACACCGGCTGGAAAACCCTCCGCCAATGGTCCGGGAAACACTAATGACGACAGTACAATCCAAGTTCCGCCTTTGTTGATAGCAGTTGCTCTCCCGATTATCGGAATCCTTGGCTTCTTTGTGCGTGTACTTCCCTATGAGGGAACCTCCGCCATCCTCGGTGGATTCTATCCGAATGCCTTCGTCGGGATGGACTTCATACTCCGAAACGGACACATTCTCGCAAACGGCGACCTCCCGGTAAGCTCAACGTTCTCGCAAGGCATCTACTACGGCACGAGCGATATTTTTCTGTTCATCTTTACCACCATGGCCGCGATCATCGGAGGGGCTGGCGACTCACAATCTCTTGCGCAGTTTCTCAGAGGATTTGTTTGGTTAGGCACGATTCTCTTTCCCCTCTCCGTTGTCTTTGTTTTCAACTCATTTGCGAAGGCAGCAGGCGTTCGATTGCGTGCAGCCACTCTCATGATGGCATTTGCGCTGGGAACGTTCCTAGGCTGGAACGTTATTTACCTATCGTCGGCCGGTGAAGCGAACGCCCCGTATGGATGGAGTCTAATCCTGATTGTCGTCGGCCTCCTCGTTCGGCCTAGCCAGCATGTGACGGTAACGCGAGGTCTCGCCCTAGGCTTCGCTTCGCTATCCATGACTTTTTATCATACCGATGCCGCTGTTATTTTCCTCGTCCTGCTGAGCTGGTTAGTGGTGCAGCGACGTGCGGGAAAGCGGAGCCTCACGGTGGGGATGCTCGCATGCTACACAGCAGCCTACTTGGCCTACCTGTTGTATGTGTCAGTCAGCTTCTTCGGGGCGTATTTGTCTGCGCTTGCGGCGTCAAGCCAAACGCTGTTTGGAGGGGCGACGCATGTCCTCCAAAGCCCCGGAGTCTTTTCCATCCCTCTTTGGTGGAGACTGCCCTTGATCGCGAGTTGGGCCATCGTCGGCGGGACGTACGGCACCTTCCTCCTCATGCTTCGGCGACGACCGAAACGCACCCCGGGCCTGGTTGCGGCCTCAGCGCTCATTGTGGCGTTTCCACCAATTTTCGTCACTTTCGCATTGTTCGGGCTGGTGGAGGCCCTCGGTCGCATAACACTTTACGGGTTCGTGTTCTTTGTTCCTGTGCTTGCTTATCTGAGGACGCACTTCGACGGGCGGAGAACCGCCCACGGGGTGGCTGCGGTTTCGCTCTCCATTTTACTCCTGAGTGGTGGGCTCTTCGTCACCACCCCCACCTTCGCATCCAACACGATTTCGTATCCTGAGGAATCGGCTGGCCTCTGGCTCATTGGTCACTCAGACTCAAGCACTGTCGTGTTTACTGATTATAGGCTCGGCTCAATCCTTACATCGAACGGCTGGTTCAGCGTCATAGGACTTTGGTCCTCCGATCCGCCTAGCAAAGTACTCGGCGCGCTAGATGCAATATACTATGGAAACAGCTCAGAAGCCGCGCAGTCAGCGCTAGCCGGGTACACCAGCTTCAGCGGTCATCGCCCGAGTTTCGTCTTCCTATCGACGGGGATGTCTGACAGCAACATAGGAATTTCAGCAGGCGGAGTGACATTCAGCGCGGCACCACGGGATTTCAGTGCAAAATTCAACCAGAATCCCAACTTCGCAGTCGTGTTCGATTCGGGTGAGGCCAAAGTGTACATGATTGAGACCCCTGGATGGTAGCTCCCGCACATTCAGGATGGTGTTGAGTACGGGTCCAGGCTATTCCGGAGGAGGGGGCTGAGACCTCGCACATCCTTGTTGTTCAACCCCTATTCCAGCATGGTGGGGCGGAAAAGCAGATTGCGGCTCTCGCCTCGCGCTTCCTTCACAGGGGACACGGGGTCACACTACTTACATGTCAGATGGTCCGGAACGAGTGGTCGGACAGCCTCCGCAGTGACGGCGCAGACATTGTGGAAACGGGCTCGGAGTTCGCAGAGGCACCCTCATCGATCTCAATGGGTTACTTGGGGAAGCTCCGAACAATAGCCACACTCGCCGCTTATCTGAGAGATAACCAAGCATTGGTAAGCAGGCACGATGTCGTCAACCTACATAACTGGCCCAGCTACGTCGCGGCTTGGACGGCCCGCCTGCTGAGGCGCGGTCGACCCCCAATCGTCTGGACGTGCAACGAGCCAACTGAGTTCTGGTTCAGCAAGAATCCCGTGCTCAGGTACCACCTTCACTTGATTGAGAAAAGGGCGATCAAACAGCTTCCAGCCATCGTAGTGCTCAGCACATATATGCAAAAGCACCTGATGGCTAAGTACGGCGCTGAGTCCACGATAATTGCGCCGGGAGTGGATCCCCCCGGTGACGCAAAGGAGACATTGCAGGACCGACCGGCCAAGAAGCAGCGTCTGGATATTGTCTGCTACACGCGTATGGCGTTCTTCCCGGTTCAGGTACTCGAAAGCCTACTTCCGCGCGAACCGGGAGCCGTACTGCATCTCTTCGGATCCCGAGCGATGCACGCATATCGATATGCCATTCGACGGGGGCTTCAAGCAAGCGTTCAAGTTCACGGATGGATGCCGGAAAGTGATATGGTGGATTTCATCGCATCAATGGATGTCATGATCTTTCCCCATCTTGCCCCATTCGGCTTGGCATCGGTCGAGGCTCTAGCTGTCGGCGTTCCTGTGGTTTCCATCGCGGCCGGAGGTCAGCTCGACATAATCAAGGACGGATTCAACGGCTACACCGTAGCCTCTGCGAATCCCGAGACGTTCGCGAACGCGATCAGTTCCCATCTATCCACAATCTTGTCCAGGGAAATGCGGCTACGGTGTGCTGTGGATGCCGCTCAACGGTTCAGCTGGGACCGCGCAGCCGATCAGTATCTCAGATTGTTTGAGGACGTGGAACACAGGGGGGTGAATCCGGATTGGTAGGGGTAGCTGGTGCGCCTGAACGTGGGATGTGGGGGCGGTGCGTATCCATTCGTTCCCCTCATTGAAGGCAAGGATGTCGTCCACGCCGACATCGATTTTCGAGGGATGGCTCGTGGACTCAATCTCGTGAAGTGTGATGCCCAACAAATGCCATTCAAGGCAGGTTCCATGACAGAGGTGGTCGCCAGCCACCTGATCGAACATCTAGAGCGGCCGGAATTTCTGCTCGAAGAGTCCCACAGAATCCTTGGAGACGATGGAATCCTGAGGCTGAAAACGCCCAATTTCCTCAGCGACAACGCCCGCAGGGACGAAACCCACCGCCAGTTCTACAACTATTTCACACTCAACAGATTGCTTAAGGAACATGGGTTCAGAGCATCTTTCAAGCTCAACATCATGAGCCAATTCAGACTTCTCGAAGTGATGCTCTCTGCGCTCATTATTCCGTTCCTTCACGAGCTTGACGCTACCGCCACGAAGTCCTGAGCCAATCTTGGGGATTTCTCATTCCTTTCTTGGATTTGGGCCTCAGACTGCATTGCAACCGAGGATAGCACTTGAAACACCGACATAACGCCAAAGGGTCAGGCAAGAGTATACGCAGACGATTCCGGGTTTCCCGCGGTCGGGCCACACATGAAGCCCCACTGTCGAGCTCAACCTTGAGAAACCCACGGAGGCACCAAATCGGCTTCCTCCCCTGCAACCATTCTTCCGGATAAACCGGGGAATCCGCAAAGGGAGCGACTCGCTTCAACCCGAAGAGAGGTTTGGATTAGTGTTTCGAATGCAGGTAGGCCGCGAATCTGACTGCGGTCGTATTAGGGCTGAACTTCCGCCATCGACGTGAACTATGCTGCTACTTGACCCCCACGTGCAGTTGCCACCGGAACGGCTGCGCTCCCTCAACGAAATTTGAAATGCCGACGCGGGGGGAGTACATTACCGTGGACAAAGGGGTGGCTATCGCTTTTGCGCAACCGTCGCCGTCGACGTTGCTAGGCCCGCCTACCCCATGATTCGGCCTCGTTCGGCGCGACCTTCACAGCGTTCTGCGTTCTCGGACCATACGGCAACTCCTCCGAGCATCCGACCTCGCTCAACGCGTCCCGTAGAGGAGCCGTGCTCGCCCGTATGGCGAACCGGAGGGGCGAGCATGAACGACACAAGGCGCGTGGGCCACGTGCCAGTCCAGCTTGTTCACCGGTCGATCGCACAATCCAATTAGACCACCGAACCGAATCGCATTACGTTGCCGTAGGGCAATGACACCTCGGAAACGGAGCAAGCCGGACCCGCCACCATGTGTTCGACATTGCTGCACCGGGCGGGTGAAGGCTCGAGTTCTCCCAACCTGGGAATGACGACTTCACCTCACACCAACGGGAGACGCGCTTTCTTGTACGGGTTTCGTGATGGCGGGGTGTCAAGCCCCTGGGAGACTCACGAATGACTGACCCCGGGGCGAAAAAGTCTGACAGGCCTCACATGAATATCGATCCGATTGTTCGGCTGGTGGATCCGTTCATCCCTCCTGGGCCGAGGCGCCGAATCTTCGGCGCCGCGAACCAACTGATCGCGAGACTCGACGAGGGGCGCGGACGGATGGACGCCAGACGACTTGTGACGCGGATTCACCAACTCGGCTCATATGACTCCAAAGCGAGGGAAGCTCGTCGGGAACTGAGGGGAGTCTATGCCGAATACACCTCAACAATCAGTACCCCCAAAATGGCAATCTCCTTAGAGCTGGCGGCTTTCCTTCGCGTATTCTCAAGCCTAGTTCGGCCAACAAGGGTGCTGGACCTCGGTTCGGGGTTCAGCAGCTTCGTGTTTCGTCTCTATGAGGTAGAGTGCCCGCAGAACGTCACGGTGTGCTCCGTCGACAACTCCGAGGGTTGGCTCTCGAAAACAGTGGCCTTCCTCAGTGCTCATCAGATGCCAACCGACTTCGTTTTCAGCTGGGACGAGTTTCAGAAAAGGAACCACGAATCCTTCGATCTGATTCTCCACGATTTGGGCAACTTCGAGACTCGAGCCAGGACGCTTGAGACCGTACTGACTCGAGTTGCCCCCAGCGGATTCGTGGTTTTGGATGACATGCATAAGTTCAGCTACTACCGCTCCGTAGAAAGAGTCCTGCGCGAGCACGGACTCACTCACTTCAGCCTACAATGTTTCACAAGAGATGACATCGGCAGATTCTCGGAATTGGTGGTGAACGAGAAATCCCGGTCGTGACTGAGGACGCACCTTTCCCCGTCGGGGGCGATCCGGCTGGGCCGATTACTACGCTCCGGTCCCATGAGCGGAGCAGCCAACTTGCTCGAGGATATACCAAGCCGACATGGCCCGTACCTACGATGCAAATCCGCACCATCGGCCCCTGGAAAGTGCGTAAGGGCCTTTAAGACTCCGGGAAAGAAAGGCCGATGGCTCCTCATCACCGGCTACGCGAGCGTCGTCCACGGCGGGCCCCGAACGACGCTTGACATGGACCTCAGCCTGCATCCGGACCTTGCCAGCGCGCCTCGCGTAGTTGCCGCGCTGGAGATCTTCGGGCTTCATGGGAGGACGGACCGGGTCTCCGAAATCCTCGCCTAGGGCGGCGTAACGGTCAAGAACGACCGGAGCGGGGATCTCCTGACCTCCCTGGAGGACCCCTGTTTCCGCAGCTGTGGCAAAGGCGGTTCACGGCTCGATCCCCAGGCGTCCGGATCCTGAATCGCTCTATGCCCTGCCGCAGCGCGAACTGAGGACCCCGATGCGGGGGAAAACCGTTAAGCGAGCGTCTCGCCTGCACCGGGCGAGAGGTCTGCGGTGCGACTGCATTTTCAAGAGAAGCCCGGGGACCTGTATGCCGTCGTCGGGTACACGGTCGTCATGGCGGCGATTCTCCTCGTCCTGAACGTTGGCAACCTCGTGGCGCTCCTCCTCGTCCTGTTTGTCCCCGGCTACGTCCTGCTTGCTGCGCTCTTCCCGGAGAACACAGAAATCGACTGGATCGAGCGGATCGCGCTGTCCTTCGGCCTGAGCATCGCGGTCGTCCCGCTCCTCGGCCTCTTCCTGAACTTTACGCCCTTCGGCATCCGCTTCGCTCCCATCGTCGCGACGATCACGCTATTCACCGTGGCCGTGGGCTACGCGTCGTACTGGCGGCGGATGCAACTGGCTCCGGAGCGGCGGCTCTCCCTGAGCGTGGACCTCGGCCTGCCGGACTGGGAGGAGTACAGCCCCCTCGACAAAGGTCTGACGATCGCGCTCTCGGCGAGCATCATAATCGCCGGCGGCACTCTCGCGTACGTGATCCTCGCCCCGCGCCCGGGCGAGACCTTCACGGTGTTCTACATCCTCGGACCGGGCGGCAACGCCTCCGGCTACCCGACGGCCCTGAACGTATCCCAGCCCGGGACCGTGTTCCTGGGCATCGTGAACCATGAATCCGCGAGCGTGAACTACACAATCCGCATCGACCTCGCCGGTGTGCGGCTCGTCTACAACGCCACGTCGGGTTTCAACGAGACCGTCGAGGTCAACCGCACAATATGGTCCACGCTCAGCCCCACCCTGGCCAACGGTCGGAACTGGACCCAGCCCTACACGTTCCGGATCAACTACACGGGCCTCTGGAAGGTCCAATTCTTCCTTTTCAAAGACGGCGACTTCTCGAACGCGTACCGGGAACTCCACCTGTACGTGCGCGTAGCGTAGCCGCACGGAGGGTCTGCCTCAACCGCCTCTCGCTCCTGGGCCCCGGCGCCGTCGCGAGAATCCGCCCACGGGCCGCGTCCGGTCGAGGGCCCTCAGGCCCGACCCGCATGGACCTTCCGCAAGCGTGAGCGCACCTCGCCCGCCACGGCTTCGAAGGGCGGGACCTGCCCGAGGAGGGGTTCGAGGTCTCGCCGCCACGTGGCACCGATGCGATCGATCCGGGGCCCAACTTCGTCCGGCCGGAAGGCCATCCCGTTCTTCCATCCGCCGAGCTTCGCCTCGACGACGTCCGAGTCCACGGCGACGCCCTCCCGCAGGAGGAACCACAGGTCGTACAGGTCACGGGCTTGGCTGTGCATGAAGAGGGAGCGGATCTTCTCCGCCGCGATCTCACGCAGGTCCATCGTCCGCATGCGCGCGTCCCGCGGGACGACGCGGTACGGATCGCGGATCGGCCGAGGTTCCGCCGGGAGGAGGACCTGCTCCCGCAGGCTCAACTGCACGAGGACGTGGTTCGGGTGGAGGTTCATGTCCTCGTACCGGACCTTCAGTGTGCGCCCGCTCCTCCCGCCCGGCACGCGCTCGACGCGCGCGAGGCGCACCCCCGCGCGCCGCTCGGCCTCCAAGAGGCGAGGTGCGGCCTCCGAGATGTCGTCCGAGACATCGCGCACCGCGGTGAAGTCGAGGTCCTCGGAGAGCCGGTAGCCCTCGAAGTACGTCTTGGACAGCGCCGTACCACCCTTGAACGCGAGGTCGCGCGCGCACGATTCCCGCGCGAGGAACCCGAGGACGAGGGTGAGGGCCTGATCCTTCTCCAGGATCCCGAGGGCGATGCCCGTCCTCCCTGCGAGACGGCGCAGCTCCGTCGGGTCCACGCTAGACCCGCCTCCAGGCCAGCAGGTCATCCTGTGGAAATGTCCATATACCATGTCAGCGGTCCACTCTACAGGGAACGGACGAATGCTTAGCAAGACGAAGATCTCAAAGGGATTCCAGACCGTCATCCCGTCC
>WNFV01003592.1_pt1 | contig 20073 bp, 24 predicted proteins | sample 5400101 | NCBI WGS metagenome assembly WNFV01 (sample SAMN13153361, study PRJNA577476) | soil metagenome | isolation source: 115 cm soil or saprolite under grassland replicate 1 | place: USA:California | collected 2016-06-15 | reverse complement strand
GCGCTCGTCTCAGGCGTGCCCGTCGGTGCGGGTCACTGGCACGCCGACGCGGTGCGGGACGTCGCTCTGGCCGTCGGGCGTTTTCGCGTCGCAACCACGGCCGCTCATGCTCCCGATACAGTGACGGTCCGCGTCGCCGTCACCACGGGTAGGCCGGAGATCCCGCTCGCGCTCGCCAAGAATGCCCTCGAGGCGCTCGCACGACGCTACGGCCCATACCGCTGGCCCGTGTACACCGTCGTCATCCCGCCCGACGTGCGCAACATCGGGATCGAGTACCCGACGCTCACCTTCTTCGGCAGGAGCAAACTCGCGCGACTCATCCTCGACCACGAGACGGCGCACCAGTGGTTCTACTCGCTTGTCGGCAACGATCAGGCGCGCGATCCCTGGCTGGACGAAACGCTCGCGACGTGGGCGCAGAGGCGACTGGGCTCTTCCCGGCGGCGTGCACCGAGGAGGCTTCCGGCCGGAGTGCGTCGCCATGTCGGCGCGCCGATGACGTACTGGAACAACTTCGGCCGCTGGTACTTCTACGGCGTCTACGCAGAGGGAGTCAAGGCGCTCACGTCGCTCCATGACGCCGCCGCCGTCGACTGCGCGTTGCGCGCTTACGCGGCGCGGCAGGCGTATGCGATCGCGCAGCCGGGCGACCTGCTGGACGAGCTCAACCGCGTGATCCCCGGCGCCGAGCGCCGCCTCGCCGCCTGGGGGATTCACCGCTGAGGTGGTTGCTCAGCGCCGCGAGACGTGCGTCCCAGTCGGCGCCGACGCTCGCCATCCAGTCCATCGCGACTCCCAGTGGCCCGGGAGTCAGCTCGTAGCGCGTCTCGCGGCCTTCACGCCGGCTTTCGACGAGGCCCGCTTCGTTGAGCGCGGCCAGATGCTTCGAGACGGCCTGCCGCGTCACCGGCAGCTCCGCGGCGAGCTCCGTCGCGGTGGCGGTGTCCCGTTCGGCGAGCGCCTCGAGCACGTAGCGGCGATTCGCGTCGGCGAGCGCGTCGAAGACGCGCCCCGTTGGATCGGTCACGCGTAGGCGAAGGCTTGGGCCCTGAGCTCGAGTGCCGTTGCGAACTGCGGAGTCGACTCGCGGACGAGCAGGCGCGTTCCCTCCTCGACCTCCTCCAGCGTGAGCTCGACGGTGCCCTCGTCGTCCCAGTCCAGGACGAGCCGCTCGCCGGGCTCGGCCTCAACGACGGTCGCATGGCGCTCCTCGCCGTCGTCCCACCGAAACACGCCTTCGCCGCCCTCGCGCGGGTCGAGCTCGACGTCGTTCGCAAACCACTCCTCGAGCTGCTCCGGATCCGTCAGCGCCTTCCAGACCTCGTCCGGCGGGACGGGGAAGACGATCTCGCGCGTCACTTCCACGACTCCTCCAATCCGCAACCCTCAGGTTGCGTATACTAGGCGCAACCGAACGGTTGCACTTTATCAGGCGTCGACTCGGCGACGCCGCATAGGAGGCCGGCGAGCTTCGCTCGGCGGCCGTTCAAGGAGGCCGAATGCCGCTGATCCCGATGGTCGTCGAGAACGAGGGTCGCTACGAGCGCTCCTTCGACATCTACTCGCGGCTCCTACGCGAGCGGATCGTCTTCCTCGGCCAGCCGGTCGAGGACGACATCGCGAACGTCATCACCGCGCAGCTTCTCTTCCTCGAGGCCGAGGATCCCGACAGGGACATCTCGCTCTACATCAACTCTCCGGGTGGCTCCTCGTACGCCGGAATGGCGATCTACGACGCCATGCAGTACGTGCGACCCGACGTGCAGACGATCTGCACCGGGATGGGCATGTCGGCCGCGGCGATGATCCTGTGCGGCGGCACGCCCGGGAAGCGATTCGTGCTGCCGAACGCGAAGGTGATGATCCACCAAGGGTCGGGCGGCTTTCGCGGATCGCCGGCGGACATCCAGATCGCTGCGAAGGAGATCCTCGAGATGACGCGCCGAATGGCGGAGATCATCGCGCGGCACTCCGGGCAGCCGTTGGAGCAGGTCCTGAAGGACATCGATCGCGACCGCTTCATGGCGCCCGACGAGGCGGTCGCCTACGGACTCGTCGACGGCGTGATGCCGCCGGCGGCGGTGCGCTTCGCGGGAGCACCCTGATGGAGACCGGAAACGCTGTTCGCGAGAGTGCCGAGGTCGTCACCGGCTGGCGTGCTTGGGCCGTGACGGAGACCGCTGCGGGTCTCAGGCTTGCTTCGGTCCTGCACGACCTCGTCTGGCCGCTCGAGCAGCCCGCGCTCGCCGAGTGCCGCCGGCACGAAGATCCCTTCGCCGAAGCGCTCCCGCCTCATCCGGTTCCGGGCGTTGCCTGCAACTGCGGCTTCCACGCCGCGCGCGATCCGGTGGATACGCTCTCGTACGCCCGCGGACGCGACGAGCCCGGCACGGTCTGCCGCATTCTCGGCGAGGTCACGCTGTGGGGCCACGTCGTCGAGACGGAGGCCGGCTGGCGCGCCTCGCACGCGTATCCGGTTCGGCTCTATGTCGCGGATCTCCGAGTCGTGAGAGCTCTGGCGGTCTACGGAGTACCCGTACTCTCTTCGCCGTGCGGGTCGTCTTCCGTGAACTCGATGCCGGCTTTGAGTGGCTGGTCGAGGACGAGTTCCTCGAGCGCTGTTCCCATGCGCTCGTAGCCGACGGCCGAGTCTGGCTCGTCGATCCGGTCGACGGCGAGGGGGTCGACGAACGGACCCGCGCCGCGGGCGAGGCGGCGGGCGTCATCCAACTGCTCGACCGCCACAATCGCGACTGTGCTTCGCTCGCGGAGAAGCTCGGTGTGCCTCACCATGTGGTGCCGCGCGAGCCGCTCGGACCGTTCGCCTTCCGTGTGATCCGCGCAAGCCGTCATTGGCGGGAGGTCGTGCTCTGGTGGGAGGAGCAGCGAGTTCTCGCGTGTGGCGACGTGCTCGGCACGGCGCGGTACTACAAAGCCGGCGACGAGCTCGTCGCGGTGCATCCACTCCTGCGCTGGTTCCCGCCGCGCCCTGCGTTCGCAGATCTACGGCCGCTCGACATCCTCTGCGGACACGGCTGGGCGCTCCGCTCTCTGAGCGACGGCTTTGCAACGGCTGAGCTTCAGGAGGCGCTCAGGACAGCGCGACGGCGGATTCCCGCACAGCTCGCTGTTTCGGCGCGGGCTTGGCTTCGGGCGCGCTGACCCAGCTCGCCGCGAGGAAGCCGACGGCGATCGCGAGCGCGCCCGCGGCAGCGTCGAAGAAGAAGTGATTGCCCGTGCCGACGATCACCAGCATCATCACGGCCGGGTAGCTCCAGCCGATTGCTCGAGCGACGCGTCCACGCGCAAGTGCGGCGATCGTCACGCCCACCAGCAGCGCGTAGCCGAAATGCAGGCTCGGGACTGCGGCGAAGGGGTTGTACAGGCTGCCGAGGAGGTCGGAGCTGAGATTCACCTTCGCGCTGTCCGAAACCGTGTCGGCGAAGCCGAGACCCGCCAGGCGAGGCGGGGCGACGGGGTAGAGGATGTAGAGCGCGAGCGCGACGCCCGTCGCGGCGACGAGAGTGTTGCGCACGAGCGGGAAGCGCTCCGGGTGGCGCCGGTACAGCCAGACGAGGAATGCGGCGGTGCCGACGAAATGCAGCGCGATGTAGGCGATTCCGAGCAGGGTCGGCACTCCGGGAACCCAGTGTGCGCCGCGCTGGATCGCGCGCTCGCCGAACAGGTGCAGGTGCCGCTCGACGTCCACGATCCAATCCGTGTGGTCGCGGGCCCCGGCGAGGCTTGCGTGCCCGCGGCCTCGCACGACCTCGTAGATGCCGTAGAGACCTGCGAGCGTGGCGATCTCCACCAGGCCTCGGTGGGGAGAGGACGCGAGGCCCTTCAAGGAGGGGAACCGGTGGAGGATCGCCACGTTCATACGAACGAGGCTACGGCCGCGGATCATCCTGGGCAGTGCGGCTAGCCCTACTCGGCGTTGCGGCTGCCTGGCGTCTTCCAGGGCCGGCCACGGCCGGCGTCGGTCTAGCGCGGCAGGCGGAGTCGGTAACTCGCGCGAGCGGTCTCGCCCGACACGGCTCTGTGCGTGAGCGCGAGCCGTGCTGGGCCGGCCTTGGTGCCACGGCCGATGCGCATGAGCAGGACGCTCGACCCGGCCGGCGCGGAGAACTGCCGGCGCCCGAGCCTCCTGCTGCTGCGGATCAGCAGGGCGCTCACGCGAGCCGGTCTCGACAACCTGAGCCTGATCTCAACGATGCGCCTCGCACCGTGCCCACGCACGCGTACGGAAGCCTTGGCGAGGAAAGCCGTTTCGGGCTCGCCCTCCGGCGCCGCTTGGACGGAGCTCGAGAAGACACCGGAGGCGAGAAGACCGGCGCTGAACACCGGATCCCAGCTGAGGTCTTACTGACCTCTTAACCAGCTTTCAGCCGTTTCTCAGAGAGCGCTGGTTCTCTCTTGCGCATGACTGAAGCGGGATATGCCCTCGAACGGTCCTCTGCCCTCGCCGCCTGGCGTCGCTCGCGATCGCACACGCGCGCCCTTACGACCGCGGCGCTGTGGGCGGTGGTCGGCGGAAACGCTGTCCTGATCGTCTGGCTCTGGGTGCACGGCGGCAACGTCTCCGACGTCCACGGCACCGGCGAGCTCCTGACGAGCCTCGGCCGGATCACGGGGCTTCTGGGCGCCTACTCCGCGCTGCTCCAGGTGCTGCTGCTCGCGCGCCTTCCCGGCGTCGAGCGCCTCGTCGGCTTCGATCGCCTCACTGTCTGGCACCGCTGGAACGGGCATGCCTGCCTCGACCTCGTCGTCGCACACGTCCTCCTGACCGTCTGGGGCTACGCCCTCATGGACAAGATCTCGCTGCCGCGGGAGATCTCGACCATGCTCGGAGGCGGCATCTATCCAGGAATGATCACCGCGACGATCGGCACCGGGCTGCTCGTCGCAGTCGCCGTGAGCTCGGTCGTGATCGTGCGACGCCGGCTCCGATACGAAGCCTGGTACGGAGTCCACCTGGCGGCCTACGCGGCGATCGCACTCGCCTGGTTCCACCAGATTCCGACCGGCAACGAGCTCGTCTACGACCGCATCGCCGCCGACTACTGGCGCGGGCTGTACCTCGCGACGCTCGGAGTCGTCGTCGCCTTCCGCGTCGTGGCTCCGATCGCGAAGGCGCTCCGCCACGGCCTGCGCGTCGCCGAAGCCGTGAGCGAGCGCCCCGATGTCGTCTCGTTGCGGATCACCGGCCGCGGCCTCGATCGCCTCGACGCGCGCGCCGGCCAGTTCTTTCTCTGGCGCTTCCTGGACCGGAAGCGCTGGTGGGCCTCCCATCCGTTCTCCCTCTCGGAGGCGCCCGACGGCCGCACGCTACGCATAACCGTGAAAGCGCTCGGAGACTTCTCCAGCGGAGCGGGCGAGATCGCGCCCGGCACGCGCGTGATCGCCGAGGGGCCGTTCGGCGTCTTCACGGAGGCCTCGCGCAGGCGCGACAAGGTTCTGCTCATCGCGGGCGGAATCGGCATCACGCCGATCCGCGCGCTGATGGAGGACATGGGCGGCGACGTCGTCGTCATCTACCGCGTCGTCGACGAGCAGGAAATCATCTTCCGGGAGGAGCTCGAGCAGCTCGCCGAACAGCGGGACATCAGGCTGCTGTTCGTCGCCGGTGACCACGCGACATCTGCAGGCAGGCAGCTGCTCTCGGGCGCGCATCTGCGCGAGCTGGTTCCCGACATCGCCGAGCGGCAGGTCTACGTCTGCGGGCCGCCGGCGATGACCGCGGCCCTCGAGCGAAACGTCCGCCGCGCAGACGTACCAGCCCGCTTCATCCATACCGAGAAGTTCGCCCTCTAACGAAAAGGACGTATTCCATGAGACGAGTACTCACGACATTTTTGACCGCCGCCGTGATCGCGATCCCGGTCGCCGACGCGACCGCCTCGGCGACGAAGACGAAGGTCGTCATCAGGAAGTTCGCCGGCTCGACGGTCGAGGCGGACCGCTACGGGCCGCTGCAGGTCACGATCACGGTCAGGAAGACGACCACGACCACCGGCGCCAAGACGAAGGTGGCACGCAAGATCACGGCGGTCAGCGTCCCCGTCTATCCGAACGAGAGCAGCCGCTCCGCCTTCATCAGCGCGAACGCGTTGCCGATCCTGCGCAGCGAAGCCCTCAGAGCCCAGAGCGCAAACATCGATCTCGTCTCCGGTGCGACGGACACGAGCGAAGCCTTCGTCAACTCGCTGCAGTCGGCGATCTTGAAGGCGAAGCGGGCATGAGCACGCTCGCCGTCGCCGTTCCGGGCCTTCGCCGCGTCGAGCACATCATGGGCATGCCGATCATGCTCGATCTCCGCGACGAGGATGCCGACCAGGCTGCCGTCGACGAGATGTTCGACTGGCTGCGCTGGGCCGACGCGACCTTCAGCACGTACGAGCACGACAGCGAGATCAGCCGTCTGGGCCGCGGTGAGCTGGCTCTGGAGGAGGCTCATCCCGACGTGCGGCACGTGCTCCCGCGGTGCGAAGAGCTGCGCGGGGAGACGCGCGGCTACTTCGATACGCGGGCTGCCGGAGGGCTCGATCCATCCGGCCTGGTGAAGGGCTGGGCGGTCGATCGCGCCGCAGAGATGCTCCGGCAGGCCGGGATGCGGAACTTTGCCGTCAACGCCGGCGGCGACATGCGGCTCAGCGGTCGAGCGATACCGGAGCTCTCGTGGCGCGTCGGCATCTAGCATCCGCTCGAGTCTCGCGAGGTCGCCGCAGTCGTCGAGGCGACCGATCTTGCGATCGCGACCTCGGGCGCCTACGCCCGCGGCGAGCACGTGATCGACCCGTATCCGGGCCGTCCGCCGCACGGCGTTCTCTCGGTGACGATGGTCGGACCGGATCTGGCGACGGCCGACGCCTATGCGACCGCAGCCTTCGCGATGGGCGTTCTCGGACCACACTGGACGGCGCGGCTGCACCCGTACGAGGCGATGACGATCCTCGCCGATGAGACACTGCTTTCGACGGGAGGCTTCCCCGATGGATGAGTCCACGCTCACACGACGCGGATCGCTGCTGAGACTCGGCGGCTTCCTCGTCACTGCGCTCGGCGCGGCCGGGCTGAAGATCGAGAGGTCGGAAGGCGCCGGGCCCGCGGCCGTTGCCTCGGGAGCGGTCTCCTGCGTCCTCACGCCCGAGCAGACGGAGGGCCCGTACTACATCGCCGGCGAGAAGGTTCGCCGCAACGTCACCGAGGGGCGCCCGGGCGCGCCGTTGCTCCTGCGCGCCTTCGTCGTCGATGCTTCGACCTGCAAGGGGATCAAGAACGCCGCCGTCGACATCTGGCACGCCGACGCCGGCGGCGTCTATTCGGGCTTCGGCCAGGGAGCGGCGAGCCGGACGTTCATGCGCGGGATCCAGAAGACGAACGCGAAGGGCTTGGCGCTCTTCCGCACCGTCTATCCCGGCTGGTACCAGGGCCGCACCGTCCATATCCACGTAAAGGTCCATCTCGGCGGCAACGTCGTGCACACCGGCCAGCTCTACTTTCCCGACACGCTCACGGATGCCGTCTATCGCAAGGCGCCCTACAGCAGCCGGCCGAGCCGCGATGTGCGGAACGCAAACGACTCGGTCTATCGCAACGGCGGCAGCAGGTCGCTGATGAGCGTCCGCAAGAACAGCGCCGGCGTCTACGTCGCCACGATCATGATGGGCGTCCACAGGTCTTAATCCAATGGGCCGGACTCACGCGGGCGGGGATGCGTCAGCACGACCGCCGCGGATACGACGAGTGGCCAAGCGCAGCCATTGGAGTGCGCGGCTTTGCCGCGCACGTTGCCCGCGAAGCGGCGTTACAAAGATCCGAACAAGAGCGTTAGCTTTTGTTCGGGCCGGGTCGATAGATTCGGCGCGTGGAGCAGATCACGCGCCGCGAATTGCTCGTCCGCGGCGGGTGGCTTGCGGTCGCCGCCGGGACGGTGCCGCTCGCAGGGCGCCTTGCCGAGCTCGCTTGGTCTGCGCCGCCCACGGGGATCTACGCCGAGCTGGCGCGGTCGCTTCGCGGCGACGTGATCCAGCGTGGCGGGACCGCGTACGACGCCGCCCGTCTGCTCTACAACACCCGTTTCGACGCGGTGAAGCCGCGCGCCGTGGTCTTCTGCGAGTCGCTCGCGGACGTCCAGCGGACCGTCCGCTGGGCCAGGAAGCACAAGGTACGGATCGTTCCGCGCTCCGGCGGTCACAGCTACGGCGGCTACTCGACCACGGCGGGCGTGATCGTCGACGTCTCGCGCATGAACCGCGTCTCGGTCGACGACCACCGGCGTGCGGCGGTCGGCGCCGGCGCAAGGCTGATCGACGTCTACGAGCGGCTCTGGCAAAACGGGCTCACCGTTCCTGCAGGGACGTGCCCGACGGTCGGCATCGCCGGGCTCGTCCTCGGCGGTGGGATCGGACTCGCTGCGCGCAAATTCGGCCTGACCTGCGACAACCTCCTCGAAGCGACGATCGTGACCGCGGACGGCAACGCTCTGGTGTGCAACGCCCACGAGCACGCGGACCTGTATTGGGCGCTTCGCGGTGGCGGAGGAGGCAACTTCGGGATCGTGACGCGGCTCGTCTTCAGGACGCATCTCGTCGGCCAGGTCACGACGTTCGCGCTCGAGTGGCCCTGGCCGGATGCGAAGCGAGTTCTCCAGGCCTGGCAGAAGCAGGCGCCGCACGCCCCTGACGGCCTCTTCTCGGTGCTGAACCTGAACGCGGCGGGCGGGTCCTCCGTCCCGCGAATCACCTGTGCCGGGCAGCTCTTCGGCACGGAGGAGCGACTGCGGGCACTGCTGAAACCCGTCGCCGAGGCCGGAACGCCGACGCGCTTCACGACGACGCCCCGCAGCTACATGAGCGCGCAGCTGATGTGGGGCGGCTGCTCTGGATCCGTCGCGGAGTGTCACCTTCAACCGCAGGGGACTCTGGGCCGCTCGACGTTCAAGGGAAAGTCGAGCTTCGCCAACCGACCACTGACCGGCAGCGGGATCGCCGCGCTGCTCCACCAGATCGAAGCGCGCCTCACTGCGGGGCCGGGCCGCGGCCTGATCCTTCTGGATTCCTACGGCGGCGCGATCAACCGCGTGAACAAAGGCGCAACCGCGTTCGTTCACCGCGACGCGCTCTTCTCGATGCAGTACCTCGCGTACTGGGATCCGCCGGAGCCCGCAGCGGGAAATCTCCGGTGGCTGCAGAGCTTCTACGCGGCGATGCGCCCGCACGTGTCGGCGTTCGCGTACCAGAACTACATCGATCCCGACCTGAAGAACTGGGCACACGCCTACTACGGGTCGAACCTGCCACGGCTCGTCACCGTAAAGCGCCGCTACGACCCCGCGAACGTTTTCCGGTCGCGGCAGAGCGTTCCACTCACGCGCTGAGCGGAAGAGCGCCGGTGACGACCGTCCCCTTGCCGGGCGGGCTGATGACGAAGAGCGTCCCTCCCGCGGACTCCGCACGGTCGCGCAGGCCGAGGATCCCGGTGCCCGCGGTCGGATCGGCGCCGCCGCGGCCGTCGTCGCTGATCTCGAAGCGCAGCGCGTCATCGTCGCGGCCGAAGACGACCTTCGCGCAGGACGCCTGTGCATGCTTCGCGACGTTCGTCAGTGCCTCCGAGACGATGTAGTAGGCCGTCGCCTCGACGTGCGCAGGGAATCGCTCGTCCGGCGCGCTCACCTGCACCTCCACGGGCAGACGCTGGCCGAGCGCCTTGAGTGCGGACCCGAGCCCTTGCTCCGTCAGGGCGGCGGGATGGAGGCCGCGCGCGAGCTCGCGCAGCTCCTCGAGCGCCTTGTCGAGCTCTTCGGCCGCTCGTTGGAGCAGCGGTGCGATTGCGTCCGGCTCCTGCTCGAGCTTCGACCGCGCGAGGCGAAGCGTCAGCGCCAGGGAGACGAGCCGCTGCTGCGCGCCGTCGTGGAGATTGCGCTCGAGTTTCCGCCGCTGTTCGTCGCCCGCCTTCACGATGCGCGCCCGCGAGGAGCTCAGGTCCTCGCGTGCCTGTGCGCTCGCAACCGCGAGGGAGACGAGCTCGCAGAACGCGTAGAGCCGGTTCTCGCTCTCCCGCGGCAGCGATTCCGAGCTTGCAATTCCGACTGCACCCCACGGAACACCGGCGACGAAGATCGGTGCGGCGACGGTTGACCGGTAGCCGACGCGGATCATTGTCTTCGCCACCTCGGTCGAAAGCGCGAAGTAGTCGTCGATGCGAGCCGGTAGGCCGGTGTCGCGCGCACGGCCGATCGCCGTGTTGTCGTCGGCGAGAATGCGATCTCCGACCGCGAAGGCGCCGACCTCGTCGCGGTCGTAGCGACCGACGACGGTTGCGGTGTCGTCGCCCTCGAAGCGGAAGACTGCCGACCCGTTCACCTCGAGGACGCGTGCGCACTCCTCTGAGACAGCCATGAACACGCGTTCCGGGCTCGCTTCCGATGCGACCAGCGTTGCGACCCGCCGCAACGCGCGCTGCTCTTGCGCGAGACGGCCGACTTCCGCGAGCTTGGCTTCGAGGTCACCTTCGAAGGCGCGCACATCTTCTGCTGCGCCGACGCGATCGGTGAGATCGAGGCCCGTCGTGACGAGGTAGATCGGCGCGCCGTCATCGCCCAGCATCGGCTTGTTCGACCACGCAATCAGGCGGCGACCGCCGTCTTTGGTCTGCCAATGGCCGACCTGTGGGCTCGAGAGTCCCGTCCTCCAGATGTGCGCGAGCACTTCACCGAAGGCCTCCGCTTCCTCGCGCGGTATGACGAAGTCGCGAGCGTTGCGTCCGAGCACCTCGTCGCGGCCGAATCCCGTCGCGCGCTCGCAGGCGTCGTTGAAGAGGAGGATCCGTCCGTCCTTGTCGAGCACGCAGACGAGCGACTGGGTCGTCTCCGTGAGAACCCGAGCGAACTCGTCGCCGAGGGCGAATTCAGGCGTCTGCGACATCGAAGAGCGTCGCCTCGTACTGCTCGAGCGCCAGACGGGTCGCGCCGACGTTCGCGGCGGTGAGCTCGCTGAGCTGATCGCCCGCTGCGGTGCTTGCCTCGAGTGCTTCCTCGTCCGCCCAGAGCGTGATCACGAGCGTCTTCCCAGCCGCGCGGTCGGCGAGGCGGATCAGGCCTCGGAAGCCCGTGCTGTCGCGAAGCCAGGGCAGCAGCTGGTCACGGACGATCTCGAGCCCGCGGTCGTGCTGCTCAGGGGTTGTCTCGAGGACGTGGACGCGCGCGAACACTCGACCCTTTTACACTGTTGGCATGCCCTTCGCCGTGCGTCTCGCGATCGCCTGGGGAATCAGCCTGGCGGCTCTTTGGGCGGCGGACGCGCTCTGGGACGGCGTCAGGATCGACGGCTGGGCCGCCTTCCTGATCGGGTCGGCCGTGCTCGGGGTCGCGAACGCCATCATCAAGCCCCTGCTGGCCGTGCTGACGCTGCCGCTGATCATCCTCACGCTTGGTTTCTTCTACCTCGTGATCAACATCGCGATGGTGGCGCTCGCGGAATGGATCGCGCCTGACTTCTCGATCGACGGCTTCTGGTCGTACGTCGGAACCGTTGTCGTCGTGTGGGCCGTCAACTGGATCGGCGACCAGGTCGTCGGCGACGTCGAGCGCCGGGCCCGGCCTCGACTGATCTGATCTTCCCCAGCGTGCGTCATTCACGGGGCGTCGCCGGCCGCGGTGGCAGCGGACACGAGACAAACGGTCTCCCGACCAGCGTAAAGCCGAGCTTGTATGCCTCGCAGCCGGTGCAGAAGCCGGTCGCAGCCGCGAGCAGTGCCAGCCCCGCGACCACCCCGCCGAGCACTCCGCCGAGATTCTCCAGACCCGACGCGTAGGAGGCCGCTGCGCCCGTCAGGAAGACCGCGCCCACAAGGTTCGCGAAGCGCGGTGGACGTGCATCCTCGAGCGGTCCCTCGCCGAGGCGCGGCTGGATGAGCTCGAAATAGACGACGCACGGCAAGCAGAAGCGCCGACCGAGTGTCAACCCGACGATCAGCTGCGCGCCGAGGATCCCGAGCAGCCACCACAAGCCGGTAACGGTGGCTATGGCCGAGAGCAGTCCGATGGTCGCCTGGTTGAACCGCGCGGCTCGGGAGTCGATGACGTCGAGGTCCCGGTATGGATCGGCGAGCCGCTTCACTTTGGAAAGCATTACCAGGAGTTTGTCTCGGCGCAGTGCCGGGAAGCGCTTTTAGTGCTCTCGAAGGGGCGGAAAGGAGTGGCTTATGGCCACGTTCCGTGAAGAACAGACCAGAACTGGACCCAGGTCCTGGAGCCGGACACGCTGGCTCGTGCTGACCGGAGTTCTCATCGCGATCGCCGTTGCGGTCGTCCTCATCCTCGTGTACTCGGGCGGAGGCGGCGCGGGCGGCGGCGGCTACTAGAAAGAAGTGCTGACACCGAAGAAGGCCCGCGCGAGCGGGCCTTCTCACGTGGGAGGGCAGTTACCCGCCCTCCCACGAGGATCTCAACTCACGCAGCGACGCAGTCTTGGGGCGCCCACGTTCCGTCGAACGGGAGCGGTAGCGGATTCGCTGCGACCGCTTCGTCGAACGTCGTCATGAACCACGGGCACGCGAACCCGAAGTCGACCAGTAGACGTACAACGCTTGGCTCCCGCCCCTCTCCGTTACGACGAGATCCTCCAGCACCGAGAACGATGAGCCGGCGCTTGGCTGAGTGAAGTTCATGTCCCCTCCACCACCTGCACGACGTCCGGGCAGATGCCGCTCGGGAACCAGGCGGGACAGGACCACGTCGCTGTGACGTCGCGTCCCGAGAAGGCGTCGCGCTCGGGTAACGGCGACGGTTCTGACCGAGCGTCCCTTAGGCCGCCAACCTGGCCCTAACCTCGGGACGACCGCGATCAGGCGGTGGCGAACCGTTTGGCCGCGCGGGCCCTGGCGCGCTCGGCCTCGACCTCGCGATCCTTCGGCGCCGCGGACGTGACGAGTGCGTCGATCAGCCGCCTCGATGCGTCCGCGACCTCCTCGACGGCCCGGTCGAACGCCTCCTCGTTCGCCCGTGACGGCTTCGTGAAGCCGCTGATCTTGCGGACATACTGGAGAGCGGCATCTCGAACTTCCTCGTCGGTGGCGGGAGGCTCGAAGTTGAAGAGCGTGTGGATATTTCGGCACATGCTGCAATCGTACGGATATGGGTCTAGGGCCGGATGAGTTCCGTTCGCAGCTCGTGGCTCTCGTCGGGTAGCCGCGCCTCGTAGTAGATGCGGAAGCCGCCTTGCGGAAGCGGTAGAACGTCGAGGTAACGGACGTCGGCGACGGCGTCGTCGTTGGTCTGTTCCAACTCGCCGGGCCTCGTACCGGTGAGTCGCGCGAGGCCGGTTCGCTCGAACCAGTTCTCTTCTTTCGTCGCGCGGCCGTCATACGTCGCGCGGCCGTCGGGCAGGACTGCGGTGACTCGTGCGCCGCGGGCGTCCCACATTCCTGGACGGCCTGTCAGCACGGTTCCGTGCCACTCCCAGTCGAGGCCGTCGTTGCTCGTCGCGTACGCCGTGCTCATGCGGTCCTCCTCGTCCGGCTGATCGAGCGGGTGGCAGCAGATCCAGGCCTGCCAGCCGCCGTCCTTCGTCCGTTGCACGAGCGGGTCCTTGACACCCACGTGCTCGTCGCCGGGGAAGACCGTTCGCGCGTCGGCTGTGGCGAGGTCCGCGGGGTCCTCCGCCTCGAGCACGTCGATCCACCAGTGCTTGCTCGGTGGCGGCGAAGCGGCGCAGACGTAGAGGCGCCACCGGCCCTCATCCGTGCGCACGAGTGCCGGACGTTCCATCGATTGCGCGCCGAAGCGCGCCTGGTCGATCGTCGCGACGGTGGCGAACTGGTCGCCGTCCTCGGATCGCGCGACCACGGTCGAACCTCTTCCCTTTTCACCGGTCCGGACGCGGTAGGCGACCACGAACGTGCCGTCATCGTCCAACGCCGCGCTCGACGATCCCGCCCAGAATCCCCGTCCGGCGCCCGGCGCGGGGACCGCCACCACGGCAGTCGTTGTATTGGGAAGCGGGAAGGCGGTCATACAGAGACCTTCTTTTACCGGACAGGTCTACGAGTCCGGAATCGTCAACCGCCGGCGCGGCGGCGGCGACGAAAGATCGACCGCCGTTTCGCCGTTCGCCCCAACACGGCGCTTTCTTCGAGGCTACTGCCCGCGCCGAGGACCACGCATTCGAGCGGCGCTTCCGCCACGAGCACGGGCAGTCCGGTTTCGGCGCTCAAAAGACGGTCGATCCCACGCAATAGCGCCCCGCCGCCGGCAAGCACGATGCCGTGGTTGCTGATGTCCGCGGCGAGCTCGGGCGGCGTGACCTCGAGTGTCCGCCGAACTGTGTCGACGATTGTCTCGAGCGGCTGCGCGATCGCGATCCGTACCTCACTGGAATCGATGGTCGTTCGTTTGAGCAGTCCGGTGATGCGGTCGCGCCCGGCGACGTCGGTCTCGATCTCCTCGGGCAGCGGCCAGGCGGAACCGCAGGCAATCTTCGCCGCCTCTGCGGTCTCAGGTCCGATCAATAGGTGTGCATTCGCATCGACGTGCCGGATCAGCGCCTCGTCCAGCTCATAACCGCCGACGCGGACCGATTCCCAGACGACAATCCCGCCCAAGGACAGGACTGCGACTTCCGTGGTACCGCCGCCGATGTCGACAATCATGTTTCCCTGTGCTTCGGCAACTCGAAGGCCGGCTCCGATCGCGGCGGCCATCGGCTCCTCGATCAGGGCGACGCTGCGCGCGCCGGCGGCGAGCGTCGCTTCTTCGACCGCGTTGCGCTCGACGTCCGTGATCCCGCTCGGGACGCACAGGACGACGCGCGAGAACGACAGGCCGCCGCCGCCGACGCGGCGGATGAAGTAGCGAAGCATCTCCGCCGTGACGTCGAAGTCCGCGATGACGCCGTGTCGGAGGGGCCGGATCGCACGGATCGTTGCGGGAGTGCGACCGATCATGCGACGAGCGTCCTCCCCGACCGCCTGGACCTCGTTCGTGCGCTCGTCGATTGCGACGACGGACGGCTCGAAGACGGCGATCCCCTGGTCGCGGACGAATACCAGGGTATTCGCCGTGCCTAAGTCGATCGCAAGCTCGCGACCCCTTTGGAAACGCCGTTGCGCCACAAACCCCGCTCAACAGTAGCGAGCAGTACGGCATTACGGCCGAGGACGCCGAGCCCAGGCCCGTTGTCGCCGCTACATGCCCTTGGCGAGCCCGATCATGTGCCTTCGGGATCCGAGAACAGTGCGATCGTCACCTGCGGAGGTTCCGTTACCCGGAGAACTTCTCGAGCTTGTCGACGCCTCCTTGCCGACGACCTCGAAGTGCACGACCGGATGGGCCATTGCGACACCTCCTCTCAAGTGTTGGGCTGCATCTCCTGCGTCAGCCAGGGATCCTCGCCCGGGTCGCCGCCGCCGGCGGCGGTCACGAGCCGCGGGAGGTAGTGATCCCAGCCGTGCGCGTGCGACTCGGTAGCCTCGGCGTTGGGGAGGTCGCGGTGGACGAAGCGCAGGTTCGTGCCGTCGCCCTCGGGCGTCAGCTCGATCTCGATCGTCGAGGATCCGGGCGGAACGCCGCTCTCGTTCTCCCAGCCCCAGGTGAAGACGAGCCTGCGCGGTGGATCGACTTCGACGAACTCGCCGCGCGCGGTGTGGCCGGGAATGACGTCGCAGTGGTAGAGCCCGCCGGGCTGCGGCTCGAAGGTCGCCTTCTGTCCCATCCAGCGCGTTGCCTTGTCAGGATCGACCAGGAACTCCCAGACGGTCTCCGGGCTTGCAGCGATCGACATCTGCCGCTCGACCGTGGTGGTCTCAGTGGTTGCGTCCATGCTTCTTCTGCTCCTCCTTCTCTGCCTCTCGTTTGAGTGTCTCGAGCCGCTCGTCCCAGAATCCCTCGAGGAAGGCCTTGAGCTCTCCGAGTCCCTCGGGACGTGCCCGGTACAGGCGTCTCGTGCCGTTGCGTCGTTCGCTCACGAGCCCCGCCTCCTTCAGGACGTTCAGGTGCTGGGAGACCGCCGGCCGCGTAACGTCGAAATGAGATGCGATCTCGCCGGCGCTGAGCTCGTCGTCCCGGACGAGCGTGAGGATCTGACGCCGCCGGGGCGCGGCGATGGCTTTCAGGGCGGCCTCCATAGAGAAGTTATGTAAGCAGATTCTTACGTAAGAAGCAACTTAACTAGATCGGTCTGGCTCAATGACGGCTTCTGCTTCCCCTTTCACGTGCGGAAGGTCGAAGACGACGCCGTGCAACTGTGGGTGCGCCGTCAGGAGCGCCACCAACGCCGTAGCGTTGCCGCCGCCCACGTCGACAACGTGCGTGACGTCGTCCCAGAGATCCAGTGAGAGAAGCGTCGGGAGCCTTGCCGTCGCGCCGCTTTCCATCGCCTTGTTGAACGTCTCCGCCGCGTCCGGATGCTCGGTCACTGCGAAGGTCCGGGGCTCCACCTCCTCGAAGACTCCCTCGACCGCGAGCGCTCGGAGGATCCGGCAGAGGGCGTCGGCATTCGTGCTCGTTCGCGTCGCAAGCTCGTCGACGGAAAGGGCCCACCGGCGAGCTCGTCAGCGATTCCGAGCTTCGCGGCGACGTACAGCGTCTGGGCCGGGATGGCGCCGAAGATCAGCGACATGATCCGCTGCGACAGCGCAGGATCGGCCAATTCGCGCCCGGCGTTCACCCTGGTAGACAGCCTCCGCGCTCCTTACGCTTCACACGTGAAGACATGTCCTGCATGTGGTCAGGAGAACCGAGCCGATGCAAGGTTCTGCGATTCTTGCGGAGCGGCGCTCGCGCCCGCCGAGGTCCGCGAGCTGCGGAAGGTCGTCACCATCCTCTTCTGCGACGTGACCGGGTCGACCGCGCTCGGCGAGCGGCTCGACTCCGAGTCGCTGCGCAAGGTGATGGAGCGCTACTTCGCCGTCGCCCGCGAAGTGCTCGAGCGCCATGGCGGCAGCGTCGAGAAGTTCATCGGGGACGCGGTCATGGCCGTCTTCGGAATCCCGAGGGTGCACGAAGACGATGCGTTGCGTGCCGCGCGGGCTGCCGACGAGCTGCGGGCAGAGCTCACTGTCCTCAACGCGGCGCTGCGGGACGAGTACGACACTGAGCTGCAGGTTCGGATCGGCATCAACACCGGCGAGGTGGTCACGAGCGAAGGAGGCACGCTCGCCACCGGGGATGCCGTAAACGTGGCGGCGCGGCTCGAGCAGGCTGCGCAGCCCGGTGAGATCCTCGTCGGCGACGAGACCCGCCGGCTCGCCGAGGATGCGCTCGAGCTCGAAGCCGTCGAGCCCCTCGAGGCGAAAGGAAAGTCGGAGCCTGTCGTTGCCTACAGGCTGCTCGGCGTTCGCCCCGACGCTCCCGCATTCGCACGCCGCTTCGACGCACCGTTTGTCGGACGCGACGACGAGCTCGCCCAGCTCCGCCAAGCGTTGGCACGGGCCGTACGGGATCGCGCGTGCCACCTCTTCACGCTGCTCGGGCCCGCCGGTATCGGCAAGTCGCGGTTGACCCAGGAATTCCTGATGGAGAACGAGGACGCGCTCGTCCTGCGCGGCCACTGTCTCTCGTACGGCGAGGGCATTACGTACTTCCCCCTGGTCGAGATCCTGGAAGGCCTCGCCTTTGACGAAAGCGTGAAGGCGTTGTTGCACCGAGACGGCGAGGCGCGCGGAACGCTCAACGCCGTCTCTGCTGCGGTCGGGCTCGCCGATGGGCCGACGGTCTCGCGTGAAGACACCTTTCATGCCGTACGGAGCCTGTTCGAGCTGCTCACGCGGGATCGACCGCTCATCCTCGTGCTGGACGACTTGCACTGGGCCGAGGAGACGTTCCTCGATCTCGTCGACCACCTTGCGGACTGGAGCCGCGACGCCGCCATTCTCGTGCTCTGTCCTGCCCGGCCGGAGCTGCTCGACGTACGCCCGGCGTGGGGCGGCGGGAAGCTGAACGCGACAACGACGCTGCTGGAACCGCTCTCTGAGGAGGAGTCGGAGACGCTCATCGACAACCTGCTGGCCGGCGCCAGCCTCTCCGATGCGATGCGCGACCGAATTTCCGACACCGCGGAGGGCAACCCGTTGTTCGTCGAGCAGATGCTGGCGCTGATCGCACAGAACGGGGACGGCGGCGATGTCGTCGTGCCGCCAACGATCCAGGCGTTGCTGGCAACGCGGCTCGAGCAGCTTCCCCCGAACGAGCGTGTCGCTGCGGAACGTGCGTCCGTGATCGGCAAGGAATTCTGGCGCAGCGCACTGGTCGAGATCGGCGGGGACGCCGCGTCGTTGCCGGGGCTCGTCCGGAAGGAGCTGATCCGCCCACATCGGTCGCCGATCTTCCCGAGAGACGAGGCGTTCCGGTTCCGGCATCAGCTGATCCGCGACGCCGCTTACGACGGCATGCCGAAGGAGCTACGCGCGGAGCTCCATGAGCGGTTCGGGCGCTGGCTCGAGACCAATCGCAGCGAATACGACGAGATCGTCGGTTACCACTTCGAGCAGGCCTGTCGCCTACGCGAAGAGCTGGGCCCGCTCGACGAATCGGCGCGGGCACTGAGCACGCGTGCCGGCGAGTTGCTCGGACGCGCCGGAGAACGCGCCTTCGAGAGAGGCGATACACCGGCAGCTGTCAACCTCCTGACTCGGGCTGCGGACCTCCTGGCCGAGCTCGACGAACGTCGGCTCGCTCACCTCATCCACCTGGGTTACGCGCGTTTCGACGCCGGCGAGCTCGAGTCTGCGACCGCGACATTCGAGCGTGTCGCCGCCGCTGCGGAACGCGGAGGCGTGCCCGCGATCGTGTCGCGAGGCCTGATTGGGAAGGTCTACGTCGACGCACTCGTCGGCGGCGGCTTCGAGGATCCACTCGAACTCGTCAGGCGCGAGCTCCCGCGGCTCGAGGAGCTTGCCGATGATGCGGGGATGGCCGAAGGCTGGTACGTCGCAGGCCTCCTCACGAGCTGGCTCGGACGGACCGAGGAGGCGCGGGGTGCTTTCGACCGGGCGGTGAGACACGCGGAGCGTGCCGGCGATCGGAGGCTCCAGAGTCTGCCTACGGCCGTCCGGGTGCTGATGAACGCGTGGGGCTACCTCCCGGTCGACGACGGGCTCAGGGACTGCGATGAACTGCTGCGTCGCCATCGTGCAACCTCGATTGAGCCGTGGATCCGCGCGGCACACGCGCTGTACCTGACACTGAACGGTGACCACGACGAGGCGAGGAGCGAGAGCGAGCGCGCCCATGACCTCTTCCGTGAGTACGGAAAGGAATTGCTGGCCGCGGCGTCGCGGCTTGGCTATGCCTACCAGCAGAATCATGCGGGGCGGCCGGATCTCGCTGAACAGATTGCCCGTGACGGCGCGCAGCGGCTCAAGCGCTTCGGCGACACCGGATTCTTCTCGACCACGGCCGGCATGCTCGCCGAGGCGCTCTACCGCCAAGGCCGCTACAAGGAAGCGGAGGAGTGGGCGCACATCGTCGCCGAAGCCGCGATGGAGAACGACTACGAGCCGCAGGTCCGCTGGCGCTCCGTCCGCGGCAAAGTGACGGCGAAGCGCTCGTCGACCTAGCGGAAGTCCTCGACCTGGCGGGAAAGACGAGCGAGGTGCCCGCAGTTCTCGAGCGGGCGCTCGAGCTCTACGAGCGGAAGGGAGCCCGTTTCGACGTCGACGTGACCCGGAAACGGTTGGCAAGGATCGGCGGCCCGGTCGGACACGCGGAAGCGTGAAGCGTTCTCACTTCGGCACAAACGGCTTTCCTGCGCGTTCGAGCGGCAGTCCGAGATCGCGCCACTTGTCCTTGCCGCCGGGGTAATGGCGGACGTTGCTGTAGCCGAGTTTCTGGAGTCGGGTTGCGGCTGGACTGCGTTGCTGGCGAAAACCCATCGGCGCGGTTGCGGAGCGCGGGAATCGGTGCTTAGCTCGGCGCGTGGCTGTTCTTGAGAAGTTGCCCCTCGCCGACCTCCGTCGGCAACACCGAGGGCCGCTCATCGCACCGGAGGACGCCACCTACGAGACGGCGCGCGCAACCTTCAACGGCATGCTCGACCGGCGGCCGGCCCTCGTGGCTCGGCCTTTGGATGTGGA
>WNFV01003472.1_pt1 | contig 20073 bp, 11 predicted proteins | sample 5400101 | NCBI WGS metagenome assembly WNFV01 (sample SAMN13153361, study PRJNA577476) | soil metagenome | isolation source: 115 cm soil or saprolite under grassland replicate 1 | place: USA:California | collected 2016-06-15 | reverse complement strand
TCTTCCCCGGTCAGCCCGGAGGTCGTGCGCCACGTCGCGGCACTCGCCCGGTTGCGTGTGCCCGACGAGGAGCTTTCCGGCTTGACCCATCAGCTCGCCCGCATTCTCTCCTACATCGACCAATTGAAGGAGATTCGGGAGGAGCCTCGGCGTCCGCCCGAATTCGCCGCCACGCCGCTTCGTGAAGACACTCCGGCACCCGGATCCGGGCAGAAAGCGCTGGAAGAGAACTCGCCTCGCCTCCTGCACGGGTACGGTGCGGTGCCTCGGGTCGTCGGAGGAGGCCAGTCGTGAGACGGCGGAGCCATCCATCTTGAGGGCGGCGCCCGGAAGCGTCATCTCGATCGCGCGGGATGTGTCGTCGCGGCGCCGCTCTGCGGTCGAAGTCACGCAGGAAGCGCTTTCCAGGATCGGAGAGACGGACGCCAGTGTCTTGGCCTTCCTGGAGGTCACGTCCGAGCAGGCGCTCGAGGAAGCGCAAAGGACCGACGCCCGCGTCGAGGCGGGGGAGAGCCTGGCCCTTGCCGGAGTGCCGATGGCCATCAAAGACAACATGTGGGTGGCGGGAAGAACCGCGACCTGCGCCTCGAAGATCCTCCAGGGCTACCGCCCGCCGGGCGACGCGACGGCGATCGCGCGGCTCCGGAGGGAAGGAGCGGTCTTCATCGGCCGGACCAACATGGACGAGTTCGCCATGGGCTCCTCGACCGAGAACAGCGCCTTCCAGCAGACACGCAATCCCTGGGACAGGGAGCGCATCCCCGGAGGTTCTTCGGGAGGCAGCGCGGCCGCAGTCTCCTCGCGTATGGTCTCCGGGGCCCTGGGTTCCGACACCGGCGGCTCCATCCGCCAGCCCGCGGCCTGTTGCGGGATCGTCGGCTTCAAACCGACCTACGGCCGGGTGTCTCGCTACGGGCTGGTGGCCTTTGCCTCTTCTCTGGACCAGATCGGCCCGCTCACGACGAACGTTTCGGATGCCGCCCGGCTTTATCGCGTCCTCGCGGGTGAGGACCCGCTCGATTCAACGACGTCGAGAGAAGCGCTGGGGGACCCGGAATCGGCGCTCGAGCGGGGGGTCGCGGACCTGAAGGTCGGCTTCCTCGCGGAGGCGGACGTCGAAGGTCTAGACGGCGAAGTCGCGGCCAATCTCGAGGAGGCGCGCCGCGCCTTCAGGGATGCCGGCGCGCTGGTGAGCAGCGTGTCCGTGGCGCGGGCCCCCGCCGCAATCGCCATCTACTACGTCGTGGCGAGCGCCGAGGCGTCTTCGAATCTGGCGCGGTTCGACGGCGTGCGTTACGGGCCGCGGCGGGACGATTCGAATCTTCTCTCGCTCTACGTCGAGAACCGGACGGCGGGTTTCGGCCCGGAGGTCAAGAGGCGCATCCTGCTGGGCACCTTCGCGCTTTCGGCCGGGTATTACGATGCCTATTACGGGCGGGCCATGCGGGCGAGGCAGCTCCTGCTCGAAGACTTCGAGCGCGCCTTCGAAGCGGTGGATGTGATCGTGTGTCCGACGATCCCGGCGCCGGCCTTCCGGCTCGGAGAAAAGGTGGACGACCCGCTGACGATGTACCTGTCCGACGTTTTCACGGTCCCGGCGTCCCTGGCGGGACTGCCGGCCATCTCCGTACCCTCAGGCCTGTCCCGCGGAAATCTGCCGCTCGGCATCCAGATCATGGCGCGCCGGTTCGGCGAGGAGACTCTCTTCGCCGCGGCCCGTGCCTTCGAGCGCGCCATCGCCTTCCCGAGCGACATACCGCCCGGCGTGCGGTCTCAGCCGTGAAACGTCAAACGTCAAACGTAAGACGTGACCGTGGCCGGTTCTCTCCGGGCTTCGTCTTACCCTTGACGTTTTACGTTTTACGACTCCTCACACCCGACGCCGCGGCCGCGGATTCCGCGAAGGTCGTGAAGATCAGCGACGAGTTGCGCGTCTCGATCGAGGAAGACGAAGGAGTCTTTCTCTCGGTGCGGCCTCTCCCGGGCGAGGCGCTGGACGCCTTCGTTCGGCGGTTCAGTGACGACCCGGCGACGAAGAAGGAGATCCTGGCCGGCAACAGCGGTATGAACCTCCTGCGGAAGGACGTCTTCGTGCATGTTCCGTACCGCCTGCTCTCCGACAACTACCGCCGCATCGCCATGGGAGCTCTCTTTCCGCAGGACCACGGGGACGCGAAAGAGTGGACACATCTCGTGACCTCGCCGGCGGGCCATCCCGAGAGCCTGTGGCGGATCGCCGAGTGGTTCACGGGGGACGGATCCAACTACCGCTCCATCCGCGAGGAGACGCAAATCGTCGCCCTTCCGACCGAGACGGGGCAGGTCGTGCGGATCCCCTCCCGCCTGCTGCTGCCCGCCTTCCGCATCGCCGCGGCGGCCTCCGCGCCCGAGGCGCCCCTCGAGTATGGCCGGGACGAGAAGGGCCGTTACGCCGTCTATCGCCTGAAACGGGGCGAGGCGCTCTACACCTCGGTCGTCATCCGCTTCACCGGACGGCTTCACGCGGAGGACGTCAGGACCAAGGCGTCGGAGATCGCCGCGAGAAACGGCATCGAGGATGTGCGTGCGATCCCGGCCGACTACGCCGTCAAGATTCCCATCGAGGATCTCGCCCCGGAATTCCGGCCGCCGGACGACCCGGCCCGCATCGCGGACGACAAGGCGAGGCTCGAGGCCGAACAGTTCGTCAATCGCGTGCGCGCGGCCGATCTTTCGGGGGTGACGTTCGTGCTGGACGCCGGCCACGGCGGGCGCGACATCGGAGCGGCGGTGGACGGCGTCGAGGAGGCGCGCTACGTCTACGACCTCGCCTGCCGGTTGGAGACTCTGCTGCGCGAGCACACGAAGGCTCAGGTCATCGCGACCGTGCAGGGAAAGGGTCCCTGCCGCCGGCACTCCGCCGACGCCGTGGCCGACGCGAGAGCGGCGCGGGTTCTCACGCATCCGCCCTACCCCCTGGAGGACCCCGTCGCCGGAGTCAACCTGCGCTGGTACCTGGCCAACGCCGTGCTGAGAAGCGTCGAGAAGAGAGGAGGCTCCGAAGATCGGACGGTCTTCGTGTCGCTTCATGCCGACTCGCTCCATCCGGCCGTCCGGGGACTCATGGTCTACATCCCGGGCGAGCGATTCCTGAGGGACACCTTCCAGAAGAGGGGCGCGGTCTATTCCTCCCGAAGTGAAGTGCGCGAAGCTCCTCGGGTCTCCTTCTCTCGGCGCGAAAGGATCAAGTCCGAAGGAGTTTCGCGCGACCTCGCCGAAACCATCGTGCGAGCCTTCCGGGCCGCCGCGCTGCCACTGCACGCCTTCCAGCCCGTTCGCCGCAACGTGATCCGCGGCGGGCGGGAGTGGGTTCCGGCGATTCTCCGCTACAACCGCATCCCCGCGCGCGTGCTGGTGGAGGTCTGCAATCTGAACAACCCCGAAGACCGCAAGCTCCTGGTCACGCGCGGCTATCGCGACAGAGTGGCTCAGGCGCTCGTGTCGGCCCTGGTGGCCTTCTACGGCGGCGGCTCCGACAAGACGATCCGCGCTTCCTTGAGGTGATCGAAATCCGAAATCCGAAACAAGTCCGAAATTCGAAATCCAAAACCCGAAACCGGCTGACTGGAAACTTGTGACGAACAACAAGCGGTATGACCTGGAGGATCGAAATCCGAAATCCGAAATCCGAAATCCGAAATCCGAAACAAATCCGAAATTCGAAATCCAAAACTCGAAACCGGCTGACTGGGAACTTGTGACGAACAACAAGCAGTATGACCTGGAAGATCGAAATCCGAAATCCGAAATCCGAAACAAATCCGAAATTCGAAATCCAAAACCCGAAACCGGCCAACTGGGAACTTGTGACGAACAACAAGCGGTATGACCTGGAGGATCGGACCCTCGTCTTCGCAACGGAAGTCAGGGCTTTTCTCAAACGGATCCCGCGAAGTGCGCCCAATAGCGAAGATGGATGTCAGCTCCTGCGTTCATCAGGCTCGGTTGGAGCGAACTACATCGAGGCCAACGAGTCTCTGAGCAAGAAGGATTTCTTGATGAGAATCAAGATCTGTCGCAAGGAGGCCAAAGAATGCGGCTATTGGATAAAGCTGCTCGATGCCGGTCGTGACGGCGCTCTTGTCCTTGAGAAGGAAAGGCTCTTGAAAGAATCGACGGAACTGACGAGCATCTTCGGCGCGATCCTACGAAAGAGCGAGTAACAGAAATCAGACGAGCGGCGCGTTCAGGTGGTTTCGTTTCGAGCATTCGGATTTTGGATTTGTTTCGGATTTCGTACTTCGGATTTCGGATTTTCGATTCTGCTACTTCTCGTTAAGGAAGTTCACCCAGGCAGGATCGGTCGCGATGGGCAGGTAGACGGGGTCCGCTCGTAACGCGTCGCGATCGAGGCGGCCCTGCCGCACCAGGGGGCGTAGCGCGGCGACGGCGCCGGCGGCGTCTCCCGCCCGCGCCCGGATCTGTGCCTCCAGTTCCGCGCCTTGCGCTCCACCCCCCACCAGGCGCCGGGCCTCGGCGATGGCCTGGACGGCTTCCACCGTCTTGCCGAGGTTCGTCTTGATGACGGCCTCGAGCGAGAGAGACTCCGGGTCCGGCCCGGCGACGGCCAGATACCCGGAAATCTGCCGCTCGGCTTCCGGCAGGCGTCCCCGCTCCGCGGCCAGCGCCGCGAGCTCTCGCGCGGCGCCCGGGGCGGGAGCGGACGCCGCCAGAGCGCGCTCGAAGAAAGCCAGGGCGGCTTCGATGTCGCCGCGTCGCTTCGCCGCGAGACCCATTCCGTAGGCAATGGGCCCGGGAGGCTCGCCGGCGGCAATCGCCCGCTCCCAGAACTGCCGCGCCTGCGCGGTGCGGCCCTCCTGCTCTGCCTTCAACGCGAGCTCTTCGGACTTTCTCCAGGGCTGCCCGGCTGGAATCATCTGGATGGCGTACGGCCGCCGGACGAGGCGAGCGAGAGCGGCGGCCGCGCCGGCCAGAAAGACGACTGCGGCAGCCGAGGCGGCCACATACAGGTATTTCCGGCGCGGCGGGGGGAGTCTCGGAGCGGCGAGCGCGACGATAAGCAGGATCAACGGCAGCGCGGAGAGGAGCGGCAGGATCTCCCTGCGCGCCACGGCCGCCCGCTGGCGGACGCGAACGGGTTGCGGTCCCAGCGTCGAGAGAGTCTCGGCCGCGAGCGAGAGACCCGGGTCGGAAAGGACGACATCGCGCACGCGCCAGAGAGAGCCCGAGCGCTGCATGACCCACCGGGTCTTCAGGGTCTTTCCCTCCAGACTCAGTCCGAGCAGCACGTTCACACCGCCGGAAGCGGCTGGGAGAGCCGCCGACCACGCAATCTCACCCGGCACCGGCCGCGGCGGCGCGAGCATTCCGTGGAAGCGCTCCCGGACGGCTGAGCGGAGGAGCTTCCGGTCAGACTCCGACAAGCCGCGCCAGGCCGCCGCCCCAACGCGGCCCGCAAGAAGCCCGTCCACGTCGAGCGACTCCAGAAACGAACCCCGCGGCCCGCTGATCGCCGATATCGCAGCCCGCCGGGCCGCCTCAGAAGCCTCCTCCAGCTCGAGAGGAGTGGGCTGGGCTTCGAGCGACAGCGCGACCGCGAGGATCAGTGGGGCGATCAGGAGCAATCGGTTCATCGGTTCATTGAATCATCGGTTCCTCTCCCCCGGAAGTTTCTTGAGGCAAATGGACCGATGGGCCGACCCACCGATTTCGTCGGAATTTGCTTTTCCGGGCATTGACGCGGTAAGGATGCGGCGTGACGGAACCGGCGTCGTCCGTCAGAGATTCGCAGAAGAATCCTAAGAACGCTCTAATCAACGCCTCTCATCCCGAGGAGCGGAGCAACGAGGGATCTGCTCCGCAAGCCCGGAAAGTGCGAGAGCAGATCCTTCGCTTCGCTCAGGATGACAGAAGAGCTTTGTTCGGCGAACTTAGCGGGCTTCGATCGGCTCCAGCCGTTCGACCCGGGGAGACAGGGACTCCGCGCCTTTGTCGGTGACCACGATGTCGTCTTCGATGCGCACGCCGAATCTTCCCCGCAGATAGATCCCGGGCTCGGAAGTGAACGTCATGCCGGGCTCGAGGATCGTCGGGTTGTGGGCGACCATGTACGGCGGCTCGTGTACGTCGATGCCGAGTCCGTGTCCGAGGCGATGCGTGAAGTACTCGCCGTAGCCCGCCTTCTCGATGACGCTGCGCGCCGCCGCGTCCACCTTGTAGCAGGGGACCCCGGGAGCGGCCTTCTCGATCGCGGCGCTCTGCGCCTCGAGCACGACCGACCAGATCTTGCGGTACTCGTCCGTGGGAGTCCCGAAGTAAGTCGAACGGGTGATGTCGTAGTAATAGCCCTCGGGCTTGTCCCAGGCGTCGATCAAAACGGCCTCGCCCTCGGCGAGCGCGCGCGGGCTCGACGCGCCGTGCGGCAGCGCCGAGGAGGATCCGAACTGGACGACGTTCTCCCCGCCGAAGAGAATTGAGATTTCCGCCTCGATGGCGCCCGGGCGCAGAGCTTCGAAGGCCTTCCGGAAGCGCGACAGCGCCACGTCGATCGCCCGCCGAATCGCCTCGATCTCCTCCCTGGTCTTGACCATCCGCATCGGGCCGAGCAGCGGGCCCGCGGAAATGGGCTTCCAGCCGGGCTGCCGGACCATCAAACGCTCGACATCTTCGAAGGCGGTCGAGGGCTCGACGGCCAATGTGCCCGAGGCAGCGGGAAAGAAAGCGGACGCCATGGAAAAGGGATCCTCGGTCTCTTCCCAGGTGCGCACTTCCGCGACGGCCGACATGCCTCGCAACCGCGCCTCTTCGAAGGCGGGGCAGATAACCAACGGCTCCCGATCTTTGAAGAGAAAGAGCGCGGTCAGGCGCTCGCTTCGGTGAAAGTCGATTCCGGTCAGATAGGACAGGTTCGAGGAGGGGGTGGCATACAAGCCATCGGCGCCGATGGAGGAGAGACACTCTCTCGCGGCAGCCAGACGGTTCGAATAGGTCTCTCGCTTCAAAGCCACGCACGGATCCTAGCATCGGCCTTCGATCGATCGAGTCCTCTTCGAGGGCACCGACACGATCGGGCATGTCTTCGCTCCTTCCGCCCCATCGCGCCTCGAATGCGTCTCGGAGCTCCTCTTCGAGAGGTTTCACCGTGTTCCGGAAACCTTTTTCCGCTCTGTCGACGCGCTTCTGGGACAGTGGATGCGACGCGCCCGCGAAGATCATGCGATCCTGGTCATGCGCAGTTGCTCGCGAACCAACCGTTGCCGGGAAGCGCGTTCGAGGTGGCTCGGCCTCTGGAGGCTTGCAGCCGGCCAAATCCAGAATCTTGAATCTCGATTCAAAAACACCTCTTTTTCATTCTGCTGACCCTTATCCCTAGCTCGGTAACTCTTTCTTCATGAGAGAGTTGAGATAACAAAGGGCTTGCGGGCAGGCTGGCACAAGAATGGCTACTGTTGAGGCCATCTTGAGGAATCGAATCTTCTGGAAACAAATGGTGTGGGCCCCCGGAACGGGGGCGGAAAGGAGTGGTATGAGGGTTTGGAGAAACTTGGCCACCTTTTTGGTGGCGGCAGGTCTTTCGACATCGCTCTACGCGCAGGCAATCCGGGCGACCACGGGCAACCTCTACGGAAAGGCGACGGACGAGACCGGCGGGGTTCTGCCCGGCGTGACGATTACGTTGTCAGGAGTGGGAGCGCCACGGACGGTCACCACGGACAACCAGGGGAATTTCCGGTTCGTCAACATCGACCCGGGAACTTACACGATCAAGGCGAATCTGGCCGGATTCGCATCGGTCGAGCGCACAAACGTGACCGTCTCCACGGGCTCGAACACCGAGCTCACCATCCCGATGAAGATCTCGAGTGTCGCCGCCACGGTAACGGTCAGCGGTGAGGTCCCTCTTCTGGATACGCGCAAGGCTCGCACGGGGACGAACTTCTCCCAGGAGGAGTTGAAGGACATTCCGACCTCGCGAGACCCCTGGGGGATCCTGCAACTCTCCGCGGGCGTCCTCACCGACAACCTGATCACGGGAGCCAACGCCAACGGCCAGCAGAGCGTCTTTATTGGCAAGGGAACGAATTTCTCCAGTAACCAGTGGAACATGGATGGCATCCCCATCACGGACCAGGCGGCCTCTGGCGGGTCTCCGGCCTATTATGATTACGAGGCCTTCCAGGAAATGCAGATGTCAACAGGCGGAGCGGACCCGTCTTCCGCCAGTCCCGGCGTGACGGTCAACTTTCTGACCAAGCGCGGCACCAACGACGTCCACGGCTCGGCCCGGATCTTCAACACACCGAGCGACACGGAGGCCTTCAATCTGAACCCCGAGCTCGCGGCGCGGGGGCTAGTAGGCTCGCGGATCGTCAACGTTCAGGATTACGGCGTGGAGGTCGGCGGCCCAGCCTGGCGCGACCATCTGTGGCTCTGGGGCTCGTTCGGGCACGACGATATCAAGAAATTGAAATCCTCCGGCGACCCCGACAACACACAGCTCGAGAACTACAATGTCAAGGTCAACGGTCAGCCGGTGGAATCAAACGCCATCACGCTCTTCTATTTCCGCGGCAACAAGACAAAGCAGGGGCGGCTGCCCGGCGGAGCGCAATCCACACACCCGACCGGGACCAACTGGAATCAGAGCGGCCCGTCGCACTTCGAGAAGATCGAGGATTCACAGGTCTTCAGCTCCAACTTCTTCGCGACGGCTTCCTACGCTTACAACACGATCCCGTTTAATCTGGACCCGCAGGGCGGAACGGCCGTGGACGTCTTCCGGTTGGCGGATTCGACCTGGCAGAACTCTTATCAGGTCGACCACAATTACCGCAATAGCCACGTTGTGCAGGGCACCGGGAGCTTCTTCTTCAATACCGGCGCACTGGGCCACGAGGTGAAGTTCGGCGGCACTTACAACACTTTCTCGCAGAGGCACGCCCGTTTCTGGCCCGGCGACGGGGTGTGGGGCGATTTGTCCGGGGATTCCGGTGACGCCGCTTTTCCGTTCATCGCTAACATTACGCGGGCCGATCTGGATGGCCAGGACCAGAAAAACATCGGCGGCTTCATCGGCGACACGCTGACGACTGGCAGCCTGACGGTGAATCTGGGCCTGCGGTTCGACAGCTTCTATGGGTATAACGCCCCGTCCGCTGTGAGTGGAAACCCCTCCTTCCCCGACATACTCGGAGATCTCAACTACGCCGGCGGCGCAGCCGACTTCCATGCCACCTCCTGGCAGCCTCGCATCGGCATCACATATGCGATCGGGCCGCAGAAGACCACGCTGTTGCGAGCGAGTTATTCGCGCTATGCCGATGGGTTCGGGACGGGCAACGTCGCGGTGACAAATCCGCTGGGCGCGGTTCAAACCGCGCAGTACTCGTGGAACGGACTCTGCGGCGGCGCGGCCTGCAGTAGTGGAGCGAGCAGGATCACGGCAGGCGACCTTGGTCCCTTCATCGGACCGAGCGGTTATGACCCGAATAACCCCAACGCGGCTTTCTCGCCGAACAAAATCGACCCGAATTTGAAGGCCCCGACCACCGACGAGTTCATGGTCGGCGTCGAGCACCAGATCCTGCCAGAGCTGGTCGCCGGTGCGACCTACACGTACCGCAAGCACAAGGACCTGATCTGGAACTGCCCGCTTGCGCTCGACAACACGGGAACCTTTACCGATCTCGCCTGCATCAGCAACTCGGATTACTCTCTCATCAAGAGCGGTCTCACCGTCCATGACTCGAGGGGAAATGTCTTTACGACCGGACCGATCTACGACGTGCTGAACGTTCCAGCCGGCTACACCTATGGCTTGTTCCAGACCAATCGGCCCGACTACAGCACGATCTACAATGGCGTCGAGTTTCAGCTGACCAAACGCCTCTCCAACAAGTGGATGGCGCATGGCTCCTTCACCTACACCGACTGGAAGCAGAAGGTGAGCAACGTAGCTACCGGCTGCATCGATCCGACGAATCAGGTGGGCTACACGACCTTCGGCAACTACTTAGGCGGGAACTCCTGCGCAAACGACGACATCGCCTACGACTTCTTCGGCAACACCTGGATCGGCGCCAAGTGGCAGTTTGCCTTGACCGGCCTCTACCAACTGCCATGGAACTTCAACATTTCCGGAAGCGTCTTCGGACACCAGGGTTACTTGAATCCGTACTGGGTGCTCAACGTTCCGGATAGCGGCCTCAACGGAGGCCTCCAGTTTGTTGCCGTGGGCAACGCAGACGATCACCGGCTGGCGAGCGTCTACGAGGCAGATCTGTCACTTCAGAAGGTGATTCCGATTGCCGGGAGGGCAGACCTCACGCTTTCTATAAACTGCTTCAACGTGTTCAACACCAAGACAATCCTCTACCGCTTGCCGAGGGCGCGCCTCGTAACCTCCAGTACCAAGCCGACAGCGGGCTTGGCCGACAACCAGCAGAATCCGAGAGTTCTTTCTTTCGGCGGGCGCTTGAGCTTCTAGCACCCGCGCTACTTCCTGTTTTTTTCCCCGCCGGGATTTTCCCGGCGGGGATTCTGTTTCTTGGGGTAGAAAGAGCGCTCAGGAGGACCGAAGAATGCGCGCAAAGAGACTCAGGATCGTTCTGGCCGTCCTGTCCGTGGCGGCTCTGGCTGGAGGCCTCGCTTCCGGCCAGGATTGGCATGTGGGCCGGGGTCGCCTGGAGGGAACCATTACCAGCGCGACAGGGCAGCCGATCGTCGGGGCAACGGTCGCCCTACGATATGGGGGAAACGGGCCGGACTTAAAGACCGACAAGAAGGGACACTGGGCCATCCTCGGCCTGGTCGGGGGAAGCTGGGACGTGGACGTTTCCGCGCCGGGATTCCAGTCGAAAAAGATCTCGATCAACGTCGGCGAGATCAACCGCAATCCGCCTATCAACCTTTCGCTCGCGCCCGAGGAGAAGCAGGAAGCGCCGCGCACGGAAGTCCAGGTCGGCGGCAAGACGATCTCCAAGGAGGCCGCCGCGGCCATCGAGAAGGGCAACGCGGCCTCCAAGGCGAAAAACTACGCCGAAGCCGAAGAGAGTTACTTGAAGGCGCTGCCGGAGCTTCCGGAGGAGCCTTCGCTTCTGGCCAATCTCGCCCTGAACTACTACTTCGACAACAAACCGGAGCAGGCGCTCGGTTTCGCGCGCAAGTTGGCGGCCGTCGATCCGAAGAGCACGACCGCCTGGCTCATGATCGCCGAGCTCGAGCTTCAAAAGGGCAACCTGGAGGCGGGCCAGGAGGCGATGGCGAAGGTGCCGGAAGAGAATGTCTCGTCTCCCGAGCCCTACATGAACCTGGGTATCCTCTCCTACAACAAGAAGAAGCTCGCGGAGGCCGACGACGCCTTCACCAAAGCGATTGCCAAGAAGCCCGACCTGGCGCAGGCCTACTACTACCGCGGTCTGGAGCGCTACCAGGCCAAGCGTATTGCGGACGCCAGAGCCGATCTCCAGAAGTCGATCGAGCTCGATCCATCCGGCAAGGACTCGGAGACCGCCAAAGAGATCTTGAAGACGATGAAGTGAGATCGCCGCAACCCCCCGGCGTCCGCATACACGTCGGCCCCCTCGACGTCCCCGGGAGCCGCGGCGCTCGGACGGCGGCGATTGTCTGGGCGCTGGCTGTTGGTGTGGCCGCCTGTGCGCGGGCCCCGGCCGCAAAGTCTCCGATCGTCCTGATCTCCATCGATACGCTGCGGGCGGACCATTTGCCGGCGTACGGCTATCGGGGGCTCGAGACCCCCGCCGTCGATGCCTTGGCGCGCGACTCGATCCGCTTCGAGAATGCCTACAGCCACGTCCCGCTCACGCTCCCCTCGCACGCGGTTCTTCTCACTGGTCTTCTTCCTTTTGAGAACGGCGTGCGCGACAACATGGGGTTCCGCCTGGCGCCCGATCATCCGACCCTGGCAACGCGCCTCCGCGCCGCGGGCTATGCGACCGGCGCCGCGGTTTCCTCCTACGTCCTGCGAGCTGATCGAGGCTTGAATGCCGGCTTCGACCATTACGACGACCAGATGGCAGACAATCCCACTCGAGAGCGCTCAGGGGTCGAGTCGGCCGAGGCGCTTGCCCGCTGGGCCGCCACCGTGCGGGATAGGCCCATCTTCCTCTTTCTTCACATTTACGAGCCCCACGCTCCCTACGCTCCGCCCGAGCCGTTTCGCAGCCGTTACCAGGACAGACCCTACGACGGCGAGATCGCGGCGGCCGACGCCGGCGTGGGACGCCTGTTGGATTTCTTGAAACGAGCAGGGCTTTACGACCGCGCCTTGATCTTGCTCTCCTCCGACCACGGAGAGGGGTTAGGAGACCATGGGGAGGACGAGCATGGGGTCTTTCTCTACCGCGAAGCTCTGCGCGTCCCCCTCTTCTTGAAGCGGCCCGGCTCCACCGACGCTGGCCGAGTCGTCTCGACGCCGGTCGGGCTCGTGGACATCACTCCGACCGTTCTCTCGCTCCTGCCGGGGACTCGGGCTGACGAACTCTCCGGCACCTCATTGTTCAAGTCTCTGCAAGCGAAAGACGTTCCGGCGCGGCGAATCTACGGGGAAACCTTCTATCCGCGCCTGAATCTGGGCTGGAGCGATCTCGCATCGCTGACCGACAATCGCTATCAATACATCGAGGCCCCGCGTCCGGAACTGTACGACATCGTCGCGGACCCGGTGGAACGAAACAATCTGGCCTCCGGGACGCCACCGCCATTGCGCTCGATGCGGGCGTCTCTGGCCGCGCTCCATCGTCCATTTGTCCGACCCGAGGCCTCGACGCCGGAAGAATTAAAGAGGCTGGCATCGCTGGGCTACATCCGTGTCTCCTCGCCTGTCCCGGATTCTCGGACACTTCCCGATCCCAAGGACAACGTCGAGACGCTGCGAGACTTCCACAAGCTCCTCGATCTCTACTACGCGGAGAGGGACGAGGAAGCGATCGCGCTCGCCCGCCGGGTCGTGGCGCGCGATCCACGCATTTTCTCCGCCTGGACGGCGCTTGCCGGGAGCCTCGAGCGCTCGGGCAAGGGGCTCCAAGCCGTCCGCGCCCTACGGGAGGGGATTTCGCAGTCGAGCGCCGAAACGCCTGCCGAGCAGCTATCCCAAGTCTATGACGACCTCGCGCGTCTTCTCAAGCAAGCCGGCGATTCCCGTGGCCGCGAGGAGGCGCTTCGGGACGCCGTCGCCCACGATGTCGCATCCGAGGCCGCCAAGCGGGATCTCGCGCGGATCTATCTCGAGTCTGGCCGGGCCGGAGACGCGGTCGGGCTTCTGCGCTCCGCACCGATGCAAGAGGCCGAATCGCTGGAAGTCTTGGGCGTGGCGCTCGCGGCGGCCGGAAAGAACGACGAGGCCAAGGAGACTCTGCTTCGAGCGTGGGCCGTCGCTCCGAGTGACGCCCGAATCGCCCTTAATCTCGGCATACTTGCCCTTCATCGATCGGACCTCCAGGAAGCCCGGGACTGGTTCTCAAAATCCATTCAGTTGAAGCCAGACAATCCGACGGCGCTTGCCCACCTCGGCCTGGCGCAGGCCGCCCTGGGAGACGAGGCGGCCGCCGCGAAGTTGTGGACAAGAGCCGTCGAGCTCGATCCGCGACAATACGACGCCCTCTATAATCTGGCGGTCCTGGAATCGAAGAATGGGCTCAGGCAGCAAGCCTGGGCACATCTCGAGCGTTTTGTCGCGTCGGCGCCTCGGGATCGCTACTCCAAAGAGCTTGGAGAAGCCCGCCGGCTGCTCCGGAACCGTGGAAAACTTTGAGGGGACGGCTGGTTCCGACGCGCCGGGCTGGCGCGGCGGCCCGAACAGATGTATAAGGATTTGTCGAGTTTCCCACGGGGGCGTCTATGTCGAAGCACTTCGCCATTTGTCTCTTTCTTTCCTTCGTTTCCGTGGGTCTAGCCGCCGACAAACCACAAACTACGGTCCGCGAATCGGCCGAGGTCTCACTGGTCGAAGTTCCCGTCAACGTCATCGGGCGCGACGGCAAGCCCGTTTTCGGTCTCAATGCCTCCGATTTTGAGGTCGAAGACGACGGGGCGCGGCAGACGATCCTGTCGGTGGATGTGATCGATCTCAAGCGAAAGGAAGAGACGATCGGATCCACCGAGCCCACTCCTCCCGCGGGGCGTCGCCATTTTCTTCTGCTCTTCGACCTGTCATTTTCGCAGCCGAACCAGATCGTTCGCGCCCGTGAGGCTGCGGTACGCTTCCTCGAAAGCGCCATGGATCCGGACGATCTCGCGGCGGTCGCCATCAGCTCGGTGGATCGGGGCGCGCGTCTTCTCGTGACGTTTACCTCCGACCGACGCCAGTTGGTCGCTGCTATTCGTTCCATCGGTCTGCCGCGCGCCGAAGAGCCCAAGATCGACCCACTGCTCTTCGCCTTCGCCATACCGGGCGATCCAAATCTCACAACGCTCGGTCACAGTCAATCTGGTGAGTCGGCCCGAGGAGGGTCTCAGGTGGGGACCAACGTCCTCGACCCGTCGCTGGCTCGTGTCTTTACAGTCATGGCCCAGAAGGCCGACGACCAATTCGCGATCAACCGGGTCGAGCGACACTTGGCTGAAGTCGACGCGCTCGCGTTCGCTCTCAATATAGTCGAGGGAAGAAAGACGATCATCTATTTCTCCGAAGGGTTCAACGGCAGGCTCCTTTTTGGCAGCCTCGTTCGGGAGAGGTCCCAACAGGACGTACAGGCGGAGAACGATGCCATCTTGAACGGCCGGTTTGCCGAAGTCGACCTCGAACATCGTTCGGCCAATCCTCCGCTTCAGCGGCATCTCGAAGACACACTCTCTCTGCTCCGCCGTTCCGACTGCACGGTCTACCCGATCGATCTTGCCGGATTGAAACTGGCGGGCGACGCCAATCTGGGTCCGGACGCGCATGGAGAGGACGCGCTCTTCGCCTTCGCAAGCGGGACCGGCGGAGAAGTGCTCAAGAACACAAACGATTTCGAAGGGCAGATCCGGCGGATTGCCGAGAAGACGAGCCTGACCTATGTGCTCTCCTTCCGGCCGACGAAGAAATCTGGCCAAGGAGCCTTTCACAGGCTGAAGGTTCGGGTCAAGATCAAGGGCACCCAGGTCTCGGCCCGAGCCGGCTATTACGAGAGCCGACTCTTCCGAGCCTTGAACCCGCTCGAGAGGTCGCTGTCGGCGGCCGATGTCATCACGCACGAGAAGAAGGAGAGCGAGTTTCCGATGGAGGTGCTCGCGATGCCTCTCCAGGGGCAGCCGCTCGCTCGCGTGCCCGTCATTCTCGAGGTCTCGGGCGAAGAGCTGCTGCGCGGAGTCTCGGGGCAGACCCTCCGGCTCGGCCTTTATGTCTACGCCGTCACCGAGAGCGGAGAGGTTGTCGACTTCTTCACCCGTGCGGTTGCGCTCGATTTAGCCAAGGAGAGCGCTCACCTGCGGGCCGGCGCGTTCCGCTACTGTGGCAGCTTGCGCCTGCTGCCCGGCAGGTACCACTTGCGCGCCTTCGTTCGAGACGAAGACCGGGGGCGCTTCTCCTTTCGCGTCGCGTCTCTCGAGGTTCCCGACGCGGCGAAGGCCGGCTTGCGGGCCCTCCCTCCCGTCTTCTTCGAGTCGGGCGGCGCTTCCGGCGTGAGCGTGAGCGAGCCGGCCGGCAAGGAATCCGCGCCGGCGGCGGAGCTCTTCGAGCTTGCGGGGGAAGGATTTCTCCCGAGCTTGCGCCCGGGGCTCACCGCTGGCAGGGTCGCGCGGCTCTGCCTCATGCTTTACCAGCGCGCCGGCGCGGCGGGTGATCCCTTTCAGATTGACGCGAGGGTTCGCGATACTCAAGGACGGGCGTTCGCCCCGGCGCGGTTCGCCGTGCTCGGGCGCTCCTCGCCGGACTCGACCGGACTTCTCAAGCTGTTGGTCGAGTTCACTCCACTGTCGCTTCCGCCCGGCGACTACTCCCTCTCCGTGACCGTTCGCGATCCGGGGGATACGAATCTCGCGGCGCGCGCCGATGCTCCTTTTCGGATTCTCTGATTCGCAACGGTTCGTTTCGGGTGGCGGAGGGACACGGCGCGCGCGGTCTTGGGGTCCACAGGCCCTCGAGGCTCACCCTCCATTTCGGCGAGCGATCAAGCTCCGTGATGTTCGCGAGGCTCCCTCGACGGCGAGGAGCGGCGCAGAAAAAGCATTCAAGGGGACCCGGCGCTCAGCTGCGCGAGCTCGCGGCGGGCCCGCGCAGCAACCCTTGGGTCGGCAGCCGAGGCCAGTTCCGCGTAGATCTGGCGAGCGGCTTCCGCGCGCCCGAGGGCCGTCTCGACAAGGGCCAGGTTGAACAGTGTGGCGGAGTGACCGGGGGCGATCGCGAGGCCGCGGCGGAGGATCGCCTCTGCCGCCGTGAGGTCTTTCTTCTCGAACGCGACCGCCGCGAGGCCTGAGACCGCGTCGATCGACTTCGGGTCGAGGGCGGCGGCTTTCGAGAACGCCTGCTCCGCGGCACCCCACTCCCTGAGCGCGAGCCGACCATTGCCCAGATTGATCCAGGAGTTCACGTCCGTTGAATCCATGGCCACCGCACGCTCCAAGTTCTCGCACGCCTTTCGTTCGTTGCCCTTCAGGTGCCAGATCACGCCCATGCCGAAGAAGTCGGCTGCCACCGGGCTGGGGAGCTTCACGACCTTCTGATAGAGCGCGAGCGCGCGATCGAGCCGGCCGGTGAAGCGGCAAGCCTCGGCGTAGCCACGCAGGATCACCGGATTGTTCGCCGGATACGAGGCGAGCAGGCGCTCGAAGATCGTGACCGCCTTCTCGAAGTCTTCCTTATGGCGCGCGATGAGTCCGTTTTCGATCTGCGACCAGACCCGGATGTGGTCTTTCGGGTCCACACGAGATGCGTCGATCCGCCCGTAGTCAACGGCAGCCGCCCCGCCGGAGATATAGCCGAGCGAGGCCAGGCGTCTCGCCATCTCGGGGTCGGTGACGGACGAGGCGCTTTCGGCCAGCGGCTTGCGAGCCACGATCGGAACGAGGGCGCGCGCGAGATCTCGCACTCCGTCTTCCCCCTTGTAGAGGTTGGAGAGCTCGCCGGGATCGGCGTTCAGGTCGTACAGCTCCCGGCGTGGCGCCTCAATGAACTTGCGGCCCGAGAGCCGCATCGCACGCATGGGAGACCAGCCCAGCGAGGCGGCGGCGTAATCCGACTCGGCGAAAGCGGGGCGGTCGGATGCGTGCGGCGCGTCGAAGAGCGGGGACAGATCCTCACCGTCGCCCTCGGCGGGCGGAAGGCCCGTAAGCCGTCGAACCGTCGGAGCGATGTCGGTGAGACGAACCTGCGTCGTGACGCGCCGGCCGGCGAGCCGTTTTGCCGGCAGCCGCAGAATGAGTGGTACCCGGATTGTCGCGTCGTAGAGGAGGACTCCGTGGGTCTCCTCTCCGTGCTCGCCGAGCGATTCTCCATGATCGCCGGCCAGCAGGACGAATGTGGAGCCCGGATCCAGGCCCGCGAGAAGCTTCGTAAAACATTCGTCGTCGTAGGCGATTTCTCCGTCGTACTCTCGCCCGGCGAAGCGCTGGCGGTAGGCGGGCGGCGGCTCGTAGGGAGCGTGAGGCTCGTAGAGATGCACCCAGACGAAAAACTTCTCCCCCTTGGCCCGCCTTTGTCCGATCCATTCGAGCGCGTGATCGACCGTCTCTTCCCCGCGCCGCTCCACGAGGAAGTCGCGCTCCCTCTTTCCCGCGTTGGCCGCGAACTGATCGTCAAAGGTCGAAAAGCCGCGGCCGATCCCGGACTCTTTACGGAGCACGAGGGAGGAAACGAAGGCCGCCGTTGCGAAGCCGTGATCGGCCAGTTGCGGGGCGAGCAACGGAATCGTCTCGGCAACCCGATCAGTCCCATTGACGCGAACGCCGGTGCGAAAGGGAAAGTAACCCGAGAGGATGGACGTGTGGGCCGGAAGCGTCATGGGAGCCGGCGTGATCGCGTTCTCAAAGAGGATTCCTTCGCGCGCGAAGACGTCGATGCCGGGAGTTGCGCCAGCTCTTGAGCCGTACGCCCCAACGTGGTCCGCCCGAAGCGTGTCGATGGTCACGATCACGATGCTCTCGGCCGACTTCGGGAGAAAAGCCGGCCGGCACGCGGCCGCAGCGGCAAGGCTCACCGCGAGGAAGAACGCCCTCTTCATAGGTTAAAGGCCTCGTCGATCAGTGTCAGCGTCGTGGGGCCGAGGTTGAAGGTCTTCGATAGCCGCGAATCGACGCGCGAGTGGGGCACGACGACAATCGGCGCCAGACAGCTCTCAAACACTTCGAGTCCGACGCTAATCCGCCCGGAGAGGCCGTGTCAAGGCACTCCAATCGGACGCGGACCGTTCATGTCTAGCGACCTTCCTGAAGGCGCTGGGCTACGCGACCGCCGCTCCTCGCTGTCGCGGTTTGTGGATCGCGCGCCACCGGCGCGATTTGGCCCCGACATGGCCCGGGCGTGTGTCATGCTGGCGCGGATCGGCGCGGCCCCGGCGGGGCCAACCTGTTGAATCCGATGAGACGGCGATTCGCGTGAGCAGAGTTCGGTTCGGGATCGGCGTCTGCCTGCTGCTGGCCGCGAGCGCTATGACGGGACAGCCGGATTCGACCTCTGCGGCGGTCGATCGGGCTCGGCGCCTAGCCAAGCTGTGGCGTGAGATGGAGAGCGCGCATCCACCCTCGGCCGCCGAGATCTCCACGCGCTTGACCGACATTGCGCTGGAGTACCTCGAGCAGAAGGACCCGCCTCAAGCGATCGAGCTGCTGTCGGAGGCTGTCGCCCGGGATCCAGGCAATGGGAGCGCGCTCGCCAACCTGATCCTCGCCTACTTGAAGCACGAGGATTTCGATTTCGCCGGTTTCTATCTGGAACAGGCGGCGCAGACGACAGATAGACGCAATCCGGACCCTCAAATCTATCTCGCGATCGGCGATCTCTACGCCGCGCGCAACCGGCTGCAGGAGGCCCTGTCCGCGTGGGATTACTACCGGCGGCTCGGTGGGAGCGACCCAAGGGTCTTGACCGAGGTCGAACACGTGCGAAGGGAGTTTCCTATCGGGCAGGGGCAGCGACTGCTCCAGAGCGAGCACTTTGCCCTCTATACCGATGCTTCCATCCCGGAAGAGATGGCGAACCGAGTCGAGGAGCATCTGGAGCAGGAATACCGAACCCAGTCGGCGTTCTTCGGAACGGAGTTGCCGGGCGGGCCGCACGTCGTGATCGTCTACGAGGGCCGAGCCTACTTCTCGCTCGTCTCCGTCCCGACGTGGGTCTCCGGCATCTTCGACGGGAAGATTCGCGTCTCGTTAGAGGCCCCGGCCAAGTGGACCGCGGCGCTTCGAGCCGTGCTCTCCCACGAACTGACGCACGCATTTGTCCGGCATGCTTCCCGCGGGCACGCGCCGGGCTGGCTGCACGAGGGGCTCGCGCAATGGTTCGAGGGAAAGCGCGTCTTGCGCGGCGAATTCCGGCAGATGCTCGCTCGCCAACCGCTCTATTCGCTCGCAGAGATGGAGGGCAACCTCGCCCGCAGGGCGGATCGAGCCGCCACGCGGAGCAATTACGTGGAGGCGCTGGGCCTGGTCGAATACCTCATGCAGGGGCGCGGCCCGGGCGCGATCGCCTGCGTCGTGCGCGGGCTCGGCCAGGGCTCAACACTCGAGGAGGCCCTCCTCCGGGAGACCGGCTTCACGCCAGCCGAGCTTCTCGCGGGCTTCCGAAACTGGGCAGGACTCAGTCAGCGTAGGTCGGCGGCCAGGACGGGCAAGAGCTTCGAGTCTTCGGCCACCTTCGACGTTCCCTAGGTCCCGCGGATCTTTTTCCGCCATACTGCGTCATCCCTCCCTCGTCGTGTCGCTCCGGACACGCCTTCGGTCGGGCTTCCTTGTCTGGCGAAAAAATCTCTCGCGAGACCGGCCGCAGCGAGAGACACGCGTATTACGTGTGACGGCTTACGGCTCACGGAGGTCGCGGCCCGTCATCTCCTTGGGGGCGGGGAGTCCTTGGAGGGCGAGGATCGTCGGCGCGACGTCGGCTAGGATGCCGCCGGAGCGCAGGAGATGCTCGCCGCCGCA